>Ga0181579_10002263_pt1 | contig 15654 bp, 12 predicted proteins | sample 071ome_24_FD_132996 | JGI IMG/M metagenome (GOLD analysis project Ga0181579, IMG submission 132996) | Coastal salt marsh microbial communities from the Groves Creek Marsh, Skidaway Island, Georgia - 071402CT metaG (megahit assembly) | ecosystem: Environmental > Aquatic > Marine > Intertidal... | reverse complement strand
CTTCGTAATCGCTGCCGTCAGCGTCGTCTTGCCATGGTCAACGTGACCAATCGTCCCGATGTTGCAATGCGGCTTCGTACGTTCAAACTTCTCTTTCGCCATCTGTTCGCTCCACTCTAACCTGGCGACAACACAACCGGTCGACCCGAAGGTCTTCCGACTAAACTACGCGAGCTTCGCCCGCACTTCGTCCGCAACGGCCTGCGGCACCTGCTCATAATGATCGAAGAACATGGTGAACTGCGCGCGCCCCTGGCTCATGGAGCGGAGGGTGTTGACGTAGCCAAACATGTTCGCTAGCGGCACCATTGCGTTCACAACCCGCGCGTTGGCGCGCTGGTCCATACCCGAGACATTGCCGCGACGACTGTTAAGGTCGCCGATAATGTCTCCGAGATATTCCTCAGGGGTCACCACCTCGACCCGCATCATCGGCTCAAGCAATCGCGGCGCGGCCTTCTCGACGCCCTCGCGGAACGCGGCCCGCGCAGCAATCTCGAACGCCATAACGGATGAGTCGACGTCGTGGCTGGCACCGTCCGTCAGCGTGACCTTGATGTCGATCATCGGGAAGCCGACGATGACGCCCGTCTCCACCGCGCTCATAATGCCCTTCTCAACGCCCGGAATGTATTCCTTCGGCACGTTCCCGCCGACGACCGTGCTCTCGAAGACCACGCCCTCGCCCGGCTCCGACGGCTCGAAGGTCATTTTCACCCGGGCGAACTGACCGGAACCGCCAGTCTGCTTCTTGTGGGTGTAATCGACCTCAGCCAACCGCGTGATGGTTTCGCGATAGGCTACCTGCGGCGCGCCGACATTGGCGTCCACCTTAAACTCCCGCTTCATGCGGTCGACGATGATGTCGAGATGAAGCTCTCCCATGCCCTTAATGACGGTCTGACCGCTTTCGAAATCACTCGTCACGCGGAAGGACGGATCTTCCTGGGCAAGCCGGTTGAGAGCCACGCCCATCTTTTCCTGGTCAGCCTTGGTCTTGGGCTCGACAGCAACCTCGATCACCGGATCGGGGAATTCCATCCGTTCCAGCACGACCGCGCTATCGGGTTCGCACAGCGTATCGCCGGTCGTCGTGTCCTTAAGACCCACCAGGGCGACGATGTCGCCGGCATAGGCTTCCTTGACGTCCTCACGAGAATTGGCATGCATCAGCAGAATGCGGCCAACGCGTTCACGCTTGTCCTTGACCGAATTAAGCAGCGACACGCCGCTCTTCAGGACCCCGGAATAGCACCGAACGAACGTCAACGAGCCGACGAACGGGTCGTTCATCACCTTGAAAGCGAGACCGGAGAACGGCTCCTTGTCGTCGTTATGGCGCAGGATCTCCTCTTCCGTACCCATCTTGACGCCACGAATTGCAGGCACATCAATCGGAGACGGGAGAAAATCGACCACGGCATCGAGCAACGGCTGAACGCCCTTGTTCTTGAACGCCGTGCCGCAAAGAACGGGAACGAACGCGCCGGCGACAGTACCCTTGCGGATGCAGCTCCTCAGCGTTTCCTCATCGGGCTCATTGCCCTCAAGGTAGGCCTCCATCGCATCGTCGTCCTGTTCGACGGCGAGCTCGACGAGCTTCATCCGGTATTCTTCGGCCTTAGCCTGCAGGTCTTCCGGAATATCAGCCTCATGGAACTCGGCGCCCAGCGACTCGTCGTTCCAGATGACGGCCTTCATCTTGACGAGATCGACAACGCCGGCGAAATCGGCTTCGGCGCCGACAGGGAGCTGCACCACGAGCGGCTCGGCCCCCAACCGGTCAACGATCATGTCGACCGTGTTGTACATATCCGCCCCGATGCGATCCATCTTGTTGACGAAGCAGATCCGGGGAACCCCGTACTTGTCAGCCTGACGCCACACCGTCTCTGATTGCGGCTCAACGCCTGACACCGCATCGAACACCGCAACCGCGCCATCGAGAACCCGGAGCGAGCGCTCGACCTCGATTGTGAAATCCACGTGACCGGGCGTATCGATGATGTTCACCCGGTGGTCGCGCCAGTAGCAAGTCGTCGCAGCCGAGGTGATTGTAATACCGCGTTCCTGCTCCTGCTCCATCCAGTCCATCGTCGCGGTGCCTTCATGCACCTCGCCGATCTTGTATGCGCGGCCGGTGTAGTAGAGGACTCGTTCCGTCGTCGTGGTCTTGCCGGCATCGATATGGGCCATGATGCCGATGTTGCGGTACCGATCGATTGCTGTTTCGCGTGCCATTGGAATGATTCCCTAAAACTACGTACGAGGGTCTTTACCAGCGATAATGCGCAAAGGCCTTATTGGCCTCGGCCATACGATGCGTGTCTTCGCGCTTCTTGACAGCGTTGCCGCGGTTATTGGCAGCGTCGAGCAACTCGTTCGACAGCCGGTCGGTCATGGTGTTTTCCGACCGGGCGCGCGCCGTATCGATCAGCCAGCGGATCGCCAGGGCCTGGCGCCGATCGGAACGGACCTCGACCGGCACCTGATAGGTTGCGCCACCGACACGGCGCGAACGCACTTCGATCGAAGGCTTTACATTGTCGAGCGCCTCATGAAACGTCTTGACGGCATCGCCGCCCCGCTGCTCAAGCGTGTCGAGAGCGGAATACACGATGCGTTCGGCAGCGGACTTCTTGCCCTGCAGCATCAGACAGTTGATGAATTTCGCAACAACCGGATCGTGATACTTGGCGTCCGGCAGGATGGTGCGTTTTTCGGCGGCGCGGCGACGTGACATGAGGTTTTCCTGTTCGAATCCTGTTCCGGCGCTTATTTCGGGCGCTTCGCGCCGTATTTCGAACGGCGCTGACGGCGATCGGGCACGCCCTGCGTATCGAGCACACCCCGAATAATGTGATAGCGGACGCCCGGAAGGTCCTTCGCACGACCGCCGCGGATCATAACCACTGAATGTTCCTGAAGATTGTGACCCTCACCCGGAATATAGCTGGTCACCTCAAACCCGTTGGTCAGCCGCACACGCGCAACCTTTCGGAGCGCCGAGTTCGGCTTCTTCGGGGTCGTCGTGTAGACCCTCGTGCAGACACCGCGCTTCTGCGGGCACCCCTGCATGGCCGGGACCTTGTTACGTACAACCTGCGGCTTGCGCGGCTTGCGGATCAGCTGGTTAACCGTTGGCACGGTACACCCTCCTAAAGTTCCATTCTTTCAATTGCTTACCATCCACGTGCAAAAAAAAACGCGAAGGACAATAAGACCTCCGCGGCCTTTTCACCGCACGAGACGGTTCGCAAAACGCTATGTATCGCCAATGCCTCGGAACAGCGTCTAGGATGAACACCTACCACCTGCTCCAAAGAGGTCCGGAATATAGTGGCGCTAAATTGCTGCGTCAACAGGGAAAACGCCAATTTTCCGGCACGAATCCGATGTTTTTTTACCGGCCGGGAATCTTGCCGAATCGCCTACCCCGGCCGGTGGTTACATTTTTATCCGCGGATCAGACCGCGTCGGTCTGTTCCGCCTCGACCGTAGCTTCTACCGCGGCCAATTCGCTTTCCGCCTCGCGACGGGCAGCGATTTCCTCCATGATTTCACGATCGCGATCCTGCGCAACCTGCCGGGTCTTGTTCATATAGGCGCCGGTTCCCGCAGGAATCAGGCGACCGACAATGACGTTCTCCTTCAGACCCTTGAGATTGTCCACCTTGCCGGAAACCGCGGCTTCGGTCAGTACGCGGGTGGTTTCCTGGAACGAAGCTGCGGAAATAAACGAACGTGTCTGCAGCGACGCCTTGGTAATGCCGTGAAGAATGGGTTCCGCCACCGCGAGCGTGAGCTTTTCGGCTTTCAGCTTCGCATTGGCTTCCTCGAATTCTTCGCGGTCGACCTGTTCGCCAACCAGATAGGTGGATTCGCCGGGATCGACGATTTCGACCTTTTGCAACATCTGCCGAACAATCACTTCGATATGCTTGTCATTGATCTTCACGCCCTGCAGACGATAGACCTCCTGGATTTCCGTGATCACGTAATCCGCAAGCGCTTCAACGCCCATGACCCGCAGAATATCGTGCGGCACCGGATTGCCATCCAGGAGGAAGTCTCCCTTTTCGACAATATCGCCTTCCTGAACGCTGATATGTTTGCCCTTTGGAATCAGGTGTTCAACGGGCTCTTCGTCGCCTTCAAGCGGATGGACGACAATACGGCGTTTCGCCTTGTAGTCCTTGCCGAACTCGATGCGGCCGTCGATTTCGCTGATGATCGAGAAATCCTTCGGCTTACGCGCTTCGAAGAGTTCCGCAACCCGCGGGAGACCACCCGTAATATCGCGCGTTTTCGAGGTTTCGCGCGGCACGCGGGCCAGCACATCGCCCGGTTTCACGACCTGGCCGGGCTCGACCGACAGGATCGAGTCGACCGACAGGTAGTAGCGGGCTTCAGCGCCCGTTTCCAGTTCGACCACTTCGCCCTTGTCGTCCCGCAGCGTCACACGCGGACGGAGATCGGAACTCTTCGGCTGCTGTTTCCAGTCGATCACCTTCCTGTAGGACAGGCCGGTCGATTCATCGAGAATTTCGCGCATCGACACGTTGTCGATCAGGTCGACAAAATTAACGGTGCCTCCCCTCGCCGTGATAATAGGCAGGGTGTACGGATCCCAATCGGCGAGCCGGTCGCCACGTTTAACGGTCTCGCCGTCATCGTGCGACAAACGCGCGCCGTACGGCAGCCGGTGACTCGCCCGCTCACGCCCCTGGTCATCCAACAGGACCAGTTCCATGTTACGCGCCATCACCACGAACTTGCCGTCAGCGTCCTGCACCACATTACGATTGCGAAGCTCGATCTTGCCCGCAACATCCGCCTCGAGACTCGACTGTTCCGCGCCTCGCTGCGCCGCACCGCCAATATGGAACGTGCGCATAGTGAGCTGGGTACCGGGTTCCCCAATTGACTGGGCGGCGATAATCCCGACCGCCTCGCCCTGGTTTACCGGGGTTCCGCGCGCGAGATCGCGACCATAGCATTTGGCGCAGACTCCAACCTTCGATTGGCAGGTCAGGACCGACCGGATGTGGATCGATTCCACGCCGCGCTCCTCGATCTCGCCGAGGACATCCTCCTCGATCATGGTGCCGGCCTTGATGATAACCTCGCCTCCCACCGGATCGACGACATCGGATGCCGCAACCCGTCCGAGCACGCGCTCGGTCAGCGACTCGATCACCTCGCCGCCTTCGATCACCGCGCGGATGGTCAGACCTTCCTTCGTTTTGCAGTCTTCCTCGACGATAGTGCAATCCTGCGCGACATCGACGAGACGACGGGTCAGGTAGCCCGAGTTGGCGGTCTTGAGCGCCGTATCGGCAAGCCCCTTCCGCGCGCCGTGCGAGGAATTGAAGTATTCCAGCACGGAAAGGCCTTCCTTGAAGTTCGAGATGATCGGCGTTTCGATGATCTCTCCCGACGGCTTCGCCATAAGCCCCCGCATCCCGGCAAGCTGCTTCATCTGCGCCGCCGAACCACGAGCGCCGGAATCGGCCATCATGTAGACGGCATTTACCGGTTTACCCGGTTCGACACGTGAGATTTCGGCCATCATCTCTTCCGCGACGCGGTCTGTGCACTGCGACCACACGTCGATGACCTTGTTGTACTTCTCGCCCTGGGTGATAAGCCCGTCGAGATACTGCTGTTCGTACTCCTTGACCTTGTCCTGCGCCTCGGAAACGAGTGCTTCCTTGGTCTCCGGAACGATCAGGTCGTCCTTGCCGAACGAGGTCCCGCTCTTGCAGGCATGATAGAAGCCGAGCCCCATCATGCGGTCGGCGAAAATCACCGTCTCCTTCTGACCGCAATGGCGATAAACGACACCGAGCGCGTCGGTGATCTCTTTTTTGGTTAGCACCTTGTTCAGCGTTTCCAGCGGCACCGCCGGATCTTTCGGCAGCAGCCGCATCGCCATTACCCGGCCTGGCGTGGTAGCGATTCTCGTTCTGATCGGATTGCCGTCGGCATCGACGGTATCCATACGGGCGTGAATCTTCGAATGCAGCGTAACCGCGCCGGCGTCGAGCGCCTGCTCAATCTCGCCTATATCCGCGAACGCCATGCCTTCACCCGGTTCGCCTTCGCGCTCCAGCGACATGTAGTACAAGCCTAGCACGATATCCTGCGACGGCACGATGATCGGCTTGCCATTCGCCGGGCTGAGAATGTTGTTGGTCGACATCATCAGCACGCGGGCTTCGAGCTGCGCGTCGAGCGACAGCGGAACGTGAACCGCCATCTGGTCGCCGTCGAAGTCGGCGTTGAACGCCGTGCAGACGAGCGGATGGAGCTGGATCGCCTTGCCCTCGACCAGCACCGGCTCGAATGCCTGGATGCCGAGGCGATGGAGCGTCGGCGCCCGGTTCAGCATTACAGGATGTTCGCGGATAACCTCTTCCAGGATATCCCAGACCTCGGGACGTTCCTTTTCGACCAGACGCTTGGCTGCCTTGATCGTGCTCGCCATGCCGTAGATTTCGAGCTTCGAATAGATGAAGGGCTTGAACAGCTCCAGCGCCATCTTTTTAGGCAGCCCGCACTGGTGCAGCAGCAGTTCGGGACCGACCACAATGACCGAGCGACCGGAATAATCGACGCGTTTGCCGAGCAGGTTCTGGCGGAAACGACCCTGCTTGCCCTTCAGCATGTCGCTGAGCGATTTGAGAGGGCGCTTGTTGGCGCCGGTAATAACGCGACCGCGACGACCGTTATCGAACAGCGCGTCCACGGATTCCTGCAGCATGCGCTTTTCGTTCCGCACGATGATGTCCGGCGCGCGCAGCTCAATCAGCCGTTTCAGACGGTTGTTGCGGTTGATCACGCGGCGATACAGATCATTGAGATCCGACGTCGCGAACCGGCCGCCATCGAGCGGCACGAGCGGGCGAAGCTCCGGCGGAATGATCGGCACGACCTCAAGGATCATCCATTCCGGACGCGCGCCGGAATTGATGAACGCCTCGATCAGCTTTAACCGCTTGACGTATTTCTTGCGCTTGGCCTCCGAACCCGTCTCGCGCAGGTCGACGCGAAGCGTTTCAAGCTCTTCTTCGAGGTCGAGATCGCCGAGCATTTTCTGCAGCGCTTCGGCCCCGATCATGGCGACGAAGGCGTCTTCCCCGTATTCGTCCTGCGCGTCGAGATATTGCTCCTCGGTCAGAAGCTGGCGGTCCTCGAGCGGCGTCATCAGGGGATCGACAACCACATAATTCTCGAAATAGAGAACCCGCTCGATATCCTTAAGCGTCATATCGAGCAGAAGCCCCATACGGCTCGGCAGCGATTTCAGGAACCAGATATGCGCGACCGGCGCGGCCAGTTCAATATGCCCCATCCGTTCGCGACGGACCTTCGAAAGTGTGACCTCGACACCGCACTTCTCACAGATGATTCCGCGATACTTCATGCGCTTGTACTTGCCGCACAGGCACTCGTAATCCTTGATGGGACCGAAAATACGGGCACAGAACAGACCATCGCGTTCAGGCTTGAACGTGCGGTAGTTAATCGTCTCCGGCTTCTTGATCTCGCCGAACGACCAGGAACGGATGCGTTCCGGGCTGGCGATCGAGATCCGGATAAGATCGAACGTCTCGGTTGTATTGACCTGGCCGAAGATGTTCATCAGTTCGTTCATTGAAACACTCCTGGTTTCGGGTCCCTAGGGGATCGTCTTTCGTTCAGTTCACTAAACCGGCAATGCGCCTGACGCTCAGTTCGCCTCGTCCTGGTTAAGCTCAACATTGAGACCAAGCGATTTGAGTTCCTTGACCAGAACATTGAACGATTCCGGAATACCGGCTTCGAACGTATCGTCGCCACGAACAATGGCTTCGTATACCTTCGTCCGGCCAGACACATCGTCCGACTTTACTGTCAGCATTTCCTGCAGCGTATAGGCAGCACCGTAGGCTTCGAGCGCCCACACCTCCATCTCGCCGAAACGCTGTCCGCCGAACTGGGCCTTCCCGCCCAGCGGCTGCTGGGTGACCAGGCTATACGGTCCGATCGATCTTGCATGGATCTTGTCGTCCACGAGGTGGTGCAATTTGAGCATGTAAATGTAGCCGACAGTGGTATGCCGGTCGAACGGCTCTCCGGAACGCCCGTCATAGAGCTGGACCTGGCCGGAAGAGCTGAGCCCCGCCTTTTCCAGCATCTCATTGATATCGTCCTCGCGGGCCCCGTCAAACACCGGCGTGGCCATCGGCACGCCGCCACGAAGGTTGCCGCACAGTTCGATCAACTGTTCGTCATCGAGCTGGGAGATATCGTCGTCAAACACTTCCTTGCCGTAGATGTCCTTCAGACCGGTGCGAAGCTTATCAAGGCTCCCATCCTGCACGACCCTGTCAATGGTCTCACCGATCTGCCGGCCGAGCCCCGCCGACGCCCACCCGAGATGGGTTTCGAGAATCTGGCCCACATTCATGCGTGACGGCACGCCAAGCGGATTCAGCACAATATCCACATGGGTTCCGTCGTCGAGATAAGGCATGTCCTCAATCGGCACGATCTTGGACACGACACCCTTGTTGCCGTGACGGCCGGCCATCTTGTCGCCCGGCTGCAGCTTTCGCTTAACCGCGACGAAGACCTTGACCATCTTCATCACGCCGGGCGGCAGTTCGTCGCCCCCCTGGACCTTGTCGACCTTGTCATCGAAGCGGGCCTGAAGCAGCTTGTCGCTCTCGTCGAACTGTTTGCGAACAGCCTCGACGTCCGCCATGACCTTGTCGTTCTTTACAACCAGCTGGGCCACCTGGCGAACGGTGAGTTCGTCCAGAACGCTCTGGGTCACGCGACCGCCTTCCTTCACACCCTTCGGCCCGCTGACAATCGTCTGGTTCATCAGAAGATCCGAAAGACGCTGCCGGAAGCTGCGTTCCATGATGGCGAGTTCGTCGTCGCGGTCCTTCGCGAGATGTTCGATTTCCTCCCGCTCGATCGCCAGGGCGCGCTCGTCCTTGTCGACGCCGCGGCGCGAGAAGACCCGAACCTCAACGACCGTTCCGGCAACGCCCGGCGGGAGTCGCATCGAGGTGTCGCGAACGTCGGACGCCTTTTCGCCGAAGATCGCACGAAGCAGTTTATCTTCCGGCGTCATCGGGCTTTCACCCTTCGGCGTTACCTTGCCGACCAGAATATCGCCGGGCTCAACTTCTGCGCCGATATAGACAATGCCCGCCTCGTCCAGATTCTTGAGAGCCTCTTCGCCGACGTTGGGAATGTCTCGGGTGATTTCCTCCTGACCGAGCTTGGTGTCTCGGGCCATGATCTCGAACTCCTCGATATGGACCGAGGTGAACACGTCATCGCGAGCGATGCGTTCCGAAATCAGGATGGAGTCCTCGAAATTGTACCCGTGCCACGCCATGAAGGCGACGAGCACGTTGCGCCCGAGGGCCAGTTCGCCAAGCTCGGTCGACGGACCATCGGCGATAATATCGCCCGCCTCGACCTTGTCGCCGACCTTCACCAGCGGACGCTGGTTGATGCATGTGTTCTGGTTCGAGCGCTGGAACTTGCGGAGATTGTAGATATCGACGCCGACAGCGCTGAGCTCTGTCTCTTCCGTTGCCCGGACAACGATACGGGTAGCATCCACCTGATCGATGACACCCGTCCGTTTCGCAACGATGGTCGCACCGGAACCTCGGGCGACAGCCTCCTCCATGCCAGTGCCGACCAGCGGCGCCTCCGCCCGCACCAGAGGCACGGCCTGACGCATCATGTTCGAGCCCATCAAGGCACGGTTCGCGTCATCGTTCTCAAGGAACGGAATAAGCGCGGAAGCGACCGATACCAGCTGCTTCGGCGAGACGTCGATATAGTCGATGTCTTCGCGGCGGGACATGACGAACTCGCCGCCGGCGCGACAGCTCACCAGCTCTTCGACGAAATTTCCGTTGCGATCCAGCTCCGCGTTGGCCTGCGCCACGGTGTAACGCCCTTCCTCAATAGCCGACAGGTAGCTCACCTCATCGGTGACCTTGCCATCCTGAACGACCCGGTAGGGCGTTTCGATAAACCCGTACTGGTTGACCCGTGCGTAAGTCGCCAGCGAATTGATCAGGCCGATATTCGGCCCTTCCGGAGTCTCGATCGGGCAGATGCGCCCGTAATGTGTGGCGTGAACGTCGCGGACCTCAAAACCCGCCCTTTCGCGAGTCAGCCCGCCCGGGCCAAGCGCGGAAAGACGCCGCTTGTGGGTGATTTCACTGAGCGGGTTGGTTTGATCCATGAACTGGGAAAGCTGCGACGAGCCAAAGAACTCACGCACGGCTGCAGCGGCAGGTTTCGCGTTGATCAGGTCCTGCGGCATGACGGAATCGAGCTCGACCGAACTCATCCGCTCACGGATCGCGCGCTCCATACGAAGCAGCCCGATCCGGTACTGGTTCTCCATCAGTTCGCCGACGGAACGGACGCGCCGGTTGCCCAGGTGATCGATATCGTCGATTTCACCCTGCCCGTCTTTCAGACCGACAAGCAACCTGAGCACCGCAACAATGTCTTCCTTGCGGAGCACCCGCTGAGAATCCGGGCAGTCGAGGTCAAGCCGCGCGTTCATCTTGACACGTCCCACGGCGGACAGGTCGTAACGCTCCAGATCGAAGAACAGCGAATTGAACATCGCTTCCGCGGTTTCAGGCGTCGGCGGTTCGCCCGGACGCATGACCCTGTAGATATCCATCAGCGCTTCATTGCGCGACCGGTTTTTGTCGACTGCCAGCGTATTGCGAACATGCGCGCCGACATTGGTGTGGTCGATGGCGAGTGTGGGGATATCCTTGACGCCCGCCTCGTCCAGAGCCTCGATGGACTCCTCGGTCATTTCGTCGCCGGCCTCCGCGAAGATTTCGCCGGTCGAAGGATTGACGATATCTTCAGCGATATAGCGGCCGATCAGGTCTTCGACCTGCACGAGCTGTTCCTTAAACCCGTCTTCGATCAGTTTGCGCGCCGTGCGCGGCGTGACCCGGTCTCCCGCCTCGGCCACGACCTTGCCATCCTTCGCGTTGACGAGATCGGCGGTCAGCTTTACGCCGCGATAGAGCTCGGGATCGAACGGCGTCTTCCAGCCATCCTTGGTCTTGGTAAAGGTAACCGTACCGTAGAACTCGGCGAAGATTTCCTCCGGGGACATACCGTCGGCGTCCTCCGGCAGCAGCAATTTGCCCTGCTCACCAAGTTCAGCGCGTTTTTGCGCGGTTTCCTCCGAATCGAGCGCCATCAGCAGCGTCGTAGCCGGCAGCTTGCGGCGACGGTCGATACGGACATGGACGATGTCCTTGGCGTCGAACTCAAAATCCAGCCAGGATCCGCGATAGGGAATCACGCGCGCTGCGAACAGGAACTTGCCCGACGAATGAGTCTTGCCCTTGTCGTGGTCGAAGAAGACGCCGGGCGACCGGTGCATCTGCGAGACGATCACGCGCTCGGTGCCGTTGACGACAAAGGTTCCGTTATCCGTCATCAGGGGCATATCGCCCATATAGACGTCCTGCTCCTTGATGTCGCGTACCGACCGCGAGCCGGTTTCCTCGTCGACATCAAACACAACGAGACGCAGGGTAAGCTTGAGCGGTGCCGCGTAGGTCACGCCACGCTGCTGGCACTCCTCGACGTCGTATTTGGGCTTTTCAAGCTCGAACTTGACGAACTCCAGCGTTCCCTTCTCGGAGAAATCCTTGATCGGGAATACGGATTCGAACACGGCGTTCAGCCCTGCGCTCGAACGGTCCTCGGGGGGCACGTTGATCTGCAGGAAACTGTCGTAGGATGCCTTCTGCACCTCGATAAGGTTCGGCATCGGAGCCACTTCCGTGATCCGGCCGAAACTCTTACGAATGCGCTTGCGCTGGGTGAACGACTTGGCCATCGATTCCTCTTAACCGCTTAGAGACGTCAAACCGCCGCGCCGCGCCGGCTTTCAACCGGAACGGCGGGACGAAGATTCAGTGTGACCGGGACACGGGCGGCAAAAACCGCCGCCCGGCCCGGGTCATGTAGCACGGACAATTGCCGCGAGGTCATTACTTGATGTCGACCGTCGCGCCAGCGTCTTCCAGCTGCTTCTTGATGGTGTCCGCTTCGTCCTTGGCAACCCCTTCCTTGACGGGCTTCGGCACGCCTTCGACGAGGTCTTTCGCTTCCTTGAGGCCGAGACCGGTGATGCCACGGACCTCCTTGATCACGTTGATCTTCTTGTCGCCGAAACCGGTGAGAATGATATCGAAGGAATCCTTCTCCTCAGCGGCGGCTCCGCCTGCATCCGCGGCGCCTGCGGCAGCGGCGACGGCGACCGGCGCAGCGGCCGAAACGCCCCATTTCTCTTCAAGCATTTTCGAAAGCTCTGCCGCCTCGATGACGGTGAGAGCCGAAAGATCTTCAACGATCTGTTCCAGATTGGCTGCCATTTCTATCTCCTGGCTATATGTGTTTCCGTTGGGTTTCGATTGCAGTTACGCGTAATCAGGCCGCTTCCGCGGTGTCTCCCTGGGCGGCATGAGCCTGAACGACACGGGCAAGCTGTCCGCCGGGCGCCTGAAGGACGCCGGCAATACGGGTCGCCGGCGTATTCAGCATGCCGACGATCTTGCCGCGAAGTTCATCAAGAGACGGCAACTTGGCGAGGGCTTTGACCCCCTCGGAGTCCAGCACCTCCTCGTACAGCCCCCCACCGATGATTTCGAGCTTGTCGTTATCACCGGCGTAATCCACGGCGACCTTGGCCGCCGCAACGGGATCGTCAGAGAAGGCAATTGCCGTCGGCCCCACGAACAGATCCGTAAGAGGCTCGAACTTGGTACCCTTGAGAGCGAGACGCGTAAGGCGGTTTTTGGTGACCTTGAAACTGGCCCCCGATTCCATCATCCGACGCCTCAGCTCGGTCGATTCGGCTACCGTCAATCCCGAAGGACGGGTGACGACGACCGAACTGGCCGATGAGAAGACATCGTTAAGCGATGATACGAGCTCTTCCTTCTGTACTCGGTCCACGCAACGTCTCCTTGCGTTTGTCCCACATGGGCGGCGCACGCCGCTTACCGCGAGACGGTTACACTTGACCCCTTCGGCGACACCGGAGGGGTCCGGATCGCCTGTCCCAGAAGTCCAAGCCAGTTCCCGGCGCGATACGCCGGAATGCGCCTGCAACCCCCGTCTGTACAGGTGGGAAACTCCCTTTATCCCGTCGGCCGGAAGACCTCCGGGTGCCTGTAGTCTCGGACAGGTCGGAACCGGCGATACGCCCCGGTTCCTTACAAACCGCCGCCCGCCCCGATTTCATCTCGGGGTCGGACTACGGAGTTCCTTATTTGCCTTCTGCGCTGTTGTTCGACAGCGTACCGGCAACATCCAGCCTGACGCCCGGCCCCATCGTGGAGCTCAGCGCAATCCGCTGGATATAGGTTCCTTTCGCCCCGCTGGGCTTCGCCCGGCTTACGGCGTCGATCAGCGTCTGGACGTTTTCCTTGAGAGCATTTTCGTCGAAGCTCGCCTTGCCGACGCCGGCATGCACGATACCGGCCTTTTCGACGCGATATTCGACCTGACCGCACTTCGCCCCTTTTACGGCTTCGGCTACGTCCTGCGTGACGCTGCCGAGTTTCGGATTCGGCATCATGCCGCGCGGGCCCAGGATCTTTCCGAGCTTGCCGACCACGGGCATCATGTCGGGCGTCGCAATGACGCGGTCGAAATTGACTTCGCCGCCCTCGACCTTCGCGGCGAGATCGTCAGCACCGACCACATCGGCGCCGGCGGCTTCCGCTTCGGCTGCTTTATCGCCCTTGGCGAATACCGCAACGCGGACCGTTTTACCTGTGCCGTGAGGCAGATTGACCACGCCGCGGACCATCTGGTCTGCATGACGCGGGTCGACGCCCAGATTCATCGACAGTTCGATGGTTTCATCGAACTTCGCAGTTGCGTTCTGTTTTACCAGCCTGATCGCGTCGTCGAGCGTGTAATGCTCCAGAACATCGACGGTCTCGCGCGCGGCGCGAATTCTTTTTCCCTTGTTGGCCATCTTACTGCCCCGTTACCTGAATACCCATCGAACGCGCAGACCCGGCCAGCATTCTGGTCGCAGCCTCGACATCGTTCGAGTTGAGATCCGCTTTCTTGAGTTCAGCGATTTCCCGAAGCTGATCCATCGACACGCTGCCGACAACCTCGCGGCCAGGCGTCTGCGACGCCTTCGGCAGGCGCGCCGCCTTCTTGATCAGGTAAGACGCGGGCGGCGTCTTGGTCTGGAAGCTGAACGACTTGTCCGCATAGACGGTGATCACCGTCGGCAGCGGCACGCCCTGCTCCTGATCCTGCGTCTGCGCATTGAACGCTTTGCAGAATTCCATGATGTTCAGGCCCGCCTGACCCAGCGCGGGCCCGATGGGCGGCGACGGGTTGGCCTGCCCGGCAGGCACCTGAAGTTTTATGTAACCGCTAATTTTCTTTGCCATTCTATCCTCAGTTTTCTGTCCAAGGCCGCGGTGCGGTCATGGCCGACCTCCCGCGGTGTTAAGCCGGACAATCCGGCGTGAAATACAGGCCTAGAGCTTTTCGACCTGCGAATATTCGAGCTCGACCGGGGTCGCGCGTCCGAAAATGGACACGGCAACCTTGAGCCGCGCCTTCTCCTCGTCGACATCCTCGACGATTCCATTGAACGAGCTAAACGGCCCGTCCGAAACCCGTACCTGTTCGCCGACATCGAACGTGATCATCGGCTTAGGCCGCTCAATCCCTTCCGCCACCTGATGCATGATCCGGTCGGCTTCAGCCTGGCTAATCGGCGTCGGCTTGCCCTGCCCGCCCAGGAAATCGGTGACTTTCGGGGTGTTCTTGACCAGATGCCATGTCTCGTCCGTCAGTTCCATCTTCGCCAGGACGTAACCTGGGAAGAACTTGCGTTCGGACGAAACCTTGGTGCCGCGCTGCATCCGCACGACTTCCTCGGTTGGAACCTGGACGTCTTCGACAAGGTCCTCCATGCCCATCTGCAGGGCCTGTTCCTTGATCGACTGGGCCACCTTGTTCTCGAAGCCCGAATAGACGTGGATAACGTACCAGCGCGCCGTCACGGCCTAACCTCCAATTCCAAGGACGAACTTGACCAGAACGGCCAGCGCCTGATCGACAAGAAAGAAGAAGATCGCCGCCAGGGTCACGAATATAAACACCATCGTGGTCGATACCGTCGTTTCGCGACGGCTCGGCCAGGTGACTTTCGCCACCTCGCGGCGCACCTGCTGTACGAATTCGACAGGGTTGGTCTTGGCCATCACTCGCTCGTTCCAGGGACGTTTTCGCCCCGCTCAAATTTCCTGGCATCGGCGCCCCTCAAACGGGGACGCTACTCAGTGCTGGCAGGAGTGGAGGGACTCGAACCCACAACCCCCGGTTTTGGAGACCGGTGCTCTGCCAGTTGAGCTACACTCCTATCGCCGCATCCCCCGCAATACCGAACTCTCCGCGGGAGATGCAAGACCCAACGCCGCGCCTTATTCCTTGATTGCGGATACGACGCCGGCTCCGACGGTGCGTCCGCCTTCGCGGATGGCGAACCGGAGACCCTCGTCCATCGCGATCGGCTGGATAAGCTCCACATCCATCGTGATGTTG
>Ga0181579_10002257_pt1 | contig 15675 bp, 9 predicted proteins | sample 071ome_24_FD_132996 | JGI IMG/M metagenome (GOLD analysis project Ga0181579, IMG submission 132996) | Coastal salt marsh microbial communities from the Groves Creek Marsh, Skidaway Island, Georgia - 071402CT metaG (megahit assembly) | ecosystem: Environmental > Aquatic > Marine > Intertidal zone... | reverse complement strand
GCATGAAATGTTCTTTGGCTTTACCACCTTACGCTATGAAGGAGCTGTGCCAGAGGTTCGCGTGGCAGCAGATGAGCCGCGCGGCTTTCAAACGAGTAGTGGTCGCTAAAGGATACGCCTAGGCATAACGGTTATAAGGCTTTCGTCTCCGGCTTAGTTATAGGCTGGGTCTGGGTTGGATATGCCCAACAGGGCGGGCTGTCAAAACAACCCGTCATCGATCAGCCTGTGCTTTAGCAAGCTAATGAAAGTCCCGAGATTTGAAGGTCCGAGTAGCCGAAACAGAGTCGTTCAGCAGATGACCGGCGTTTTCCACATGACCGGCGACCACGTGAATCACCCGGCCTTCGCGTTCCACAACGCCTTTAAATTTCAACAGTTGGCCCTGCAGCAGCACGGCGCGAAAGCGCTCCATGACCGTAGCCCAAATCACCATGTTGGTGCTGCCGGTTTCATCTTCCAGCGTCAGAAAGACCACACCGCTGGCGGTACCCGGGCGCTGCCTTCCGGTGACGACCCCGGCAATGCGAATCATTTGTCCGGTGCGGCAATGTTCCAAATCAGTAGCCCGCTTAAACCCCCGTAGTTCTGGGTGTTCACGCAGCAACGTCATGGGATGGGGCCCCAGCGTGAGTCCGGTATAACGGTAATCGTTGAACATGTCTTCAGTTACCGAAGGGGCGCTCAACAGAGCGGCATCCAGTGGTTTTGGGTCAGCCGCCAGCCGATGCGATGACGAGTTCCTTTGTTGTTCTAAGGGCAGCGGGGCGGCAATGCCAGTGACATCCCAATGGGCTTGATGGCGATGCCCGGCCAGTTGGTAGAGGGCGCCCGAGCGCGCTAAAAAACTCAATTGCTGGTCATTCAAGCGTGCTTTCCGAGCTAATTCGTGAGCATTGGTAAAGGGTTGTCGTAGTCGTGCCCGGGTAATGCGTTCCGCCGCTTCAGCATTTAGCCCCTTGATCATCCTCAGCCCCAAGCGCACTGCGGGTTCGTCGCCAGTACGTGCTGGCGGCTCCAACGTATGATCCCAAGCGCTAATGCACACATCTAAGGGCCGCACTTCGACGCCGTGGCGTTGGGCGTCCTGCACCAGTTGGGATGGGGAATAGAAGCCCATAGGCAGCGCATTGAGCAATCCGCAGTAGAATGCACTGGGGCGATGGCATTTTAGCCAAGCCGAGATGTATACCAGCAACGCGAAGCTGGCAGCATGGGATTCCGGGAAGCCGTACTCTCCAAACCCTTTCATTTGATTAAAAATCCGCTCAGCAAACTCCTGGCTATGGCCCCGTTCACGCATGCCATTGACCAGCTTCGCCTCAAAATGCTCCAACCCCCCGCGTTTTTTCCATGCTGCCATGGCGCGCCGGAGTTGGTCGGCTTCTCCGGCGCTGAATCCTGCAGCGACCATGGCCAGTTCGATGACTTGCTCCTGAAAAATAGGGATGCCTAATGTGCGCTCCAATACCTGCCTTACACCGGGACTGGCATAGCTAACAGGTTCTAGGCCCTGCCGGCGCCGCAGGTAGGGATGTACCATGTCGCCTTGGATGGGTCCGGGGCGCACAATGGCCACCTCAATCACCAAGTCGTAAAAATTATGGGGTTTGAGCCTTGGCAGCATGGCCATCTGCGCGCGAGACTCCACCTGAAACACCCCCACGCTATCACCCCGCTGGAGCATGGCATAAGTGTCTGGGTCTTCTGCTGGAATGTCCTGAATGGTCAGGGGCGGGGCCTCAGGCGTATTGAACTGGGCCAACGCTAAGGCTTTGCGAATTGCTGTCAGCATACCTAGAGCGAGCACGTCAATTTTCAGCAGGCCCAGGGTTTCTAAGTCTTCTTTATCCCACTGAATTACGGTTCGATCCGGCATGCTGGCATTTTCAACCGGTACCAACTGTGCCAAGGGGCCAGCAGAAATCACGAAGCCGCCTACATGCTGGGACAGGTGTCGGGGAAACCCTAAAATGGCCTCAAAGAAATGCAGAAATTGTTGAGTCTGCGGGCTTTGGGGGTCTAGGCCAATACCGCGCAACCGTTCATCCAGGACGTCTTTTTTATCCCACCAAGCTAAGGACTTCGAGAGCAAATCCAGAACACCCTGATCAAGGCCAACAGCCTTACCCACATCTCGAATCGCGCTGCGAGGACGGTAGGTGATCAAGGTGGCGGCTAGAGCCGCACGATCGCGCCCGTAGCGTTTATAAATGTACTGAATTACCTCTTCGCGGCGTTCGTGTTCAAAGTCTACGTCGATATCTGGGGGTTCTTGACGCTCCATGGATACAAAGCGCTCGAATAGCAGATGCATGCGCGCGGGATCAACTTCGGTAATGAACAGGCAGTAGCACACGGCGGAATTTGCCGCAGAACCGCGACCCTGACACAAAATACGTTGGCTGCGGGCGAATTGCACAATGTCTTGTACGGTCAAAAAATAGTGCTCATAGCGGAGCTGAGCAATTAGCTCGAGTTCTTTTTCAATCAGCGTCACCGTATCTTCGGGAATGCCGTGCGGCCAGCGTTCTTGAGCGCCGTCATAGGTCAGCTGGCGCAGATAGGCGCTAGGCGTTAGGTGAGGGGGGACCAGATCTTCGGGATACTGATATCGCAGCTCATCCATATTGAACTCGCATTGAGCGGCAATAACGGTAGTTTGCCTGAGCATTTCTTCAGGGTAGAGCTGCTGCAGGGTGTTAATGGGCCGCAAGGTGCGTTCGGCGTTGCAAAAGCCTTGATAACCAAGTTCTTGAACATTGGTCTTTAGGCGAATGGCAGTCACCACGTCTTGCAGCGGCTGGCGCTGAGGGATGTGTGTGTGTACGTCGTTCACCGCCACGATAGGCAGGCGCAAGGTGGTTGAAAGCGTAAGGGCATTAGCAGTTTTGCTTAAATCTTGACCGTCGTGAAAGAGGCCAAGACCAATCCATAGGTGGGGCAGCAGAGTTTTAAGCTCAGTGCCAATGATCTTAAGTTGTTCAATGGGTTGGCCCTCGCATACCCAAATTGCTAGGCAATCGCTTAAGCCTACCTGTAAATCGGCTCCGGTTAGATAATAAGAACCTTTTTCGGATCTTCTTCGTAACTTGCTGATAAGGCTAGATATTTGACCGTAGGAGTGGCGAGTTTTAGCCAGCAAAATCAAACGTGAAGGGGGTGCGTTCTTATGATCTGGATGCAGATCCTGCAAAATAAACTCTGCGCCGCAAATCAGCTTGATCCCGCAGGCCTTGGCCGTTTTATGGGCCTTGACCAAGCCGGAATAACTGCACTCATCTGTAATAGCGATGGCCTGGTAACCCAAGTCACTGGCTTGTTGGACCAGTTCTTCTGGATGAGAGGCACCACGTAAAAAGCTGTAATTACTGATGCAATGAAGTTCTGCGTAGGGGATGGGCAGGATATGGCGATCGGGTTTACCCAGATATAGGGGCGCTTGGTCGCGTATTTGGATAGAGACCGAGGGTGTTCGGTGCCGTTGCAGAGGGTTATCCAGACTCATATCAAGCAAAGTATCCGTGCAGATACCAAGCGCCGGCCTGCCCCGACTCAGCCCCCGTCTGGCCGGTTTGATACGCCCAGCACAGTGCCCCCTGAACATGCCGCGCAACGTAATAGTCTCGATAATGCCAGCTATGTGTGCCGGCAGGATTCGCCAAGGCCTGTGACCGGGTTAGACGCTCGGGTCCCTGCAGTAATTGCAAATGCTGGGCTGATACCCGCTGGGGTTTCTGCAACAGCCATAGAGGCCGTTGCCCCGGCAGTAACGCGCCGCTGCGTATGCTGGTAGCGACAGGATCCGCCTCAGGTGAGGCGTGAGCTTGTTCAGACACCCCTGTACTGGTCTGCCAAGCCCGCTCCGGGCTATGTTGAGGTTTGAATTGTAAGCTGAAGCAGGAATTTGCGCCTAAGCGGCTGGTCAACTCGTCTACCAGTTCACTAACCGCCAAGGTGACACTTGCCGTGCTGCCAAACAGGTCTTGATTGTCATTTAACCACGGCTGAGCCAGCATTATTTCTAGTTTGATGGATAGCACTTCCGCCGGCAGTTCGGTGCCTTCAAGCTTAAGAGCACTAAGCTTTAAGATGTCTTGATGGCGCTGGCGTCCCTTGCCAAAACGTATCGACAGTTCCGTCGCCGGGCCTTTGAATGGCGCAAAATGCCAACGCAAAGCAGTGCATCCCTGCTGGTGGGCTATCAGCCAGTGTTCCAACTGCTTAGCCAAGTGCGGCATGGGGCCCTGCAGCAGCACGCCTTTGCTGTTGATGGGCTTGAGCAGGTGCTGCTGGCGACAAAAGTGACTTGCCGGACGGATATGTCGCCGAGGATCCGGCAGTTCACCCTGTAGACGCCCAATGTATTGCGTCAGGCGCTGCCCCAATCTTTTTCCTAACCCGGAACGGGGTAATTGGACGAGCTGCCCTAGGGTATAGATACCCATATTGCTCAGGCGTTCTAAGTTACGTTGACTAAAGCCCTGATCCAGAAGCTCAAGGACATACAGGGGGACATCGAACAGTCGTTTTTTTTGTCCCCGAGCTAGGGCGATAGCTGCCTTGGGGGTGGTTGCGCATCGCGCGATGGCCATATACCCCATGTCTTTACAGAGGGTTAAAGCGTTTTGGCTAATAACATCATCGTCACCCCAAAGCATGCGGCTGGCTCGAATTTCTAGCACGATACAGTCCGGTGCCTCTAGGCTGACCATGCTGCTGTAGCGGTACAGGGCTTGGGCGAGATCAGCCAGATGTGCTTGTTCCAGCTGTATGTCGCGTTCGAAGTAATCCAAGTCGCAGCTGATGCTGTAGGCCGTTGCCAAGGTGCAGCCGGGCAAAATACCGGCAGCTTCCGCTGCTGGATTAATATGACTAACACGTTGTTCATCTATGACCACCTGGGGTTGTGAGTCGGGTAGGCCCTGCAGGCGAAAAACGTCCAGGGCCAGAGCAGGGAAATACAGCGCAAGCCATTGGCTACCGCCTTGTGGAGCGGCTTTTGCCGGAAGCTCTTTGTTGCCGAGTTTGACTGTTTTGGCTGTATGGGCTGGGTTTGATGACATGATGAAACGAGTGCTTTGTCGCTGTTGGCTGTTTCGGCGTGCAGGGTTTCCTTGCTTCAAGGCTAATGCAGACCGCCTAAGGGTTTGATGGGTAGGGTGTCGCGTTCGGGTTGACCACGTTCATAGACAAAATCGGCGTATAGCCCGGCGTTAGTAATGGCCGAGTTAACATCGGCAGCTAATGCTCCCCGTACGGTTTCTTGTTTTATCTCTTGTTCTTTGGTCTGTTCTCCTGAGCGATCTCGTACTTGTTCGAGCTTTTGCCAAAGAGCCAGCTGTTCATGCAGAGATTCCATTGCTTGGTAACGGGTAACGTCGAGGCAGAGCCGGATGTTTTGTACAGGCCAGCCGCCTTTGCGTTTGATGATGTCGACAGCAAGTTGATCGACATCGTCTGTCGGCCGCAAGGCCAGCCGTAACTCCGCTAAGCTGGAGCGTGCAGCGGCACCAATGGGGCGAAAAAATATAGCCAACGTATGTCCGCTGCGTGCGGCCAACTGAACCCGACGAGTTTCTTTGATGCTGAGCTTGTGCTCTTCCGGCCACGCCAACACCGCGGCACAACCTGCGGATAAGCAGCAACGCTCCATACTCCATAGGGTTTCTTCGTGAGTTTGAGTTTGTACTACCAATAAATTGCGGGGGTTGACGCCAAAAGCATCTAAGGCGGCGGCATAGGGTACGAAGGGTGGATTGATCCACACCACATAGCTTGTTTGAGTCAGAGTTTCTAAAATCGGCAAAATTAACCGCAGCTCGCCGATACCGGCATGAGGCAACAGCAAGTCTACTAAACCTTGTTGGGGCCAACCCCCACCCTGGAGTTGACCGTCCAGTTCTGGATGACCGCTTGATAGCGTCGGGTTGCTGTGGCTAATTCCTGATCGATTCAGCAGGTCTTTACCTCGCCAGAGCAGGGGATGGTTCAGCAGATCTGAGTTCGACTGGGTTGGCATAATAACGATGGGCCTAAACTCGAATACTGTTTATTTATACAGTATTTATGCTGTAGCTGTCTACGGATAAGCGGTAAACCCATGTCTTGATCACTGCAACACTGGTTATTTTTCGGAGCCTTGTTCAGACTTGGCTTTGCTGACCTAGGATACGTTCAGGATCAGCCCGAGGGCTGCCGGCACCTTTGAACAGGGTGTGCTTACAGTGGCGACGTTTGTGTTTTGGTCTTTGACTGCAGTTAGGAATACAAAATGGATTTTGATTACGACTTGTTTGTTCTGGGGGCGGGATCTGGAGGCGTGCGGGCCAGCCGCATGTCAGCCAGCTATGGGGCGAGTGTCGCTGTCGCCGAATCAATGTTTCTTGGCGGTACCTGTGTCAACGTAGGCTGTGTGCCGAAAAAACTCTTTGTCTATGGTTCGCATTTCCACGAAGACTTTCAGGACGCTAAGAATTATGGCTGGGACGTGCCCCCCAGCACCTTTGATTGGCCGACATTACGAGATAATAAAACTAAAGAAATCAATAGGCTGAACGGAATTTATAATAATTTGCTCGATGATGCTGGGGTGACGCTATACAACCACCATGCGCGCTTGCTGGATCCTCATACCGTTCAGGTGGGCGATGAAACCGTCACTGCTCGCTATATCCTCGTGGCCACAGGGGGCTGGCCGGTTATGCCTGACATCCCCGGTATTGAACACGCTATTAGTTCCAACGAGGCCTTCTATCTGCCGGAATTTCCACAAACTGTGACCGTTGTGGGCGGTGGCTATATTGCGGTGGAATTTGCAGGGATCTTTGCCGGTTTGGGCGCCAAAACTACCTTGGTTTATCGCGGCGAGATGTTTTTGCGGGGTTTTGACGATTCCATTCGCCGCTTCGTCAAAGACGAAATCGAAAAGAAAGGCGTGGAACTGCTTTTTGAGACCGAGGTAACGGCGATCAACAAGCAGGCCGATGGCTCTTTGATGCTGGATCTGACCAGTGGTGCGACCATGCACACTGACACATTGTTATGTGCTACCGGGCGCAGCCCAAAAACCCAAGGCATCGGGTTGGAGGAAGCCGGGGTAGCCCTAGGCGATAACGGGCAGATTCTCATCAACGACGATTATCAGACAAATGTTGAAAACATTTACGCGATCGGCGATGTAACCGACAGAATTCAGCTCACGCCAGTGGCCATCGAAGAGGCTATGTGTCTGTCGAGCAATTTATTTACCGACGCCCCCCAACGCCGGATGGATTACCAGAACATTGCCACTGCGGTTTTTTGTCAGCCCAATATCGGCACAGTCGGACTAACCGAAGCCGAGGCGGTCGCGGATTACGCCGGAGATTTGGACATTTATGAATCTCAGTTTAAGCCGATGAAGCACACCATATCCGGGCGGGATGAACGAACACTGCTAAAAATGATCGTGCGTCGCAGTACCGACCGAGTCTTGGGTATTCACATGGTAGGCCCGGATTCGGGTGAAATTGTGCAAGGACTGGCCGTAGCCATGGTGGCTGGCGCAACCAAGGCGCAATTTGATGCCACTGTCGGTATTCACCCGACCGCCGCCGAGGAATTCGTAACGCTACGAAGCGTGAGCCGTCAGGCATAAAACAGGAACCTTAAAATGACTACGCGCCCGTTCACGAGCGTCCTTGCGAGCACGCTCCTCCTCTCAACTCTTATCTTGGTTAGTGGTCTGGCCCAAGCGAAAAACGTGGTCTTCTTTCTTGGCGACGGCATGGGAATTAGCACCGTTACCGCAGCGAGAATCTTTGCCGGCCAAGCCCAAGGCGCCACTGGCGAGGAACATGATCTAGCCTTTGACCGCTTTCCCCATTTGGCCTTGATCAAAACCTACAATACCGATGCTCAGGTGCCGGACAGCGCGGGCACCATTTCGGCGATCACGACCGGACAAAAAACCCGTATCGGCGTGCTGGGGGTAAAGGCATCTGTGGCTCGGGATGATTGTGCCGCCGCCCTAGAGAATACCTTGCCCACCCTGGCAGAGCTGGCCGAGCAGGCGGGTATGGCCACGGGCATTGTCTCCACAGCGCGTATTACCCACGCTACACCGGCCGGTACCTATGCCCATAGCCCGAACCGCAACTGGGAAAGCAGTACCAGCACCCCGGATGAAGCCGAAGCTGCAGGTTGTACTGATATCGCTCGACAGTTGGTGGAAATGCCCCATGGTGACGGCCTTGATGTGATTCTCGGCGGCGGCCGCAGGGAGTTTTTGCCGAGCCAGACTAAGGACCCTGAGTACCCGTTCCAGCAGGGCATGCGAGACGATGGTAGAAATCTGATCGAAGAGTGGCTGGCTGGCGCTCCCGGGCGTCAATTTGCGTGGCATGGGGATGCCATGGCCGAATGGGCGCGTGGATCGAAGCCTGTCGACGGGCAGTTAATGGGTTTGTTCGAGCCTTCCCATATGAAGTTCGACGCCGACCGATCAAGGGATCCGGGCAAGGAACCCTCGCTGAAGGAGATGACGGCGCTGGCGATCAAACAGTTGTCGGCCAACGATCAGGGCTACTTTTTGCTGGTGGAAGCGGGACGTATCGACCATGCCCATCACCTCTCCAATGCCTATCGGGCGCTTGCCGACACCGTAGCGCTGTCAGAGGCAGTGCAGTGGGTGGTGGACAACGTCAATCTTGAACAAACCCTGATTATCGTCACCGCGGATCACAGCCACACCATGACCATGAGCGGCTACCCTCGCCGGGGGAACCCGATTCTGGGTACAGTGGAAATGACCAAGGGGGAACCGATCCTAGACCTGACCGGGAAGCCCTATACCACCTTAAGCTACGCCAACGGCCCGGGTTACCGAAAGCAACCCCAAAACCTCAGCGATGTTAATACTCAAGACCCTGATTATCAGCAGCTTGGTATGGTGCCCTTGGCTGCCGAAACCCATGGCGGAGAGGATGTGGCGGCTTTTGCCATTGGTGTTAATGCTCAGGCCGTCGGTGGTGTGATGGAGCAAAACCGGCTCTATGACGTGATGTACAGCGCCTTATTTGCTCAGTAACTCGGGAGAAACCATGTCTGCTATAACCGACCTATTTTCCTTATTGGACAGTTTGCTAGGGGGCGCAGCTTACTTCCCCATTGCGCTGTTGGGCATTGGCCTGCTGTTTACGCTCTATCTGGGCTTTCCCCAAATCCGTTTTTTCAAACACGCGTGGTCGGTGCTGTTGGGGCGTCATACTGACAACAGTGATCCGGGCGACACCTCGCACTTTCAGGCTTTGTCCACGGCTCTTTCCGGCACCGTTGGTACCGGCAACATTGGCGGCGTGGCCTTTGCGATCTTTTTAGGTGGCCCCGCTGCCTTGTTTTGGATGTGGGCGACGGCGCTGCTGGGCATGACCACAAAGTTTGTTGAGGTGTCCATCAGCCACAAGTATCGCAAGCAGGATGACAAAGGCTATATGGCCGGCGGCCCAATGTATTACATGGAATACGGCCTCGGTATGAAAGGGCTGGCGGTTTTCTTCGCGATTGCGACCGTGGTTAGCTCCTTTGGCTCGGGCAACATGCCTCAGGCCAATAATATGGCGTCAGGAATTGAGACCTCCTTTGGAGTGGCTTCTTGGATATCAGGCGCCGTGTTCGCGGGACTTATGGGCTTCGTTATCATCGGCGGCGTTAAACGGATTGCAGCGGTCTCTGCGGCCCTAGTTCCCACCATGGGCGTGCTTTACGCAGTGGGTGCTTTTGCTGTGATTTTTTCAAATATCGATAATGTACTTCCGTCCTTATCGTCAGTTTTTGCCTACGCTTTTACGGGTTCGGCAGCTGCTGGCGGGTTTCTCGGGGCCTCATTTGCCTATGCATTCAATCGTGGGGTGAATCGTGGCCTGTATTCCAACGAGGCAGGACAAGGTTCTGCACCCATCGCACACGCGGCGGCCAAGACCAAGGAGCCGGTCGCCGAGGGTATGGTGGCGATCTTAGAGCCGTTCATCGACACGCTGATTATCTGCACCCTCACGGGACTGGTGATTTTGTCGTCTGGCGTTTGGCAGGAAAAATACCCCACATCGTTCAGTCAGACTGATACCGAAATTGTTGCAGGTCAATACAGTGACCAAAACCCGCTGCACGTGGCACAACTGTCGGCACACCTGGATTTGGTCGCTCCGCCGAACGATCCAGTGCGTTCTTTCAGCGGCACCCTTGAGGTGGTAGCTGGAATACCGGACCTGTCCAATGTCACAGTGCTGCACAACCGCTCGGTGGCCGAACAGGTTCAGGTGACAAAGAACGGCCAAGCGTACAGCGGATTCATGGTGATAGAAGAGGGCAGCTTGGTCGATGGGGGGTTGCAGATGAGCGGTCGGTCTCTGCTGCATTCAGTACCGCTGACGGCAAAGGCCTTTCAGCAAAGCTTTTTGGGCGAATCTGGGGGGTTATTGGTCACCATCGGACTAACGCTTTTCGCCTTCTCTACAGCCATTGCTTGGTCATACTACGGCGATCGGGCAGTCACCTATCTGCTGGGGACGAGCTGGGTTTTGCCTTACCGTTGCCTTTATGTGCTGGGCTTCTTTTCGGCAACGATTGTTGATACCTCCCTGATTTGGCTGATCTCCGCTGTGACTGTCGCCCTTATGACCCTGCCTAACTTGGTAGGGATGTTCCTCATGCGGGTTGAGGTGAAGCAAATGACTCGTGATTACTGGGCCAAGATTAACGCCCCGGAACAGGGCTGACTCAGCGCACCGCAAATGTGGCATTTGCAGCCGCAATGAACGGGCAGCGTTCAGCTGCCCCGATGATTTTCATGGGTTACAGGTTAGACACATGGCGTAAACGTGTCTGGGATCGTTAAAAACGTTGAGCCAGTTCAAATCCTCGCTTAATGCTCTGAACCAATGACTTCGCCAAGGTAACTGCACAGAGCTCCCTCTTGCAGTCAGGTCGAGGCTTGCTAACCCGATAGAGTCGAGGGCGGTTGCCTGCATCAGTTCCATCATTAGTGCGCTTTGAGGGTCGAGGGGCGGCTGCAGGTCTTGCGTAGACCAATCGCTTAGCCCCGCCAGATTCGCAGCGTGAGCTACAGCCTCATCTAGACCGCCGATCTCATCGGCAAGACCGATCTCTTTAGCCGCAACACCGCTCCAGATGCGTCCTTGAGCGATGCTTTCAACATCGGCCAGCGGCAATTGTCGCCCTCGTGTGACGAGGGCCAAGAATTCACGATATCCGTGTTCAACAGAAAGTTGCAGAATGTTTTGGGCTTGGGGGCTGAACTCGCCGACGACGCTCAGACCCCGGGCAAGCGGTGCGCTGGACACCCCATCGGCGGTGACACCAATGGCATCGAGGCTGTCCGCAAAATTGGGTAAAAGGCCGAAAATACCGATGGAACCCGTAATCGTGGTCGGTTCGGCAAAAATTGCGTCGGCAGTAGCAGAAATCCAGTAACCGCCCGATGCGGCGACACTGCCGAAGGACGCCACCACAGGTCTGCCGGTAAGTTGAAAGGCTTCGAGTTCTTCCCGAATACGCTCTGAAGCAAAAGCACTGCCACCGGGCGAATCGACTCTAAGCACTATGGCTTTGACGCTGGCATCGTCTCGCGCCACGCGAATTTGTTCTACCAATTCGTCGGCAATTGCAGCATCGCCGCCGGCAAGGCCTGATTCCACAATCATGCCCTGGGCCGTTAACACGCCCACAATTGCGTCTTGTGGAGCCGCCATCGACGCGACGTCGCGCTCTTGAGACATCAGATAAGACCGGTAATCAATGCCGTTAAGCATTTGATCCTGCCAACCTACCTGCTCGCCAACGTAATCACGAAAAGCCGATGCGGTCATCAGCCCGTCTACCAGCTTCTGGTCTAAGGTGGCCTGGGCGCTGTTGCCTTGCGTTTTTGCCAGATAAACCTCGTAGTCGTTAGCAAAGGCTAGAACATCTGCCTGAGGCAAGGTCCGGTTTTCAGCAATGGTCTCGGTAATGGTTTGCCAAAGCCCGTCTACCAATCGTTGAGCGTCTTGACGGGCCGACGGCGACATGTTGTTGCGCGAAAACGGCTCGACGGCAGATTTGTAATCACCCACCCGGAAAACGTGCATTTTCACCTTGAGTTTTTCTAGCATCTCGGCGAAATACAGGCGATCACCGCCCAGTCCAGAAAGCATGACGCCGCCCATGGGGTGCAGAAAAATTTTATCCGCAAAGCTGTTGGCTAAATATTGAAATTGACCACTGTATTCGGTGTAGGCCAAAACTTGCTTGTCTTGACCGCGAAAAGTTTTGAGTGCCTGACCAATGCGTGTAGCTTGGGCTGAAGATATACCGACAACCTGATCGAAGTTCAGCACGATCAGACTAATGCGCGGATCATCGGCGGCTAGGTTGATGCTCTCGATCAAGTCGCCGATGTCGATTAGGCCTTCATCCGCCGAGCGAAACAGTATGTCCCGCCAATCTGACGGCGGGATTACTTGTTCCACCATAACGCCCATTGGTGAGATGAAAAGTGCGCTCTCATCGGTGATTTCTAGGCGCTCCGGGCCGGAGAACAAAGCACTGGCGACCACCACAAGGAGAAGCAAAAAAAACGCGTTCACCACAAAATTACGAAAGGAGGTGATACGTTGGCCCCAGCGGGCGAAAAACCCTTTTTTGGGCGTATGTTCCGACATACAAATCTCCGGCAGAAGGAGCAAAGAGCTTACCGCCACGATAGAGATAAGCCCAAGCAATATTGTCGCTATTCCCATACCTGAAGCTAAACAAACGTTAGCTTGTGGTGTGGTCGATACAGCCGGAGAGTTCACAAATTGTTTTGCGGGCTTCTAGGTGCGCGAATCCAGCATGGAATCAGGCTACTATGGGGAATGGCAGCAATTGACTTAACAAAACAGGTGACGTGGTCTCCTCAAGAGTTGAGAACCCTGTACGCAGGCCCATTTCTCAACAACGCGCCGTTGCCGGATGTCGGTAATCTTGCGCCGATAACCGGTGTTGCCGTGGACAGCCGCTTGGTCAAGGCGGGAGACTTATTTATTGCCTTGGCCGGTGACCCGGGGGAGAAGTTCAAAACCGGTGCTCGAAGCGATGCTGACGGTCACGACTATCTGGCCCATGCCCTAGAGCGCGGGGCGGCAGCAGCCTTAGTTGCCCAACGTCAGGATGTGGCCATACCTCAATACCAGACTGCGGAAACCTACGACGGCCTTTGGCAACTGGGCAGCGCGGCCCGAAGTCGACTGGGTGGCCCGGTTGTTGCCGTAACCGGAAGCAGTGGTAAAACCACGGCCAAGAGTTTTTTGGCCGAAGCGTTACAGGCCTATGCGCCGCCGGGAAGCTTTAACAATCACATTGGTGTGCCGTTATCTTTGGCGAATGCCTGGCAGGGCGCCCCAGCTTGGGTTTTCGAGATCGGCACCAGTAATCCCGGCGAAATCGCACCGCTAACAGCCATGGCAAGGCCCGATCTGGCTATTTTGCTGAACGTGCAAACCGCACACATTGAGAACTTTGCTTCGCGACAGGCATTGGTTGAGGAAAAAAGCCAGATTTTTTCCACCTTGCCCAAGGACGGTTTGCGCGTTGTCCATGACGAACTGAATATTGATGGCTACCAATTTGGCAGTGCTGGGACCAGTCATGCCCGAGTACGTGATTTGGAGGGTGACCGCCTGTCCTTGTCTCTTTTGGGCGAACCAATCGTTGCCCGAGTGCCGGGCGGTGGGGCCCATCGTGCCTTGACCCTAAGCGCCTGCTTGCTGGCCATGAAGCTTTTGGATTTTGACCTCGCTCCTGGATTGGCCCTAAGCGGAGAGTCCGTACCCAGCGGCCGCGGCAACTCTCATATCGCCTGCGGTATTGAAGTGGTGGACGATAGCTACAATGCCAATCCAAGCAGTATGCAGGCGGCAATTGCGGCCTTTTTGTCGCGGACGAACACGGCATCACAATCCTCTGGGGATGGGCAGGGGCGATGCTTCGTTGTGCTGGGCGACATGCGGGAACTCGGTGACCAAGCGGCAGATGCTCATAAGAAACTGTTAGAGCACCTTGCCCATGCCCCAGCCCTGCATGGTATCGTCCTCGTGGGAGAACAAATAAACCAAGCGCTCGATCGACTGCAGACCACCGAACTCGGGCGGTCTTTGGGTCCTCGAATTTATGGACAGTTTCAAGAGGCCAATTCGCAGTTGCTGGACTTGTTGCTGCAAGAGCTGCGTCCCGGTGATCGAGTATTGATTAAGGGTTCCAATCGTATTTTTTGGGCTAGCGCCTTTGTTGAAAAGCTGTTGGGCAAACTCACGTAGGGCAAGGGCGCAAAGCCAGCGCTAAAACGGATTTAACGAATTACTGATATGCAAGAAATAACCAACGACCAGCAGCATTTGATCGTTGATCGGCTGGGGCGCAGGTTTCGTAATCTACGCCTAAGCCTGACCGCAGCCTGCAATTACGCCTGTACCTACTGCGTACCCGACGGCAAACGCCTGCAGGCGGCGGCCTATGAGCTCAGCGGCGAAGAAATTGTGCGGGCGACTCGTTTGCTGATCGCTGCGGCTGGCATTGATAAGGTCCGCATCACCGGCGGTGAGCCACTGTTGTCGCCTAAGTTTCCTGCTACGTTGCAGGGCATTATGGATCTGGGATTGACGGATGTGTCTTTGACCACTAATGGTCAGCTTTTGCCTCGCTATGCCCAAAGCATTATTGATTCTGGAATGAAGCGCATTAACGTGAGTTTGGACACTCTAGACAGAAAGTACTTCAAAGACATTGCGCGGTCTGGCGATTTGAACACGGTGCTGCATGGTATTGAACTGATGCAGGCCGGAGGACTGCAAGTCAAAATTAACATGGTGCCAATGCACCGAGTTAACGATGATCAGATTTTGCCGCTGCTGGATTATGCGTTGGAGCGGGGAATTGAGTTGCGCTTCATTGAGTTAATGAACATGGGACATCTGCAGGCTAGTCCGGCATATCGGCGCGAGTTCTTTTCCATGGAGAATATTCTGGAGCGTATCGCTTCGCGTTACAGTTTTAGTCGCACCGATGCGCCCTTTGATTCTACGGCAGTCCGCTATGAAATCCCCCAGAAAGGGATCTTCGGCGTCATTGCCAACGAAAGCGAACCCTTTTGCCGCAACTGCACGCGCCTACGATTGTCCTCTAACGGCGCCTTGTACGGCTGTCTTTCGAGTGCGCGATCGACGGATATACGCGCACTGCTGGCATTGCCGGACGACGAGGCCCAGGCCGCGCTGCATCAAGTGCTTCTCGGGGCATTGGCGAATAAACAAAGCGAGAATTTTCAGGGTGAAGTGACGGTGATGAAGTTTATTGGCGGTTAGTGACCCTCAGCTCGGTCAACAAAAGTCATCGTTATCTTCACGACGAAGCATCAGAAACTAGAGTAATCTTGCGCGCTTGGCGGCCCGTATGGCTGCTGGTTTTCACATGCTCGAGGTTCCATGTCCTACATAGACGACTTATTCGAAACCCTGACGCGGCTACAGCAAGGTAAACGGCTGCCACCAGTACACTTATGGCAGCCCGCTCATACAGGCGTCATCGATATTCGAATCGACAAAGAAGGGGCGTGGTACCACGAAGGGAGCCGCATTGAACGACAACCCTTGGTGGATCTTT
>Ga0181579_10002254_pt1 | contig 15688 bp, 14 predicted proteins | sample 071ome_24_FD_132996 | JGI IMG/M metagenome (GOLD analysis project Ga0181579, IMG submission 132996) | Coastal salt marsh microbial communities from the Groves Creek Marsh, Skidaway Island, Georgia - 071402CT metaG (megahit assembly) | ecosystem: Environmental > Aquatic > Marine > Intertidal... | reverse complement strand
ATCACGATCAACGGGTTTGGTCAGATCGGCATCACGCGGTCGACGTGCACGGGCAATACCTTCCTAACGTGGTTCTCGCGCGGCACATCGGTTCGCGTCCCCAAACGCTGCATGCTGGTGGTGGGCTAAGGGATGCGTAAGGCGCTGATCGCTGCAACGGCATTGACGATGCTGGTGGCTGTCGGACCTCGGGGGGAAGCCGCCGGGGTCGCACAGCACGATTCGCCGGTCTACTCCAACTACGTGCAGCAGCTGGCGAGCGAGGTCGAGGCACTGACGCAAAGTGCGGCCGGCGAGGTTACGCTTGCGCCGCAGTTTCTCGACTTTGGGGAGGGCGCGGCAACCGCCGGGCTCGCGCCTGCAGATCAGGCTTTAGTGCGCGCCATGGCGCGGACGTACGATGTATTCCGCGCACTGGGCGGGTCGACCGACCGGGGCGGCGTGGTCGAACGGGACGGCGGGCGGATCTATGTCGGCCTGGATGGCGAGGGCGGGCGCTGGTTTGCCGACAGTGCCGCGGCGGCGGCTTTCCTATTTAGCGAATTGGTGGAAGACAGCCCGGACATTCCAGATGCGGTGCGCGACGCCGTGGCCGAGGCCGGCACGAAGCCGGGATGCGGGGTTTCGTGCGTCACCGAGGTCGCCTATCGCGAACTCGTTAAGTTGGTGGCGTTCGTTCCGCGTGGCACGACGGTGACGCTCACCTTGACGGCCGACGGTTACAGCGCCCAGGCCGGCGGGCCGGTTGTTGAGGCGCCGAGCGGCCTGACGGTGCGGACCGTCGCTTATGTCGACGAGAAGACGATCCAAGCCGAAATCGCCATCCCTGGGACCGTGCCGACCGGCCGCGTGGTACTAAGCGCATTCAATGCCGGCGATGCGTTCCGACCGGTCGAGAATTTCGCCATCGATATCGTCGACGTCGTGGAACAACGCGATGCCGCGCAAAGCGTCGCCGTGTTGGCCGGGACGGGCACGATCGAACCGCTTGCCGACGATCATGCCGGCAGTCTTGCCGATGCAACGAACCTGAGTGGGTCAACATTCGGTCGCATCGAATCGGCCGGCGATACCGACACCTTCCGTATCCAGGTCGATCAGCCGACGACGTTAGCGGTCAGCACCTCGGGATCGGCCGATGTGCGGCTGACGCTGCGGGACGGCGAGGGCAAAGCGCTCGCGACGGACGATGATTCCGGCACGTGGTACAATGCTTCTATCAGCCAAGTCGTGCCGACGGGCGCTTACTTCGTCGAGGTCAGTCACTGTTGTGGCGGTACCGGCAGCTACGCGGTCAGCGCCACGCAGCAATAGCCGCGTCGGCAACTCAACGCTTTGGATGGTGGTTTAGCGCCCGGCGCCGGGAATGGCGCGCGGTTGGCGGATGCCTTCGCGCTCTTGACGGACCAGCGAGAGAAACTTGTTGCGCATCGATTGGGTGACGCTGGTCGCCTCTTCGGGGGTCGAAATGATGACCGGCCGGATGAGGATGACGAGTTCGGTCCGCTGGGTGGTTTCCGTGGTGCGGCCGAATAGGTTCCCGACGATCGGCAGTTCGTTGAGTAGCGGGATTCCGGTGCGCCCGTCGCCCGCCGATTCTCGGATGAGGCCGCCCAAGAGGACGGTGTCGCCGCTGCGCACAGAGACGGTGCTTAACAAACTTCGGTTTTGGATCGTCGGCGAGTTGATCGTGGACGAGGTGGTGATGCGCACGTCGCTGACCGCCTGCGACAGTCGCAGCGTGACCATGCCGCTCGCGTTGACCTGGGGGGTGACTTCGAGGCTCACCCCGGTCGGCCGGTACTGGACGGTGTTGACGATCAACGGGTTCGTCGTAACGGTGCTGGTCGTGGTCTGCGTGATGATCGGTACTTCGTCGCCGACATTGAGGGCGGCGGTGTTGTTGTTCAGGACGATCACATTGGGCGACGAGATCATGTTGACCTCGGTGAGATCGGACAGCGCATCGATAATGAAGCGCGTCGCGGAGGCCCCTTCGATCGTGAAGTTGAAGCCGCCCACCGTGGTCGAGGTGCCGGTTGCCGCCAACACGGGCGAGATGACCGGATTGACGACCGTCCCAGGCCCGGTTGTCGTGTTCGTCGAGTTGCTGAACGAGACCGTACCGCCTTCGCCGATGCCGATCCCACCGTTGTTGATCGCGTACTGAACGCCGAACCGAAGGTCGTCGCGCAGCGACACTTCGAAGATGCTGGTCTCGATCATGACCTGGAGCGGTTGGATATCGAGCCGTCGTAGCACGTCGAGGATCAGCGTGAAGTTCGGGGTGGTGGTCGAGACCAAGAGCGCGTTGTTCTCGCTATCGACCGAAATGCGCAGATTGTCGTCCAACAAGCCGGCCGGTGTCGCGGTGGTATCGGACGCCTCGCCCTCGGTCGCGGCGCCGCCGCTGTTGCCGCTGAGGATTTCGTTCAAAGCGGTGGCGATTCGTTCCGCGCCGCCATGCTGCACGTAGTAAACAAAAACGCGGCGTTCGGCCGGGTCGCGTTTGCGATCAAGTCGATAGATCCATTCGCGGGCGTCTTCGACCAATTCTCGGTTCTGGCCGACGATCAGGATGCCGTTCAATCGCTCGATCGGGATCAACTGCAAGGCGCCCGGGTCGCCATCGCCACCCGAGAGCGATCCGGTGGCGGCGAAAATGTTGGACAGTTCCGCTCCTACGACGACGGCGTCGGCCTCTTCTAGCGTGACGATCGCGGAGGTTTGGGTGGCCATGCGGTTCACATCGAAGATATCGATCGTGCCCGCTGCCAAACGCATCGCCGCGGAATCGCCCGCGACGACGACAAGGTTGCGCACGGGATCGACGACTGCCAGGGCACCCGGCGGCAGAAGCGGCGTCAGGACGGTTTCGAGTTGAGTCGCGGCGATGAACTGCAGCGGGAAAACGCGGTAGGCGGTGCCGGTGCCGAAACCGATCCCGCCGCCCGCGCGCGCCTGCGCGTCGTTGGCGCGGGTCAAGCGCAACACGTTGCCGTAGTTCACGAGCTGGATGCCTTGGCTGGCGAGGATCGCCTCAAGCGTCGGTAGCAGATCGTCGCGACGTAGCGGCCGTTCCGAGGCTAGGCTGATCGTGCCGGCGACACCGGGATCGACGATATAGTTGAGGCCCAGGAGGTTGCCCAAAATGACGCGTGCCACCTCGCGCACATCGGCGTTGTCGAAATTCAGCGTGATGTCGCCTTCGGCGGTCCGCAGCGGACGGGTGCCGCCACGGGCCTCGGTCGTCGTGCGCGCGGGGTAGATTTCGTCGATCCGCGGCTGGCGGTTGACGACTTGGGGGCTGGCGGTGGGCAGCGCGGTCTGCGGTGTCGGGGCGACGGCGACCTGATTTTGCACGACCTGGGGGCCGGTTTCCGGAATGGCCGGTTGCAACTCGGAGACATCGCGCACGGGTTGTGCGGTGCAGGCGGTGGCCAGCACGAGTACTGCCCCGGCAAATGCCAGTCTCCGATTCACGTTACGTCCCTCCCTGCCAACGCGGTACCCTACGAAGCAAGCCTTGCCGAATCAATGGAGCCGCGAACCTTAGTCGCCGGCGCGCTCGACCTCAAAAACCTGACGCCGACCATCCGACGTGAAGACCACCTTTTCCGCGGAAATCTCGTCGACGGTCCAGCCATCGAGCGTCTCTCCTTCGGTCACCACCAACGAGCGGTCGTCCGATCCGCGGAGGATGACCGACCGGCTGGTCGGCGCCACAACCACGCCCGAAAGCCGGTAGCGCCCCAGCACGAGAGCGTCCGCATCGCCTGCGGTCGAGGGGGCCGCTCGCCGGCTGGCCGCGAACGGCGGGCGCTCCGCCAACGCGGCGAAATCGTCCAACCGTGTTGGCGCAGTAAGCTCGGCCGATCCGGTCTGAAGTGGTGGAATCGAGACGCTCGGCCCCAGCGTCGCGGGTGGGATCAGCCAGGCGCCGATCGCAATCACAGCAAACGCGATGACCAGGCACGTGTAGAGCAACCGGTTCATCGCACGTCCCCTAATTGCCCGTGGCGCGGAAGGCGGTGAGGTCGACTTGGATGTCGAGTGGCCGGTCGACCCCAAGGGCGCGGACCGAGCGGGCGCTGATCGAAAGGTTGTCGAGGAAAACCGTGGGTTGGTCGCTCTCGAGTGCAAACAAGATTTGCCGAAGACCGTCATGGCCGGTGGTGAATTGCGCGCGGACATTGATCGCCCGATAAGGACCCTGTGGCGCCGACTGGAGCGCCTCGACGCTGGTGAGTTGTGCACCATGCGTCTCCAGGAGCGTTTGCAGGTGGGCCTGCAAGGCCGCCGCCGCACTCCCGTCGGTTTCTGCCGCGACGAGGGGAGAGGTGCCCCCTTCGGTGTCACGTTGCAACTGTCGGGCAAGCGCCTCGTTGCGGGCTTGCGCCGCGTCCAAACGGGTAAGGGCGAGCCGACGGTCGCCGATGTTGGCCAGCGCTTCTTGGTAGGCGGATTGAAGTGGCCACCCAATGAGTCCGTAGGCCACCACGAGGGTGACGATCAGCAGCACCAAAGCTGCGGCCCGTGAACCGGGTGAGCCTCGCGTCACGACGCACCCCCCGCGAGACGAAGCGAAAACGTAAATCGTTCGCGGTCTTGGCGATCTCCACGGGTCACCGGTGCGTCGAACTGTACGGCGTCGAACCGAGGGGAGGCCTCAAGTCGTGGGATCAGGTCGGCGCTTGAAGTGGTCTGCCCTTCGAGCGTGATGTCGCGACCGGTTTGCCCGTACTGCACCAGCCAAGTGCCGTCCGGCAGGATCAGCGATAGTTCGTTCAAGATCGCAATGGGTGAGGGGCGGCGGTTACGTTCGTCTTCGAGAAAGCGGCGAGCGGCCAACACTTTGCCGTCGTTGTCACCGGCTTTGATGCCGGCGGTTTGTCGGGCGGCTTGCAGGGATATCGCGAGATCCTCGGCAATTGCCTCGAGCCGCAAGAGCGGCGATACGACGGCCGCGATCAGAAGAAGCGCCAAAGCGATGCCGGCAACGCGGATGCCGCCGCGGGTCGCAGGTGCACCCAACTCGCGGACCCCGCGCGTATCCCCATCGCCGAGCATGACCTGATTGGGCGGGAAACCGATATGCGAGAGGGCCGCAATAAGCGGATCGACAATGCGACGGGGTGCAACGTTGATGGTGACATCCATCGAGTCGCCGTGGGTGGCGTCGCGGCGGTACGAAAAATACGCTTCGTCGGGATTGAACGGCGTGTGTCTTTCGATCTCGAAAGACAGCAGACCGGGCAAGTCTCGATCCGGGGTTGGCGGAAGTCGAAGATTGCGGCGCACCACTTGCGATGCGCCGATCATCAGCTTTGTTTCAACGGACTTGGCGGGCCCTACGCCTAGCGCGTGCGCAAAGTTCGTTCCGAGGTCGCCCCAATCGTCCGGCGTTACTTCCGTCGCGGCGATCGGTTCAAGCCCCGAGCCGCGGTCGTGGAAGGCTTCCACGGTGCGTCCGTCGAGGCGGACGACAAGCTGCGCGCGCGCCGTTCCGAAAATACGTTGAAGGGGCCGGGGAACGAACGACCGAAGCTCGCCACCCCACCAATCCAGAAACGCGAAAATTGGCTGAAATTGGTTCATTTTTTACTCTGCGCCGGAGTATAGGGTGGCCTTGCGAAGGGGGCCATGCTGATTGTCCCGTGCATCCAATTGGTCATCTGGTGTGTAATGAATGACAGGGGAGGATGGCTGCTGCGGTATTGTCGCGGCTGATCCGAGGGTTGTTTGTGAATACGCGCGCGTTTGGTTTTCTCGCATTATTCTGCTGCATCGTTTTTGCGCCGATCGCTGCCGGTGCCCAGGCATCGCGTGACGGTGCCGAGATCGGCGTCACCGCGGCGCTGAACCCCAACGCTACCGGCACGCCGCCCCAAGCCGAACCCCGACTGCTTGAGGTCGGCGTCAACGTCTTCGCCAACGAGCGCATTGCGACGACCGAGGGCGGTCAGGCCCAGATGCTCTTCATCGACGAGAGTGCGTTCACGGTCGGCCCCAACTCGGAAGTGGTTCTCGACGAATTCGTTTTCGATCCTGACACCGGCGTCGGTCGCCTTGCCTTGACCGCGACAAAAGGGGTGTTCCGTTTCGTCGGCGGCAAGATCAGCAAGAACAACCCTGTCACACTAAAGACCCCTACGGCGGTGATCGGCATTCGCGGCGGGATTGCCTTGGTAAACGTCCAGCCCGGCGGCGCGACGCAAGCGACGTTTCTATTCGGCGATCAAATGACCGTCGCGGCGGCCGGCGTGACGCAAGTCGCGACGCGACCCGGTTTTGCGATCACCGCGACGACCGCCGACGAAGCGCCTTCTGCGCCGGCACCCGCGCCGCCTGCACAGTTGAACGCGGCGCTGAATTCGTTGGAACGAAGCGCGCCACCGCCCCAAGAGGAGGGGCCGCAAAGCGGCGATCAACAACAAGGCGGGAGCAATCAGCAGCAAGGCGGTCAACAACAAGTCGGCCAGACCCAGGGCGGCCAGCGCGTGCCGACCGATCAGGATGTTGCCGAGACCAGTCTCGGGGCGCAGGGTTCGCAACAAGCGCCACGGGTATTGGCGTCGCCCATCGTGGTGGCCTTTGCCCGACGCGTCCTTGCGGCGATCAGCGGCGACTCTGACGGGCCGCAACCCGGCGACACACTCAATCAGGCGCAACAGAACAACACGCTGCAACAGAATCTGTTGCCGTCGGCGACGAATCTATCGGGCCGATTCAAACGCTCTTTTTCGCGGCTTGTCGGCACGGCGGATCAGACCTCGACGGCCAATGTTCCGTTTTCAGGCGCGTCGCTCGCATCGGGCGTATTCACCGCGACGCTTGGGAGCAACACCTTCAAATTTCCGGTTATCGGCACGGGCACCACCGGTATCATTTCGTCGACGACGACTGCTTCGCCCAATGGCGCGTTCACCGGGGATGTGACCTTCTTCCCGGCCACCCAGTTCCTGTTTCTCGAGGGGATCGAGACGGCAAACACGACGAACCGCATCGTCGGGTTTGCAGGGCAACCGACGAGTTCCATCCCGACATCGGGTGCGACGTTCTACGCACTGCAAGACGACTTCGGGTTGAACTCGGTGGTGCCGTTTATGCGCCAACCCGACTCGTCAGGGATTACCGTGCCCCAGGCCGAAGGCATTGCCGATGCGGCGATCTATTGGGACGTCTCCGGATCAAGCACGGCGCAACGTTCATTTGGGTTCCGCACGATTTCGATCACCGGACAAGGCACGTCGCAGAAATCGGTAATGTCGTTAGGGGGCGGTCGCGTGCTGGTCGATTCGAACGGCCGGGCCTTCCTCCGAGGCGGCGCCATCGGTACCGCGCGTCAGAACCTTGCGAAACTACCGACCGTGACCGACTCTGAGCTGTCGTCCGCCGACGACAACCTGGGCAACGACTTCTTCGGACCGAACGCATCTCACTTCGTGCTGGAAAGCGCCCAGGTCGATCTCAATGATTCGACGGTGAGTACAAACGGGGCGACGCGGTTCAATCCAGGAGGGTCGCCGCAAAACACGGCGTTCTTTCCCACGGTTGTCGCCGTTCCCGCGGCCTCGACTTTGGGCGGCCGTAGTACCCGAACGATGGGGGGCTATCTCGGCGGGGCCTACCAGACCGAGGTGTCGGGCGCGTTGTCGACGACAACGATGTTCCAAGGTCTCAACGGCAACAGCTTCGACGCGACGCTCAAAACCAGTGCAACGACAAACAAAGTGCAGGGGGTGATCAAGTTCGACAATGCCTTTGGGACGGGGCCGACGTTTCAAATCGCGTGGGGTGATAAGGACGCTGCGTTCGGCGACGGGAGTGCGACCTCAGGAGACAGTGTGTTCATCGACGACCAGACGATGGCCGGCGGCGATCAAGACGGCGGCGGCAGCGTGACGATCAATTCGTCGCCGCAAAACGACTCCAGCATCGCATTTGTGAGTGTGGGGTCGTCGAGCGAGTTTGCCGCGAGTTTCCTGCCGAGCGGCGTGTCGACCTGCGACTGTAAATACCTCACGTGGGGGTTCTGGGGCGGCAGAATCGCCAACTCCACCAGTTCGTCGGAAATGATCCATTTGGCCAACTATGTCGTGGGTGAGATATCGGGCCTCGCCGCCATCAATGCGCTTCAAGGCACGGCCACTTACAGCGGGCACGCCATCGGGACCGTGTTCACCAACAGTCAGGTCTACCAAGCCATCGGCGGACTGTCCGCAACGGTGAATTTCGACAACACCTCCGCCAGTACGTTCAACATTTCGAACTTCGATGGGGCGAACTATTCCGGGACAGGCCTCGTGATCACCGCGGACGGCACGCGCCACAAATTCAACGGATCGATTGCCGGCGCCGGCCGCACGGGAAGCTACACCGGGTCGTTCATGTCGGGTGGCGGCGAGGTAGCAGCCGAGATGGGCGGTCAGTTCAAGGTCGACGGCGGCGGCTACAGCGCCGTCGGAATTTTCGCCGCCGCCAAATAGCCTAGGTGACGGGCAATCGACCCTTGGCGGGTTTGCCGGTCAGCGGTTGGAAGTCCTGACCGGCCGAGGTCAGGCAAGACATGCCGTTCGGCATGACGGTCACGACCGACCACGTGCCGCTCTTCTCCGAGGCCCAAATTTCGACATAGGCGCGACCGTTGTGAGATGTGCCCGACGCGATCGCTTGTTCGCCGAATTGGGCCGTGAGTTTGGCCGTGATGACATCGTATTCGCCGCAGATACGGGTCTGGGCGGCGGCGTGGGGCGCCATGACCGTGGTGGCCAGGGCGGCGCCGAGGGGAAAAGGCAAAAAGGGCGCATGTGGATCCCTCCTAGGACCGGTCGCTCGATGGCTTCACCGTCCTCCCCGAGGGTTTGTTCAACCAAATAGGCGCGTTTGTCCGGCTTCGGGCCCTTGATATCGTATCAATCTCAGAATCTCGTACAAGATATTCTTGCAAACGACCGTGAATCAAAGGTAAACGGCGGGCCAGAATTCTGTGACATCAGGTCGCGCCGAGCCCCTACTGCCGATGCGGCCCAACCCTGATACCTTCTGCCCGTGACCCAGACGATGGCTTTATACCCCGGGCAATCCGGCGGGTTTTCTCGATCCACCACGCCGGTGGGTTGGTGGCTGATCGTCGTCTGCGCTTTTGTCTTCGCGATGGTGGTGTTGGGGGGGGTTACCCGGCTTACCGATTCGGGGCTTTCGATCGTGGATTGGCGTCCTTTGATGGGGGTTCTGCCGCCGCTCAATGAGGCGGCCTGGGCGGAGGTGTTCGAGCGCTATCGCGCCTTTCCCGAGTACCAAAAGATCAACGCCGGGATGACCCTTGGCGAATTCAAATCGATCTATTGGTTCGAATACGCTCACCGTTTGTTGGGTCGCGTGATCGGCATCGTCTTCTTGGTGCCGTTCTTGTTCTTTCTGCTGACCGGGCGCATCAGCGGTCCGATGATGCCCCGGATGGTCGCGCTGTTTGTGCTGGGCGGTCTTCAAGGTTTGCTCGGGTGGTTCATGGTGCAAAGCGGACTCGTCGATCGGCCTGACGTCAGTCAGTACCGATTGACCGCCCATCTCGGGCTCGCCGTCTTGATCTACGGCTACATGCTCTGGATCGCGCTTGCGCTCTTGCACCCTTCGACGGGGGCGGCGAAGAACGCCACCGCACGGGCCGGGCTTCGGCTGCTGGTGCCTTGGGTGTTTATCGTGATTCTTTCCGGAGGGTTCGTCGCCGGCACCGATGCCGGCCTGACCTACAATACCTTCCCGCTGATGGACGGGCGCTGGGTGCCGCTCGGCCTTTTCGATCACACGCCGGCGGTGATCAATTTTTTTGAGAACACGATCACCATCCAGTTCACCCATCGCCTGTTTGGGATTGCCACCGTCACGGCGGTGTTGTTGTTCTGGCTGGTCCACCAGTGGATTCCGGTGGACGAGCGGGTGTCCTGGTGGATCAACGCGCTTGCGTTCGTGGCGATCGGCCAAGTGTTGCTTGGTATTGCCACGTTGATCTTCGTGGTGCCGGTGCCATTGGCGGCGGCGCACCAAGCCGGTGGCATGATCTTGTTTTCCACGGCGATCCTCGCATTGCACGCCACGCGGCGAACCAACCGATGAGCGCCGCGCGCTTCGTCTACATCACGGCCTCTGGCCGCGATGAGGCGGTGGCGATCGGGCGCGCCTTGGTGCAAGAACGTCTCGCCGCGTGTGCGAACGTGATCGACCCCGTAACCTCGATCTATTGGTGGGAAGGGGCAGTGCAGGAAGACACCGAAGTGGTGCTGGTTCTCAAGACCCAGGCCGATTTGGTAGTGGCGCTGACCGAGCGGGTAAAGGCGATGCATTCCTATACATGCCCTTGCGTCGTGGCGCTGCCGATCGACGGAGGCAATCCCGCCTATCTTGACTGGATTGTCGAGGAAACGGCGGGCGCGTCGACGCGGACCGACCGATGAGCATAGGTGGCGCGCTAGGCCATCGCGATACGCGGGTCGCGCTGGCGGTGTCGTCCGTCGCGCATACCTTCGCGCACATGTTCGTCCTGCTGTATGCGACGGTCGTGTTGGTGATCGAGACCGAGTTCGGGTTCTCCTATGCCGACCTTCAGTGGCTGGCGGTGCCGGGGTTTGTGATGTTCGGCGTTGCCGCACTACCGGCAGGCTGGCTCGGCGATCGCTGGAGCGCGCCCGGTATGATGGCGGTATTTTTCTTCGGCGTCGGCGGCGCTGCCGTGGTGACCGGACTGGCCGATGGACGCCTCGGGTTGCTGACGGGCCTCACGGCGATCGGCACGTTCGCGGCGATCTATCATCCGGTCGGCATTTCTTGGTTGGTGCGCAATGCGCCAAACCCGGGTCGTGCCCTGGGAATCAACGGCGTATTCGGCAGCATGGGAACGGCCGGCGCCGCGCTGGTCGCGGGGGTGTTGGCCGAATTCTTCGGATGGCGTGCGGCGTTTCTTGTGCCGGGCCTGATCTCCATCGCGGTGGGGATAATTTTTGTCGTGTTGATCGTGCGCGGCGAGGTTCGCGAAACGCAAGGCGCACCGCACAGTGCTGCGCCAGCCCTACCGGCGCACGATGTGCGACGCGCGTTCCTCGCGTTGTTCGCGACCGTGATTGCGGTCGGGCTGATTTTTCAAAGCACCTCGGTCGCCATGCCGAAGATCTTCGCCGACCGTTTGGTGGCGGATGGCGGGGCCTTGGCGGCGGGGTCGTTGGTGGCGTTCGTCTATGCTATCTCGGCGGCCACGCAACTGATCGGCGGCGAGTTGGCCGATCGGTTCTCGCTCAAGCGGGTCTATATGTGGACCCAAATTCTGCAGATCCCGGTCATTTTGGTGGCCTTCCTCACGTTCAACTATGGCCTCGTCGTGCTGGCCATTGCGATTGTCGGCCTCAACGTCGCGGGGCAGCCGGCCGAAAACGCGCTGTTGGCGCGCTACACCCCGTTGGCGTGGCGCGGGCGCATGTTCGGTGTGAAGTTCGTTCTCACGCTGGGGGTCAGTACCCTCGGCGTGGCCTTGGTGCCGGCGATCGCCGACTGGACGGGGTCGTTGGATTTTCTTTTCATCGCGTTGGCGTTGTTTGCGGCCTGTGCCGGGCTGACGGCGAGCCTGTTGCCAAGCGATCGAAACGCGGTGTCGGCGCAGGCGCCGGTCGCAACGGGCGAGGGCGACTAGCTCACCCGTGCTGCAGATTTTTCTTCTTGTCCTCGCGGTTTTCGTGCCGATCGCGATCGGCTACGCGATGAAGCGCGCGGCCTTCTTGCCGGATTCTTTTTGGCCGCCGGCCGAGAAACTCACGTTCTACATTCTGTTGCCCGCGTTGGTGATCGACGCGATCGCCACCGGTCGCCTGAATGAACTCGATGCCGGACCGATGGTGGCGACGGTGGCCGCAACCTTGGCCGCGGCCACGCTCATTTTGATCGCCGCGCGCCGGATATTCGGGATCGCGCCCGGTGCCTTCGGCAGCATTTACCACGGGGTCGTACGCCCCAACGGCTATATGGGGATCGCCACCTGTTTGGCGGTTCTGGGGGCAGACGCGTTGGCCCAGGTATCGATCGTCATCGCGGTTTGGATTCCAGCCGGGCTTATTCTTGCGGTCTACATGTTTGCCCGTTCGGGCGCGCAGACCGCGGGGATCCGGCACGCGGTCCTGCAGGTGGTGCGCAATCCGTTGATCTTGAGCGTGTTCATCGGGCTGGTTTTGAACGCCATCGGCGCCGGGCCTTTTCTCGATGATTTCGCGGCGCTTGAGGTGATTGGGCGCGCGGCGCTGCCCATCGGGTTGTTTGCGGTGGGCGCCGGTGTGGATCTGGCCGCGGCCCGGGCGGCGGGACGACAGGTCCTGACAACCTCGGCGCTCAGTTTGATCGGTCTACCGGCGTTGGTGGGCGTGGTGGCGTGGTGGTTCGGCGTCGAGCCCGTCGGCGCCGCAGCGCTGGTGCTTTACGCCGCGATGCCGACATCTTCGTCGGGGTTCATCATGGCGCAGCGCATGAACGCCGATGCCCCGCTGATGGCCGGGTTGATCACGTTCCAAACCGCGGTGTCGTTAATCACGATCACCGCGGCGGCCATCCTTGTGGCGGGCTGACTAGACTTTCGCGAGGGCTTGATCGAGGTCGCGAATGATGTCGTCGACGTTTTCGATCCCGACCGAAAGGCGCACGACGTCCGGGCCCGCTCCGGCGGCAATCAGTTCGGCTTCTTCCAACTGGCGATGGGTGGTCGATGCCGGGTGGATGATCAGGCTGCGGGTGTCGCCGATATTGGCGAGGTGCGAGAACAACTCGACATTCTCGACCAACGTGACACCCGATTCGAAGCCGCCCTTGACGCCGAAGGTGAAGACCGCGCCGGCCCCGCGTGGCAGATACTTTTGGCCCAAGTCGTAGTAAGGGCTCGACTCCAGTCCGGCATACGACACCCAATCGACCTTCGCATGCCCTTCGAGGAATTCGGCAACCTTGAGCGCGTTGTCGCAGTGGCGCTCCATCCGCAGCGGCAAGGTCTCGATGCCGTTGAGGATGTAGAAGGCGTTCGTCGGGCTGAGGGCTGGACCCAAGTCGCGCAACGACAGCGCACGGATCGCCACCGAATAGGCCATGTCGCCGAAGGTCTCGAAAAACTTCAGTCCGTGGTAGGACGGGTTGGGCTGGGTGAGGGTCGGGTATTTGTCGTTTTGGGCCCAATCGAATTTGCCCGACTCGACGATCATGCCGCCTAGCGAATTGCCGTGTCCGCCGAGGAATTTCGTCAGCGAGTGGACCGTGATGTCGGCGCCCCATTCGAACGGTCGGCAGAGGAATGGTGTCGCCAAGGTATTGTCGACGATTAGCGGGATGCCGGCCTCGTGGGCGACGGCGGCGACGGCTTCGATATCGACCACAACGCCGCCGGGGTTGGCGAGATTCTCGATGAAGATCGCCTTGGTGTTGGGCCGCATGGCATCGCGGAAGTTCTGCACGTTGGTGGCATCCACGGTGGTGCCCTCCCAGCCGAACTTCTTGAACGACTGCCCGAATTGAGTGAGCGAGCCGCCGTAGAGTTGTTTGGCCGCGATGAAATGATCGCCTGCTTCCATCAGCACATGGAACGCCATCATCTGCGCGGCGTGCCCGGACGCGGCGGCGACCGCGCCGCGACCGCCCTCGAGGCCGGCAAGGCGTTGTTCCAGCACCGCCACGGTCGGGTTGGTCAGGCGTGTGTAGATGTTGCCGAAGGCCTGCAGATTGAACAGCGATGCCGCATGGTCGACGTCGTCGAACACGAAAGAGGTGGTTTGATGGATGGGTGTTGCCCGCGATCCGGGGACGGGATCGGGTGCCGCGCCGGCATGAACGGCAAGAGTTTCGAAGCCGTAAGAGATGTCGTCGTCAGCCATGAGGTCGTTTCCTTTTCTTAGATTTTTGAACGGCGTTTGCTGCTGATAACGCCGGTATTGATTCCCATCCAACCGATCTCCCGCGAAAGGCGGCCGAATTCGATTTTGGGGCAGCGGTTCATCACGACACGTAACCCGGCGGCTTCCGCACGCTCTGCTGCCGCATCGTTACGGACGCCGAGTTGCATCCACAGCGTTTTGGCGCCGACCGCGATCGCTTCATCGGCGATCGGCCCGGCGGCTTCTGAATTGCGGAACACATCGACCATGTCGATCTTGTCGGGAATATCGGCGAGGGCGGCGTAGACCGTTTCGCCGAGAATCTTGTTGCCGGCCTCGCGTGGATTGACCGGGATAACGCGGAAATCCTTGCGCTGGAGATATTTCATCGCGAAGTAGCTCGGCCGGTTCCAATTCGAACTGGCGCCGACCATCGCGATGACCTTGGTTTCGCGTAGAATGCCGCGAATGTAGTCATCCTCGTAGCGGTCATGCTCCATCACGAGTCCTTCCAGACCGGCGCGCGCTTTTCGATGAAGGCGTCGATGCCCTCTTCGGCGTCGTCTTTGAGCATGTTTTCGGTCATCACGCGAGAGGCATAGTCGTAGGCGGCGGCTAGGTCCATCTCACGCTGCCGGTAAAAGGCTTCCTTGCCGATCTTTACCGTGGTTCGCGATTTGGCGGCGATCTGGCAGGCTAAATTTTCGGTCGCCGTTTCCAGCGCATCGTCGGCGACGACCCGGTTCACCAAGCCCATGCGCGCGGCTGTATCAGCGTCGTACATCTCGCCGGTGAGCAGCATTTCCATGGCGTGTTTGGGTGCGAGGTTCCGGGTCAGGGCGACCATCGGCGTTGAACAGAACAAGCCGATGTTGACTCCGGGCGTGGCAAAACGGGCCGATTGACCGGCAAGGGCGAGATCGCACGTCGCGACCAGCTGACACCCGGCAGCGGAGGCCGGTCCGTGGATCTGGGCGATGACCGGCTGGGGCAGCGTGACGATCCTCTGCATAAGGCGGCTACATTGGGCGAACAACGCCTCGTAGGACTCGCGTCGTGCGTCGGCGCGAATTTCCTTGAGGTCGTGGCCGGCGCAAAAAGCAGGGCCGGCGCCCCCAAGGATCACCACGCGCGCGTCGCTCTGCGCGATATCGTCCAGAGCGTCCTGGAGGGCGCTCATCAGCCCGCGACTCAGGCTGTTGCGGGCCCGCGGCCGATTGAGGGTCAGGCGCGCCACCCCGGCCGATTCCGCGCGGCGCACCAAGGGGTCGTTTTCAGCGCTTGGGGTAGGGGTCATGGCGTGTCTCAGAAGCTCCCAAAGGAACGGACGTGGGTGTCGCACCGAAACGGTTGGGGATGCGGTATTTTAATACCGCATAGCTAACCCTATGAAATCCGGCGCGAAATCGTTGACATCTACAGATTCGGCGGCATACTCGCGCGCCATCGCGGGGAGCCCCGCCAAAGGACGCTAAGACCATGAAGACCTACTCTGCAAAACCTGCCGAAGTCCAGAAGAAGTGGTACGTGATCGACGCCGATGGCCTGATTTTGGGCCGTATGGCGGCCATCATCGTCGACCGCCTTCGGGGCAAGCACAAGCCGATGTACACCCCGCACGTCGATTGCGGCGATCACGTTATCGTCGTGAATGCCGAAAAGGTGCGGCTGACCGGGCGTAAGCTCGAGAAGAAAATCTACTACCGGCACACTGGCTATCCCGGCGGCATCAAGCAGCGCACCGCGGGCGAGGTGCTCGAAGGCGCCCATCCCGAACGCGCCATCATGATGGCGGT
>Ga0181579_10002248_pt1 | contig 15708 bp, 11 predicted proteins | sample 071ome_24_FD_132996 | JGI IMG/M metagenome (GOLD analysis project Ga0181579, IMG submission 132996) | Coastal salt marsh microbial communities from the Groves Creek Marsh, Skidaway Island, Georgia - 071402CT metaG (megahit assembly) | ecosystem: Environmental > Aquatic > Marine > Intertidal... | reverse complement strand
GTTCGGATGAGAGAGGGTCCGGGTCCGGACTGTCAGGCTCCAGGGGCATCGTGATCATGCCAGTAACTTCTGCGGCTCCTTGCAGGTCTGTCGGCGTCATGCGCCGATACCCCATTTGGACTGATTTTGCGCCATCTGTCCAGTGGCTTGCTTGTTTCAGCTGTCGCTTTCATAGGCCTGAAGGATTCGCGCCACCACCGGATGCCTCACAACATCCTTGCCTGACAGGTGTTTGATCCCCACACCCTCGACATTGTCAAGCCGCGCAACGGCATCAGCGAGGCCGGATGGCTGGCCTTCGGGAAGGTCGATCTGACTGAGATCACCGGTGATGACCATGCGCGAATCCTGACCAAGCCGGGTCAGCACCATCTTCATCTGCACCGGTGTTGTGTTCTGCGCCTCGTCGATAATGACATAGGAGGCGCTGAGAGTCCGCCCGCGCATGAAGGCAAGCGGGGCGATCTCGATCTCGCCGCTGACAAGCATGCGCTCGAACTTGTCGGCCGGCATCATGTCATAGAGCGCGTCGTAGAGCGGCCGCAGATACGGATCGACCTTTTCCTTCATGTCACCGGGAAGAAAGCCCAGACGTTCACCCGCCTCAACGGCCGGGCGTGACAGCACGATCCTCTCGATCTCACGCTTTTTCAGGGATTCAACAGCCTTTGCCACCGCCATATAGGTCTTTCCGGTGCCGGCCGGCCCGAGACCGAAAACCACCTCGCGCTTGCGAAGGAGATCAAGATAGGCGGCCTGTCCCGGTGTCTTGGCGATGATTTTCTTGCGCCATGTCTCGACACCCTGGCCCTGGCCGGCATCCGCCGCCGCATCGCCGGCCACGACCCAGCGCAACGCGTCACTGATCAGCGAGCCATCCTCGGGAACCTCCGCACCACTGCCAAGCTGCCGATAGATATCCTCAAGCGCGCGGCGCGCCGTCTTCACCGCCGCGGCAGGGCCGGACACGGTGATGCTGTTGCCGAAACTGTCAAGCGAGACGTCGAGCGCCTTTTCAAGACGCGCGAGGTTCTGGTTGTGTTCGCCGGTCAGCCTCGCAAGCGTGCCATTATCCTCGAATTCCATGCGAATGGAGGTGGATTTCACCGCCTTTACCACGCGAACCCGGTCATGCGACCGCCCCGACGACACTGTTCTGCCTTGCCTCGGTCACACGGCAGGAAATGATGCTGCCGACAAGATCCTCGCCTGCCGCAAGATTGACCGCCTGCATATAGGGGCTGCGCCCCGTCACCTGTCCGGGGCGGCCACCGCGCCGCTCGATCAGCACATCCATCACCTTGCCCTCGCTTGCCTTGTTGAAGGCCAGCTGCTGGGCATTCAGCAATTGCTGCAGCGCCTCGAGCCGGTCAACCTTGACATCCTCCGGCACCTGCTCTGCTTCGTTGGCGGCCGGGGTGCCGGGCCGCGGGCTGTATTTGAAGGAATATGCCGAGGCGTAGCCGACCTTGTCGACAAGGGCCAGCGTCTCGGCGAAATCACGGTCCGTCTCGCCGGGGAAGCCAACAATGAAATCACCGGAAAATGCGATATCGGGCCGCACGGCGCGAAGCCGGTCGAGCACCCGCAGATAGACATCATGGGTATGGCGGCGGTTCATCGCGGCCAGGATGCGATCCGATCCTGACTGCACCGGAAGATGCAGATAGGGCATCAGGCTTGGCACATCGCGATGCGCGAGGATCAGATCCTCCTCCATATCCAACGGGTGCGATGTGGTGTAGCGGATGCGCTCCAGGCCGTCGATCTCGGCAAGCTGACGGACCAGGCGTGCCAGGCTCCAGCTGCCACCGTCAGGTGCCTCGCCATGATAGGCGTTGACGTTCTGGCCAAGCAGCGTCAGCTCGCAGGTGCCGGCAGCGACAAGGCGGCGGGCTTCTTCGAGGATTCCAGCCACCGGTCGCGAGAATTCGGCGCCCCGCGTATAGGGAACAACGCAAAAGGCGCAGAATTTGTCACACCCCTCCTGCACGGACAGGAATGCCGCCGGCCCGCGCGGGGCATGCTCGCCGGGAAGCCGGTCGAACTTGACCTCTTCGGGAAATTCAGTGTCGATCACCCGCTGGCGCGCGCCCGGATCGATCCGGCTGACCAGATCGGGAAGTCGGTGATAGGTTTGCGGCCCGACAACAATATCGACCCATGGCGCGCGGCGGGTGATTTCCTCGCCCTCGGCCTGCGCCACACAGCCGGCCACCGCAATCGCCACATGGCGGCCTTCCTGGTCACGCGCGCGCTCCTTCATCATCCGCAGCCGGCCAAGTTCGGAAAATACTTTTTCCGAGGCCTTCTCGCGAATATGACAGGTGTTCAGGATCACCATGTCAGCGCCATCGGCGCTCATCGTGGTGCTGTAACCAAGCGGCGCCAGGACATCGGTCATGCGGTCCGAATCATAGACATTCATCTGGCACCCGTAGGTCTTGATGAACAGTTTCTTTGACACGATCGCAGCTCTTTTCCGGCAGTTCAGTTTCAGGGGCTTTCGCTCAGGAAATTTCCCGGGGCGTCCTGAATATTTTTCCGGGCTTTTCTATGCCGGTCGACAGCAGCGGTCAAGCCGAACCCTGCGGCGCGGGCCTCGATCGCAGGATCAGGGCGTCAACACGGCCAGCCGGACGCTGGTAATAGTCGGGACGCCGTCCCACCTCATCGAAGCCGAGACCCGCATACAACGCCAACGCCGGCACATTATCGACCGCCACCTCGAGCGTGACCTCATCCACCGCAAGCCGACACAGTGATTCGCGCAAAAGCCGCATTGCGTATCCGCGCCGCTGAGCCCGCGCGGCGGTGGCTGTCGAGACCAGATCGGCCGCACCACCAGCGGTCAAAAACAGTGCATAACTCGCCGGCGGACCGCCATCCGGGGCCAGCAGGAACCCCCGGAAGGCTGGCTTCCGATACAGTGACACAAGGTCATCGCGCGTCAGCGGGCGGGCGAAGACCGCCGCTTCGATTGCGGCGATGGCGTCAAGATCGGCCTCTTTGATCTCTCTGATCACAGCCCGATCACGACCCGGTGGTACCGCCGGATGCCGGCATCGCCGGACGCGACGGCGCCGGCCCCAGGAAAGCTGGCGCCACATAGAGCGGCGTCAGACACTCTGCGGCAAGGCCTGTCCGGAGACGATGCGCGGCAAGATCGGCAACCTGCAGGGCGTCGACCGGCGGCACATCCTGTAGTGCCGTCATGGCACGATCCGGAAAGGCGGCCACAAGCTCGGCCGCGCCGGGACCAATCACCACCGCTTGCCGCCAGTCTTCCGGCGTCTGCTGCCCACTCTCGGAGGCGATGTCCTGAATGGACGGCACTGTGCTGTTGGCCGGGTCAATGGTGGAACCAATTTTCGGGTCAACCGCTGGGCCGAACATCTGACAGAAATAACTTCCACGCCGCGTGTCGGCGGTGGCAAGAAGACGGCATTCGGCGTATTCGGGCCGATGCCGGCGCACCGCATGCGCCATCGCGGCCAGACAGGAGACGCCGATCCCGGCGGCGCCGCTGGCAAGCGCGAATCCCTTTGCCGCCGCAAGGCCAACCCTGATGCCGGTAAATGATCCGGGGCCCCGACCGGCGGCGACATGGGTCAATGACGCGGCGGTCACCCCGGCCTGCTGCATCACATGGCGGGCCAGCTCGGTCAGTATGGCGGCATGACCATGCCGCGCCGCATGCACTTCCTGCCAGTGCTGCCCATCGGCGCGCCAGATCACGGCCGAAGCCTGCTCGGCGCTCGATTCAAGTGCAAGAATCACAGCTTCACCTGGCAACACAGACATGAAAAAACAGACCCTTTCCGCCATTCTGGCCGATAACACAAGGCAAACCGGCACTGTCAAACGCCATTGGCAGCCCATGAAAGACCCGATCAGAGAAAACTGCCTCTGGCCGGGACATGTCTAGCGCAGTATGCTGAGTGCCTTATCAACCTGCCCCAGCCCCGACCCGTGATGTCCATGCCTTTTGTAACACGCTTGTCCCTCTTGCCGGTGCTGCTGGCTGGCATCATTCTCGGTGCCACTGCCGCCGCGCGCGCCGCCGATCATGCAACCATCCTCATGTATCACAGGTTCGGCGAGGACCAGTATCCAAGCACCAATGTGCGAATAGCGCAATTCGAGGAGCATCTCGAAATTCTCGCCAACGGCCCCTATTCCGTCTGGCCGCTTGACGAGATCATCAGCCATCTTCAGGCTGGCAAGCCGGTTCCGGACCGCACCGTGGCGATCACCATCGATGACGCCTATCTGTCAGTCCATGAAGTGGCGATGCCGCGGCTGAAAGAGCGTGGTTTTCATGCCACCCTGTTCATCGCCACCCGCCCGGTCGACCGCAATCATCGCAACTATATGAGCTGGGACCAGATTCGCGAATGGCAGGCGGCCGGTTTCGGCATTGGAAGCCAGACGCAGACGCATCCGCACATGCACCTGATATCGATCGAGGCCAATCGCGAGGAACTCAGGGTCAGCAATGAGCGTTTCCTTGCCGAGCTCGGCATTCGTCCAACCCTGTTTGCCTATCCGTATGGCGAATATAATCTCGATGTGGTCGAGCTTGTAAAGGAAGCCGGTTTCGTCGCTGCCTTCGGCCAGAATTCCGGCGTTGCGCATGGCTATGACGGGTTCTTCGAATTGCCGCGTTTCGCGATGAACGAACAATATGGCAACCGTGAGCGGCTTGAACTGGCGATCAACGGCCTGCCATTGAAGGTCAGCGAGATCGTGCCGGCGGACGTGGCGCTGACGGAGAATCCTCCGCTCTATGGTTTCACACTGTCACCGAATATGGACCAGGAAAGACAGCTTCGGTGTTTCAACAGCAAATATGGAAAGCTTGATGTCGCCATCATCGGGCGGCGGGCCGAAATCAGAATGCCGGGACCACTTGTCGGCAAGCGCGCGCGGGTCAATTGCACGATGCCGGGCCCGGAAGGACGATGGCGCTGGTTTGGCCGGCAGTTTCTGACCGAATAGCCACAGCTGCCGGGCGCCGCCGTCAGCGATCAGCGAAGGATCGCCGCCTCATACTGTCCAAATTCGTTCGACCGGATCAGCGTCTTCAGCTTGGCGACATAAACCTCGCCAATCTCGGCATAACCATCGAGGAAATTTGACAGCTGATATCCGAGATCGGCCCCGGTTCGCCCGCGCAGCAGATGCCGTCGCGCGCGGAACCCGGCATATCGAGGATGTGTGTTCAGATTATGCATATAGGCCCGCACCGACCCGAACAGGTTGGGAAAACTGCGGACCACCGCTTCGCTGTTGGAGGCACGCGCCGGCTTCAGCCCGGCATCCTTCTGCCAGGCCCATTGACCAAAAAGCGCGTTCCCCTGCAGCGCGAAGCGCGAGGTGCCCCAGCCCGACTCAATGGCCGCCTGCGCCAGCGCCAATGACACCGGAACAAGATCGGCGCGCAGCAGCAACTGCCTCTCGATCTCGGCAAGCGGACGGTCTTCCGTTTTGATCCGATACAGACGCGCCCAGCGCTCCACCGTCGCCCGGTCGCCGCGCGATACCGCCCGCTCGATCGCCTCGCGCCGCTGCAGGATTTCCTCATTTGCCGCCAAAATCAACGGCAGCGTCATGGCTATGAAATTCTCCTTCTGGTGTTTGACCGGCAGCGCCACATGCGATTCCGGTATCTGCTTGGCGAACTTGCGGCTGACCACCAGCGGCGTGGATGACGCGCCCGGAATCGCCGAAAGCTTGGCCGTGCGCTGGGCCAGTGAGGCCGTCATCATGTCCTGCGGCGTGGGCTTTTCGGGTGCGGCGGCAACCTCCGGCGGCTCCGGGCGCGCTTTCCGCGCGGCTATGGCAGGCCGTTCCAGCGACGCGGTTGCCGGTGCAGCCATCAGTGCCGGTGCCGGTGAGGTTGCAGTTTTTGGGGCCGTTGTTGGTTCTGTTGTTGGAGCAGCCTTGCCGGCCGGCGCCGCGTCAGTGACACTGGGCGACGTCTGGCGAGCAGATTGGCTCTCCCGGGCCGCATATGCTACATCTGCGGGATCGGAAACCGGTTCGGACCCGGCTTCGGGCACCGCCGCCATCTGCGTTTCGCGCGACGATTCCGGCGGTGCCGGCTCGGTCACCGGCGGCGGGGACAGTACGGGCCCGTTCGCCGGTTGTTCAGGTAGCAGTGCGTTATCCGGTGATGTCTTCGGCGGCGCCGTCGTCGGCGCGGCCATTTTCATGGTCCCGGCATCGCCGGTCCCATCAAACCATTGCGGCGGCTTCAGCTGGAACAGCCCCGGCCCAATGATCCCAAGCACCATGAACAGCATCGCAGCGCGAAGAAGATGGGAGTTTTTGATGACAATTCCGGATGTCTGAGACACGGCTCATCCATTGACGAATTTCACGGGACGAATTTCACGGGACGAATTTCACGGAGAGATCACCGGCATTGGCCGGTGTCTAGAAGTCCGCGGCACGAACCTCACGCACATCCGGGATATAGTGCCGCAACATGTTCTCAATCCCCATTTTCAGGGTCGCGGTCGAACTTGGGCATCCCTGGCAGGCGCCCCGCATCTGCAGCGTCACAACGCCGTCATCAAATCCCTGAAACACTATATCGCCGCCATCCATGGCAACGGCAGGCCTGACGCGTGTGTCGAGAAGCTGCTTGATCTGCGTCACGATCTCGTCTTCATCCTCATCCACCGCGTCAGTGCCGGCATCGGTCTTTTCGACAACCGGCATGCCGGAGGCGTAATGCTCCATGATACCGGCCAGGATGGACGGTTTCAGCGCGAACCAGTCAAGCTGCTCTTCCTTTGTAACAGCAACAAAATCCCTACCAAGGAAAACCCCCCTGACGCCGTCAACCTGGAAGAGGCGACGTGCCAGCGGCGAGTTGGCGGCGCTGTCAGCCGCTGGATAATCGGCCGTGCCACTATCCATCACCGGCACACCGGGAATGAATTTGAGGGTTGCCGGGTTCGGCGTGTCCTGCGTTTGAATGAACATGTCTGTCTGTCCTCTTCGCTCCTGTGGCAAATGCCGGATCGGGCATCGCCTGAGGCAAAATCCTGAGCCACCATCGTCGTCCCGGCCATGGCGCGTCGGCCTTGACAGCGTCAGCGCATTCGGGAGCATGTCGTTGGGCGTCCTGGCAAACCCGCTTCTGACAGGCTGTCATCGACAGGACTAGATATTCTACCGAGAATAGCACATTTCAATGGCCGGAATGTGGGAAATTTTTGTTTGCCCCGGTCTGCTGCCGACACAGCAGGCCGGAGTCAGCGCCGGGCAACCGGCCCAAGGAACCCGACAATCTCGTTGACCTGCTCGATAATCGGCGCCGCGATGGCCTGTGCACGCGCCGCGCCATCATCCAGAACAGCATCGATATCTCCGGGATTGGCAAGCAGACGGCGCATCTCGCGGCCCATCGGGGACAGTTTCGCGACGGCAAGCTCGGCAAGCGCCGGCTTGAAATCGCCAAAGCCGCGTCCCCCAAAATCCCGTAGCACCGACACGACATCGCTGTCCGCAAGCGCCGCATAGATGCCAACGAGGTTCTGCGCTTCCGGCCGACCGGCGAGCCCTTCCACCTGCGATGGCAAGGCGTCCGGGTCGGTTTTCGCCTTGCGAATCTTCTGTGCGATCAGATCATCATCATCGGTCAGATTGATCCGGGAATTGTCCGATGCCTCGGACTTGCTCATTTTCGAGCTGCCGTCACGAAGGCTCATCACCCGCGTCGCGCTGCCGAAGATCTGCGGTTCGGGAAGCGGAAAGAACTCCACGCCGTAATTCATATTGAAGGACTGCGCGATGTCACGGGTCAGCTCCAGATGCTGCTTCTGGTCCTCGCCAACCGGAACATGGGTCGCACGGTAGGCCAGGATATCGGCCGCCATCAGGGTCGGGTAGGCGAACAGCCCGACCGTGGCGTTTTCGCGGTTCTTTCCGGCTTTTTCCTTGAACTGGGTCATCCTGTTCAGCCAGCCGAGGCGCGCCACACAATTGAAAATCCAGGCAAGCTGCGAATGCTGCGGCACACGTGACTGGTTGAACAGGATCGAACGCTGCGGCGAAATGCCGGCGGCGATCAGGCTTGCCGTCACCTCGCGCGTGCTCTGGCGCAACTGCTGCGGGTCCTGCGGCACGGTGATGGCGTGCAGATCGACAACGCAATAGATCGACTCAAAACTGTCCTGCAGCGTCACCCAGTTGCGGATCGCGCCGAGATAATTGCCAAGGTGAAGGTTGCCGGTCGGCTGGATGCCCGAGAAAATTCTGTTTTCTGGCCGGTTTTCTGGCCGGTTTTCTGGCCGGTTTTCTGGCCGGTTTTCCGGGCGGTTTTCCGGCATGGGCTGAACACTCGTCATGATCGGATGGCGTTCCCTGAAGCCGCGTTGTTGAAAGGTCAGCCTGCGTTATGATGGCAGTATGGGTTGCGGTCAAGCCCTCGCCGGCTCTCAGCGGCGAAGCAGTTGTCGCGGCACCGCGCGAAGCACGACCGCCGTGACAAGATACGCCGCACCGCCGGCGACCACCAGAGCGGCGAGAAGGCCGACCGCTGGCCAGGCGGAAAGCGACGCGGCAAGCCATGAGCGGATCACGAGAAGCACCGCCAGCATCACCATCGTCGCACCACAGATGCGGGCAATCACCATCGGCGCGGGAACGCCCATATGACCGTCCCGCAGGAGACGAGCCATCAACGCACCGGCGGCCAGCATGCCGGACAGCGATGTGGCAAGCGCCAGCCCGACATGCCCGAGAACGGGCATCAGCGACAGCGACAGCGCCAGATTGGTGATGACAGCGGCAATCGACACCTTCAGGACATATCCGGGGCGGGCGGTGGCATAGAAGGCCGGCTGCAGGATCTTGACCATGATATGCGCCGGCATGCCGATGGCATAGGCTGTCAGCGCGGCGGCGCTCGCCGCGGCGTCGGCGGCGCTGAAGGCGCCATAGCGGAACAGCCCGCCGACAATCTGCGGCGCGATGGCGATCAGCGCGACAGTCGCCGGAATCACCAGAAAGGCCGCGAATAGCAGCGCCTCGGACAATGAAGAGCGCGCCGCGTCGAGATCACCGCTTCGGAACTGTGATGACAGGCGTGGCAACAGGGCGGTGCCAAGGGCGATACCAAAAATCCCGAGTGGCAGCTGCGCCACCCGGTCGGCGAAATAGAGCCAGGAAATCGCACCCACCGTCAACAGCGACGCCAGCACAAGATCGATAATCAGATTGATCTGCATCACCACCGCGCCGGCCGAGGCGATGCCGAACTGACGCCACATCGCCCGCGCGGCGACCCCGAAACGCGGCACCCGCCAGGCCGGCATGATCCGGTGCCGGCGCAACAGCATCGCCATCACGGCAAGCTGCAAGATCCCGGCACATAGCAGCGCCACCGCCAGCGGCATTGCGCGCTCGACCGCCAGCCAGCCGCTGGCCATCGGGATGACCAGTGCGCCGCCAATGAGGCACAGATTGAAGATCAGCGGCATTGCCGCCGCCACCATGAAACGCTGGTTGGCGTTGGCGATGGCCGCCCAGAAGGCGACAAGCGAGATTATCGGCAGATAGGGGAAGGTGACGCGGCCAAGCGTGATCGCCGCCTCCATCCGCGCCGGCGTGTCGGCAAATCCCGGGGCAATGACCGACACCACGGCCGGCATGAAAATCTCGGCAAGCCCGACCACGATGCACAGCGCGACAATCAGCGTTGTCTGCACCTCGCCGGCAAGCGCCATCGCCGCCGGCTCGCCATCTTCCTGGCGCGCCGAAGTGAAGGCCGGGACAAAGGCGTTGGCCATGGCGCCCTCAGCCGTCAGGCGGCGAAACATGTTCGGCAGTTTCAGCGCGACGAGAAAGGCGTCCGCCGCCGGCCCGGCACCAAGGAAGGCAGCAAAGGTGACATCGCGCAGGAAACCGAGAAGACGGCTGGCACCGGTCAGCCCGCTGATCTGGCGAAACGCCCGCGCCAATGGCTGGGGACGGGGCTGGGCAGGGGGCTGGGGACGGGGTTGCGAACGGGGCTGCATGCTCATGCCGCCGCCTCGTCAAACTGATCGAACACCGCCAGAAGCCGGTCGCGGATCGTGTCGAGCCGTACCTGATTGTGAATCTGAAGACCAAACAGATCTTTCACATAGAACACATCGACAACGCGTTCGCCATAGGTCGACACGGTGGCTGTCTGGATCTGCAGGCCAAGATCGGCAAGCGTGTGAGTCAGCCGGTGGAGCAGGCCCGGAAAATCGCGCCCATTGACCTCGATGACGGTATGGGTGGAGCTGATCCTGTTCGAGAGGATCACCCGCGAGGGCACCGGCAGACGTCGCACCCGCGCCGGCAGGCTTTGCCAGCGCTCACGAAGCGCCGCCTGCGGGCGCAGCGTCCCAGTGACGGCCGAATCGATGCTGCCCTTCAGCCGTCCCAGAAGGCGCGAATCCTCGACCAGCTCGTTTTTTGTTGTCTGCAGCTGAAACACATCGAGGACCGTGCCGTCGGTGCAGGTTGTGATCCGCGCGCCGATGATGTTGATGCCATGTCCCGCCACCGCACCGGCAACCCGCGAGAACAGTCCGGCATCGTCAACCGTCAGCAGCGTCAGCTCGGTCACCTTGCGATCGGCCACCTGCCGGAAATCGACAAGCAGCGGCACGTCAAGCTCGCGGAAGCTGTGGCTCAGCTCGGCATGTCTGACATGCATTCCGGTATCGAAGCCGGTCCAGTAGTTGCGTGGCAGGCGTGCCGCATGGGCGGCAAAATCCTCATCCGACCATGATGGCAGGCCGGCCCGCGCCTTCTCGCGCGCCTCCTCGGCGCTGCTGTCGGCAATCACGCTGGCATCGGCACCGCGCAGCACCGCATCGCTCTGGTAGTAGAGATCGCGCATCAGCGCCGCCTTCCATCCGTTCCAGACCGTCGGCCCGACACCGCGAATATCGGCCACGGTCAGAACCAGCAACAATTTCAGACGTTCCGGCGACTGTACGATGGTGGCAAAATCATCAATCGTCTTGGGGTCGTTCAGATCATAGCGAAAGGCGGTCTTGCTCATCAGCAGGTGGTGGCGCACCAGCCAGCTCACCGTTTCGGTTTCCTCAGGCGTGAGGCCGAGCCGCGGACACACATCGAGAGCCAGCGCGGCGCCAAGCTCGGAATGATCGCCATCCCGTCCCTTGGCGATGTCATGCAGCAGCGCCGCCACGAACAGGGCGCGGCGCGACTCGATCTCCGGCATCACCGAGGTCGCCACCGGAGCCGTCTCGGCAAGCCCGCCACTCTCGATCTGGTGGAGGATGCCGATGACCTTGATGGTATGCTCGTCAACGGTATAGCTGTGATACATGTCGAACTGCATCATCGCGACGATCTTGCCGAAATCGGGAAGGAAGCGGCCCAGCACGCCACTTTCATTCATCAGGCGAAGCACGCGTTCGGGATTGTGTTTCGATGTCAGGATGGCAAGGAATTCCTTGGCCGCCCGCGGATCATCCCGCGTGGCATCGCCAAGCGCATGCAGGCCACGCGTGATCCGCTGCAGCGCCTGCGGGTGAATGTCGGCCTTCTGCTCCAGCGCCAGATGAAAGATTTCCAGCATCCGCAGCGGTGCCTCGCGGAACATCAGGTCAGGGTCGAGATTGACCCGCCCGGACCGGATGCGGAAATGCCCGAAATCCTGGCGGCCGCGGAATTCGGCGGCCCAGCCGAGGCGCCGCTTGCGGAAATCGGTCTCCATCGCCGCGCAAATGATGCGGGTAAGGTTTCCGACATCGCGCGCCGCCAGATAATAGCGTTTCATGAACCGCTCGACATCGCGCATGCCGCCACGCGAAGCAAACCCCATCAGCGGGGCGATCGCCATCTGCGCGTCGAAATCCAGCCGCTCCTCGGGACGGCCCGACCGGATATGAAGATGACATCGGACGGTCCACAGAAAGCGCTGCGCGGCGGCAAAGCGGCGCGCCTCGCTTTCGCGCAGGATGCCCTTCTCGACAATGTCGATGATGCTGTCGGCGCGATAGGCGAATTTGGCAATCCAGAACAGCGTATGAAGATCGCGAAGGCCACCCTTGCCCTCCTTGATGTTCGGCTCGACGACATAGCGCGTGGCGCCGTGCCGGTCATGACGCTGATCGCGCTCCTGTAGCTTGGCATCGACAAAATCAACCGGTTTCAGGCGGGCCACCTCGCGCCGGAACGCCCGGTCGAGCTTCATTGCCAGCGGCCTGTCGCCTGCCACGAACCGCATCTCGAGAAGACCGGTCAGGATCGTCTGGTCCTCACGCGAGGCCCGGATCGTGTCGGCCACCGTCCGCTTGGCATGGCCGACCTTCAGTCCCAGATCCCACAGCAGATAGAGCAGCGCCTCGACAACGGTGTCGGCGGCGCGGTCACTGTCACGCGCGGTCAGAAACAGAAGGTCGATATCGGAGTTGGGGGCCAGCTCGCCGCGCCCATATCCGCCAACAGCGACAAGCGCGACCCCCACCGCCCGGTGGCGGCCGGCAAGAACCTCCATAAGGCTGGTCAGGAGATGGTCCATGCCGAGCGAGTGGCGGCCAACATAGACCGCGCCGTCGCGCCCGGCGGCCAGCTCGTCGGCAAGCCGGGTTTTCATCGCCGCATGCGCCGTTCGCGCCGCCTCCAGCAGCGCGGCCCGGAACGTCCTGTCATCCGCCGTCCACAGCTCGTCCGCCACCTGTCGCAGGGGCGCATCGTCGAGCGGTGGCACACCCTCGGCAAGCGCCGCCTCAAGCGGCTGGATCCAGCGGCGCCATTGCTTGATCCGGTTGCTGCCGGCATCCGCGGCCCTTGCGGCATTCACATTCATGCCCCATCACCCATGCATGTCATCCTTCGGTGTTATCAGCCGGCGCGCGCAGAAGATCGCGAAGCTCGTATAATAGCTCCAATGCCTCGCGCGGCGCCAGCATGTCGGGATTGATGGCCTCGATCCGGCTTCGCACCGGGTCCTCGACCAGCACAGGCGTGGCGGCGAAATCGCGGGTGAAGAGCGGCAGTTCGGCGGCAAGCCGGTCGGCATCGATAACGCCATGCCCGCCTGCCTCCATCTCGGCAAGCAGGGTCTGCGCGCGCGCGATCACCTGCGGCGGCAGGCCGGCAAGCCGCGCCACATGAACGCCATAGGAGCGGTCTGCCGCGCCATCGATGACCTGATGAAGGAAAATGATCTCACCCTGCCATTCCCGCACCTTCATCGAGTGGCATGACAACCTTTCAAGGTCATGACGCAGGCTGGTCAGTTCATGGTAATGTGTTGCGAACAGCGTCCGGCAGCGGTTGGCCTGATGAAGATGCTCCAGCGACGCCCAGGCGATAGCCAGCCCGTCATAGGTGGCGGTGCCGCGCCCGATCTCATCAAGAATCACGAAGGACCGTTCGGTGGCCCGGTTCAGGATCGCCGCCGTCTCGACCATCTCGACCATGAAGGTCGACCGGCCGCGCGCCAGATCGTCCGCCGCGCCGACGCGGCTGAAAATCCTGTCGATCACACCGATAGATGCCGTCTCGGCCGGCACAAACAGACCGGCCTGCGCCATGATTGCGATATGGGCATTCTGCCGCAAGAAGGTGGATTTGCCGGCCATGTTGGGGCCGGTGACGAGCCAGATCTGACCCGCATCACCAAGCCTGCAATCATTCGGAATGAAATTATCACCACCGGACAGCATGGTCTCGATCACCGGATGGCGGCCGCGCACGATCTCGAAACTCAGATCATCGCGTATCTCTGGTCGGCAGAAATTCCGCTTCTGCGCCAGTGCCGCCGATGCCATCGCCACATCGATTGCCGCCAGCGCCCACGCCGCCGCGCCAAGCTGATCCGCCTCGGCAAGCGCCTGTGCCCGCAGGCTCTCGAAAATCTCCAGCTCGCGCGCCAGCGCCCGGTCGGCAGCGGTCGACAGGTCACGTTCAAGCTCGGCAAGCTCGGTGGTTGTGAACCGCACTGTCTGCGCCGTCGTCTGGCGATGAATGAACCGCTCATCCTGCATCAGCTTTTCGGCATGCGCGCTGCGGACATCGACATGATAGCCAAGGACATTGTTATGCTTGACCTTCAGCGAGGCGATGCCGGTGGCCTCGCAATAGCGGTGCTGCAGGGCGGCGATCAGCCGCCGGCTTTCATCACGAAGCGCGCGAAGCTCATCAAGCGATACATCAAAACCGCCGCGCACAAAGCCGCCATCGCGCGCCAGCAGGGGCAGCTCGTCAGCCAGCGCCGGTGCCAGTTCGGATGCCAGGCTCACCGGTGCCATGACGGCATCATGAAGCGCCGCAAGCTCGGCGAGGTCGCCAAGCCCGTGCGCCCGCGTCGCCGTGCCGACAAGGTCCGATGCCATGGTCAGCGCCTGTGACAGGGCCTGCAGGTCACGCGGCCCGCCATGCCCCATCGACAAGCGCGACAGCGCGCGGTCTATGTCCGGCTGGCCCTTCATCATGCTGCGCAGCTCGTCACAGAGCGAGAGCCGGTCATGATACCAGCTGACCAGATCAAGCCGTTTCATGATCGCCTCGCGCGCCGCCAGCGGGGCGCCGATTCGCGCGGCGAGAAGCCGACCACCGGCGGAACTCACGGTCAGGTCGATCGCCGCCAGCAGGCTGCCCTTCACCTCGCCGGACAATGTGCGGGTGATCTCAAGCGACCGGCGGGTGGCCTGGTCGATTTCCATATAGCCGGATTCGGTGATCGCCTGGATCGGCCGCAGACGGGGCATATTGCCTTTCTGGGTCAGCTCGATATAGCCAAGCAGCGCACCGGCGGCAGCCGCCATCGCCCGTGAGAACTGGCCAAAGCCGTCAAGACTTGCCACTCCGTAATAGGCGCACAGCGCGCGTGTGCCACTGGCGGAATCAAACAGCGAGGGTGCCTGTTCGGTCAGGCACGGGCCAAGCGCCGCAATACCATCGGGTATGTCGGCACCGGCAGGCACGACCAGCTCGGCCGGCGCCAGCATGGCCAGCAACCCTTCAAGCCGGTCCGGTGCCACCTCCTGAACGGCAACATCACCGGTCGACATGTCGGCCCAGGCAAGTGCCACCCTGTCGCCGGCATGGCCAAGCGCCGCCAGATAATTATGGGCCCGCGGCGGCAGAAGATCATCCTCGGTCAGGGTGCCGGGTGTCAGGATGCGGATCACTTCACGCTTCAGCGGCCCCTTGCCACCACGTTGCTTCTGTGTTGCCGGATCCTCGACCTGCTCGCAGATGGCGACGCGGTGACCGGCACCGATCAGACGCGCCAGATAGCCGTCAACCGAATGCACCGGCACACCGCACATCGGAATATCGTCACCGTCACTCTTGCCGCGCTTGGTCAGCGTGATGCCAAGCGCGGCCGCGCCGATCTCGGCATCCTCGAAGAACATTTCGTAGAAATCGCCCATCCGGTAGAAAAGCAGCGAATCAGGGTGTGATTCCTTGACCTGCATATATTGCGAGATCATCGGGGTGGGCGACTTTACTTTTGCCGAGCCAGATGTTGTTATTGACGACGTCATTGTTATCCCTTGGTTCCCCCAGCATCGTGATCGTGCCCGAGACTTGTGATCATTTACCGCAAATCGCGGGCGGCGCTAGGCCCTTCGCAGTTCCAGACCAGGGGCGCAGATCAGCCTCACAGAATAGATAACCGGTGTCATGACCAGAAAAAAGTCAAAGCTTGACCAGGAAGCCCTCAGCTTCCAC
>Ga0181579_10002245_pt1 | contig 15725 bp, 14 predicted proteins | sample 071ome_24_FD_132996 | JGI IMG/M metagenome (GOLD analysis project Ga0181579, IMG submission 132996) | Coastal salt marsh microbial communities from the Groves Creek Marsh, Skidaway Island, Georgia - 071402CT metaG (megahit assembly) | ecosystem: Environmental > Aquatic > Marine > Intertidal... | reverse complement strand
CGGATGGCTGTTTACGGTGTCGCGCACGATCTCGAACATGGGCTCGAGATCGGTGTCGTAGGCGACCTGGAAGTGCAGCGAATAGCGCTGCTTCCGGTTGTTGTGCGTCCAGTTGACGAAGGTAGTGGTGATGAACTGCTCGTTCGGCACCATGATGTCCTTGCCGTCATGGGTCTCGAGCGTCGCGGAGCGCATCTTGAGCTCGCGCAGCGTCCCGGCGCGGCCGTCCTCAAGTTCGATATAGTCGCCGATGGTGATCGAGCGGTCGAGCAGGATGATGATGCCCGAGACGAAGTTCGACGCGATCTGCTGCAACCCGAAACCGAGACCGACACCAAGCGCACCGCCGAACACCGCCAACGCCGTCAGGTCGATCCCGACGATGTTCAAGAGCAGCAGCAGCATCAGCACGTAGATGCCGATCTCGAAGAGCTTGGCGATCACCTCGCGGGTGCTGACATCGAGCCCTGTTCTGTTGCGGATAACCCGTTGCCCCGTGGAGTTCGAGACGCGGCCGAACCAGAACAGGAGAATGCCGAACAGGAAGGTGCGCAGGACCGCCAGCAACGTGATCTTGATATTGCCGACTTCGAACGAAACGGCATTCAGATGCGCGGTCACATCGTCCAGCAGGCCGACGATGAACAGGAGCGCGATCGGCACGCCGATCCAGCGCAGGATGAAGATGATCGTTGTGCTGTTGATGAAATGGTTGGCGAGGCTGAACGCGAGCAGGATGAAGGCTATGCCCTGCGCGGCGCGCACCAGCCATGCCTCGCCGATGATCGACGCGGCGACGGGCGTCGCGAAGCCCAGCAACAGCGCCGTGAGCACCGGAAGCACCAGGTCGCCGGCATTGTGCAGCGCGGTGCGCAGATCGAGCAGCGGCCCCGAAACAGGTTCCTCGCGAAAGATGCGGACTCGCGCCTTGACACCCAGCGTCAGGATCCAGGCCGCCAGGAGGCCCACCACGACGAAGCCGATCTGGGCATAGAATTCCGGCGAGCCGAGATGCACCAGCGCGCTCTGCCAGGCGGCTTCCAATTCGCTGATCACACGATCCATCGCGGAGATTCCGAAGCGTTGTGTTGACGAAACGATAAACGCTTCGTCGGAAGCCGACAATCGGATGCTCTGTCAGGCCGCGTCGGCGCTAGTCCTCGGCCCGGAAGAGTATGTTCCGGGCGAAAAGACCCTCGACCGTGTCCGGCGCCATGTCCAGGAGCCCTCCCAGGACCTTTGCCGCCGACCCGCCGAACGGCGCCACCCAGTCACGGGCGCCCGCCGGCGTGTCCGGCATCGTGAACGGCATGTTGGGCACCCGGAACCCCCCCGCTGGGTCGGACACCGTCGTGAACGCGTTTCGATGGGCGAGTTGCGGATCGTCGAACAACTCCTCCACCGCGCGATATCGCGCGCACGGTACCTTGCCGGCCATGAGCAGGCGTTCGCATTCCTCGGCCGACCGCTCGGCGGTCCAGCTTTCGACCAGCGCCATCAGCTCCGCATAGTTCCGGTTGCGGTCCGGATGGGTCCGGAAACGCGGGTCGTCGATCCACTCGGGATGACCCGTCGCGCGCGCCATGTTCTCGAATGTGAGCTGGCCGCCGGGCGCGACCATGACGAACCCGTCGCGCGCGCGCACCGGACGGTAGTAGCCCCGCGGCGTGTCGAGGGGATTCTGGGCGAGCTGAATCTCGTAGACCAGCAGCCAGATCACGCTTTCCATGAGCGACACGTCGATATACCGCCCCTCGCCCGTTCGCTCGCGGGCAAACAGGGCCGCGCTGATCGCGCCGAACGCCTGAACCGCCGCCATCACGTCGGCCAGGAAAACGCCGACGAAGCCCGGGCGGGACATTTCCGGCTGCTGCTCCAGCATCGTCATCTCGTATCCCGACGCGGCCTGCACGACGGGCGCGTAGGCCGGATTCTGGGAGGCGGGCCCGGTCTGCCCGAACCCGGATATGGAGCAGTAAATGACATCGGGCCGGACCGACCGGATCTCCGCATGATCGAGTCCCAGGCGCGCCATCACGCCGGGCCGGGCATTCTCCACCACGACGTCACAATGCTGCGCGAGATCGCGCACGATGGCCCGGCCCTCGTCCGTCTTCAGGTCGATGGCGAGGCTGTGCTTGCCGCAATTGAGGTGGCCATAGACCATGCTTTCGCCGTCACGAATGGGAACGGCGCGCCGGTTCTGTTCCCCGGCCGGCGGCTCGATCTTGATGATCTCCGCCCCCAGGTCGGCCAGCTGGCGCGTGCAATAGGGCCCGGCCATCATGGTCGTGAAATCCAGCACCCGGACGCCGTCGAGAAGACCCGTCATCGAGACCCGGCCTCCGCCGCTAGGCCAGCAGATCGCGCGCAACCAACATGCGCTGGATCTGGTTCGTGCCCTCGAAGATCTGCGTGACCTTCGCGTCGCGCATCATGCGCTCGACCGAGAACTCCTGCATGTAGCCGTACCCGCCCAGAATCTGCACGGCGTCGGTCGTCACCTTCATGGCGGCATCGCTGCACAGGGTCTTCACCATGGCCGACAGGGCACCATAGCCGTCCATCTGGCCGGCATCGTAGCGTGCCGTGACCTCGTAGAGCAGAGCCCGGGCCGCCTCGATCTGCATCGCCATGTCGGCCATCATGAACTGAAGCCCCTGGAACTCCGCGATCGGCTTGCCGAACTGCTCACGGTCCTTGGCAAACGCGACGGCCCGGTCCAGCGCGCCCTGGGCAATGCCCACGGCCGAGGCCGACATCGCAGGCCGATTGAACTCCATGCACTTCATCGCGATGGCGAACCCCTCGCCATCGCCGCCGATCATCGCGTCGTCGGGCACCCGCACGTTGTCGAAGAAAAAATCGCAGTTCGGGGTCGCGCCGTTGTAGCCCATCTTCCGGTTCTTCGGCCCCCGCGTGACCCCCGGCAAGGACGTATCGACAATGAAGGCCGAGACCCCTTTCGCCCGCGGTGCGTCATTCGTTCGCGCAAACACCAGGACATAGTCCGCGACGGGCCCGCAGGTGACGAAGATCTTGTTGCCGCTGATCAGCCAGTCGTCGCCGTCGCGCACCGCGCGCGTCCGCAAGGACGCGGCATCGGAGCCGGCCTCCGGCTCCGAAAGGGCGAAGGCGACCAGCGTCTTCCCTGCAGCGAGCATCGGAAAATACTTCTTCTTCTGCGTTTCGGTGCCGGCGAACAACAGCGGCAGCGCCATACCGTTTCCGTTCTCGCCGGCCATGACCGACAGCGAGAGGGAGTATCGCGCCAGCTCCTCGCGCGCGATGCAGAGCTTGGTGAGGGACCCCTCAGGGCCGCCGTAGACCTCGGGCACGCTCCACTGTATCAGGCCCATGTCCCCGAACTTCGCAATGACCTCTTCGGGAAAGCGGTCTTCATGGTCGATCGCGTCGGCAATGGGCGCGACCTCGCGTTCGGCGAAACGCCGAATCTGCGCCTGAAAGATACGGTCGTCCTCGGTGAAATGGATCGGTGTGTACGCCATCCCGCGTCCCCTGCCGTGCCCCTGTCGCACCCGGGGAAACTGGAACCGGCACCCGATTCGCCCCGACATAAATTTCGTCCGTGCGCGACCTTACGAACCCGGCCTCGCCGCCTTATGCTGCCCGCCCGCGCAAATCCCGCAGAAAGGCGACCCCGCCATGACCGCCGTTCCTACCATCGAAGCCCATGGCGCCGCGATCCCCGCGGTCGGCTACGGCACCATGCTGTTTCCCGACCCGGACCGTGCCGTCGAGCTCATCGGCCACGCACTGGCTTGCGGCTATCGCCATATCGACACCGCGCGCAAGTACGGCACCGAGCAATGGGTCGGCGAGGCGATACGGGCATCGGGCGTGCCGCGCGAGGAGATCTGGGTCACGACGAAGGTGACCGAGGAGAACGCCAAGGCCGACGACTTCGCCCGCTCGGTTGACACCAGCCTCGAGACCCTCGGCCTCGATCATGTGGACCTGCTGCTGATCCACTGGCCGCAGCCCGCCGTGCCGCTCGAAGAGACGCTCGGCGCGCTGGCACGGGCGAAGCGCGACGGGCTGGCGCGCCACATCGGCGTCTCCAACTTCACGATCGCACTGCTCGACGAAGCGGTCGCCAAATGTCCGGAACCGCTGGTGACCAACCAGATCGAGTATCACAGCTACATCAACCAGGACCGGCTGCTCGCGGCCTGCCGGAAGCACGATCTCCTCGTCACCTGCCACGCGCCGCTTGCGCGCGGCGCGATGCTGGACGATCCCGTGATCCTCGAGATCGCCGCCGCGCACGGAAAGTCGGCGGCGCAGGTCGCGTTACGCTGGACCGTGCAGCAGCCCGGAATCGGTGTCGTCCCCCGTGCCCTCGAGATCTCCGAGATCGAGGAAAACATCGCGCTCTTCGACTTCACCCTGAGCGATTCGGAGATGGACCGCATTGGACGGATGAAGGAACGGCATCTGCGGGTCATCGATCCGGAGGTGCGTCGACCGGCCTGGGACGAACCCTGATCGGCTTGCCGAACGGCCGCCGCGATACCAGATAGAGGCGCACGGCACGCGCGAAACGGACTGAACCATGAAGAAAATCGGATTTCTTTCCTTCGGACACTGGTCGCCCGGCCAGGGCTCGCAGACCCGCACCGCGTCCGACGCCCTTCTCCAGGCGATCGACCTTGCGGTCGCCGCCGAGGAACTCGGCGCCGACGGCGCCTATTTCCGCGTCCATCACTTTGCGCGCCAGCTCGCCTCGCCCTTCCCGCTCCTGGCGGCGGTCGGCGCGAAGACCCGGCACATCGAGATCGGCACGGGCGTCATCGACATGCGCTACGAAAACCCGCTCTACATGGTGGAGGACGCCGGGGCGGCCGACCTGATCTCCGGCGGCCGGCTGCAGCTCGGCATCAGCCGCGGCTCGGGTGAGCAGGTCATCGACGGCTGGCGCTACTTCGGCTACCAGCCGGCCGAGGACGAGACCCACGCCGACATGGCGCGGCGGCACACCGCGGCCTTCCTTGAGGTTCTCAAGGGCGAGGGCTTCGCCCAGCCCAACCCGCAGCCGATGTTTCCCAACCCGCCCGGCGCACTGCGCCTCGAGCCCCATTCCGAGGGGCTGCGCGACCGCATCTGGTGGGGCGCGGCGTCGAACGCGACGGCGGAATGGGCCGCGAAGATGGGCATGAACCTCCAGAGCTCGACCCTCAAGACCGACGAGACCGGCGAGCCGCTGCACGTCCAGCAGGCCGCCCAGATCCGCGCCTTCCGCGCGGCCTGGAAGGAGGCAGGCCATGCCCGCACGCCGCGCGCGTCCGTCAGCCGCTCGATCTTCGCGCTGGTGAACGACATGGACCGCGCCTACTTCGGGCGCGCCGGCGAGACCGAGGACCATATCGGCTATCTCGACGCGAACACCCGCTCGATCTTCGGGCGGAGCTACGCCGCCGAGCCGGACGTGCTGATCGAGCAACTGGCCAAGGACGAGGCGATCGCCGAGGCCGACACGCTGCTCCTCACCGTGCCGAACCAGCTCGGCGTCGACTACAACGCCCATGTGATTGAATCGATCCTGACCCATGTGGCCCCGGCGCTCGGCTGGCGCCTGGCGGCCGCGTAGCGGGGCTCCTATTCGGCCTCCGCCTTCCGGCGCTCGATCTCGGCCACCTCGGCGGCGGTCTTACCCCACAGGGGCGGGTCTTCCAGATAGACTTCTTCCTCGGGCGTGTTGACCCGCCCGAGCGCCGCATTGCGGTGGGGGAAGCGCCCGAAGCGGCGGATCGCGTCGCGATGGCCGTACGCGGCCGCGAGCGCGCGTTCGTCACCCACATCCTCATAGAGCGCGCAGGCACGATCCTGGTCCGCCAGATGCTCGCTGTGCTCGAAGGGCAGATAGAAGAAGAGGCGATGCCAGCGGCCCATGCCCCGGTCGTGGCCATGGTCGAGGGCCATCCGCGCGACCTCCCGCGCCTTCGCGTCCGTCGCGAATGCGCGCGGGCTGCCGCGGAAGAGGTTGCGCGGGAACTGGTCGAGCATCAGGACCAGCGCGAGGCAGTCGCCCGGGTCTCCGATGAAATGGTCGAACGCGCCGCCGCCAGCACGCTCCTGGATGGCGCGGTAGCGCCGGTCGATGTCACCATCGAACTCGGGCGTTGACCGAAACCACACGTCACGCCGTTCCATGTCGCGGGCCGTGTCCGTATCACCGAACCAGAATTCGAGAATGTCTTCGCTGAGGGGATTCATCTAGACCGTAATCCAAGGTGCAGCTCGCTGCCGCGCAGTGTAGCACCCCGGATCCGGGTTCAGCCGTCCGCCGCAAATTCGAATCGCTCAATCAGATCGAACGCTGCGCCCGGCGCGGGTTCGCAATAAAGCGCGATTCCGCCGGCCGGCATCGGCGCATTCGCGATTCCGGCAGTCGCGGCCTCGAGCACCGACCGCACCCGCTCCAGCGTGTCGGCCTCCAGCCGTCCGGTGAGCGTCATGTGAAACCGGAATTCGTCGAGGACATAGGGATAGCCCCAGCGGGCAAGGTTCTCCCGTTGCGCGGGCGTGAGGTGTTCAGGCCGGCGATGGGCCGTCTCTTCGTCAGTGAGTTGCGCGCGGAAACTGTCGAACTCCGTCACACATTCCCGTGCCAGATCAGCAAGCAGCGCGCATGGGTCAGCCGGGACGAGAGCGAGGAATCCGTCGAGCACCACGAGCGAGAGTCGCGGCACCACGAACGTCGAGCGGCCGCGCGCAAACGCAGTGAGCGCGGCGCGCAGATCGTCGGCACCGACACCATCAGCCAGCCGGAAGGGCGGCTTCAGGGTGGCGTGGAACCCGTATCGCGCGGGCGCGGCGGTGACGTCCCGGTGCAGCTTCTCCGGCAAACCATAACGCGCGGGCACCTGCACGCCCGCCTCCGGATCGCGGCCGAGCCAGCCCGTGCCGAACCGCCAAAGCGCGCTGCCGCGCGCGGGCGCGAAATAGATTGCATATCGCTCGGTCATGAGCGCGGCCCGAAGAAGCGCTCAGGCGACACGCTGCCCTTCGCGCCAGACCTCTCGCACCACTGGCACGTGCTGGGCAACGTACACCCGCACCAGATCGGCGCGCTTTCCGGTGGCGATTTCTCCGCGATCATCAAGTCCCACCACGTCGGCCACATTGGCCGACACCATGGCGACCGCGTCGGGCAATGTCACGCCGATCTCGCTGTCCAGCTGGAACACCGCCTGGAGCAGGCTGGACGGCACATAATCCGAGGAGAGACCGTCGAGCAAACCGTCTTCGGCCAGGTCGATGGCCGAGACGTTGCCCGAGTGGGATCCACCGCGCACGACGTTGGGCGCGCCCATGATGATCGTCATGCCCTTCTCGCGCGCCAGCCGCGCAGCGGGCGATCCCGGTTTCCACGGCAACGCCCTCATCTCGCGGCTGGCGATGTCGGAGCCGATGCTGGTGCGTCTCGGCGACGCGCATCGCTGGGAGACCGGCCGCACACGCCGTATCGGCAACCGCATCGCATTGGCGACAAGGGTCATACTCGATGACGCGCCGATCGTGCTTGTGGCCACCCATCTGGAGAGTCATGCGGGGCCCGACGTTCGGGCCAACCAGATGCGCATGCTTCTGGACGCGGTGGAAGACTATGCCGACGGCGCGCCGGTCCTGATCGGAGGCGATTTCAACACCCGCACCGCCACCAAGGACGACATGCGTGACCCGTCTGCGCGGATGAGATTGCGTGCGGCCGACCCCACGCTCCTGACCAGGCCGGCGCCGCGCGAGCCGCTGTTCGCGCTGGCCGAGGTGGCGGGCTATGACTGGCGGATGTGCAACTCCGATACACCGACCGAACGCCGCGCAGAACATGGCGACCCGAGCTTCAGATTGGACTGGTTCTTCGCTCGCGGGCTGGTCTGCGATAATCCGACGACTGTTCCGGCTGTGCACACGAACAGCGAAGCCCTGTCCGACCATCATGCGATCACGCTGGACGTGCGACTCGCGTGATACCGGGACGCGAATGCCGACGGTGCCGAAAGGCCCCGAATTCGCAGTGACATATGCTGGTATGTGGGAAAGCCTGGCGCGCCCGGGAAGATTCGAACTCCCAACCTCCTGATCCGTAGTCAGACGCTCTATCCAGTTGAGCTACGGGCGCTTGGCCAAGGCGCGCGGAAGCTAATCAAATGCCTCACCGAATGCAAGTATGCGGACACCACATTGCGGCATCTCGAAATGCCGCGAAAATCCGGTCCAAAAGCCGCTTGCCCGGAGTCAGGGCAATCGGTAACATCCGGCGCAACCATTTGGCTAATCAGCAATTTTTGCGCGTTCGCCGCAGCCGCGGCATTTTCTGGGGATCGCGCTGGGGCACTTGAGGGACAAGGGAGCGGATGACAACTAAACGCACCTGGTCGGCACTGGCCGGCGCAGCGCTGCTATTGGCGGCCTGCGATTTCACAGACGACGCGCTCATTCCGTCCCTGACGGGCGAGTCCCCCTCCGGCGGCGACCGGCAGGTGATTCCCGCCAGCGCGGCCGAACGCAACCCGCAGCCGACCATCTCCGGCGCCCCGCCGCAGCTCGGCCAGAGCAACTTCCAGCCCGACGGCGTGACCGCCGGCCAGTCCACCGGAACCGAGGTGGGCCGCCGTGTCGAGCGCCTGCGCGGCGATCTCGGCCGTCTGCAGACCAGCATCGGCTCGGGCAACGAGGTCCTGCAGACGCTCCGCCAGCAGACCATCGCCAACGCCAACGCCTACCAGAGCCTCGTCGCCGACATCCAGGCGCGCCTCCAGGTAGGCACGACGCCGGGGAACCCGAACCTCGTCGCGGCCTGGACCCAGGCCCAGGCGACGCTGGACCAGATCTCCGACGGCGTCGGACAGATGAACAGCCTGTCGAACAGCGTCGCCGACAGCAGCTCGCTCGCCGCGTTCATTCTCGAATCCGTCCGCGCCACCTACGGCCTGACGGGCGCCATCGACGAAGACCACCGCCAGCTCTCCGTGCTGGAGGACGAGGTCAATCGTACGGTCGTCCTGATCGACCGCCTGCTCAACGAGCTGAGTGAGGATGTCGCGCGCCAGACCAACTATGTCGGCCGCGAGCGCAGCAACCTGACCGTGCTCTCCCTCGCCGTGAAGAACGGCGAGCTGTTCGGCACCAGCCTCGCGAACCGGGCGTTCGCGACCGCCGCGCCGGCGCGCGCGCAGAGCCAGGTCTCGAACCTGGCGAACCGCCGCCCGCTCGTGGTGATCCGCTTCGACCGTCCGAACGTGCCCTACCAGGAGCCGCTCTTCACCGCGGCCACCGAGGCGCTCAACCGGCGTCCGGGTGCGGTATTCGACATCGTCTCGATCGTGCCGCAGCAGGGCACGCCGGCGCAGGTCGCGCTGGCCGCGAACCAGTCGCGGCGCAACGCCGAGCAGGTCATGCAGACCCTGATCCAGATGGGCCTGCCGAGCGACCGGCTGTCGCTGAGCTCAACCTCGAGCGCGAATGTGGGCAGCAACGAGGTGCATATCTACGTCCGGTAGCGTGCACCCGTGAGCCCGGCTCCGGCCGGGCCGCACCCCCATCGTCTAAATACCGTCTCGTAACTAGCGGTCACGTGCATCCAGCGCCTGGTCGAACGCGGCCAGCCGCGCGGCGACCCGCCCGTAGACGCTGCCGTCAGGGTACTTGCCGTCTCCGTCTGGGATGCCGGCCTCGACCCCGGTGAACAGTTCGACCGCCTCGTCCACGTGGGCGGCGGAATAAACGTGGAACCGCCCCGCCGCGACATCCGCCGCAACATTGTCGTCAAGAATAAGCGCCGGCTCGTTCGACCGGGGAAAGACGACGCCCTGTTCGCCGGTGAGCGGACCCGCCGCGACGCAGGTGCGGTAGAAGCCCTCGGCTTTCTCGATCAGCCCGCCGATCGCCTGCACCTCGCCGCGCTGGTTGACCGAGCCGGTGACGGCCAGGTCCTGGCGCAGCGGCACGTCGGCGAGATCGGACAGGATCGCGAGGACCTCGGCCAGTGACGCGCTGTCCCCCTCGACCCCGCCATAGCTTTGCTCGAAGGTGATCGAAGCGTTGAAGGACAGGGGCGCGCGGCGTGCGAACATGCCGGCGAGGAACCCCTGGATCACCAGCGCACCCTTCTGCTGGATCGGCCCGCCGAGCGCCGTCTCGCGCTCGATGTTGGTGACCCCGCGCCGGCCGACCGAGGCGCGCGCCGTCACCCGCGCAGGCGTGCCGAACGCGTGGTCGCCCATATCGCGCACCGTGAGGCCGTTGATCTGCCCGACCGCGCTGCCGGTCGTGGAGATCATCACCGTGCCCCACTCGATTGCCTCCTGGCTCCGGTCCTCGATTCGCCCGTTGCGGTTGCGGCGGCTGTGGCGCGCCGACCGCACGGCATCGGCATCCACCGGCGCGCCCTTCCCGGCGGCGTAGATTGCCTCGTTCACGATATCCTCGACCAGCTCGAAGCGCGCGGATAGCTTTGACCGGTCCGCGGCGATGCGTGACGCATAGCCAAGCAGGTAATCGATCGCGTCCGGCGTGCAGCGGGTGGCGCCAAGCTTGTTCGCGAACCCCTGTAGCAGCCCGGCATAGCAGCCGAGATTCTCCGGGCTTGCCGCCATGTCGGCATCGATCTCCGCCTTCACCTTGAAATAGGCCTGGAACTCCGGATCGACGGAAAAGAAGGTGTAGTACCACTGCGGCGCGCCGACGATGATCACCTTGACGTCGAGCGCAACCGGCGCGGGCTTCGGCGCCCCGGCGACGGGAACTCCGCCGGCGCGGTACTGCTCCTCCATCCGGATAACCCCGTCGCGCAACGCACCTTTGAGCTGCGCCCAGCTGTCCGGATGCGCGGCGATCGCCTCGGCCCGCAGCACGAGCACGCCGCCGTTGGCACGATGCAGCGCACCCGGCTGGATCAGCGTGTAGTCCGTCGCCAGAACGCCGCCCGCCTGGCGATACTCGATCTGGCCGAACAGGTTGGCGTAGGTCGGATTACCCTCGAGCACGATGGGCGCCCCCGCGACCTCGCCGTTGTCGACCAGCAGATTGACGGCATAGCGCGCCTCGGCTGTCGGCTGCGGAGCGGCGGGCACGGCCGAGGCATCGCCTGCGCCGTCCGGCTGCGGCCGGAAGAGCGCCAGGTTGTCGAGCAGGTCCACCCGGAAGGCGACCAGCCAGCGGTTCAGGCCCGGAATGTCCGAGAAGTCCGCGGTGAGCGTATCGACGAGCCCGCCCACCGCGTTCTCGGCGACCGCGCGGTTGAGCTCCTGCACGCGTCCGGCGAGATCAGCCTGCCGGCGGGCGGCATCCCGGTTGATCTCGGCGAGCATCTGTCTGACCTTCTGTCCCGCCGCTTCCATCCCCTCGCGTTCCGCCGCGGGCAGGTCCGACAGGTCACGCGGCTTCCCGTCCGAATCCATCGCCCCGACCATCAGGCCCTGGGGCGACTGCACCAGCGACAGGCCGGCCGCCTCGGCCTCGGCGCGCGCGGCCTCGATCGCCTTGCCGATTGCGGCCCGCATGGACGCCTCCTCGTCATGCAGGCGCTGCTGATACTCCTCGCGCGCGAAGGCCTGGTGCAGCGCCTCGCGCAGCCGGGGCACGAGCGCCGACATCGCATCGCGGAATCGCCGCCCCTGGCCCGCGGGCAGTCGAACCGCGAGCGGCTCGTTGCCCCGCCGGAAATTGTTCAGATAGATCCAGTCATCGGGTTTCGGGCCGCCGGCAAGGGCATCCTCGAGATAGGCGAGAGTGGCCGTCATCCGGCCGCTGCGATTCTCGCCGACGACGAAGATATTGAAGCCCGGGTCACGCGCATTCAGCCCGAACGCAAGCGCCTCGCGCGCGCGCGCGTGGCTCGATAGCGCGAACACCTGCACATCCGCACCAGCCTCGGCCGGCGCAAAGACCGGCAGCCCCGCTCCTTCGGCATCGATTTTACGGATTGCCATCGCACTCTCCCTTGCCGGCAAACTATACAATCCCGCACACGCACCGTCCCACTCGCTTCGGTGCGTGGCGCGGGACATAATCTTCACATGTCCGTCACCAAGCGCCGATTCCTCGTCATCCTCCTGCTCGGCCTGTTCTGCGCCTTGCCTGCGAACGCACAGACCGACCGGCTGGACGGGGCGGCCTTTGCCGAGGTCATCACCCGCCAGATCACCGCCTTCGCACGCGACGACGCCGCGGCGGCGTTCGCGGTCGCGAGTCCTGACATCCGTCGGCAGTTCGCGACTCCCGAACGCTTCATGGCGATGGTGCGCACGAGCTTCCGTCCGGTGTACCGGCCCCGTTCCTACAGCTTCGGCGCGCCCGCACTCCTCGACGGAGTACCGGTCCAGCCTGTCCGCGTGATCGGGCCCAACGGGCACGGCACCGTCGCCCTCTACCAGATGGAACGTCAGCCCGACGGCAGCTGGCGGATCGCCGGTGTAACGCTGCATCCGACCGGCGAACGCGGCATCTAGAATTGCCCGGACTTTGTTCCACAAGCTTCGCGGCGGAGACGATTGCACCACCCCGGCACCGCCGCTTTAATACGCGCTCGATTCTCATCCAAAATCAGCAACGGTATCGCCATGGCCAGCCCACAGCATGATTTTCCCGTCTCCTGGGAACAACTCCACCGCGACGCCAAAGCGCTCGCCTGGCGACTCACCGAGAAGGGCCCGTGGGAGCAGATCGTCGCCATCACCCGCGGCGGCCTCGTTCCCGCTGCGATCGTCGCACGCGAACTCGAGGTGCGCCTCGTCGACACCGTGTGTGTCTCCTCCTACGATCACCAGTCCCAGGGCGAAATTTCCGTCCTCAAGGGCATCGACGGTGACGGCGAGGCGACGCTGATCGTCGACGACCTGGTGGACACCGGCAACACGGCAAAGATCGTTCGCGAGCTCCTGCCCAAGGCCCATCTTGCGACGGTTTATGCGAAACCCGCCGGACGGCCGCTGGTCGATACCTTCGTCACCGAGGTCAGCCAGGACACGTGGATTCACTTCCCCTGGGATCTCGAACTCAAGTTCGTCCAGCCGATCGCCGCGGGCGGCGGCGACTAGCCCTCGGCCCCACCCTCATCCGACCCGCTCGGCCCGCAATCGCGGATCGAGCAGGTCCCGCAACCCGTCACCGAGCAGGTTGAGTCCCAGTACGGCCAGCGCGATCGCGAGCCCCGGCAGGATCGCCAGCTTCGGGTCGAGTGCCATGAAGGTCTGTGCATCGAACAGCATCCGGCCCCAGCTGGGTGCTGGCGGCTGGGTGCCGAGTCCCAGATAGGCAAGCGCAGCCTCCGCGAGAATCGCGACGGCAAACTGGATCGTCGCCTGGACGATCAGGATCGGTGCAATGTTCGGCAGGATATGGTCGCGGGTCACCGCCGCTCGGGACTTGCCGATGGCAAGGCCGGCACGCGCATATTCATGGCCCCAGACCTGCCGCGCCGCACCACGGGCGACACGCGCAAAGACCGGCACGTTGAAGATGCCGATGGCGATGATCGCGTTGACCGCGCCGGGCCCGAAGACCGCTGTGATCAGGATCGCCGACACGATCGCGGGAAAGGCGAAGACGATATCCGCGCCGCGGGCCACGAGATCATCGACCCAGCCGCCGCGTGCCGCCGCCACGAGGCCGAGCGCCGTGCCCGCCACGAGCCCGATCCCGACCGCCACGACGCCGACCATGATCGAGTTCCGCGCACCGATCATGAGCCGGGTCGCAATGTCCCGACCAAAGTGATCCGTGCCCAGCCAGTGCGCGGCGCTCGGGCCCTGCATGCGCTGGGTGATCGCGACCGCATCGAAGGCGTGGGGTGTCCAGACGAGCGAGACCAGCGCCACCAGCAGCAGCAAGCCGGTCAGGATGGCGCCGGCCCAGAAACTCGGATGCCCGCGCCATCGCCGGGCGCCGCCATTGTCGTGGATATCGTCCGCACGTGTGCTCATGCGGCGTGCCGGACCCGTGGATCGATCACGGCATACGCGACATCGACCAGGAAGTTCACCACCACGACGAGGCCCACGAGCAGAAGGATCACGTCGCGGAGCACGACGAGGTCGCGCTGGCTGACCGCCTGGAAGATCAGCCGACCCAACCCGGGGAGCGCAAACACCGCCTCGACCACGATCGAGCCGGCGAGCAGGAAGGCGAACTGCAGGCCGAGAATCGTGGTCATGGGAATGAGCGCATTGCGCAGGACGTGCGCCCACATGATCCGGCGTGGTGCCAGACCCTTGGCTCGTGCCGTGCGGACATAGTCCGCGCCGAGCGTGTCGAGCACCGCGGTACGCGTCACCCGCGCGAGGATCGCCGCCTCCGGCAATGCCAGGGACATGGCCGGGAGAACGAGCGCCCAAAGCGCCGCGACGATCCCTGCGTCCCAGCCCGGAAAGCCGGACGCCGGAAACCAGCCGAGCGCAACGGCGAACACCAGGATCGAGAGAATCGCGAACCAGAAGTTCGGGATCGCCATCCCGATCTGGCTGAACCCCATCACGCCATAGTCGCCGGAGCGTCCGCGCCGGGTCGCGGCAAACATGCCAAGCGGAACGGCGATGAGCGTGGAGACAAGGAGTGCAATCAGTGCCAGCGGGGCCGTGACCGAAAGCCGCTCCCCGATCAGCCGGGAGACCGGGACATCGTAGGTGTGGCTGACACCGGTCTGGCCCGTAAGCAGGCCGCCGACCCAGTCGAGATAGCGCGCGGGCGCCGGACGGTCGAGCCCCAGCTCGGCGTGCAGCGCCGCGAGCGTGTCGGCCTGGGCCTCGACACCGAGGATCAGGAGCGCGGCGTCGCCCGGCAGGATCTCCAGGACCACAAAGATCGCGAGGCTCGCGACCAGCAGGGTGACGAGCAGGACGAGCGCCCGGCGGACGAGAAAGGTCAGCATGGCCGCCGCCCGGGCCCGGCACCTACTCCCAGCGCACGCCGGTGACGTCGGTCGCCTGCACGGGTGCGTTCCGCCACATGCCGACGAGACCCTTGCGCCAGACGCCGAGTTTGGCGAGCTGGAACATGTAGGCATTGACCGCGTCGTCCGCGATCAGGCGCTGCGCCTCGCCCAGAATCTCGTTGCGCGCGGCAGGATCGCTGGTCTGCGCGAGCGTTCGCATCAGCGCCTTGAAGTCGGGGGAGTCGTAATTGAAATAGTAGCCGTCCCGTCCGTAGATGCCGATGTCGAGCGGCTCGGTGTGAGAGACGATCGTCAGGTCGTAGTCCTTGCCGCGGAACACCTGTTCGAGCCACTGGGCCCATTCGACGGGAATGATCTCGACCGTGATCCCGGCCTCCTTGAGCTGGGCCGCAACGATCTCGCCGCCACGTCGCGCATAGGTCGGCGGCGGCAGCTTCAGGGTCAGCTTCAGGTCCGACTGCCCCGCTTCGGCAAGCAGCGCGCGCGCCTTGGCCGTGTCGTGGGCCGAGACCGCGCGCAGGTCGACATAGGCCTCGTGATGGGGCGCGAAATGGGTGCCGATCGGCGTCCCGAAGCCGAACATCGCGCCACCAATAACCGTCAGCCGGTCAATGGCATGGGCGATGGCGCGGCGCACACGGAAGTCGTTCAGCGGCGGCCGGGCGTTGTTCATGGCGAGTATGGTTTCGCCCTCGGTGGAGCCAACCCACACCTCGAAGTTCAGATCCGACTGGAATGCGATCACCGCCTCTGGCGCCTGCAGGTTCGCGACCGCGTCGATGTCGCCGGCGCGAAGCGCGGCGACCTG
>Ga0181579_10002238_pt1 | contig 15738 bp, 16 predicted proteins | sample 071ome_24_FD_132996 | JGI IMG/M metagenome (GOLD analysis project Ga0181579, IMG submission 132996) | Coastal salt marsh microbial communities from the Groves Creek Marsh, Skidaway Island, Georgia - 071402CT metaG (megahit assembly) | ecosystem: Environmental > Aquatic > Marine > Intertidal... | reverse complement strand
GACCGGAATATGTTTCAAGGCAACGGTGAGTTCATGCCGACCGAAGACGTGGCGTTATCGTTGCGGAAACTCAGCGCCGAAGGGTGCCGGCGCATTGCGCAAACGGCGTTTGAAACGGCGCGCGCGCGGCCGCGCAAGAAAGTCACTGCCGTGCATAAGGCGAACGTCCTCAAAGTCGGCGAGGGTTTGTTCCTCCGGGAAGTCGAAAAGGTTGCCGAACAGTTTCCGGACGTCGAATGGGAGGACGTGATCGTCGATGCGATGGCGGCTTTTCTTATTCGCGAACCGGAGCGTTTCGATGTCATTGTCACGACGAATCTTTATGGCGATATTCTGTCGGATGAAGCATCCGAGTTGGCCGGCAGTTTGGGTCTCGCGCCCAGTATCAATGCCGGGCACACTATCGCCATGGCGCAGGCGCAACACGGTTCGGCGCCGGATATCGCGGGCCAGGATATCGCCAACCCCGTTTCGTTGATTCTTTCCGCCGCCATGTTGCTCGATTGGCTGGGCCGCCGTCGGGATTCGAACTCACTTTGCGAAGCGGGTGCGGCCATCGGCAAAGCCGTTGAACGGACGCTGGATAATCCAAAAACCCGCACCCGGGATTTGGGCGGCACACTCGGGACACAGGCATTTGCGAAAGCCGTCGCCGAACAATTGAATTAACGCATCCTTATAAGGAGAGTGCCGTGGATATCGTTGTTATCGAAGGAGAAGGAATCGGTCCGGAAATTACGGCGGCGAGCATGGCCGTGCTGGAAGCGTTAAAGGCACAGTTCGGCCTATCACTTTCTTTTGAGCATGCCGAAGCCGGACTCAAAGCCTACCAAGCGACCGGTGAATTGGTTCCCGAAGACGTGATGAAGCGTGTTCGTGCCGCCGATGGTCTGATCCTCGGTCCCGTCGACAGCTACAACTACCCGCCCGAAGTAAAACGTAAAACCAGTGTCGGCGGAGAATTTCGAACCGGCCTCGAATTATATGCCAATGTTCGCCCGGCACGGGCGCGTAAAGGTCTGGCGCGGACCGATCAGCCAATGGACTTGGTAATCGTGCGGGAAAATACCGAAGGCTTTTATGCCGACCGGAATATGCATCTGGGCAGTGGCGAGTTTATGCCGACAGAAGGTCTCGCGATGGCAGTACGCAAAATCACCGATCATGGTTGCCGGCGGATTGCCCGTTGGGCATTCGAGTTGGCGCAGTCGCGCCCGCGAAAAAAAGTGACTGCCGTGCACAAAGCGAACGTTTTTAAAATGTCGGATGGGTTGTTTCTAAAAATGGTCCGCGAGGTTGCCGAAGACTATCCGGATGTCGAGCTCGATGACATCATCGTCGATGCCATGGCCGCGTATTTGGTGCGCGACCCGGCCCGTTTCGATGTCGTCGTTACAACCAATATGTACGGCGACATTCTTTCGGATGAGGCATCCGAATTATCCGGTAGCTTAGGCCTGGCGGGCAGCGTGAATGCTGGCGACAACTTTGCGATGGCACAGGCCCAACACGGTGCCGCCCCCGACATTGCCGGCCAGGGCAAAGCCAATCCGACATCGATGATGCTATCCGTTGCGATGCTGATGGATTGGCTTGGCCAACATCACCAACAACTAGCTTTTCGTGACGCGGCGGCCGCCATCGATCGTGCTCTCGAATCGGTCTTGGCCGACCCGGCAACCCGTACGCCCGACCTCGGCGGTCCGCTCGGCACGGAAGCTTTTACGCAAGCAGTTATCGACGCCCTGGCGTAGGCTCACCAAGCCTGTTCTTTAGCCGCACCAGAGTCTTTAAAACCAATTCGAAATTGATCAATTTTCGGCCAGAGAATGGTTCCTTGACACACAAAATGTGCTTGTCATACTGCCGTCATTATTCAAGGGGGCGGCCATTGAGGCTGCCTGGAAAACCAGGGAGAACATTATGAAATTGGTTTCCAAACTATTGGGTTCAGCCGCCGTGGCTGCCCTTCTCGTGAGTGGTTTCGTTGCAACCGCGCAAGCAAAATATCCGAAACGAACCGTGACGTGGGTGGTGCCGTTCGGTGCCGGCGGCGGAACGGACCGTTGGTCGCGCATCATGTCAACGGCTGGCTTTGAGGAAAAAATCTGGGGCCGCGGCTTGCGGGTCCGGAACATTCCGGGTGCTTCCGGCGTTAAAGGTTGGAAGTGGATGATGGATAAGAAGGCCGATGGCCATACCATCTTGATGGCAAGCCCGACGCCGGTTTTGGCACTCGCGCGTGAATCCAAACCGATCTTGGACCCGCTGAAAGACATCAAAATTTGCGCCTTTATCGGTTACTTCCGTCCCAACGTCACGATCCACAAAGGTAAGCCTTATACGGACCTGAAGAGCCTCGTGGCCTATGCCAAGAAAAACCCGGGTACCGTCACGGTCGGCGGTTCGGGTTCTAACATCCTCGGGGCGGCCGTGTTGTTTAAGCAATTCGGCGTCACCATGAACTACGTCCAGTATCCGGGTTCGGGTCCGGCGGTTTCCGACTTCCTCGGTAAGCACATCGATATCATGGTGGGCCCCGATGAGATCATGCGGAACCACGCACCGAAGAAAGCAACAATTGTTGCGACAAGTTCCAATAAGCCACATCCTCCGGGGTACGAGAAAGAAGTCGGCAACAAAGTGCCGCAACCCAAAGATCTCGGCTTTAAGCAAAGCTTTGAGGGATTGCGTTGGATCGGCGTGCACCCGAAAACGAAACAATCGACGTGCAAAGAGGTTTCGAACGCTGTTCAAAAAACATTGAAGTTTAAGCCCGTTAAAAAGTTGATGGGTAAAATCAAAGCGCAACCCATCTTTACGCCGATGGAGCAGGCGCAAAAAGACTATGTTGAGATGGTTAAAGCCACGCGCGCAGCCGTTGATTTGCTGAGCAAGGCAAAAATCATCAAGAAAAAGAAGAAAAAGAAATAAGCGTCTGATTATTTGAATCAGGTAAACGGTCCAGGATCATGCTTTCATTTTCCTGGGCCGTTTATTTCTTTAAATAATATTCTATGTTTTTAAGTGAATAGGGGAGCGGGCCGTGAGTGAAGGGCAAGACGTCCAAAATTCCAACTGGTGGAAAACCAACCAGGGGGCAGGTTTAATCGCCGTCGGTTTTTTTTCCTTCATTCTGGGTTACATTTTTTTCTATACTGATTACGACCGTGTTTTGCGGGATGGTTTTCTGCTTGGGTTTTTTCCGATTTTGGCGTGCTGTCTTTGCATCGGGTTCTCCGCCATCATGATGTTTGATGGTTTGCGTAATAATACGGAAGCCAGTTTGGCGGCTCTCGATTTTAAATTTTGCGCATTTGTCATCGGCGTCATTGCCTGGTCCGGTTTGTTCTTTTGGGCCTTGGTTAACGCCGGGTTCGTCGTCACAGCACCGTTTTATATGATTGGCTTAACGTATGCCATGGGGCTGCGGCCGTTAAAATCCTGCGTCATCACCAGCCTCGGCATTTGTGTTGTTGTGTTTTTGATTTTTGTCATTATCAACGCGCCGATGCCGATTGGTCCCGAGTGGGTTATGGAAGAACTTGGCCTGCCGCTTGATTGGGGCACTTAAAAATTAAAGCTGGCTAAAAAAAGAATTTAAGGAATTTAACGTAAAGGGGAGAGTCACGTGACATTAGATCCTGTAGGCCTTGAGATGGCCGTAAATATGGTCTTCAAGTGGGAGACCTTCATGTGGCTTGCCATTGGTATCGCCATGGGGGTTGCCGGTGGCGCGTTGCCCGGTCTCACGGCAGCAACAAGTATGGCGCTCTTCCTGCCGCTCGCGTTTAAAATGCCGACGGCGGAAGCCCTGGGGCTCCTCATCGGTATTTATAAAGGGGCCGTCTTCGGCGGGTCTATTTCCGCGATCAGTTTCGCCACACCGGGCACACCGGAAGCCGCGGCAACCGTCTATGACGGCTATAAACTCACGATGCGGGGGAAGGGCCGCAAGGCCATCCTGATGGCTTTGTATGCTTCCGTCACCGCGGATATTTTGAGCGATATTGTGCTAATTGTTGTGGCGCCCTTGCTCGCCATCGTTGCCTTGGCGTTCGGGCCGTCGGAAAAAGTTTGGCTGATGATTTTAGCCATTGCGCTGCTGTCGGCCTTGAGCGGCTCTCATTTAGCCAAAGGCTTATTGAGTGCCGGCGTCGGATTTTTGTGCGCCACCATCGGTACCGATCCGGTGAGTATGGTGCAACGTTTTACGCTCGGGTTTTGGGAGTTGCAGGACGGCATTCACCTGATCCCATTGGTGGTCGGCTTATTCGCTATGGGCCGCATGCTTGAAGAAGCTTTATTGATGTTCAAGCAAAGCGAGACGACCGAAGGGGTTCGCGAGCGCATTCAGGAAATTTTCAGTAAAAAAAGCGAAGGCTTATCTTGGAAAGAATTTAAAAGCTGTTGGCGGGAAATCGCCATCGGATTTGGATTGGGCTCGTTTGTTGGTGCCTTGCCAGGTCTCGGCAGTACCGTTGGCGCATTCTTATCCTATAGTGTCGCCAAGCAGTTCCAGCCGCATAAGAAGATCGGCACGGGCAAGCTTGAGGGTATAGCGGCCGCCGAATCGGGAAACAACGCAACCGTCGGCCCGACGCTGATTCCGTTGTTGGCGTTTGGTATACCGGGCAGCACGTCGGCAGCCCTTTTGGGCGGTATGCTCACCCTGCACGGGTTCGATCCGAACCCGCGCATGTTCGAGCTCTACCCGCATGCTGTGTATGCGCTGTTCATTATTTTGATCATCGGTAATTTCTTTAATCTGGCAATCGGGCGTTTCTTTGCCATGGTGTTCGCTAAATTGGCCTTGTTACCGCGCTCGATATTGATCCCGCTGGTGATGCTGATGGCGGTGCTCGGCAGCTATGCTTATCAAGGGAATACGACCGATGTATGGGTTATGCTGACATTCGGCTTTATCGGATTTTTCTTCCGCGTTTGGAATATTCCGGAAGCGCCGCTGATCGTTACCTTCCTGGTGGCGCCGCTCATGGAATCGGAATTACGCCGCGGCCTGATTATTCACCGGGGCGATTGGTTCGATACGTTGTTCCACAGCAACCTGGCCATTGGTCTTGCCATCGCGGCATTGGCTCTGACGGTCCTGTGTGCAAAATTTAACGTGATGGAAAAAATTGCGGCAGCTGGCGAGCGAGAAGCCAAAGAACAGGCCGCGCTTGAAGCCGAAGCCAAGAAGAGAGACATGTCCTCGGAATAAATTGGTTCCGAGTTCAAATTAAAAGGGCCGGGAAATCCGGCCCTTTTTTATTTTGGAAAATCGCGATATAGCGCCGCGACGTTCTTGCTTTCGATCATATCGGCCGTATCGGCATTAAATGATTTAAAATGTTCCGTTTGTTTGTGCGCCTCAAACGCGGCTTTATTCGAATATACTTCGTATAAGAAGACTTTCGTTTGATCGTTTGGGTCGAGGCAAACATCGAATTGATGACAGCCTGGCTCTTCTTTGAAAGAGGCTGCGGCATTCTTGTTCATCAGTGGCATGAAATCGTTCACACGATCGGGCTTGATGGTAAATTCCACGGTGATGACAAACATAACTGTGTTATCCCGAAAGGAGGCGCTCAAGAATGAGCGGGCTGCGATCTTCGATTAGGTCCTGAATGGCATCGAAAAATGTTTTGAAATGAGGTGCCGCCCGGTGAGCATCGATAGCGTCTTGATCGTCATAAACTTCATAAAATGTAAAATGCGTCGGATTTTCAGGGTCGACGTTCACGTCGAACTGATGACAGCCCGGTTCGTTGGCGACCGAAGATTCGGCGTCGGCCTTGGCGGCGGCAACAAATGCATCGACGCAATCGGGTTTAACTTTAAAAGAAGCGACGATAACGCGCATGACGATCTCCCGTAGTAATTTTTATAGAATTCAAGGTTAAAGGCATCATTAGGGTTCGGTGCGAGTGCGTCAAGCGGTCTTATCGGTTTTTCAGATAATCCAACGCGCCTTGTAAAATGTAGGCTGCGGCGGCCTTATCGATTACTTCGCTCCGCCGCTTGCGGGTCATATCTACATCCTCAACAAGGATCCTTTCGACGGCGACGGTAGATAAGCGTTCGTCCCAATATCCGATCGATATATCAATGGCGTTGCCGACGTTTGCGGCAAATTGCCGGGTTGATTGACAACGGGGTCCTTCGGTACCGTCCATGCTGACGGGCAAGCCGAGGATCAAGGCGCCGACATCATGTTCTTCGATAATATTTTTTAGAATACCGAGATCATTCGAAAATTTGCCCCGTTGAATTGTTTCGAGGGGACTTGCGATCATGAGCGTCACATCCGAAAGGGCAAGCCCAATTGTTTTAGAGCCAACATCCAGGCCTAAAACGCGGCAATTGGCTTCCAAAGCGGATTTCAGGCCGTTGAGGTTATCAAAAATCATCAGCTGAATTATTAATCTTTTAACTTAATTTGAAAAGGTTATGGAGGCTTTCGTCTCACTCGATTATCATTTCTATAAACCTGTTATTCGCCCGAACAGCAAACAATATGGCAACAGGTATGATATTGAGGCAGGATTGTGCAATTTTCATGTGTCGAGGGGACGCCCGACTCCAGCGCGGCTGCCTGAGTATTGCCGCTCTATTTTTCTTCTTTGCCAGCTTGATTCTGATATCGCCGCCAGTTCTTGCGGCGGATGAGGTTTACCGCGGCGTTAAAATCAAGCCGTTGGCTGGGCGGTATCTTGTTTTAAAAGACGTCAATGTGCGAGCCGGTCCAAAAACCAAATCAAAACAGGTTGGCCGGTTAAAGGCCGGAGAATGGGTCGACGCCTTTGGCCAGCCAAAGGATGCAGCCTGGATTGCGGTCAAGCAGGACGGTAAAAAAATTGGCTTTGTTTTCGCCCCGGTTCTGGTTCCGATCATTGATGGCGAATTAAAAAAACCAATTAGCGGAAAAATTCGCGCACAAAAGAACATTAAATGCGATTTTAAAATAAAATTTATCGGTAAAAGTAAAGTTGAGGGCGAAGTCTTTAAAATTTCGGATTATGAATCTCATTTCAAATGCCGGAAAAAAGATGCAACGTTCAAATTTTTCCTGCCGATGTTTATCACTGAGGGTCCGTATCAAGTTTCAAAAAAACCCCATTATCAGATCAGCATTGATATATTGCAGGTCGATATCGATGATTTCGACCAGCGGTTGTCGACGATCTTAATTTACCAACACGATAAGAAGCGCGTTGTATTCGATGCCATTACCGTCAAAGAGTTCGGTAAGAAGCCGGCGGTTCAGTCTAAACAGGCTAAAACGGTTGCGGGTGCCCTCAAAAAGTCGGTAGAAATCGCCGCCGGCGCATGGGGGCCGAAAATCTGGCAGGCGCTTCAAAACGGCGACAATTCAAAGAAGAAAAAATAAGTGGCTTTTGGGGGCATTTGGGCCGTGTATCGGGCTTCGGTAGCTTGCGCAGGGCTGCCCGGGATGGTAGGGTCCGCGCCGTTTTCAATGACTGTCTTCCCTAGAGGTCAAATCAATGGCGCTGGATCGAGAAACCGTCCGACGAATAGCTTATTTAGCCCGTATCCGGGTGCCCGAAGACGCCTTGGACGGCCTCGCGGGTGAGCTTTCAAACATCATTGGCTGGATTGAGCAGCTCAACGAAGTCGATACCGAGGGGGTCGAACCGATGACTAGTGTCGTCGCGATGGAGGCGCCGAAGCGCGAAGACGTTATCAATGATGGTCAATATCCGGACCGCGTGTTGGCTAACGCGCCACAAGCCGACGATGATTACTACGCCGTACCGAAAGTTGTCGAATAATGGCTGCATTAACGTCATTAACATTGGCGGAAGCCTCAAAAGGACTCGCGGACGGTGAATTTTCAGCGGTCGAACTAACGCAAGCCCACATTGGTGCGCTTGAAAAAGCACGGGAATTAAATGCATTTATTACCGAAACACCGGAGCTCGCATTGGAACAAGCCAGGGCATCCGATGAGCGGCGCAAGCAAGGCAATGTCGTGGGACCGATGGACGGCATTCCGATTGCCAATAAGGATCTGTTTTGTACCGAAGGTGTTTTGACGACGGCGGCATCACATATCCTCGATGGCTTTAAGCCGACTTATGAATCAACCGTTTCGGAAAAATTAAAATCGGCCGGTTCCGTGATGTTGGGAAAAACCAATCTCGACGAATTTGCCATGGGCTCGGCAACGGTGACCAGTTATTACGGTCCGACGAAAAACCCTTGGCGGGGTAAAAGCGATAAAGACCTCGTGCCGGGCGGCTCATCCGGTGGCTCGGCGGCAGCCGTTGCAGCGGGGCTTTGCCTCGGTGCAACTGGTACCGATACGGGCGGATCGATTCGCCAGCCGGCGTCATTTTGCGGCATCGTCGGCATGAAACCGACATACGGCCGGTGTTCGCGCTGGGGTGTCATCGCATTTGCCTCATCATTGGACCAGCCGGGTCCCTTTACGCGCACGGTTAGTGATACGGCCATGATGCTGCAAATCATGGCCGGGCATGATCCGAAGGATTCGACGTCGGCACCGTTCGCGTTACCGGATTTTGCCGCTGCATTAACCGGCGATATTCGCGGTATGAAAATCGGAATCCCCAAAGAATACCGAATTGATGGGATGCCGGATGCCATTGAAAAACTATGGCAACAAGGGATCGATTGGGTCAAAGACGCCGGTGCCGACATTGTCGATGTGTCTTTGCCGCTGACGAAATATGCCTTGCCGGTTTATTACATCATCGCACCGGCTGAAGCCTCTTCAAACCTGGCGCGCTATGACGGTGTGCGCTACGGGTTGCGTGTGGACGGCGATTCTCTTGATGAAATGTACGAAAACACCCGAGGTGAAGGTTTCGGCGAAGAAGTGCGCCGCCGAGTGTTGATCGGCACCTATGCGCTGTCGGCCGGGTATTACGATGCCTACTATCTGAAGGCTCAACAGGTGCGGAAGCTGATCTCGGAAGAATTCAGCAAAGTTTTTGAAACTGTCGATGCCCTATTAACGCCGACAGCCCCGTCGGCAGCCTTTGCGATCGGTGAAAAAATGGATGATCCCATCGCAATGTATCTGAACGATGTGTTTACGGTGCCAAGCTCATTGGCGGGATTGCCCGGCATATCCGTGCCGGCAGGGTTGGATGAAAACGGTTTGCCGCTCGGTATGCAAATTATCGGCAAAGCATTCGATGAGGAATCGGTGTTGCGTGTGGCTGGTGTGATGGAACGCCAGGCAAACTTTACGGCCAAACCTGAATTTTCGGCCGGAGAGGCATCATGAGCTACTTGATTCAAGGCGAAACCGGTGATTGGGAGGTGATCCTCGGCCTCGAGGTGCACGCGCAAGTGGTTTCGAACGCAAAGCTATTTTCCGGTGCGCCGACAACATTCGGTGCCGAGCCGAATAACAATGTTTCGCTCGTCGACTCGGCCATGCCGGGGATGCTGCCGGTCATCAATGAAAAATGCATCGAGCAAGCGGTACGAACGGGACTTGGTTTAAAGGCAAAAATCAACTTACGTTCCGTGTTTGATCGTAAAAATTATTTTTACGCGGATTTGCCGCAAGGGTATCAAATATCGCAGTTCAAGAATCCGATCGTCGGTGAGGGAGCCGTGATTTTGGATTTGCCGGACGGCTCAACCCGGACGGTCGGTATTGAGCGGCTGCATCTCGAACAAGACGCCGGTAAATCGATACACGACCAAGATCCGAAAAGGTCATTTATCGATTTGAACCGTTCCGGTGTTGCGTTAATGGAAATCGTTTCGATGCCCGATATGCGCAGCCCCGAGGACGCTGGAGCCTATGTGCGCAAGTTGCGCTCGATCCTGCGTTATCTGGGCACTTGCGACGGCAATATGGAAGAGGGCTCGATGCGGGCCGACGTCAATGTGTCTGTGCGACCGGTAGGTGAGACTGAACTGCGGACCCGCGCCGAGATTAAAAACGTCAACTCAGTCCGGTTCGTCATGCAGGCGATTGAGTATGAGGCACGCCGGCAGGTGGAGGTTTACGAGTCCGGCGGTGAGGTGGTGCAGGAAACGCGTTTGTTCGATTCCGTAAAGGGAGAAACTCGCTCGATGCGCTCGAAGGAATTTGCGCACGATTACCGATATTTTCCCGATCCCGATCTGTTGCCGATCGAGTTCAGCCAAGAATACGTCGATCAAATTAAAGAGACACTGCCCGAATTGCCGGATGATAAAAAAGAACGGTTTATGAGCGATTTTGCTTTGTCCGCTTATGACGCGGGTGTGCTGGTCGCCGAAAAAGAAACCGCCGATTATTTTGAAGCGGTTGCTCAAGGGAGAGATGCCAAGACCGCGGCAAACTGGGTTATTACTAATTTGTTTGCCGTGTTGAACGCCAAGGGTGTCGGTATCGCAGAGAGCCCGGTGTCATCCGATAGCCTTGGTCAATTGCTTGACTTGATGGCCGACAACACGATCTCCGGACGGATTGCCAAAGATGTGTTTGAGATCATGGTCGAAAGCGGTGACGATCCCGGCAAAATCGTTAAGGACAAAGGCCTGGAGCAAATCACGGATACCGGTGAGATCGAAGGGGTGATTGATCAGATCATCGCTGATAACCCGAAGCAGGTTGAGCAATTCAAAGGTGGTAACGAGAAGATCGCCGGATGGTTTGTCGGTCAGGCGATGAAAGCGACGGGCGGCAAGGCCAATCCGCAGGCCGTAAATGAAATTCTGAAGAAAAAATTATCTTCCTGATTTATTATAGTTTTAGCGTTTTATCCGTTCATCCAAACTGTCGATTTTGCGCTCTAATCTGTCAATCCTCGATTCCAATGATTTTATCCGGTCCGATAAGCCGTTGTTTGACTGAACCTCAGTCGACGCCGATTTATATTCAGCGCCGAGTAATGTGCAGCCGCTCACCAATAGTCCGAGAATAATAATACATACAGGTTGGAATGATTGAGTTTTCATAGATTGATCTCATCAGTGGTTAAGTTTATGGGGGCCGACAAAGAATATTATTCCTTATGAGTTTCATTCAAGTATCGATTGGGAAAAAAGAGATTAACGCCGCCTTGGGTCATTTGCTGGAGAAGATGGTGGATGGTGCCAAAATGCCGAAACTGGCGAAAAAGGGATTTAAGGCGACGATTAAAAAAATCTACAAAATTAAAAAAACAGCTAAAAAATCGACGGCGAATAAGATCCTGAATAAAGGCCCAAAACCGTCGAAGAAGTTACGGCGGCAAATCGATGCAGCACTGGCCATTGTCGATAAAGTCGCCAAGTTGAAAAAGAAAAACGGCCAGATGATTAAGTTAAGTGAAATTCAAGTCGTCGGTCATTCTTTGGGCGGTTACCTCACGCAAATCGTGACGGTTCAAAAGAAAGTCAAACGGGGGATTGCTTTTAATCCGCCTGGTGCCGGGGGGTATCTAAAGAATGCCGGCAAGCCGAAAAATCTGACAATCCATTCAAGAAAAAGCGATATCGTCGGGCGGTTCGGCAAGCATGTCGGCAGGATGTATCTTTACAAAGACGTCAAATTTAACTGGAAAAACTTCAAGAAAAACTGGCTTCTCGAAAATCATGGATCGGGCTCCCTGAAGAAGGACCTGCGCAAAGGTATGAAGCCATATAAACGGATCAAATAATCACCTTGCCGAATGACCTGAATACGGACGACAATATGCAGTCTGTTTCAGGAGTCTTCTGGCGATGGGCTGTTTCGGTCGTTGTTGGATCATTATCATCGGAACCGTATTAGCCGTACTTTCCGGGTCCTCTTCCGCATGCGCGGCGAGTCAAAAAGTCGATCTGGAATTAGCCTTGGGTGCGGATGTATCGGGCAGTGTCGATGACGAAGAAGCGGCTTTGCAGCGCGAGGGCTATATTCGCGCCTTTCGCCACCCTCAAATTATCCGTGCAATTCTTAGCGGCTATCACCGCAGAATCGCCGTGGGGTATTTCGAGTGGGCCGGCTATGGCCATAACAAAATCGTTGTCGATTGGACCTTGATCGACAGCGCCGCCACCGCGATAGCGTTTGCTGAGAAGCTGACTAAAATTCCGCCGGAAACGGCCTCTCGCACGTCGCTTTCCGGCGCCATTTCGTTTGCGGCCGATTGGTTTGACCAAAATAAATTTTTAGGCCGCCGCCGGGTGGTCGATTTGTCCGGCGACGGGCCGAATAATTGGGGCGAATTGGTGACCCTGGCGCGCGACCGGGCCGTTGCGAAAGGGGTTACCATTAATGGTCTGCCGATCATCAATTTAAAGCCAAGCCCGTACGGCACACCGCAGATCGAAACGCTGGATTTATACTTCCGCCATTGTGTCATCGGCGGCCGCTCGGCCTTCATCGAAGTCGCCAAAGACTTTAAAGACTTTAGCCGTGCCATCCGGCGCAAATTGATTTTAGAAATCAGCGGTATTCACGAACGCCCCCGCCAACCACCCGGTATTCAGTTAGCACAGAGCCAGCTCACCACTTCGGTAAGCCATAAACCGGGCGTGTCACGCGTCGTGCCGCCGTGCAATATCGGCGAGCTTATCCGTATGCATCGGGATGATGACGATTTTTAGCCGCTACCGATCCGTTTAGATTATTTCGCCGGTTCGTCGCCGAGACCCGGAAAATCCTGTTCTTGTGCCGGTGGGGCTGCGTTGCGAATTTGATATTCGCGGTGCTGCTCGTAAGCATCCCGTTCGACGACATACGGATCAAGCGCGCCTTTTGAGACGTCTTTGATCGTGTCTTGCTTGTCGGAATACTCAACGGCACCCTTGGCTGCCGAGCCGACGGCACCGATCGGATTAATTACGGCGGTTGCCGCCGTGCCGAGGGCATCGCGGGTGTTAGACGGGCCTAAGATCGGCAGCACGATATGTGCGCCCGCTTCGGCACCCCCCTTGCCGGCGGCCTGGCCGAGATCTTCTTCACGCGATTCGATGCCGTATTCCTCTTTGGCGACATCCTGCGTGCCGCCGAGACCAGCGGTCGAATTGATCAAAAACCGTTGCGTCGCTTTTTTTGCGTTTTCAGTATCGCCCTGCAAAAGACTGGAGCCCGCTGTAATCGGCTCGTTTAAGTTTTTTGCCGCGTTAGAGATCGCTTTTTCGACCGGATCGGGGGTAATCGCCTGATAACCGTCGATAAGCGGATCAAGAATGGCTTCGCGTAGCACTTTGTTAAAGCCGTGCATGAACCGGTTGTAGCCTTCGAGGGGGTCTTTATCCTCTTCTTCCGCCGCTTCGGATTTTGCCGTGGTCGCCGGATTTTTTTGCGGCTCGGACTTTTGCTCCGTTTGTTCGGTTTTGGCTTTTTCCGTTTGAATGCCGAACAAGTCCGTAAACCAGTTACTCGATGAATCGTCCTTTTGGGCGGATTCGGTGGATGGCGCATTCATCTTGCCACTTTTCTCCTGCGCAGTTGCTGGCGTGACGATCAGGGTCATGGCAAAGGCACCGGCCAAGAGCCAAGGCCGGAGCGGGGGGGTCGAAAAATCCATAGTTCTGTTCCCTTGGGCTACGTTGCCGAAAATCCGGATTTCGGCTGGTTTTTCGTAAAATTTTCAGCATTTTGCCATAGGCATGGGGTCAGGGGAACGCTAAATTCCCGCCGTCGTCATCGTTTCATATTTGGCGGCGTTTTCCCGGTTTGCTTACGCCGGTCATTTCCCTATGCTAGCGGCGACGATAGCCACCGGACTTAGAACAAGGTGTTGAAATGATTGACCTTTATACCTGGGGCACACCGAACGGGCGAAAAGCTTCTGTCATGCTTGAAGAGGTCGAGCTGCCATACAACGTCCATCTCATCGCGATTGGCAAAGGCGATCAGCACAAACCGGAATTTCTCGCCATTAACCCGAATTCAAAAATTCCAGCGATTGTCGACCCCGACGGACCGGGCGGCGGCCCGTATACGGTTTTTGAATCCGGCGCAATTTTGATTTACCTCGCCGAGAAAACCGGCAGCGATTTGTTGCCGACTGACCCACGCGCACGTTACGACACGCTGCAATGGTTGATGTTTCAAATGGGCGGTGTTGGCCCGATGTTCGGGCAAGCTCATCACTTTTTGTTCCGGCCGAAAGAAGACGTGCCCTACGGAAAAACCCGCTATCATAACGAGACCAAGCGGCTTTACGGCGTGATGGATACGCGCCTCGGCGATGTGGCCTATTTGGCGGGCAGTAATTATTCGATTGCCGACGTTGCGACCTATCCATGGGTGTCGCGCCACGAGCGCCATCAGGTTGACTTAAACGCGTTTCCGAATGTCAAACGCTGGTTCGATGAGATCTCTTTCCGCCCGGCCGTTCAAAAAGGCATGAGCGTGCCGCCCGATGCTTAAATGATGAGACAGGTGTGATGGTTTGGTTTTTTAACAATCCGGCGAAAGAAGACAGCGTGAAACGCGCTATGGGTGCGCTCAAGGCGATGGGTTACGATAAAAAGGTCAAGGTGCTCAAGCACGACCCGACAATCCCGAGCGAGGCCGCCGGGCAGCTCGGCATCGAAACCGGCGCCGTCGTGCAGTCCTTGCCCTACATGATTGGCGGGCAACCCATTATTGCGTTTATCGCCGGTGATCATAAATGTAAGCCCATTGAGCTGCCGCGGTGCCTCAACCTTAAGGGCTCGGCCGAACCGATGACCGAAGACGGTGTTAAGCAGGCGACCGGTTTTGCCATGCGGGGCGTCGCGCCGGTCGCAGTGACGGGCACGGACATCCTGATGGCGATCGATGTTAGCCTGAAACGGTTCGATACCATTTATGTCCCGGCGGGCCATCCGCAATGCTATTTCGGCACGACCGTGAAGGAGCTCAACCGGATGACCCAAGGCATTATTTCATACGCCATTGCCGAACCGGCTTAAGGAGATATATCGATTTCAGGTGTTTGATTGACAGTGATCCGGGCGGTTTGTAGAACCGGTTCACAAATCTAGTGCGGAGAGGTGGGTGAGTGGCTTAAACCAGTGGATTGCTAATCCGCCGTACTCCTACAGGGGTACCGAGGGTTCGAATCCCTCCCTCTCCGCCATTAATCTTTAATTTACTAGTAATAACAATAAGTTATAGTTTGTTAGTAATGTTTACTTACAAATTTACCCACAAAATAAGGCCCGTATAGGGGTATTTGGTCAGTATGGCCCCCTATATGACCTAACCCAGCCAGGGCTTCTGCTGCCGGCTAAAATTTGGCCAGTGGGGGCATCTGAGCGTATATTTCATTGGGCTCTTTATGGACTCCGAAAACTCAAGCGCCCTTTATGGCCCCCAGAAACTTAGTCCTTTTTTATCGTGGCGGTAAATTCCCCAGCCGTGGCCTTTTTTATAGTGGCAAAAAACTCATTGCGATGGGCCGCATCTCAAGGCTTTCCGCCGTTCTTTAGGGACTGACAAAACTCCTCTTTATGGACTGAAAAACCTGCGGGCTTTCTGCTATGATTATGTCGTCCCCGCTCTGCTTAGGTATCGGGCTTTGAGACTGGCTTTCGAGCCAGCAGGCTTTAGAGGGTGATGCTAAACTGACCTGCCCCCATTGATTGGTCCGGTTTGAATGTTAGTGCATGATCCGTTTTTCCTCCATAGGGATGATGCTTTCCGGTGCCGGCGGCCTATATCCAAGGGCTGAATGCGGCCGCTTAGTATTGTAATGCCGCCGCCATTGCTCGATGACGATTTGGGCTTCTTTGAGGCTATAGAAGATTTCCCCATTCAAAAGCTCGTCACGGAACCGGGCG
>Ga0181579_10002227_pt1 | contig 15782 bp, 15 predicted proteins | sample 071ome_24_FD_132996 | JGI IMG/M metagenome (GOLD analysis project Ga0181579, IMG submission 132996) | Coastal salt marsh microbial communities from the Groves Creek Marsh, Skidaway Island, Georgia - 071402CT metaG (megahit assembly) | ecosystem: Environmental > Aquatic > Marine > Intertidal... | reverse complement strand
GAACTCTGCAACGCTGCCAAGCTATACACGAGTCGACGCGGCGGTGTACTACAATGTGTCGGATGACCTCGTTGTCCAGCTCAACATCGACAATGTCGCCGACGAGGTCTACTACCCGAATGCGCACAGTACGCATCAGGTTACCGTAGGCGAAGAAATCAATGCTCGATTAAGCATCCAGTGGAGACGTTGATCCATTGAGTTGGCATTGGCTAACGCGTGTCCCCGTAGCAGCGGCGAGCTGCGCTGCTGCGGGAAGCGAGTTGCAGAGTCTTGGCTGATGCGGCAGCGCCCCATTCCAATTTTTGCGTGGCCTCGGCATAGTAATCCCATAGTGGAGGAACCTTATGTCGACCAAGCACCTATTAGATCCATCTTTGCTTCCGTTACTTGAACTGGCGCCTCCATTCGAATTTAGCTTATACAATCTCCAACGCTTTCGTGACCGAGGCCTCGCCGCTGCGGTGCTCGGTGACGCAGCGGCGCACGGCGTCAAGAGGGAAGCGGTCACGATCCCTGGCGCGGATTTCGATGTGCCATGTCTGCTGTATCGGCCCGTTGAGGCTCAGGCTGGGTCTGGCTATTTGCATATTCATGGGGGCGGTTACGTTGCCGGCAGCGTCGAAGGTTCCGACGCCATGAACACGCGGATCGCTGCTCAGTTGGGTGTGGTTGTTCTAACGGTAGGGTATCGGTTAGCACCAGAGCACCCAGTACCGGCACCGTTAGACGACTGCTATGCGGCGCTGGGTTGGTTGCACGAGCAGGCAGATGCCCTTGGCATCGATAGGCAGCGCATAGCCATTGGCGGTGAAAGCGCTGGTGGTGGTCTCGCCGCGGCTCTCGCCATTCATGCGCGAGATCTTGGGGAATTTGCTATTTGTCATCAGCACCTTACCTATCCCATGCTTGATGACAGAACGGGTACTGAGGCAGCCCCCGGAGACCCTCTGGTCGGTGAGTTTGTCTGGAACCGGCGCTGTAATGAGTTTGGCTGGCAGTGCTACTTAGGCAAGCTCCCAGCCCAAGCGCCTTTTGTGCCTGCCAGAGTGGCAAGTGTGGAGGGACTGCCGCCTACTTGGATGTTTACGGTTGGTTTGGATCTGTTTCGGGACGAAAATATAGACTACGCGCAGCGATTGATGGCCGCCGGCATCGCGACCGAGTTGGTGGTGCTGCCAGGGGCCTGTCACGCATTTCAGTGGGTGCCAGACAGCCCGCTGACCCTGCGCTACATCGACAGCCACTTGCAGGCCCTAGGCGAAGCCGTAAACCCCGAGTGAGGCGAAGCCGTAAACTCCGAGTAGGGCTGGCGAGCCAGACACGAAGCCTTTGGAAACGCCCTCCGATGAGGCTGCCGCCGGCTCTTGGCGTTTAGTGTCAATGACGTGTTTGCCGGTCGATTAAATCTTTGCCGGGTAATTGGCCTGTTGGGCAAGCCACTGTTCCAACAAGGCATTCAGTTCACTTGGTTTCTCTTGGGCCATCCAGTGACCGCAGTCGATACGCTGTTCGGTCAGGTTCGGACACCTTTGACGCATGGGTTCGGCAAAGTTTGTGGTGGTTGTGTCGCAGACGTAGTCATAGGTCGCGTGGATAAAAAGAACGGGCATAGACAGATTCTGACCGGCCTTGGCATCAAGATAGGCTTGATTGTCTGCGCCATTGACGTACCACGAATTGGGGCCGAAGAAACCGTTGTCCGTTAAATGCTTTGCATAGGTCGTGACGTCGGCTGCAGTGACGACATCGGTATCCAGCGGCATGTCGGGTACACCGCCCAATGGCGCAAACCACCCCTTATTTTTCCGTGTGGACGCGGTACCTGCGGGCTGACCTCGGCCGCTAGGATCTCCCTTGCGAAATAATAGTTTAACCACCCGCTCGGGGTCCTGCTCCATTTCGGCTTGGGCCTTCGCAAAGTTTTCGTAGTAAAACATTTGATAATCCCACTGGCCCACGGGGTATTCGTCCTTGGGATACAAGGTGCGATCAATGCTGTGTTCCATATGTTCTGGATTCCCTGCAAACCCAAAAGGTACGCACAGACTGGCGACAGCGGCCACTCGGTCCGGATGATGCAGGCCCATATTCCAAGCGACAGGGGAGCCCCAGTCGTGACCAATCCAGACCGCTTTTTGGGTCTTCAAAGAATCGATCAGTTCGATCATGTCTTTCACGATCTCTCTCTGGGTATAGGCGTCGTGCGTTGCGTAGACGGAAGAGCCCCCGTAGCCGCGCATGTCTGGAGCCACGGCTCGATAGCCCAGTTTGCCTAGGTGGACGAGTTGATGGCGCCAGCTTATGGATAGCTCGGGCCAACCATGAGTCATGATAACTAATGGGCCATCCTCGGGGCCGCAGGCCCGATAAAATGTGCTGTGGCGAGGAGTGCTGACCCGATGCTCGGTAATTTCCATGGCGTTGACCCAATGCTGTAATGTCTTGGCAATACGTTAACCTAGGGTCGCTGCTTGAGGAAACCCGGGCCACTTCCGCCCTAATCAAAGAGTGATAGTCTCTTGGCTGAACCCGCAGCGTCTTTGCGTCGGAAATAACTTAATGGAGCAACAGCCTATGCAGACGCCCGAGAATTGGCTGAAAAAAGATCAGGCCTTGTATCGAGAATTCGAGTTCTCTGACTTTTCTGAGGCTTTCGCATTTATGACCCGAGTCGCGATGTTGGCAGAAATCGCCAATCACCATCCGGAGTGGTCCAATGTCTACAACACCGTGAAGATCCGCCTGACCAGTCACGATGCGGGCAATACCGTGACAGACGCAGATATCGCGCTGGCTAGGAAAATTAATCAGTTGATAACGTGATTCGCCTCCAAGAACTGAGCGCGAAGCCTGTTGGTTTGTCGGTAAATCAGGGTAGTATCCTGATTGGAGAAGAGGGGCTTGGTCGGCGTAAACCGCGAGTCCGAAAACCGGATCCAAAAAGGTAAGCCGACGCTAGGGTTTAAAGTGGCCGACGTTGCGCATAACTGGCTGGGCCGGTTGAGAATGCTCAGTTAGCACGCGACCCATGCCCGGGAACCGAAAACCAACTGGCTCGCGGACAGACGCGCAGCGCACGCGATACAACAGCGATACAATAAAGACACAACAGAGACACAACAGAGACCTAAAAAGGAGTACTCGAATGCCGAAGATTACGTTTATTGAACACAATGGTACCCAGCACACTGTGGACGCCGAGGTCGGCCAATCGGTCATGCAGGCTGCAATGGATAACTTGGTTCCCGGTATAGACGCTGATTGTGGCGGTGAGTGTTCCTGTGCAACGTGTCATGTCATGGTAAACAGCGACTGGTTGGCAAAAGTGGGTGCGCCCAATGATGCGGAGGATTCGATGCTCGATCTAAACCCCGAGCGGGAGGAAAATTCTCGTCTATCTTGCCAGATGACCGTAAGTGATGAGCTCGACGGGCTCATTGTTGACCTACCGGAGTTCCAGTTCTAATGAGCGAAGCCCCAACAATAAACATGGCGGAGTTTGATCCGAAGGATCTGGCTCTGGAAGACATTGATATAGCCCAACGTAGTCTTTGGATTGAAGACAAAAAAATGGCGTTTTTTGACCGCCTGCGTGACGAAGCACCGGTGCATTTCTGTAAAGATTCCGAGTTCGGCCCGTATTGGTCCATTACCCGGTACAAAGACATCATGGAAGTGGACGGTAATTGGCAAGATTTTTCCTCTGAACCCGCCATTACCATTGTTGAGCCAGAAGAAGACTTTCCGCTGCCGATGTTTATCGCCATGGATCCGCCGGTACACGATGATCAGCGCAAAACCGTTCAAGGCTCGGTTGCGCCGGCAAATCTCAAGCTTATGGAAGAGACCATTCGTTCCCGAACTCAGAAGGTTCTGGATGGGTTGCCCGTTGGGGAGCAATTCGATTGGGTCGACCGGGTATCCATAGAACTGACAACACAGATGTTGGCTACCTTGTTCGATTTTCCTTTTGAGGACCGTCGCAAGCTGACCCGATGGTCTGATGTGGCAACCGGCGATGAAGAGTCCGGTATCGTTGAAAGCGAGGAAGCGCGGCAAGCTGAACTGTACGAGTGCTTGGAGTATTTCACGAACTTGTGGAACAAGCGTGCCGAACGGGGCGAGAGCAATGACCTAGTGTCCATGCTGGCCCATGGTGAAGCCACGAAAAACATGTCGCCTCAGGAATATTTGGGCAACCTGATTCTGCTCATTGTGGGTGGCAACGATACGACTCGAAACTCCATGACCGGCGGTGTTTGGGCGTTGAATCAAAATCCCGGCGAGTACGCGAAGCTGAGAAATAATCCCGGCGTCATTCCCAACATGGTCTCTGAGATCATCCGTTGGCAGACGCCCTTGGCCCACATGCGTCGCATTGCGAACAAGGACTACGAACTTGGCGGTCAAACCATCAAGGCTGGTGATAAGGTCATTATGTGGTACCTGTCCGGCAACCGTGACGAGCGTTCAATCGAGAACCCCAACGAGTTCATAATTGACCGCCCCAAGGCCCGTCAGCATCTGTCATTTGGATTTGGTGTGCATCGCTGCATGGGCAACCGATTGGCAGAAATGCAGCTGCGTGTTTTGTGGGAAGAAATTCAAAAGCGTTTTCATAAAGTGGAAGTGATTGGTGAACCCAAGCTGGTGCCATCAAACTTTGTTCATGGGTATACCGAGATGCAGGTGGTTCTGCATCCTCACTAGCCCGTCGGTAAAACTGAAAAAGCCAGCGTCGCGCTGGCTTTTTTGTGTCTAAAATTTAACAAATGTCGGTAGCACAAGAGGAGAGGCTAAATGCCAGAGTTTACTCGCGGTGAGATTCAATTGGCTTATGAGGTACACGGTAGCGGTCAGCCAGTGCTGCTGATCGCGCCAGGCGGATTGCGCTCTGAGCGCGCCATGTGGCGGAACAGTCCCCTTGACCCTGTGACGCTGTTGAGCCCGCATTTTCAAGTCGTTGCCATGGATCAGCGCAATGCCGGCGCCTCTACCGGTCCCGTAGAGAACGATCACAATTGGGATACCTATACCGAAGATCAATTGGCCCTGATGTCGCACTTGGGCCACCAACAATTTGCAGTCGTGGGTATGTGCATTGGCGGGCCCTATATCTTAAATCTCCTGAAGACCGCGCCGGATCGGATAGTGGCCAGCGTCGTCATGCAGACTATTGGGCGTGACAATAACTACCAAGAGTTTCTCGACATGTTCAACGGTTGGGCGGATGGGCTACAGGCACAAAATCCCCAGCGTTATCCGCGGCACCTGCTGGACCCTATGCGTCAGCGTATGCTTGAAAATGATCTGACGTTTATGTGTATGAGTGAAGCCGAAGTACAGCAGTTGTCGGCTCCCATGCTGATTATGGACGGCAACGATACCTATCATCCGGCCTCCTCTTCGGATCGGCTGGCCCAGCTTCAGCCTCAGGCCCAGCGTCTTGTTCGTTGGAAACAGGAACCCGACCTAGAGCCAGCGAAGGGTGTTTTTCAAGCGTTTCTGCAGCAGCATTTGACCGCGAACGGCTAAAGGCACTTGACGCTTTCAGCGGGCCAGCGACACCAGAAGTAGTCAACAGGGGTGCTCCGCTAGGGCTGCTGGTATATGGTATCCGACCCGGTGGCAGCTGTTGTTGGTGTCCCGGTTAAGACGTAATTGATTTTAGGAGTGCCCATGTCTTTAGTAGCGGTGATGGAAACCAATCAAGGAACGATTCGCTTGGATCTGTATCCCGAGCAAACGCCAATAACGGTGGCCAATTTTGTTAACTTGGCGCAACGAGGCTTCTACGACGGAATTTCTTTTCATCGGGTGATTAATGACTTCATGATTCAGGGCGGCTGCCCTTTGGGCACCGGAACCGGCGGACCCGGGTATCGCTTTGCCGATGAATTTGTCCCTAGCCTGCGACACGATGCGCCCGGGAAGTTTTCCATGGCCAATGCAGGCCCGGGCACCAATGGTTCACAGTTCTTCATCACCCACGTCGCAACGCCTTGGTTAGATGATGCGCACACAATTTTTGGCGCTGTCCAGAGCGAGGCCGATCAAGACGTGGTTAATGCCATCGGTCAGGGGGATACCATCGTTAGCGTCACCATTGAAGGTGATACAGAAGAATTGCTGGCAGGTGTTGAGCAGGTCGCGGATTGGAACGCTGTATTGGACGGTTAATCGGTTCAATGCAGAATCGTTCAATGGAGAGAAAGGGGAAGGGGAACATCCATGAGTGAACAACTGTTGTTTGCGGACTTGAAAGTAATCGATATGAGCAGTTGGATTGCGGCGCCTGTGGCGGCAACTATCCTTGCTGATTTCGGTGCCCAAGTGATCAAAGTAGAACCGCCGGAAGCGGGAGACGGGTATCGCAATTTTGCCTTGATGCCATCGTCGCCTACCAGCGATGTCAACTACACCTGGGAGATGGACAATCGCAACAAGCGATCTATCGCGCTGAACCTGAAAACCGAGCAAGGCCGGAAGATTCTTCAGCAGATGGTGGCCGAGAGCGATGTGTACATCACCAACACACCTCAGGCCATGCGGCGGCAGTGGGGGCTGACCTACGAGGATCTGGCGCAAATTAACCCGAAGTTAATTTATGCGTCACTGACAGCCTACGGAGAGGACGGTCCCGAGCGCGATCGTGAAGGCTTTGATCTCGTGGCCTACTGGGGGCGGTCTGGATTGATGGATCTGGTGCGCGCGCCGGGAGCGGATCCGGCGCCGGCAATACCGGGCATGGGCGATCATCCCACTGCGGTAAGCCTCTATGCGTCCATCGTGACAGCGCTATTGTCGCGGCAGCAGACGGGTAAGGGCAGTCACGTTCATACGTCGCTTTTGGCCAACGGCATGTGGTCGGCTTCGTGTATTGCTCAAGGAGTTTTTGCCGAGGCGGATTTCACCCTGCACGGTCAATTGGCAGACCGTTTGTTCACGCGTTTGATGTATGAGGCCGCCGATGGACGCTGGCTGCAGTTCAGTATGGTGCGAACCGATGAGGAGGTGGATATGCTGTTCACCCTGATCGGGCGGCCAGAACTGCTGCTGGATCCGCGCTTTGTCGACGCGCAGAGCCGAGTTATGAATGGTGACGTGCTGGTGCAAGCAATGCGCGAGGCGCTTATAACCGAGCCTTCGGACTATTGGATGACAACATTGACCGAGGTTGGCGTGCCAGTGGCTTTGGTGGGTCAGGTAGGCGAACTCAGCACGGATCCACAGGTCTTAGCCAATCCCATGACGCTGACCCCTGCGCCGGAAGTGGGCATGCCGGGGGTGATCAAACATCCCCTGAATATTGACGGTCTCGCCAGTCGTTCTCCGGGGCCGGCACCGGACTTAGGTGAGCACAGCAAGGAGATCTTAGCTGAACTTGGCTATTCCGACGCAGATATCGCCGGTATGGAAAGTCAGGGCGTTATTTAGCGCGCTCGATCGCGGATGAAGGTGATGTGACGACAATGCAACCCCTGACTCCAGCGGTTCGCGATTTAGTGCTTGTTGGCGGCGGACACAGTCATGTTCAGGTACTAAAGCACTTTGCTATGCATCCCATTCCCGGAGTGCGCCTGACGCTGATTTCGGAGCAGGACGTGGCCCCGTACTCCGGCATGGTGCCCGGGTACATCGCCGGGCACTACTCGATCGAAGACATCCAAATACCCTTGGAACCGTTGTGCCGATACGCGAAGGCTCGGTTTATCTGCGCCCGAGTAAGCGGTCTTGAGCGAGAGAATCGACGGGTATTGCTGGAGGGGCGGCCAGCCATGGGCTATGACTTGTTGTCTTTGAACTGCGGCGCCAAACCAGACTTGAATGGAATGCCCGGTATTCCTGTGAAGCCAATTCATGAATTCATCCAACGCTGGCCAACTCTGCGTGAGCGTATCGTCAGTGAGGACCGAGGGGTAGGCCTCGGTATTGTGGGCGCAGGCGCGGGAGGAGTAGAAATAGCCCTAGCCTGTCGAGCCGCGCTGCCGGCCCGCACGTCGATCAGGCTAATTGGGCCGGTTCTCTTGCCCAGCTTGAGCAGAAGGGCCGCGGGTCTCGTGCGCCAAAGGCTGGAGCAGCAAAACATCACGTATCTGCCAAACCGGGTGGCGTTGGCGTCCTCGGTTTTACCGCAACAAATGACCGAGATTACAGCGTCAAATGCGCACCAAACGGATGAACAGGCGCTGATAGTCCACCTGGATAGTGGCGCCTCCGCCGAAGTGGATCACCTGCTGTGGGTCACCGACGTTAGGGCGCCGAGCTGGATACAAGCGTCCGGTTTGGATTGTGATGACCGGGGATTTTTGCGAGTGGATGCCAATCTTCGCAGTTTGAACGATGAACGTATTTTTGCCGCCGGTGATGTGGCCCATCTGCAAAACCGACAACGGCCGAAGGCCGGCGTATTTGCTGTTAGAGCGGCACCTACCTTGTCCCGAAATTTAGCGCTGGCGATTCAAGGGCTGGCGCTGACTTCGATGCGAAGCGTATTTCGTCCCCAAAGATCGTTCCTCACACTGATTGGTACCGGTACGCCCGACCAGCCTAGCGCCATTGCGACGAAAGGCCCCTTGGCACTCAGCGGCACGGTCTTTTGGCGTCTCAAAGACTGGATAGACCGTCGTTTTATGGCTCGGTTCACCCAGCTGCCGCAAATGAACAGCCCACAAGTCACGCTGCCACAGGAGTTGGCAGATGAGTTACCCGAGGATGATATGCGTTGCGGTGGATGCGGTGCCAAGCTGGCTGCGGATCCTCTACGCCGGGTATTGGCAAGATTGCCCGCACAACAGGCGGCCCATGTCACCCTAGGTATTGGGGATGATGCGGCATTGGTCATGCACAGCGGTGGCAGCACGCTCATGAGTGTGGATGGGTTTCGCACCATGATCGATGATCCCTATCGCTTTGGTCGTATCTGTGCTCACCACAGTCTGAATGATCTGTTTGCCATGGGTGCCAAGCCGTCATCGGCTCTGGCCTTGGTGACTGTGCCGTTGATGTCTCAGCGTATGATGGAGGAGGAACTGTACCAACTTCTCAGTGGTGCGGTGGATGTTCTAAATGCGGCTGGTGCGCCTTTGGTTGGCGGGCATTCAGCCGAGGGGGCAGAGCTGAGTATGGCGCTTACGGTGACGGGGACGCCCGGCGCGGCGACGTTGACTAAGGGTGGTGGGGCTGCCGGGGACAAACTGGTTTTAACCAAGGCTATCGGCACTGGAGTTATTTTGGCCGGCGCTATGCGCGGGCTGCACGAAGCCGGCGCCGTAGGTAACTGTATGGCGAGCATGGATACCAGCAATCGGCAGACCATGGAGATACTGCAGGCTTTTGGGGTTAAAGCCCTCACCGATGTCACAGGCTTCGGCTTGATCGGTCATTTAAGTGAAATGCTCCGGGCCAGCAGCTGCGGTGTGGAGCTGGCGTTAGCGGCGGTACCAGTGCTGCCCGGTGCGTTGCCTCTGGCAAGCCTTGGTGTGCGCAGCTCCATTGCTCAAGCCAATGCGCAGGCGCTAGCTGACTATCAGCTAGCCGCGGAACTGGACCCGAACGCCCTGGCGCTGCTGTCCGATCCTCAGACTTCAGGTGGTCTGTTAGCCTGTGTTGCCGCAGATCAAGTAGATGGCTGTATTCACGCGTTGACCGAGGCGGGGATACACGGTGCGGTGATAGGGGAACTTAAAGAAGCAAGTCACTGGCATATTGTTTAACCGACCAAAACTGCCAGCGTCGACACGATCCACACGGGGATTTGACGCCATCAAAAATAGGCGGCAATGGCCGGACGAAATCGATCCATATCGACCAAAAATGAGTCATGGCCCTGAATACAGTCTAGGGCGTTGAAAACCACCTCCGGGACTTTTTCGTGCAGTGCGTCTGCCAATTCCTGCTGCTGGGATAGGGGAAACAAAGAATCCGTACCAACGCCAATGACCATGGCCGACTCTAAACGCAGATCATTGAAGCTCGCTGACAAGCTGCCGCCGTGATCTAAGCCGTCGAATAAATCCATGGCCCTGGAAAGATACAAATAACAGTTTGCGTCAAAGGTACCAATGAATCGGTCGGCGTGGGTCTGCAGATAGGATTCCACTTCAAAGTCGATTCCAAAGGGCGTATCTGCTTCAGTGAAGTCCGGTGCCCTTTCTCGACCAAAGCGTTCCGCCCATTCCTCCCCCGAGCGGTAGCTGATCATGCCGAGTTTACGGGCAAGACGCATGCCCATTTCCGGCCCGTGACCGGCGGTGTCGTAATTGCCGTCTTGCCACAGAGGATCTCGGCGGATGATTTCGCGCTGCAGCGAGCGCAGGGCAATGGCGTGGGGCAAGGCACGTGCCGCGGAAGAAATGGACAAAAGGCGGCGACACCTGCTGGCGTGATTTAAGGCGAAGGAGAGCGCAGTCATGCCGCCCATGGACGGTCCGATCACCGTATGCAGCTGATCAATTTTAAGGTGGTCTAGGATATGGACGGCGCTCTTGGCGATATCTTCTACGGTCAGAACTGGGAAGCTGAGCCGGTAGGGTTTCTTCGTCTTCGGGTTTGGGCTTGCCGGACCCGTGCTGCCGAAGCAGCTACCAAGGGAGTTGATGCAGACGATGAAGTAGCGGTCACTGTCTAAGGGTTTGGCTGGACCGATCATATCTTCCCACCAGCCCGCAGATGGATCCATGGGTGAGGAAGCGGCGTGGGCGGATGGGGAAAGGCCAGTGAAAATAAGAACCGCATTATCAGCCTGGGAATTCAACGTGCCCCAAGTCTCAAATGCGATGGTCGGCGCCGTCAGTGATCCGCGTTTCATGGCGAATTCACCGTCGATAGTTAAAAATTGTGCTGCTTTCACTCAAACCCCCTAGTGAAGGCGACCCACCCTATGAGAATGTCGGGACAATATCCAGAGGACATGGTTCTAACGATATAACCGGCCGCTTGGTGACCGGTACCACGAAGCAAATCGCGTTACTGGGGATGCTCGTCGGTGATGGCAAAGGTTTGAGATATTTGCTCCGCAGTCATCAAAATATCGTCGATCTGATCCAAGGCGATGGCGTCGAAGGAGATACCTAAAAAGGCGGTGGTTGAAAGCTCAATGAAGAGTTCAAGCAACTGTTCCTCGCCGGTCACATCGTTCAGATCGACAAATAACTTGGTGAAGAAGCCCGATGCGGCGAGCTGCTCCGTTGCATTTAGGTGCAGGAGCAGGTCCTCAAACTTGGGACGGAGATCACTCTTAACAGATTCGATAGCGTTCATGGGACCACCCTGAACTCGCTGCTGTGAAGGCCTCGTGAAGCTGGGGGCGATTTAATTCGCCTAACGTTCACCTTAAACAGGACAAGGTAGCGCCTGTTGCCTTGATCCTTTTGAAAGTGGTGCGTGGTTTGTGAAAAGACTGTTTCGTTTGTTGAATATGTTGGTTGTTGGCTTGTCTGAAACCCCTGTGCACCGACTATTTTCTCATCAAGTACTGGTGCTACGGTTTGCCGGCCGCCGCTCGGGCAGGGGGTATGCCATTCCTGTCAGCTTTCTCCTGATCGCTCACGACGAAAGTCGGGCGCTGCATTGTATGACGGACATAAAAGGCGTCTGGTGGCGGAATCTGGTTGATGCTGGCGATATTGAGGTCACGTGGCAGGGGCAAAGGCGCCAAGTATCTGTTGAGGTTGTTTCGGCAGAACCCGAGGCGATCCGAAATGCTCTCGGCGCATTTTGTCGCGCAAGCGCCATAAGCGCCTTTTTTGCCGGAGTGAAGATGGTGCAGGGCGCTCCGGATCCGACGACTCTAGAGCAGGCTGCAGCCGAACATGTCTTGATCCGCCTCGGCCTCTGATTTTACGCCTAACCCTCCATCACGATCTGACAGGTGCGCACTTCGGCGTAGTCATCACGCCATTCCAAACGCTCCAAAAACTGTTCGCGAGCGTAGCAGTCGAAGTTCTCTTGCATATAGCCCTGCACGGCTCGGGCAAAAATCTCCAGCCCCTCAAGCACCGTGGCGGCTTGGATTCTAATTTCAATATCGAAGGGTTCCGTAGGAAGTTCATCGCTATCGTAACCCCAGACGTCATTCATCCGATAAGCCACTGGATCCACGGGCTGCATGCCCAGCGTCTCCAAGGATACGTGTCCGCCTTGTTCAGGTCTGAAATGCCAGTGTGCATGCTGCATAAGGGCTTCCTCAAATGGGTCATGGTTCGACGTTGCCCACGGTAAAGAGATAGCCGTCGCTCAATCGTCAAAAATTCGTGCTCAGGTGCAGTTTTGTCTCAGTGGAAAAGGCTCAAATTTTAGACATAACTGGAACGGCTCGCGCCTTCAGGCACGCTTGCGGCCAAAGTGCGAGGGTGAGAAGGCAGATCAAACTGCCCTGAGACGCAATCGCGCGAAATGGAGAAGTGGCCATGTATCAAATGACGTTAGGTGACAACGACACCGGCTCCGACTGGGAGACTCCGGTAGGTTTTGAATGGCCTTTGCAACCTAATCGTTTGGCCGCTTGCAGGCGACTGGAACATTTCGCCGCCAGTGCCGGAAGAGCGTATCAGACCCACAGAAATACAGACCGCGGCATGGGCTGCCACGTCAATGTTTCTGCGCTTTCACCCTATTTACGTCATCGCATGATCGAAGAAACGGAGGTTTTGGAGACGGTGCTGGCCAAGCATTCTGAGAGTGCCGCGTTCAAATTTGTTCAAGAGGTGTTTTGGCGCGGCTATTGGAAAGGATGGTTAGAACACCGCGGCCAGCTGTGGCCGGAGTACCAGCGTCAGCTGCCTCAGTGCCTGCATCATACCCAGCAAGACAAACGTCTGTGGGAGCTCTACGGACAGGCGATATCTGGTACGACGGCCATTCCGCTGTTTAATGAATGGTGTTTGGAGCTGCAGCGGACCGGCTACCTGCACAATCACGCGCGTATGTGGTTTGCCTCTATATGGATTTTTACCCTGCGACTGCCGTGGCAGTTGGGGGCTGATTTCTTTGTCCGTCATTTACTTGATGGCGACCCCGCCAGCAATACCTTGGGGTGGCGCTGGGTAGCTGGCCTTCACACACAGGGTAAGACCTATTTAGCGACTGCGAAGAACATCCGAACCTGCGCTGAAGCGCGTCTTGATGGACGCAGTGACCAGCAGTTAGGGCTTCATCGTCTCGCAGCTTCGGCGCACCAAGTGCAGGAATATTTGCCAGCCAAGGCGCTACAGATGACGGCGGTGCCTTGGCCGAAACCAGCGCAAGGGGATGAGGAAGGTTATCGCTGCAACCGGGGCCGGACGGCCCTGCTGTTGACCGAGGAAGACTTAACGTGGCTGCCCGAGACGCAGCTGTTCTGTGTGGCGGCTCTAAATCCGTCACCTCGAAGTGTGTTGGCGCCTGCCAGCGAGCAAGTGCAGGCCTTTGTGCACGGTGCCTTAGTCGATGCCTTGAGTCGAGCCGGGGAGCGCTATGTGGGGCCAAAAGATGCGGCCACCGACGTGGTCGTTGCGCCAGAACCAATGGAAGAAGCAGACTTGACGGCCTTCCTAGTGGCGCAACGAATCGATCAGGTGGTCTGTGCTTACGCGCCGATCGGTCCTGCTCGGCTACGATTAGAACTATTGGGCGATCAGCTTGCGGTCAAAGGTATCGAGCTAAGGTTTTGTATGCGCGACTACGACCGGATGGTTTGGCCCCATGCGACCAAGGGTTTCTTCCAGTTAGGCAAACGTATCCCCGAATTTCTTGGGGCGATGAATTTCGCGCGATGAAATTTGCGTATTGAACGCGACGCCTTGCAGCGACTCTCAATCCCTGACAGAGTTTATCAGTGGTTTCTCGGCAAGCGAGAAACTGGAGGAGACGTGTGAAGTGAACAACGAAACCTCAAAAACGCCGTGCAGTGGAGGTAAGCCTTGGTAGGACCAATAAAACGTCGTCGATTGTTGCAAGGTCTGGGACTGGGCGCCCTTGTGGCGCGAAGTGGTAGCGTCGGGGCGGCTTCAGTCCACTTCACCCACGGTGTTGCCAGCGGCGACCCTCTGACGGATCGCGTCATTCTTTGGACTCGAGTAATGCCAGTTGTGCAGGCTGGCACTGTAGGGGTGACGTGGCAGGTAGCGTTAGACTTGGCCTTCAAGCGTATTGTCGCAGGCGGGCGCACTGGCACAGACGCGGGATCAGGTTACACGGTCAAGGTAGATGCAACCGGCCTCGTACCGGGCACAGATTACTTTTATCGCTTTTCTGCGCAGGGCCAAACCAGCCCCGTTGGCCGCACAAAAACGCTGCCGGCTGGCAGCGTTGCCGAATTTCGCATGGGGGTGGCCTCCTGTTCGAATTATCCGCAGGGATTTTTTAACGCTTATCGGCACATGGCAGATACCGATCTCGATGTGGTGCTGCACTTGGGCGATTACATATACGAGTACCATGAAGGCGAATATGCCAACGACTATGCGCTAGAGGTGCTGAAGCGAAATGTGCAGCCGGCCCACGAAATCGTAGCCCTTGAGGACTATCGAGCTCGATACGCGCTCTACCGAAGTGATCCAGATCTTCAGGCGGTGCATCAGCGGCATCCCTTCATTTGTGTCTGGGATGACCACGAGTTGACCAATGATACTTGGAAAGAGGGTGCGGAAAATCATAACGAAGGTGAGGGGGATTTTGCTGCCCGGCTTCAGTCTGCCAGACAGGCATATCATGAGTGGATGCCCATTCGCACCCATCCGCAAGGCAATCAAGGGCCTATCTACCGCAGCTTTGCGATTGGCGAGCTGGCGGATTTGATCATGTTGGATACGAGAGTCGAGGGCCGTGATCAGGGCCTTTCCTACATCGACGATATGATTTATTCGGCTTCGGGCGATGACTCGCCGGCATCGCTGAGTCCCGATGCGCCGGCGTTTCTGGCCGAAAAACTCAATGATCCAAGGCGACATTTATTGGGTGAAAAACAAGAAAAATGGTTGTCCCAAATGGTGACAAAGAGCATCGGCCGCGGGGCGACGTGGCAAGTGTTGGGCCAACAAATTCTCATGAGTAAGGTAGGCATTCCCGGAATGGACCCGACCGCTCTTGAGGCTTTGGACATACCTCAAGAGGAACGTGATTACATAGACCTTTTCCAGACGTTAGGTGCTCAGGGTCTGCCCCTGAACCTCGACGCATGGGACGGCTATCCGGTCAGTCGGGATCGTGTAACGGCGATGCTCGCAGATACAGGGGCCAATACGGTCGTTCTGGCAGGAGATACCCATAACGCCTGGGCCTTTAATCTAAAAGATGCCGAAGGTCAGGCGATTGGCGTCGAGATTGGTACGCCGGCAATATCCAGTCCCGGTATGGAGGCCTACATGCCAATGACCGCGCAAGCGCTGGTTGGGGAGTTAAAGGCCGTTAGCCCGGGCCTCATCGATGTGGATGTAAGCCGGCGCGGATGGGCCGAAGTTGTGCTGACGCCTCAGGAGATGCGCAATCGCTGGCACTTTGTTTCAACGGTTCTAGACCGTCGATACACAGTCACGACATCGGAAGATACCGTGTGCCCGGTGGGTCTGCGACGATTTGCCTAGATCCGCCGATGTCGTTGAGCAGTGAGGAGTCAGTGAACGTTTTGACGATTGACGCCAAGACGCTTAACGCTGCAGATCAAACAAAGGTTGCCCACTGTTCCAGCGGCATGCGCTCGGAAACTAGCGAGTTCACCGGGGCATCCGGGTCTTTGTAGCCAATGGCGATGCCGCAGAACACCATCATATTGTCAGGGGTCTGCAAAAACGAACTCACGG
>Ga0181579_10002224_pt1 | contig 15791 bp, 21 predicted proteins | sample 071ome_24_FD_132996 | JGI IMG/M metagenome (GOLD analysis project Ga0181579, IMG submission 132996) | Coastal salt marsh microbial communities from the Groves Creek Marsh, Skidaway Island, Georgia - 071402CT metaG (megahit assembly) | ecosystem: Environmental > Aquatic > Marine > Intertidal... | reverse complement strand
TTTGCCAACTCGGGAGTAACCAACTGGTACGGACTGGCCAAGGCCATCGCCCAACAAAGTAGAAAGCCCGCCGACATCACTCCCGTATCAACTTCGGATTTTGCACCCCCAGCACAACGCCCACCAAATTCGGTTTTGGATACCCAGCGCATTGAAAATATGGCTAATTTAGTACTGCGCTCCTGGCAGGAAGCCCTTGATGAATGTCTAAAAAAGTTATGACCCAAAAGACCACCCTCTTGATAACAGGCGGTGCCGGATTTATCGGTGCTCATTTGGTATTGCGAATGGTCAAAAAATATCCCAATTATCAAATCATCAATTATGATGCATTGACCTATGCTGCAGATCTTACAACTCTAAAGTCCATCGAAAATGCGCCTAATTATACCTTTATAAAAGGAGACATTACTGATGCAACAGCTGTAGATGCATTGTTTGAAAAATACCCCATTGACCAAGTGCTGCATTTGGCTGCAGAATCTCATGTGGACAACTCCATCAGCAGACCCCTTCAGTTTGCACAAACCAACGTAATGGGCACCCTTAACCTTCTCGAAGCCGCACGAAAATCTTGGCAACAACAAGCCAACGGCAAACGATTTTATCACATTTCAACCGATGAGGTATTTGGCAGTTTGGGCGCCACGGGCACCTTTAAAGAAACCACCCCCTACGACCCCCGATCGCCCTACTCCGCTTCAAAAGCAGCATCTGATCATTTTGTACGGGCCTACTACCACACCTACAATTTACCCATTGTTCTATCTAATTGCTCCAATAATTTTGGACCCAATCAATACCCCGAAAAGTTAATCCCCCTTTTTATACACAACATCTGGAAAGAAAAAAAATTACCCGTCTATGGCCAAGGGACCAACGTCCGGGATTGGCTCTATGTAGAAGACCATGTAGCCGCCATTGACCTGATTTTACACCAAGGTAAAACTGGAGAAACCTACACCATTGGAGGTGCTCATGAGTTGCCAAACATCGACTTGGTACACCAGCTAATTGCAGTCACTGACCGACTATTAGGCAGACCCCAAGGAAGTTCGTTAGCACTAATCGATTATGTAACCGATCGCTTAGGACACGATTTTCGCTATGCAATGGACTTTACAAAACTCCATGATGAGCTGGGTTGGAGCCCTCAAACCCCTTTTGATCAAGCACTCGAAAAAACTGTGCGCGCCACTTTAGACCGTTTAAAAAATAACAACAACTAAAATGAATAAAACCCTTTCAGACATTGGACTATTTGTCCTACGACTCAGCTTTTCAACCATGATGCTCACCCACGGATTGGGAAAATTAGACCGTCTTTTTGCCGATGAAATTAAATTTGGCGATCCCATAGGCCTAGGTCCAGTAGTGTCACTTTACTTAGTGGTACTTGGAGAGTTTTTGGCCCCCATGTTTGTCATTTTAGGCATCAAAACCCGCTTGGCAGCTTTTTTCCCCTTTTTTACCATGCTTGTAGCAGCATTTGTAGCACATGGCGCAGATCCTTTTGAGCGCAAAGAAAAGGCCTTGTTATTTATGTTTGGCTTTCTTGTCATTATCCTTTGTGGCTCTGGCCGCTACGCATTGGACCGGATCTGGAAAAAAAGTTTCTAATCCTCGATTATTATTTTTATTGGGCGGCATTGCAATTTTGGGTAAAAAATATATCTTTGCAGTCCTAAAATAAGTAGAACATGTACGCAATTGTAGAAATAGCAGGGCAGCAATTTAAAGTTGCAAAAGACCAAAAGCTTTTTGTACATCGCCTAGCAGACAAAGAAGGATCCAAAGTGACCTTTGACAAAGTCTTGCTTTTGGACGACGGCAAAAAAGTCAACGTTGGCGCCCCAGCTATCACTGGAGCTTCGGTAGAGGCAAAGGTCCTTCAACATCTTAAAGGCGATAAGGTTATCGTTTTTAAGAAAAAAAGAAGAAAAGGTTATCGAGTAAAAAACGGTCATAGACAGTATCTTACAGAACTCGTAATCGAAAACATCTCAGAAAAAGGAGCCGCCAAAAAAGCAACTCCTAAAGCTGCTGATGCGCAGCCTACTGCAGAAGCGCCAAAGAAAGCGACTGCTAAAAAACCTGCTGCCAAAAAAACGGCTACCAAAACCGCCGAAAAAGCACCGGCCAAAAAAGCACCCGCAAAGAAAGCGGCCGCTAAAAAACCCGCTGCCAAAAAAACTGATTCTAAAAAATAAAAATTATAAACCATGGCTCATAAAAAAGGAGTAGGAAGTTCTAAAAACGGTAGAGAATCCGAATCGAAACGCCTTGGCGTTAAAATCTTTGGTGGCCAGGCTGCCAAAGCAGGAAATATCATTGTGCGTCAAAGAGGTACGCAGCACCATGCTGGTGAAAACGTTTACCTTGCTAAGGACCATACCTTACATGCACAAATTGATGGAATTGTAGAGTTTAAGAAAAAGCGTGACAACCGTTCGTATGTATCGATTGTACCTTTCGAAGCTTAAGATTTCAGAATTATAAAAATAAAAGCCCGTCATTGACGGGCTTTTTTTGTAGCACTAACTTTTTGTTAGTAACGATAATAGTCTGGTTTAAAGGGGCCTTCTACAGTAACACCAATATAATCGGCTTGGTCCTTAGACAGGCTTTCGAGTTCGACACCCAATTTGCTCAAATGCAAGGCTGCAACTTTCTCATCCAAATGTTTGGGAAGCATATATACTTTATTTTCGTAATTCTCTGGGTGTTTCCAAAGTTCGATTTGTGCCAACGTTTGGTTGGTAAATGAGTTGCTCATCACAAAACTAGGATGCCCTGTGGCGCAACCCAAATTGACCAAACGCCCCTCTGCCAAAACAATGATTTGTTTGTTGTCTTCTAAGGTGTAGCAATCGACTTGAGGTTTGATTTCAGACTTGCTTGCGCCATAGTTTTTATTGAGCCACGCCACATCGATTTCATTGTCAAAATGACCAATATTACACACAATCACTTTGTCCTTCATGGCAAGAAAATGCTCTTTTCTCAAAATATCTTTATTTCCTGTTGCCGTAATAACAATATCGGCATTGCTGACAACGCTCGCGAGCTTTTTAACTTCATAACCGTCCATAGCAGCTTGTAGTGCGCAGATCGGGTCGATTTCAGTTACCGTTACAATAGCTCCAGCACCTCTAAACGAAGCCGCTGTTCCTTTACCCACATCTCCATAACCACAAACCACGACGCGTTTGCCTGCAAGCATGATATCGGTGGCACGACGAATTGCATCTACCGCGCTTTCTTTGCATCCGTATTTGTTGTCAAATTTAGATTTGGTTACCGAATCATTGACGTTGATTGCTGGCATAGGAAGTGTTCCATTTTTCATACGTTCGTACAAACGATGAACACCCGTTGTCGTTTCTTCAGAAAGCCCATTGATCCCTGCTACTAATTCTGGATACTGGTCCAAAACCATATTGGTTAAGTCGCCACCATCATCCAAAATCATATTGAGTGGTTGACGTGATTCTCCAAAAAATAGGGTTTGCTCGATACACCAATCAAACTCTTCTTCGTTCATGCCTTTCCAAGCATAAACAGGAATACCAGCCGCTGCAATTGCTGCTGCAGCATGATCTTGGGTCGAAAATATATTGCATGAGCTCCATGTTACTTCGGCACCAAGGGCAACTAAAGTTTCGATGAGTACGGCAGTTTGTATGGTCATATGCAGACATCCTGCAATTCGAGCACCTTTTAGCGGTTGTGACGCACCGTATTCTTCACGCAGGGCCATAAGGCCGGGCATTTCGGCTTCTGCCAATTCGATTTCTTTTCGCCCCCAGGCGGCTAGACTGATGTCTTTTACTTTATAGGGTACGTAGCTTGAGGCTGTTTTCGTTTTCATAGTGTATCTTTGAAATTGCAAGGCAAAAATACGACCTTTCTAAACAATATCAAATGCCGCTGAGCCAAACTATTCCCATACCGGGGGGGACCGCATATCTCTGGAAAATCGAAGAAACCGAACAAAGGTTATTAGAGCTCGTGGCATTAAATGTTTTTGAAAAACAACTCTTAGCCGAAAAAAAACACCCAACCCATCGTCAAAGTTTTCTTGCAGTACGCGCACTATTAGCCCAAGTGGGTTGTCGTGCTGCTCTAACCTATGATGCCCTAGGAGCCCCACTGTTGGACAATGGCCAGCACATATCAATTTCACATAGCCAGCAGTACGCCGCTTTGGTTATGGCAGATCACCCGGTGGGGATAGATGTCGAAGCCCATCGTGAAAAGATTATTAAGATTGCTCCTCGTTTTTTGCATTCTAGTGAATGCTTTGCAAAATCGGTATCCGAATTGACCCAAATCTGGACCGCCAAGGAAGCCCTGTATAAAGTGCTTCGAACACCGGGTATTCATTTTGCGGATCAATTGCAAATTGCACCTTGTAGACCAAGTGACAAAAACGGTCAAGCTCAGGTGTTTTTTAACCATCATAAAAGTGCATTTTCACTTACCTTTATCAACAATATACCCAATTATCACGCGAGTATTGCGTATCCAAAATCCAAATACAGTTTATGAAAATTTCTGCCGAACTGACCCTTACCCCACTAAAAGAAGATTTTGAACCTCCCATAAAAGCGTTCATCAAAACATTGCGGGATTCAAACTTTGTTGTTTTAGAAAATCCGCTCAGCACCCAAATCTATGGAGACTATGATGCACTGATGAAGTTTTTGACCGATTCTATAAAAGCGGTTTTCGAAAAAGAGGCAGCTGTGGTTCTTACCCTTAAATTGATCAAAGGCGATCGCAGTAATTATGTCCCCAGTTTTTGATTTTTTCTTTGGGGCATATACGGCCTACGACACTACCGCAATCTTTTTAGAGGCCATTGCTGTACTGTTTGGATTTCTTAGTGTCTGGTATGCCAAGCAAAATAAAATTGCCGTTTATCCGACAGGGATGATTTCTACTGCACTATTTGTATACCTGCTCTTTCAATGGATGTTGCTGGGTGATATGTTGATCAACATGTATTATTTTATAATGAGTGTTTATGGCTGGTATTTTTGGACACGAAAAGGATCAGAAAACGGGCATACCCCCATTTCCATCGTTCAAAAAAAGGAGGTCGTTTGGATGGTTGCAATTGCTCTTGGTAGCTTGATATTTGTCTATGCAATCTATTCTTTTTTTGACAAATGGGACAGTTGGGTGTCTTATGTGGACACGCTAACCACCGCAATTTTCTTTGTAGGGATGTGGTTGATGGCACGACGTAAAATCGAAAACTGGATTTTTTGGATTCTAGGAGACCTGATCTCGGTTCCATTATATTTTTATAAGGGACTGACCTTGACCAGCCTTCAATATTTAATTTTTACTTTTATAGCAATAGCAGGTTATCGCACATGGAAAATGCACTACAGCAACTCCCTTTTGACGGAAAAAGAATAGTGCTCTATGGCCCAGAGTCAACTGGCAAAACGACTTTGGCAAAGGAGCTTGCACGTCATTTTTCGACAGGTTGGGTACCCGAGTTTGCGCGGGATTATTTGCAACAAAAATGGGACACAACACAAACGGTTTGTAGTTTAGAAGACCTTCCAATCATTGTCAAAGGGCAACTCGATTTAGAAAACAGCTTGGTGCCACAAGCCCAACGTTTTCTTTTTTGTGATACCAATGTTTTGGTTACTCAGATTTGGTCACAAACCCATTTTGAGGGGTATTGCGCTCCCGAAATCATGCACGCGGTCGATGTGCTTGCGTATGATTTCTATCTGCTCACCGACATTGATGTGCCTTGGGAAAAGGACGACCTCCGCGACCGACCCCAACAACGTAACACCATGTTAGATTTTTTTGAGAAAGAACTAATCCGAAGAAACCTACCGTACCAAAAACTTACCGGACCACACCAAGAACGGCTTTTGAAAACCGTTAGCCTACTTGAAAAAATCTTCCCCAAGATCAAATAGACGTTGTTCGAAACTTTTGCTATCTTTGAAGCGTCTCAAAGGGGTGCCCTAAGGGCTGAGATCATACCCAATGAACCTGGGCAGGTAATGCTGCCAAGGGATTTAAAACACAGATTAATAAGAATAATGACCCCTTTTATTCGGATAAAAATTATTCGAATGAAATCATTTTTTCAATTATTCCTAATCGCCGGAATTACAACCTCCCTATGGGGGCAAAACCTGTCAGAACAAGACAGCTTAAGCACAATTGACCTTGAAGAAGTCAAAGTAGCTGCACTTCGAACCGATCAACGGCAGCCAATGGCATTTTCTAATGTTGACAAATCAGATCTTGCTCCACGCAATTTAGGACAAGACATACCCATACTTCTGAACTATTTACCCGGAGTCGTTACTACCAGTGATGCTGGTGCGGGAGTGGGTTATACCGGAATACGGGTGCGGGGTAGTGACGCCACACGGGTTAACGTAACAATCAATGGAATCCCATATAACGATGCAGAGTCCCATGGCACGTATTGGGTTAACTTACCCGATTTTGCCAGTTCGGTTGAAAGCCTGCAATTGCAGCGTGGTGTGGGCACCTCTACCAACGGAACAGCCGCTTTTGGAGCAAGCATCAATTTGCTTACCGATGCCATGGCTGACGAAGCATATACGCAATGGTCCGTCAGTGGAGGAAGTTTTAATACCCTTCGTAATTCTTTAAAATTTTCTACCGGTCGGATCAATGATCATTTTGAGTTTTCGGGACGGTTGGCCAAAATCACTTCAGACGGCTACATCGACCGAGCCCGTTCGGACTTAAAATCATATTTCTTACAAGGCGTCTATCAAGATCAAAACACCTTGATTAAAGCCATCGGTTTTGGAGGTCACGAAATTACCTATCAGTCATGGTACGGTTTGAGCGATGAACAACTTGACAGTGGAATTTCTAGAACCTATAATATAGCAGGGCAGATTTTTGATGCCAATGGGAATTTGACCGGTTTTTATTCCAATCAAGAAGACAACTATCGACAAGATCACTATCAGTTGCATTGGACCCAACAGTGGAATTCTCTTTGGAGTTTTTCAATGGGGCTCAACTATACCTACGGAAGGGGTTTTTATGAAGAATATAACGACCTATGGTATGACGAAAATGTGGCCTATGGCGGTGTAACAGCACTAAGTTATTTGCAGATACCTGCGCATACTATCGGTGGGCGTAGTATTGAATCTTCAGAGAATGTCACTCGTAAATGGTTGGATAATGATTATTATGTTGCAACGCTCAACTTCAATCGAGTTACGGCAAATTCTCGGTTCAATATTGGCTTGTTGGCAAGTACTTATGACGGGGATCATTTTGGTACTTTGATATGGGCTGCCTTCCCCGGAGGGGTATTGCCCAAGCATCGTTTTTATACCAATAAAGGTAAAAAATCAGAATTCAGTGCTTTTGCAAAAGGGACCTATGACTTTTCATCACAATGGTCGGGCTATTTGGATGTTCAATGGCGCGGGATACGTTATACGGTAAGCGGTAATATAGCTGGCCCTGCACCGTTCGAGGTTGACGAAAGCTATGGTTTTTTTAACCCCAAAGCGGGGATTCTTTTTTCCCCAGATGCTAAAAACCAATTGTACCTTTCTTATGCACGGGCACAGCGCGAGCCAAATCGGACCGATTTTGAAAATGGCAATCCCAAACCCGAAAAGTTAAATGATTTTGAACTGGGTTGGCGTTTTGAAACCGCCCGCCTCAATCTAAAAGCCAACGTGTATTATATGGGCTATCAAGACCAATTGGTGTTAACAGGTGCGGTAGATGCCGTAGGCAGTCCCATTCGTGAAAATGTAGGAAATAGTCGGCGCATCGGTCTCGAATTGGATGCGAAAATACGACTTGCAGATCAATGGTTATGGGCGCCCAACCTTTCGTTGAGCAGCAATAAGAATTTGGATTTTTATTTTAAACGAGACGGTGTATTAACGGCTTTGGGCAATACCAATATTTCATATTCGCCCAGTGTCGTTGCGAGCAATGCGTTGATTTTTGCGCCAAGTACAGCTTTTCAATTGGGCGTGTTGTCCAAATATGTAGGCGAACAATATATGGGCAATATCGATGCAGTGCGATCCAAACTTTCGGATTATTTTGTGTCCGATTTAACGGTTCGTTATACTCAAAATCCGTCCTCTTTTATTGATAAAATCGAGTGGTCTTTGTTGGTCAACAATCTTTTTGACCGAAGCTACATCTCCAACGGTTATTTTTATACCTATGATATCGATGGGGCGACACCAAGCGGAACGTACACGGTTGAGGGCAATGGGTTATTTCCACAGGCAGGGATACACTTTTTGGCAGGAGTATCAATCCAGTTCTAGCATTTCGACTTTGCGGTTTCTTTTGACAAACCGATAAACAAAATTGATTCTTAGAATTGGCTGATTTAGGGCAGAAAGCCCTTGCTTGGAAATGAATTGATTATAAAAAAGGCTCAGCCGGAAATTTTTGTTCCATTCCAAGCCTGTTTGCAATCCCCAAGACCAAGAATTGCGATTTAGTTGATCGTCATAAAAAAGCTGTACATCTTCTTTTCGCAGCCAATGATGGGTTAGGGTGGGTTGCAACCAGCTATAAGCGGTTTTGCCTTGCAAGGTATTTTCCCAAAGTTTAAATTGTTTATACCCCCCAAAACCAGCCTCATAGCCAAGATATTGTGTGCTCTTTGATTGGGGCAACGCCAAATACGTATCGTTTAGACGGACCCCTCCGTGGGTGGTTAATAAGATGGGTGTGTCCGAATCTACCAGAGGCGCAGACAAGGTTAACTGACCGTTGAACAATCCTCCATAGGGGTAGAGGAGGTGGGAAGCACGGGTCTTTAGATTTTCGAGATCTCCACCAAATATATTGTAGTTCCCAAATACAGATATTCCGGCTTGTAAACCTTCGCCATTATTGGCTTCGACACGAAGGGCTTCTGAGGTGATCTCATACACCCCTTGCGAATTGAGCCCGCCTCCCAAGCTTTTAAAAAGGGTTATTTTGACCCCTTTTTCTGGATTGACTCCTGGAGTATAATCAACATCGATCTGTTGTGCAAAAAGGGGGCTATTGAACCATAGCACTATTGCAAAGCATATTTTTTTCATAAGCGTCAGTTAGAGATTAGCAGCAGATTGGATGATTTTTGAACTTGGTAATTCAACATGGGGTAGGGTGTGTTTGTTTGACTATCGGGATTGAGTAACTGTCCTGTAGCCAGGCTATATTGATAATCTTCACAACTGCAGTTTGCTAAAACTCCTGTAATGGACAAAGCCGAACAGCTCTTAGGAGTATGATTGGGGCAGGTGGCCTCCCAGGCCAAAAATTGAGTACCGTTGAGGTTGAAAACAAGCACTCCTTTGAGGCCTATTTGTGGGATCAATAGACTTCCTCCAGCGTACCTCAAATTGTCGTACTGTGGTAGATTCAGATTGATTTCGTATCTAAATGTCAGATCACTCAAATAAGGATTTCGATTAAGGCGTTCTTTAGTGCATTGGTTGAAAAACACAAAAAGAAACAACAACAGGCTTTTAAAGCATAAAGTTTTACCAAATGTTTGCATTTCCTTATATTTGTTTAAATCCCGGCACTTAAATAGGGATTTTTCTATTTATAGCAACGTTAAAATCATGTCAAAAGTATCTTATTATACTAAAGAAGGGCTAAAAAAATTACGTGACGAGCTCAACCATCTAAAAGATGTTGAGCGTCCTCGTGCTTCTCAAGCCATTGCAGATGCCCGTGATAAAGGAGACTTGAGCGAAAACGCAGAATATGATGCGGCCAAAGAAGCGCAAGGTTTGCTAGAACTCCAAATCGCAAAGTTAGAAGCTACACTAGCCAATGCCCGAATCATTGACGAGTCCCAACTCGACACCTCAAAAGTTCTTATTCACTCCACGGTAGAAGTCAAAAACACTGCCAATGGGATGACGATGAAATACAAACTCGTCGCTCAAAGCGAGGCCGATCTACAAGCAGGTAAAATATCTGTAGATTCACCGATAGGCAAAGGTCTTCTCGGAAAATCCAAAGGCGATTTGGCCGAAATCCAAGTCCCCAATGGCATCATTACTCTAGAGATTCTCACGATAACGCGGCAATAGGTGGCCTCCATATTTACAAAAATCATTCGGGGGGACATTCCCTGCTACAAAGTAGCAGAGGATGAAAAGCATATTGCCTTTTTGGACATCAATCCCAACGCAATAGGGCATACATTGTGTGTTCCTAAACAAGAGGTGGATAAGCTTTTTGATTTGGACGAAAAAGCCTATTTGGAATTAATGTCCTTTAGTCGCAAGGTAGCCCAGGCCCTTGAAAAAACTGTTCCTTGCAAACGGATTGGAATGACTGTTATTGGCCTCGAAGTGCCTCATGTACACGTACATCTGATCCCGCTTCAAGAAATGTCGGACGCCACTTTTGCCAATAAAGTGACACTTGCCGCCAAAGAATTTGCAAAACTTGCGGATAAGATTGCAGCAAAGTTTTAGGTTTTGTTTAAAACAATTTCGAATACCGTCCCGTTTTCGTCTGATTTTTTGACGCCAATTTTTCCGTGGTGGTAGTCTACTATAATGCGTTTTGCTAATGAAAGGCCCAGTCCCCACCCTGTTGTTTTAGTCGTAAATCCTGGAGCAAAAATGCGTTTGCGAAACTCTTTTTTAATGCCTTTGCCCGTGTCTCCAATACAAAGTGTCACCTCATTCTCATGAACATCTATCGAAACCGAAATTTGCCCTTTACCTTTCATGGCATCAATACCATTTTTGATGATATTTTCGAGGGTCCAGCTCAACAGTTGGGCATTGATAGGGATAGGTACAGGGTCCTTAGGAAGCGCTAGTTGAAATACCACCAATTCTGAGGTTCTATTTTTGAGATAACGTACCGTTTGTTCAATGACAGCAACAAGGTCCTCTGAAAGCAATTGCGGCGAAGCGCCAATTTTAGAAAAACGTTCGGTGATAAGCTGCAGCCGCTCGATGTCTTTTTCAATTTCTACCAAGGTATCATTGGATCCATTTTTGGCTTTGCTCAAAGCAACCCAACCTATAAGCGAAGACAGTGGTGTCCCAATTTGATGCGCCGTTTCTTTGGCCATGGCGGCCCAAAGTCGGTTTTGCTCCGAAACCTGTCCCGTTTTGAAAACAAAATAGAGTACGGCACCAAAAAGAAAGATAATCAACAATAAGGCCAGGGGGTAGTATTGAAGCTTTTTAAGGGTTTTGGAGTCTCCATAATAGAGCAGCTGGTCCACAATGGGTTGGTCGTCTTCTAGGGCCTCATAGCGGATGCGAATCGGAAGATTTTCTTTTTTTATTTTTTCCAAAACACCATAAAGGGCAGTCGAGTCCCTGATGCCGGCTTCTACTGCAAGGTTTTTATGATCGATAATTTTGCCATTTCCATCGACCTGAATCATTGGATTTTCGTTGGTTTTCAATAGCACTTCAAGGGCCAGGTTGGTTGGATCGTCACGTTGTATGGATTCTTGAAGCGCCAAAGCCCAAAGATTCATTTTATTGCGTTCTTCGGTTTTGAGCTTTTGAAATAACAAATTGGTATTCCACAAAATCAACAAGACGATAAGAAAAACCCCGATCGGCCAATATTTTTTTAATTTATGAAAGTACTTCATCGCAATTTTTGATCTTGTAGATGTCTAAAGATACTCGAAAATCGAAAAAGAAATGGTTTCGGGTAGTGGGCACTAAAGTTTTGTTATTTTTGTTGGACAATACACAAATAATGGAGATCCAAGGAAAAATTAAATGGCTTGACGAAACCAAAACATATGGAAACAATGGGTTTCGTAAACGCGAAGTGGTGCTGACTACCGAAGAACAATATCCCCAACACATTTTAATAGAATTTGTACAGGAAAAGTGTGATTTATTAAATGCTTTTCAGGTGGGTCAACAGGTCAAAGTAGGGATCAATCTCCGTGGACGCGAGTGGGTCAATCCAGAGGGTCAAACCAAATATTTCAACTCGATCCAAGGATGGCGTATCGATGCTATGGAAGGAGCAGCTCCCTCAGAAATGCCCCCCATGCCTCCACCATCTGCCTTTGAGCCTTCGTCAGATAATCTGGATGAGGTAGAAGATGACTTACCCTTTTAGCGCAAGGGGTCTTGTTTTGAGTGCTGCTACTTCTTGATGTCTAAAACACTGTACTTCGTGGTCGTTGACCATGCCCGTTGCCTGCATGTGTGCATAAACTACGGTAGGGCCTATAAATTTGAACCCCTCTTTCTTTAGTGCCTTGCTGATGGTTTGGGCTAATGGGGAAAAAGCAGGAATTTGATCATAAGAAGAGAACCGGTTTTGAATGGTTTCAAAGTCGACAAATGACCAAATATATCGTCCAAAAGAACCGTACTCTTTTTGCAATTTTATAAAGGCATTTGCATTGCAGATGGTTGCTAAGATTTTTAGACGGTTTCTAATAATTTCAGGATTTTCTAGCAGGGATTCGATTTTATCTACCGAATAACGCGCGATTTTTTGATAATCAAATGCATCAAAGGCGCTTCTAAAATGCGCTCTTTTTCGCAATACGGTTATCCAACTCAACCCAGCTTGAAATGTTTCGAGTGTCAAAAATTCAAAAAGTGTTTGGTCGTCAATGACCGGCACTCCCCATTCGTGGTCATGATACGCTTCATAGAGCGGGTCTCCAAGACACCAAGCACATTTGTGTTTGTTTTGCATACTCAAAAGATAAGGAATAAAAAAAGGCAGTGATCGATCACTGCCTTTTTTAACAACTGTACGTTTAACTTAGACCAATGCTACTCGAGCAAAAGCAGTCACTTCGAGCGCTTTGTCAATCGATTTTACGTATTGGTTGACACTCATTTTACTGTCTTTGATATAGTCTTGGTTGATTAAAGTATTGTCTTTAAAAAATCGTTGGATTTTACCTTTGGCGATGTTATCAAGCATGGCTTCGGGCTTGCCTTCTTGGCGCAATTGATCTTTAGCAATTTCGATTTCTTTTTCGATAACGCTTGCATCGACGCCTTCTTCGTTAAGGGCGATGGGATTCATTGCGGCGGCTTGCATGGCAACGTTTTTGGCTACTTCACTGGCTTGGTCTACTGCTGCAGAAAGCCCAACGAGTGTGGCAATTTTGTTTCCTGCGTGAATGTATGCCCCTACAAAAGGAGCTTCTAATCGCTTGAAACCTCCAATTTCAATTTTTTCGCCAATGACACCGGTTTGCTCAGTAAGTTTGTCAGCAACCGACATGCCATTGTAGTCAGCAGCTAGAAAAGCTTCAAGAGAATCATAGTCGAGGGCTAGATCGGAAAGACCTTCTGCAAGCTCAAGATACGCATCGTTTTTGGCAACAAAGTCTGTTTCGCAGTTAAGAGACACGACTACTCCTACGGTATTGTTTCCATTTACTTTCGCCAATACGGCTCCTTCTGAGGATTCGCGATCGGCTCTGTTGGCGGCTACTTTTTGTCCTTTTTTGCGGAGGACTTCTACCGCTTTATCAAAATCACCTTCGGCTTCAACGAGGGCTTTTTTGCAGTCCATCATTCCAGCTCCAGTTGACTGGCGTAGTTTGTTTACTTCAGATGCAGTAATTTTCACAACGTATAATTTTAATAGTTTTTACTTTTCTTTTTTAGCAGGGGCCTTTTTTACGGCTGCTTTTTTGGCTGGTTTTTCATTTGAGTCATCCTCATTATCGTCGATGACTGTTGCTTTTACTTCAGCAATTTCTTCGTTTTCATCTTCTAGATCTTCACCTTTTGACTCCGCGTCTTTTTCGTTTTTGCGTTCTTGAAGTCCTTCTGCAACGGCGTTGCTGATAATGCCCAAAATCTTTTCGATGGATTTAGATGCATCATCATTGGATGGGATCACAAAGTCAACCTCTCTTGGATCGGAGTTGGTATCGACCATTGCAAAGATGGGGATGTTCAATTTTTGTGCTTCTTTAATGGCGATGTGCTCACGTTTGATATCAACAACAAAAAGGGCGCCGGGCAGGCGTGTCATTTCGGTGATCGACCCTAAGTTTTTTTCGAGTTTAGCGCGAAGACGTTCTACTTGTAGTTTTTCTTTTTTAGAAAGGGTTTCGAACGTACCGTCTTTTTTCATTCGGTCAATCGCGGCCATTTTTTTAACGGCTTTTCTAATCGTAACAAAGTTGGTTAACATCCCACCGGGCCAACGCTCGGTGATGTAGGGCATATTAACTTTTTCGGCGGCTTGAGCCACGATGCCTTTGGCTTGTTTTTTGGTTGCCACAAAAAGAACTTTTCGTCCAGAAATGGTAATCTTTTTGATCGCTTCGGCAGCTTCGTCTAGCTTGGCTGCTGTTTTGTAGAGGTTGATGATGTGGATTCCGTTGCGCTCCATATAGATATAGGGCGCCATGTTGGGATTCCATTTACGGGTAAGGTGTCCAAAGTGGACGCCTGCGTCAAGGAGGCCTTTTACGTCTGTTTGTGCCATAGTGTTTTAGTTTACGTTCTCTGTCTAGTCGCAACAAGCCTTTAGGCTTATTTAGATGCTAAACTAATTCCCGTCGTAACGGTTTTGAGCAACTGGTTAAATAAATAAATGAACATGACCACCCGAGGGTGGTCGTAAATATTAACGCTTGGAGAATTGGAATTTCTTTCGCGCTTTTTTCTGACCAAATTTCTTACGTTCAACCATTCTGGGGTCGCGTGTAAGAAGTCCTTCTGGTTTTAGGGTACTTCTGTTTTCCTCACCAACTTGGCATAGTGCACGAGAGATTGCTAATCGAACGGCCTCGGCTTGTCCAGTTATTCCGCCCCCTTTTACTGTGATTTTAAGATCAAAGTTGGATACGGTTCCGGTCAACTCGAGTGGTTGTTGCACTTTGTATTGTAGTGTTGCTGTAGGAAAGTATTCGGTATAATTTTTTTTGTTGACTACGATGTTGCCTTTTCCTTCGGATAAAAAGATGCGCGCAACGGCAGTTTTTCTACGTCCTATGGTATGTATCACTTCCATTAGATGCGTTCATTAAGATTAATAGGTTGTGGTTGCTGGGCGTCTTGTTGGTGGTTTTCGCCAGCATATACTCTGAGGTTACGGAAAAGATCTGCCCCTAGTTTGTTTTTAGGAAGCATTCCTTTTACAGCTTTTTCTACCAAGCGAGTGGTATTCTTTACATGTACTTGCTCTGCAGTAAGAATGCGTTGTCCTCCGGGGTATCCCGTATGACGGATATAGGTTTTTTGGGACCACTTGTTCCCAGTGAGTTTTACTTTTTCAGCATTGATAACAACAACGTTATCACCACAATCGACGTGTGGGGTATAGCTTGGTTTGTGTTTGCCTCGCAAAAGCGTTGCGATGGTTGCAGCGGCTCTTCCTAGCGGAAGCTCTGCGACGTCGACCAATACCCATTGTTTGTCAACAGTGTTTGCGTTGGCCGAAATTGTTTTGTAACTTAATGTATCCACAATATTTACTTTTATTAGCGTAATAACTTGTATTACAGGCCTGCAAATGTACAATTATATCTTTTTCTGAAAAAAAATATATCCTTTTTTTTTCGGAGGATTTTCTGGGGCATTTATTGGGATCAGATTTTCGTTAAAACCCAGGGCTGATCACCCTTTTTTTAGGTTGCTTGAGGTGTCATTTTCAAAGGCTTCACGAATTTTTATGTAGGCGATACGCATTTGAGCTTCTACGGTTTTGGGCGAAAGATTGAGATAGGCTGCAATTTCTTCGTATTGAAGTCCTTCAAACTTATTGAGCTTTAAAATCTCTTTGCATTT
>Ga0181579_10002223_pt1 | contig 15795 bp, 12 predicted proteins | sample 071ome_24_FD_132996 | JGI IMG/M metagenome (GOLD analysis project Ga0181579, IMG submission 132996) | Coastal salt marsh microbial communities from the Groves Creek Marsh, Skidaway Island, Georgia - 071402CT metaG (megahit assembly) | ecosystem: Environmental > Aquatic > Marine > Intertidal... | reverse complement strand
TGGCCTCGAACCGAACCTGCTGCGTGCCAAGTGGCCCGAACTGTTCCGGCGGCAATTCGGTGATCGCGGTGGCGAAACGTGCCCCCTCGAGTTTCAGGGGCGGCAGTTCCGCCGTGACCGCCGCATCGAGCCTCGCCGCCGCCGTCAGCCGGTTGCCGGCGACAACCGCCGCCACCTGTTTGTAATAGTCACGCCATTGCCGTTCATTGTCGGCAAGTTCTGCCAGCGCGCCGGCGGAATCCTCGATACCGGCAAGGCTGCCCGCAAGCTTTTCATGGACCACGGCAAGCTCATCCGGTGTGCAATCATGTTTGCGGGCCTGCTGGCGCAATTCATGCAGCCGGTCATCGACGCTCTGCAGGCGCGCCGGATCGCTTTCAAGCTCGTGACCGGCGCTGCTGATGGTAGCCGCTGCCTCGGCAAGTTCGGCATCGGCCCGGCCAAGCGCCGCCTGTGCCTCGTCAAGCAGTCCGCCGGCCAGCGGTGCCACCTTGTCGAGCGCGGCGCGGGCACGGCCGATGATGGCCTGCGCGCCGCTGTCGCCGAAAATCGCATCATCGGCGACAGCCAGACCTTCGCCGATGCGCCCGACATTTGATAGCCGTTCGCGCTCGGCGGACAATTCGTCCTCTTCGCCGGCCCGCGGGGCCAGCATGTCAAGCTGCTGCACCGCGTCACGGAGCCATTCTTCCTCGGCGCGCGCAGCCTCAAGATCGCGTTTCGCCTGCGCCAAATTGCGTTGTGCCTGTAGCCAGTTGGTCCAGCCGGAGCACAGTTTTTCCAGAATATCCTGATGATTGGCGGCGCGGTCGATATGCCCGAGATGCGTTGACAAATCGAGCAGGCCACGTCCCTCGAACTGGCCCTGGATCTCGACCAGCGCGTCGCCGGTTTCCCGAAGCAGCGCCGCCGAGACCGGCACATCATTGATGCTGGCCGATGATTTCCCGTCACTTTTCAGGCGGCGGCGCAGGATCAGTTCATCATCCCGCTGGATGTCGGCCGCGGCAAGACGCTCCCACACCGGATGATCCGCCGGCAGATGGAAGACTGCCGAGACCTGCGCACCTGCTTCACCCTCGCGGATCAGGCGGAAATCCGCGCGGCTGCCAAGCGCCAGTCCCAGCGCGTCGAGAAGGATCGATTTGCCGGCGCCCGTCTCGCCGGTCAGCACGGTCAGTCCGCGCTCGAAGGTCAGCGTCAACCGCTCGATGAGAACGATATTGGAGACCGTGAGGCTGTGCAGCATGGCTAGCGATCAAACAGGTCGGACACGGACTCAATCGCGCGCTGGAACATGCCGCTGGGAAGCGAGCGCTCTGGGTTCTCGGCAAGCGCCAGCAATTCCCCGGTCCAGAAGGAGTCAGGATAGTTGTAGACGGCGACCGACCCGACACGGTCGGCCTCCTCGGTCAGGCCAAGCGCAAGATAGGCCTCGACCATGCGGTACAGCGCCTCCGGAGTCTGGTTGCTTGTCTGGTAGTCGCGCGCCACCTTCTCGAATCGCCGCAGGGCGGCGGCGTAATAGCCGCGTTCGCTGTAGAACCGGCCAACCGCCATTTCCTTGCCAGCAAGGTGCGAGCGCGTCAGATCGGCCTTCAGCCTGGCATCGCGGCTATAGGTTCCCTGCGGAAAGCGAAGCAGCATTTCGTCAAACGCGTTCATCGCCAGCAACGTCATCTCGGCGTCGCGCTCGACATCGACAATCTGTTCATAATAGCAAAGCGCGCGCAGATAGTAGGCATATTCAACCATGCCATCGGCCGGGTTTAGTTCAATGAAGCGGTCGAGCGAGGCGACGGCGCGTGGATAGTTGTTGTCCTGATAGAACGACCAGGCGGCCATGATCTGCGAGCGAACGGCAAGATCCGAATAGGGGTGCTGGCGCTCGACCTCCTCGAATTTCGGCGCGGCCTTGCCGGGCTCACCCTCAGCCGCAAGCGACAGCGCCTCGTCATAGAGCGTTCCGGCCGGGCGCTCGACCTGTTCAAGAGGTTCGGGCGAGGCGCACCCGACCAGCGCAAGCGTGGCAGCGAGGGCGATTGATGTCAGAAAGATCTTGGCCAAGGCGGCTCTCCAGAGGGCGGCAGGTCTCATGCACGGCGCGCCGTCGGCTGGCAGGCGCGACGCCAGCCCACAATAGCCGCAAGTGAGGCGGGTGAAAAGACGCCAGATTCGCAAGTGGCGCGGCGGCTGGCAGATAGCCGTTTGCGGAGCGCCGGAGGGGTGTCAGACGGGCGGGCTACGGATTGTCGATTGGTGTGCAGGGGCTGCGCCGAGGGGCCGACTAGACCGCGGCGGCAGCGGCGACTTCCGGCAACGCGTAGCCGTCGGAATGGTCAATTGCCGCGCCATCCTCGATGATCTGGAAGCAGGCCGGTGAATTCCACAGGGTGCTGATCAGTTTGGCGCACATGGCATGACCCGGGCGTGACGCTGTCATTCTGCCGCGCATCGTCATGCCAAGAAGATAGAGGTCGCCAAGGCAATCAAGGATCTTGTGGCGCACAAATTCACGTTCCATGCGAAGTCCGCCATCATTCAGGACGGCGCCGTTATCTACGACGACGGCATTGTTCAATGAGCCGCCAAGGGCGAGGCCGGCATTCTGCATCGCCGCCACATCGCGCATCAGACAGAATGTGCGGGCCGCCGCCAGGTCTCGCTCAAACGATCCGGCGCTGTGGCGGTAATGGAAACGCTGGCGGCCAATCGCGGTGTCATCGAAATCAATTTCGGCATCGATCTCGAGGCGCTCACATGGCTCGAGCTTTGCCCAGCCATCGCCATGCTCGACCGAGATGGGCGCCGTGACGACGAGAACCCTGCGCCTGCTGCCAAGCTGCCGCACACCGGCACGGTTGATGGCCTCAACGACCGGCAGGCTGCTGCCGTCAAGGATTGGCGCCTCGCCCCCGTCTATCTCGACGATGGCGTTGTCAACGCCAAGCCCGGCAAAGGCGGCCATGATATGCTCGACTGTCTCCAGCCCGACACCATCATCATTCACGATCCGCGTGCATAATCGCGCCTGGCGGACGGAGGCCGGATAGGCGGCGATTGTCTGCCGGCTTTCGGTGACATCGATACGACGGAACAGAATACCGGTATTGGCCGGGGCGGGATGAATGGCGACGCGAACGAACCTGCCGGAATGAAGGCCGACGCCGTCGAATGAAATGAGTTCGGAGACCGTGGTCTGCATGGGCGACTGCAACCTACGTTGCATCGGCGCGCTTTGCATTGAACCTGACAATGGTTTGTTATTGATCATTGACTGGTCACCAAGCATTCGCGCTACATCCTGACGGCTTGTTGTTCCAACGGCTTATTTTTCTTTTTGGGGTCGCAGCTGCTCCGGCTTGACCACGGAAGCATTAAGAAGCAGTGCGGGTCCACAATCAAATCACATTTGGTTACCGGTTGTTACAAATCCCCTGTGCAGGCCCCGCTGGCTCACAGCATAGGAAAACGGGCCGGGACATTGTGACATGAAGGGCACCATAACATGAAAAAAAGAGCCCGGCACGAGGCCGGGCTCTGTTGAACAGATGTGTTGCGAGCCGGGTTTGTCAGTTCGCCTGGCGTCGCAGAAAGGCCGGAATTTCCAGATCATCTGCCGGCCGGTCAAGCGTCGTCGTGCCGGCGGGTTCGGGCACGCGGTTCATCGCATCGGCGCGCGGCAGGTCGAGGATTGACGGCGCTGCCTCGGCTGTGGTCTGGGCCGGTTCGGCTGCGACGTCCCCGGTGTTGACAGACGCTGCCTCCACCGCCGGCTCGCGACGTTCCGATGTGGCGTCCTCCTGCGGCTTTTCGGTCCACAGGCGCGAGATCTTGTTGATCAGGCTTGTCTTGCCACCGGCGGGTGCCGCGTCGGGGACGGTTTCATCCTCGGGCATCGTCGCCGGTGCGCCGGGGATGAAAGGCTTGCGAGCCGCCGTCACCTCGTCAGCAGTGTCGCCAACCATAACCGGTTCCGGACCTGCCTTTGCTTCGGTTGCCGGAGCGGCCTCGGGTGATGCGGGCATGCCACTGCCAAAGGCCACCGCGCTCTGATTGGCGATGGCGTCGTCAATCGACATCTGCTGGTCCTCACCGGCCTCGGATGTGTCCGGTGCGGACAGATCGGTTGCGGCGGCGCGGTTGCCTGACAGGAAGGCCAGTCTGGAGCGTGATGCCTTTGTCGGCACGAACCCCGGCATGATGGCGTCGCCCTCGCTGTCCGTTGCCGTTTCGGCTTCGGCGGCACCCTCGCCCTCGCTGCCGATGGCCGGGCCAGAAGCCGCCTGCGTGGCTGCGGAGTCGATTTCTGGCTCCGATGTCGCCTCATCCGTTGTTGATGTGGCATCCGCTGTCACCGCAGCGCTTTCACCGGCCGTTTCGGCGGTCACTTCGGCTGGCTCCTTGCTGCCAGTCGTGACCATGGGCGGGGCCTCGCCGACCAGTGCCGCCGGCGCCACCGGGGGTGCCGGCATCGTGGTCGGTGCCGAGATGATGGTCGATTTGCGGGTGATCGGGGCCTGGATGAAGGTCGGACGTTCACGCGTCTGCAGGTTGGCCTCGATGCCGGTGGCCACGATCGACACCCGCATCACACCCTCGAGTTTCTCATCGAAAGTGGATCCGAAGATGATCACGGCGTCGGTATCGACCTCGCGGCGGATCCTGTTGGCGGCCTCGTCGACCTCGAACAGGGTCATGTCCATGCCGCCGGTGACATTGATCAGCACCGCACTGGCCCCCTGCATCGAGATATCGTCGAGCAGCGGGTTATTGATCGCCGCCTCGGCGGCCTGTGTCGCCCGGCCATCGCCGGAGGCCTCGCCGGTGCCCATCATCGCCTTGCCCATTTCGCCCATCACGGCGCGGATATCGGCAAAGTCGAGATTGATCTGACCCGGTTTGATCATCAGGTCGGTCACGCCGGCAACCCCCTGGTGAAGCACCGTGTCGGCCATATGGAAGGCATCGGCGAATGTTGTGCGCTCGTTGGCGAGCCGGAACAGGTTCTGGTTCGGGATCACGATCAGCGTGTCGACGAAGCTCTGCATCTCGGCGATCCCGGCCTCGGCCTGGGCCATGCGGCGCTGACCTTCGAAGTCAAACGGCTTGGTGATGACGCCAACGGTCAGGATACCGCGCTCGCGCGCCGCCCTTGCGATGACCGGCGCGGCACCGGTGCCGGTGCCGCCACCCATGCCGGCGGTGATGAAGACCATGTTGCAGTCGGCAAGCTCGCTCATCACCGCCTCGATGCTCTCCTCGGCGGCGGCGCGTCCGACATCGGGTTTCGACCCGGCGCCAAGACCCTGGGTGATGGCGCTGCCAAGCTGGATTTTCCGGCTAGCAAGCGAATGGGCGAGTGCCTGCCCGTCGGTGTTGGCGACAAGGAAATCGACACCGTCAAGATCGCAGTTGATCATGTTGTTGACGGCATTACCGCCGGCGCCGCCAACACCGACTACGGTGATGCGCGGACGCAGTTCCTGCATGGTTTGGGGAACGGACAGATTAATGGTCATGAGACTCTCCCTTCTGCGGTTGGTGACCATGGGGCTGCCTGCGCCCGAAATGCACTTGGCATGGCAGCGTTGGGATGCAGGGCGTTACCGGCCCCACCACTGGAAATTCCTGATAAAGACATCAAACAAGGTCGCATGTTGCGTGCTCCTTTCTCATAAATTGTCCCGAAACCAGGCGCCGAGTCTTTCGATCGGCCCATGGGGCAGGGTTCTGGTTTGCCGCTCCGCCGGGTCATCCTCGGTCAGCCTGCTGGCATGGATGAGGGCGCCGACGGCGGCGGCATTCGACCGGCTGATCTCCTCGACGGGCAGGTTGCTGATCCCGGCCGGCTGGCCGAGGATCATGTTCCTGCCGACAAGCTGCGCGCAGAAATCCGCGATGCCGGTCAGCTGGCTCGTGCCACCGGTCAGCACGAAACGGTTGCCGGCTGCATGATCCATGCGTGCGGCGCGCATGCGATCCATCAGCAGCTCGATGATTTCCTCGATCCGCGGCTTGATGACGGCGCTGAGAAGCCGGCGTTCAATCGTCTTGCCGCCAGCCTCGATCACATCGCCAAGGCCGGGGAGGGTGATGTTGTCCGACATGCCAAGCTGCAGCGCCTCGCGCACCGGTGACGGGGCGGCCGCTATGATGTCGACAGGCGTGATCGAGCCATGTACGGCTTTCAGGCGTTCCGCCTCGGCAAGCGGCGTCGACAGGATGCGGGCGATGTCGGTCGACACATGCTGGCCGCCAACAGGCACAGTGTCCGCATAGATCAGCCTGCCATCCATGAAAATGGCGATGGAAGATGTGCCGCCGCCGACATCGATCACCGTGCTGCCAAGGTCACGATCCTCGCCGGACAGGCAGGCAAGCCCGGCCGCATAAGCGGCATGTATAAAGCGTTCGGCGCTCAGATGGTTCAGCGCCAGCGCCTCCAGAATATTTGTCAGGCTGGTGCGCAGCGCCGTCACATTCAGGAAGTCGACGGCAAGGCGACGGCCGCGCATGCCGGTCGGATCTGCGATGCCGCGCACATCATCAAGACTGTAATGAAGCGGGTGAAGTTGCATCAACTGCATTGCCGGGTCGAGGGGTTGGGCCCCGCACCGGTCGAGAAGGCGGCGTACGTCACGGCGGCTGACGGCATTGTCGGAGAGTGTCATGTCCTGCGTGCGGACCTGCGAATGCGGGCTGCCGCCGGCAAGAACGACTGTCACCGATTCGATGGACAGATTCGCCGCGCGCTCGGCGCTCTGGACCGCCTGGCCTATGGCATCACTGAAATCTGCCAGCGCGGTTACCTCGCCGGCGCGCATGCCGGCCGAAGCGTGCGTTCCCTGGCCGAGAAGCCGAAGGTCACCCTGGCGGTCGACCTCGCCGATCATGCAGCAGATCTTGGTGCTACCGATATCGAGAATGGCAAAGGGCCGTCCTATGCTGCGCCGATGCCGCAGTTTCATCGCTGCCTCCCGCTCATGTGTTTCTCCCCTGGCCGCGAACCGGGATGTTGGGCTCGACAACCATCTGGTCGGGAACCCGCATGTCGATCACCGCCAGGTCGCGGTTGGTGATCTGCTTGCTGTGGTCGATGATGGCGAGCCTCGACCAGGCGGTGCGCGGGTCGGTTTCGGGAAGTCTGACCCGAATGCCATTGCGAAGATGCACGTCCCAGCGGCGCTCCGACTGATAGGTCACGGCCCAGACATCGGCGAACAATTCCGGCTCGGTCTGCAGGATGTTCAGGATCGGGCCGGCATTCGGTGCCGCGCTGGCGCCGGCGACAACGGTCAGATGACCGAAGGTTGACGGGTCGGCGCCGGAAATGACGGTGCCCGTCCGGTCAATCACCCGATGTCCGGCTTCGGTCTGAAGCAGCGCCATCGGAACGCGCTCGGTCAGGATGATCCGGATGGTCGATGGCATGCGGCGTTCGATGACAACATCGTCAATCCATCCGATGGTCGAGAGGCGCTCATGCAGCGCCGGCAGCGAGATTGTCAGCATCGGCTCGCCAAGCGTCAGCTCGCTGGCGGCAAGGATGACTGATTTTGGTGTGTGCGCGCGCCCCTGCACCTCGATGGTTTCCAGCCGCAGACCCGACTCCGCGCTTGCGATGATAATGTCGCCGAGAATGCGTTCGCGCTCGACATAGCTGACGGCGATCATCGCGCAGATCCCGATGCCAAGGCTGCCACGCAGGATGGCCGTCAGGCCGGGTCCTGTGCGCCGTCGCACAACACCGCCCTCGACCGCCTCGCGCGGCGCCTGGTCGGATGATTTCAGAAACGGTATCAATCGTCGCATTGCGCCGTCTCCAGCAGGTGATTGACCAGTTCTTCGCCCGACATGCCGACAAAGCGCGCCTGTTCGGGCACCAGCGATGTTGCCGTCATCCCCGGCACGGTGTTGATTTCCAGCATGTAGAGCTGGTCGCGATCCTCATCCCAGCGATAATCCGCCCGGATCACGCCGCGACAGCCAAGATGGCGGTAGGCGCGTTCGGCCCAGTCACAGGCCAACAACGTCACCGGCTTGGGAATGTCGGCCGGCAGGACATGTTCCGAGCCGCCAGCCGCATATTTCGCGTCAAAATCATAGAAGCCGAGATTGGGCTTGATTTCGGTGACGCACAGGGCGGTGCCGTCGAGAACCGATACCGTCAGCTCGCGCCCCGGGATAAAGGGTTCGGCGATCAGCGTGGCGTCGACATCCCACTGGCTTCGCGCCGGCGGACTGGTGCTGCCGGACTCGACAATGACCACGCCAAGGCTCGATCCGTCATTGCGCGGCTTGATGACATGGGCGCCGGTATGGTCGGCGGGGTAGACATGGCTGTCCTCGATCAGCGCCAGATCGGCCGGCACCGCGATCCCGACCTCGGCCAGCATGCGCTTGGCGCGGACCTTGTCCATGGCGATTGCCGACGCCAGCAGCCCGCTATGTGTGTAGGGGATGTTCATGATGTTGAGCAGCCCCTGAATGTTGCCATCCTCGCCGACCTGGCCATGAAGGGCGTTGAAGGCGCGCGCCGGCTGCATCTCGGCGAGTGTGTGAGCGATGTTGCGGTCAACCTCGACCTCGACAGCGTCCCAGCCGGCATTGCGGGCGGCCTGGCCGCAGAAGCTCGCCGACACCCGGCTCACCCGTGCCTCGGAGGTCCATCCCCCCATCAGAACCGCGACGCACCCACCGGTCATGCCTCGCTCCTCCTGTTGTCCTCACCCGGGATGACCTGTCCGTCGGCAAGCTGTCCGACGCGGCGGATTTCCCAGCGCAGGGGTGGCCCGCCGCGTTCGGCGACGCGCTGGCGCACCGTCTCGCCGAGGCTTTCAATGTCATGCGCCGAGGCACCACCGCGATTGATCAGGAAATTGCAGTGCTTTTCCGATACCAGCGCATTGCCGATTTCCATGCCGCGACATCCGGCGGCGTCGATTTCCTGCCAGGCCTTGCCGCCCGGCGGATTGGCGAAAGTGCTGCCGCCGGTGCGAACGCCGCGCGGCTGCGCATCACCGCGGCTGGCGACGATGTCCTTCATCCGTGCCTTGATGGCGGCGGTGTCGCCAGCGGTGGCGCGAAACTCGGCATGCGTGAAGATCCAGTCGGCCGGCGCGTCGCTGTGGCGGTAGGCCATGCCCATCTCATCAGGGCTCGCGCTGAAGGCGCGGCCCGACCGGTCGAAGCCATGCGCCCGGATGACGACATCGCGGAACTCGCCGCCATAGGCGCCGGCATTCATGCGCAGCCCGCCACCGACAGTGCCGGGGATGCCGATCAGGAATTCCAGTCCGGCAAGTCCGGCGCGGGCAGCATGACGGGCGACATCGGCATCCAGCGCGCCGGCGCCGGCGGTGACAACATCGCCGTCATGCGTGACGCCGGTCATATGCGCCGGTGTGCGGATGACAACACCTTCGATGCCGCCATCACGGACCAGCAGGTTGGACCCGGCGCCGACGGTCAGTAGCGGAATATCGGCCGGGCAGGCGGACAGGAAATCGCCGAGGTCGTCATGATCGGCCGGGCTGAAGATGATCTCGGCCGGACCGCCGACGCCGAACCAGGTATGTTTGGCCATCGGCACGGCGCTGGCATAGTCGCCGCGGACCGGCGGCAGGCGATCGATGAGGCTGCTCGTCATGCGCCATTCTCCCGCAGCTTGTCCATCTCGGCAGGCAGTTGTGCCGCCCAGCCGGTGATGTCGCCGGCACCAAGGCACATCACCAGATCGCCAGTGTTTGTCCGTGCAAGGATTTCCCCGGCCAGCATGTCCGGCCCGGCCAGCGCGGCCGGTCCGCGGTGGCCATGGTCACGAAGACCGGTCACCAGAGCATCGCGCCCGATGCCATCAATCGGGGCCTCGCCGGCGGCATAGACATCGGCCACCAGCACCTCGTCGGCGTCGTTGAAACAGCCACAGAAATCCTCGAACAGGTCGGCAAGCCGGCTGTAGCGATGCGGCTGGACAACGGCGACAAGCTTGTTGGTGCCGCAGAGCATCCGCCCGGCGCGAAGGGCGGCGCGGATTTCGACCGGGTGATGGCCGTAATCATCGATCACGGTGACACCGCCGCTGACGCCCTTGGTCTCGAACCTTCGCCCGACGCCGCCAAACATCTCCAGCGCGGCGGTGATCCGGTCCGGTGTGACTCCCATCTCCAGCGCCACCGCCAGCGCGGCAAGGCAGTTCTGGACATTATGCTCGCCAAGCATCGGGAAGCGCACTTCCGGCATCATTTCATAACCGCCGGCCGTACGCTCGGACAGGATGACATCGAACACCATCACCGGCCCGTCATGGCGCAGATTGACCGCCCGCACATCGGCATTCGCCGCCATACCATAGGTGATGACCCGGCGGTCCTTGATGCCGGCCATCATCCTCTGTACCGCCGGATGGTCGATGCACAGCGTCGCGAAACCATAGAAGGGGATCGAGGCGACAAAGTTCAGGAAGGCCTGTTCCAGTGCCTCATAGGTGCCGTGATGGTCCAGATGTTCGGGGTCGATATTGGTCACGACCGCGACTGTCGGGTTCAGCTTCGAGAACGAGCCGTCGCTTTCATCGGCCTCGACAACCATCCACCGGCCATGGCCAAGCTTTGCATTGCTGCCCCAGCCGGTGATGATGCCGCCATTGATCACTGTCGGGTCGACTCCGGCGCTGTCGAGGAGTGTTGCCACCAGCGAGGTGGTCGTTGTCTTGCCATGTGTGCCGGCGACCGCCACCGACCAGCGAAGCCGCATCAACTCGCCAAGCATCTCGGCGCGGTGGACAACGGGCAGAAAGCGTTCACGCGCGGCGACCAGCTCCGGGTTGTCGGGCCGGATCGCGGTCGAGATGACGACGATCGAGGCGTCATCGACATTCTCGGCCTTCTGTCCGCATATCACCTTGATTCCCTTGTCGCGAAGGCGGCGCACATTGGCGTTCTCGGCGCTGTCGCTTCCCTGCACCGAATAGCCCATCTCGAACAGGATCTCGGCGATGCCGCTCATGCCGATGCCGCCGATGCCGGTGAAATGCAGGGTGCCGATGGAAAGGGGAAGTTCGCTCATGTCGCGCGCCCTGCCTTGCCGGTGAGCCCGGCCCGCATCAGTGTCTGTGAGGCGATGATCTCGGCGGCATCGGTTGCGGCCAGCCCACGCGCCGCCCGGCCCATCTCGACGCGCCTGTCGGGATTGTTCAGAATATCGGCGATGGCGACGCCAAGACGCGCGGCGTCAAGCTCCGCCTCGGCAAGGCAAAGCCCACCGCCGGCCGTCTCGAACTGCCGGGCATTCGCTGTTTGGTGGTCATCCATGGCGCCGGCAAAGGGCACCAGCAGGGCAGGACGCCCGGCCGCGGCAAGCTCGGCAACTGTCGAGGCACCGGCGCGGGCGATCACCAGGTCGCTGGCGGCAAGCCGCGCCGGCATATCGGTGAAGAAGGTGGCGATTTCCGCCGCCACGCCCAAATTGGCGTAGTTCTGCCGCAACGCATCGGCCTGTTCGGCCCGGCATTGCTGGACGATTCTGAGGCGGGCGCGAAGTTTGGCCGGCAGGGCGGCGATGGCCGCCGGCACCAGATCGGCGAAGACACCCGCGCCAAGCGACCCGCCGATGATGGTCAACGACAGCGGTCCCTTGGCACTGATCGGACGCGGGTCAATCGCGAAGAAGGCCGAGCGCACCGGCATGCCCGAAATGAAGCTTTTGACACGGGCTGGCAGATTGTGCGTGCCCTCCCAGCTCAGCGCCAGATGACCGGTCCAGCGCGCCAGCAGATGATTGGCCCGCCCGAGGAAGGCGTTCTGTTCATGAAGAAGCGAGGGCACGCCGAGGAGGCGCGCGACAAGCAACGGCGCGAAGGACGGGTAGCCGCCAAAGCCGACCATCGCCGCCGGCCGGCGTTTCAGCATCAACAGCAGTGCCCAGGCGACGCCGCCGCCAAGTTTGGCCATTGCCAGCAGGCGCGTGACCGCGCCGCGCTGGAAGGGGGATGCCGCCGGTAGCACGACGCGGCGCTCGGCAGGAATGAGGTGGGCACCGCGGTGGTCGGTCATCATCAGCGTCTCGACGCCGGCGCCGCGAAGCGCCTCGGCCACGGCAAGCGCCGGGAATACATGCCCGCCGGTGCCGCCCGCAGCCAGCGCGATCAGCGGCTTGCGCGGCGCGCTCATTGCGAACTCTCCTGCGGCTGGCGCCGCCTGGGCAGGGCATAGGGGGCACGCCGGCGGGTCAGCGCCAGAATCAGCCCCATGGTCAGGCCGCTGGCGACAAGTGACGAGCCGCCATAGCTGATCAGCGGCAATGTCATGCCCTTTGTCGGGATGAGATCGGCCGACGAGGCCATGTGAATGGCCGCCTGGACACCGAATTGCAGGACAAGGCTGGCGCTGGCGATCAGGCAGAACAGCCCCTCATCCGACAGTGCCCTGGCAAAGCCGCGAAGCACGATGAAGGCGTAAAGGGCGACAAGTGTCAGACAGGCGAGGGCGCCGAATTCCTCGGCCGCGACGGCGAAAATGAAGTCGGAATGCGCGTCGGGAAGGTGCAGCTTCACCGTGCCGTCGCCGGGGCCGACTCCAAGCAGCCCGCCATTCGCGAAGGAATGTTTGGCCTGTTCCACCTGCCAGGCACCGCCCTCGATGAATTTTTCGATGCGCAGCTTTACATGATCAAGCGTCAGATAGGCGATGAACAGGCCAAGCGGTGCCAGCGCCACGATGAAGACGACCAGCAGCATCGGCATGCCGGCAAGGAACATCTGGAATCCCCAGGTGAGGACGATCATCAACGTCATGCCGATATCGGGCTGCAGCACCAGGATTCCGACAATCACCGCCATGAGGAGCGAGGAATAGATCCAGCCCGGAAAATCCTGCCCCTCGCGCCACAATGTCAGCAGCCATGCCGAGACCACGGCGAACAGAGGTTTCGCGAATTCCGAGGGCTGGAGGTTGAAACCGGCAATGTTGATCCAGCGTGTGGCACCCTTGATTTCGCTTCCCGCGATCACGGCGAGGACCATCAGGCCGATAATCCCGGCAAGACCGAACAATGCCAGAACCCGGATCGGGCGCGGCTCCAGCAGCGAGGCGGCGATCATGATGGCGACAGCCGGAATCAGGAAAATCCCCTGCCGCATGCCGAAATGTTGCGATGGCAGGTTGATCAGCGTCGCCACTGCCGGCCCGGCGGCCATGACAAGAAGTGTGCCGACAACCATCAGCAACAGCGCGCTGGCCAGCAGCCAGCGATCAACGGTCCACCACCAGACCCCGACAAGCGAGCGATCGGTGCGGTCAAGCATGGGCACCTCCCGCACCACTTCCGGTGGCGGCGATCTGTCTTGCGATGGCGCTGAAGGCATCACCGCGGGCGACAAAATTCTCAAACTGGTCGAATGAGGCGGCGGCGGGTGCCAGCAAAACCGTTGCCGTGCCGGCCGCGCCGGTGGCGGCGCTGGCATCGGCGAAGGCGGCATGCGTCGCGCTTTCAAGGTCGCCGGACAGTCTGACCGGCACCAGCCCGGTCAGCTCCGCGGCGAAATCCGTGGCGGCGCTGCCGATCAGATAGGCGCGCTCGACATTTTTTGTAGCCGCCGTCGCCGGGCCGAGACCGTCCGCCTTCGCCTCGCCACCGGCAATCCAGTAGATGCTGTCAAAGGCGGCAAGCGCGCAGGCGGCGGCAACACCGTTGGTGGCCTTTGAATCATTGATGAAGGCGACAGCTTCATGCTGTGCCACATGCTGCATCCGGTGTGGCAGGCCAGCGAAATCGGCCAAGCCGCCAGCGATGTCCGTCGCGCCTGCCCCGAGATGCCGCAGACAGGCCGCGGCGGTGGCGGCATTGACAGCGTTATGCGGTCCGGCGAGGGCCGGTGACAGCCTCGCCTCGGCAGGAAGATCATCCGCGCCAACCGTGATCCCGCTGCCGCCAGCCGCGACAAACTCCGCGGCAAGCCGGCCAACCGGCCCGTGATCCTCGCCAAACACCGCAAGGCCGTGTGGTGGCAGCGCGCTCAGGATGCGCGCCTTGGCGGCGACATAACAGTCCATGCCGCCATGCCGGTCCAGATGGTCGGGCGTGATATTGAGAAGAAGCGCCACCTCGGCGTGCAGCGACGGTGTCGTCTCGAGCTGGTAGGAAGACAGTTCCAGAACGATCACCCCGTCCGGCCCCGGATCCTCGAGGCTGCAGGCGGCATCACCGATATTGCCGCCGACACTGACAGCCATGCCGGCCTTCCGAAGGCAGTGCCCGATCAGGGCGGTGGTTGTGGATTTCCCGTTCGTGCCGGTAACGACGACAAGCCGTGCCCGCGGCGCGGCGCGCATCGCCAGCTCGATCTCGCTGATGATCTCGACACCGGCGTCACGGGCGCGCACCGCCGCCGGATGCGGTGTGGGATGGTCATGCGGGATGCCGGGGCTGATCACCATGGCGTCCAGCCTGTTCCAGGGCCAGTCCTGCCAGGGTGTAGGTTGCGCCCGCGCCGGCAGACCGGCCGGTGCCGGTCGCCCGTCATCATGCATCCAGCACGTCGCGCCTGCCGCCTCGAGAGCGCGCGCGGCCGCCATGCCGGACAGACCAAGACCAAGGATCCCGACCTGTTTGCCTGACATGGAATGTGGAACGAGCATGAAGGCGGTCCCCTAGCGAAGCTTCAGTGATGACAGACCGGCAAGTGCCAGCACGACGGCGATGATCCAGAAGCGGATGACGATGGTTGATTCAGCCCAGCCCTTGCGCTCGAAATGATGGTGCAGTGGCGCCATCAGGAAAATCCGCTTGCCGGTGAGCTTGAAGGAAGCGACCTGCAGGATGACCGAGAGGGTTTCGACGACGAACAGGCCGCCGGTGATGGCAAGCACCAGCTCATGCCGCGTCGCCACCGACATGGCGCCAAGCGCGCCGCCGAGCGCCAGCGATCCGGTATCGCCCATGAAGACGCGCGCCGGCGGGGCGTTGAACCACAGAAAGCCGAGCCCGGCACCAAGCAGGGCGCCGCACATCACTGCCAGATCGCCGGTGCCGGGAACATAATTGATCTGCAGATAGCTGGCGAAATTGACGTTGCCGGCAAGATAGGCGATCAGGCCGAAACAGGCGGCGACAATCATCACCGGCACGATGGCCAGCCCGTCCAGCCCGTCGGTCAGATTGACCGCGTTCGACGCGCCGACGATCACCACCATCGCGAAGGGCACATAGAAAAGCCCCAGCGAAATCAGCGTGTCTTTCAGAAACGGGACCGCGACACCGTAGCGAAGCTGCGCCGGTGACAGCTCGATCAGCACCAGCGTCGCGATAAAGGCGACGCCAAGCTGCAGGACCAGCTTCATCCGCCCCGACATGCCGTGATGCGACCGGCGGCGCAATTTCATCCAGTCATCGACCGACCCGACGGCACCGAAGCTGAGCGCGACAAGCAGAACCGGCCACAGATAGGGGTTCGAAAGCGGCATCCACAGCAAGGCCGACAGGGCGAAGGCGCCAAGGATCAGCAATCCGCCCATCGTCGGCGTTCCGATCTTTGTCACAAGATGCGATTCCGGCCCGTCGGTGCGGATCGGCTGCCCCTCGGCCTGATGTGTCTTCAGCCAGCGGATCAGCGCCGGACCGAACATCAGGCTGAACACCAGCGCGGTGATGGTGGCACCGCCGGTCCGGAAAGTGATGTAACGGAACAGATTGAAGAGCTGATACTGGTCGGCCAGCGGCACAAGAAGGTCAGGCAGCATGTGATGCACCTCCATTCGCGTCGTCCGGCATGGAAAATTCCGCAAGGATCACCGC
>Ga0181579_10002216_pt1 | contig 15810 bp, 9 predicted proteins | sample 071ome_24_FD_132996 | JGI IMG/M metagenome (GOLD analysis project Ga0181579, IMG submission 132996) | Coastal salt marsh microbial communities from the Groves Creek Marsh, Skidaway Island, Georgia - 071402CT metaG (megahit assembly) | ecosystem: Environmental > Aquatic > Marine > Intertidal zone... | reverse complement strand
TGTTGCTGACCCCGCCCGAGATCAGCGCGCCCGGGCAGCGTTTCTTGATCTGCCGGGTTGCCTCGATGAAGTCGAGCCCATAGGCGTTGTGTTCTTCAATGCCCGTGGCCACCGCGAAAATGTCTGGATCAAAAATGATGTCTTCCGGCGGAAAACCGACCTCCTGGGTCAGGATGCGCCATGCCCGCTGACAGATCTCAACGCGGCGCTCCAGGGTGTCGGCCTGCCCCTGCTCGTCGAATGCCATCACAATGACGGCAGCGCCGTAGCGCAGGATGGTCTTTGCCTGGCTGATGAACGGCTCCTCACCCTCTTTGAGACTGATGGAATTGACCACGCCCTTGCCCTGCAGGCACTTCAATCCCGCTTCAAGCACGTCCCAGCGCGACGAATCGACCATGACCGGCACCCGGGCGATGTCCGGCTCGGCGGCAATCTGGTTCAGAAAACGGGTCATCACGGAAGGTCCGTCGAGCAAGCCCTCGTCCATGTTGACATCAATGATCTGCGCGCCGTTCTCCACCTGTTGTAGCGCGACCTGGACGGCTTTTTCATAATCATCCGCCTGGATGAGGCGCCGAAATATCGCGGATCCGGTGACGTTGGTGCGTTCACCAATATTCACGAAATTAATTTCGGGTGTCAGGGTTAGAGGCTCCAGGCCTGATAGCCTACAATAAATATTAATATCAGGTATTTGACGTATATTCTTACTGTCAATTATTTCGATGAATGCCGCGATATGCTCAGGTGTGGTTCCGCAACATCCGCCGACGATATTAACCAGCCCGTCAGCGGCGAATTCGCTGAGTACCTGGCCCATATGTTCCGGGGTGTCGTCATATTCACCCAACTCGTTGGGCAGACCCGCATTGGGATACACCAGTAACGGGCAGGTGGCCACGCGGGCCAGTTCCTGTACCCAGGGCCGCAGTTCGGTGGCGCCGAGCGCGCAATTGAGGCCCACGGCCATGGGTTGTGCGTGACGAATGGAGTTCCAGAACGCTTCGGTGGTCTGACCTGACAGGGTCCGGCCGCTGGCGTCGGTGATGGTGCCGGAAATCATGACCGGGACGCGGTAACCCTGTGCTTCAAAGGTCTCCTCGATCGCGAAAAGCGCGGCCTTGGCGTTCAGGGTGTCAAAAACGGTCTCCACAATCAGCAGGTCGACCCCGCCTTCCAGCAGTCCCTCGATGGCTTCGGCATAGGTTTCGCGCAGATCATCGAAGGTGACATTGCGGTACTCTGGCCGATTGACGTCGGGGGATAGCGAAGCCGTGCGGTTGGTCGGCCCGATGGCGCCGAGCACAAAGCGACGCTGGCCGGGGGTCTTTTGGGTGTATTCATCCGCTGCCTCGCGTGCCAGCGCGGCCGCCTGGCGATTCAATTCATAGACATCGGCCTCAGTGCCGTAATCGGCCTGTGAAATGCGGTTGGCGTTGAAGGTGTTGGTTTCGATGAAATCCGCGCCAGCGGCCAGGAAAGAGCGATGGATGTCGCGGATGGCCTCGGGTTGGGTCAGCGCCAGGATGTCGTTATTGCCTTTCAGCGGATGGTCATGCTGCCCGTAACGCTGGCCGCGAAAGTCTTCCTCTGAGAGCTTCATATCCTGGATCATCGTGCCCATGGCGCCGTCCATGAAGAGAATCCGGCGGCTGAGGGCGTCTTCCAGGTAAGTCACAGCAGCCGGGTCACGCCACGGCTGTTCAAACGCTTTGGGTGTTTTCATGGTTTCCTGGCCACCAGGGTGATGACGGCAAAATTGGGTGAACGTTTTTCAACGGCCGAGACCTGGCAACTGGTGACCTCGAGCCCGGCATCGTGGCAGAACGCGTTGAGCTCGTCGGTGGAGAACCCAAGGTTGAGGTGGTTGTAGGGCTGCACGGCCTTTTCGTGGCGGTGGGCCTGCAGGGTAACCGCCAAAAGCCGTCCGCCGGGCCTCAAGACCCTGCGCGCCTCGCTGAAAACTTCGGCAGGCCGCTGGGTATAGGTCAGCGCGTGCATGAGCAGCAGGGTGTCGAATGCGCTGTCGGCGACCGGCAGCGCGTGCATGTCGCCTGCTTTAAACCGGACGTTGGGGTAGGGCTCGAGTCTTTTCTTGCCCGCGGCAACCACCCGGTTGGAAATGTCAAAGCAATGCACGCTGCGAGCGTAAGGTGCCAGCAGTTCGGCCAGCACGCCATCGCCGGAAGCCACGTCGATGACATCGCCCAGGTCAAGCAGGTTCACCAGCGCGCGCGTGGTTGCCTCCCAGGTACGCCCGGGGGAGTAATGGCGCTCCATATCGCCCGCCACGATGTCGGCCCAGTTGGGTTCGCCATTGCGGGCACTGAGCACCAGGGGAATGCGCTCTCGATCCTGCTGAATCAAAGGGTCGGAGGCCTCTGACCGCAGTACCCCCCACAAAGCCCCGAGATTCTGATCTTCGAATTCCGCGGCCATGCGATAAAACACCGAAACGCCGTCGCGACGGTCGATGACCAATCCGGCTTCTTTGAGCTTGGCCAGGTGGGTGGAAACGCGCGGCTGAGCCAGCTGCGTGATCGCCGCCATTTCCGCTACGCTGAATTCCTCCTGGTCGAGCAGCAACAGCAGCCGCAGACGGGTAGGGTCGGCAAGCAACCGGCAATGTTGGGAGGCCAGTTCCAGATCGAGGTTTGCGCTCATATATCTTTCTATCAAGATTGAAAGATAATAGGCTATCGGTTGTTGCGGTAACGGTCAAGCCGCGGGTGACGGGGCAATTTGATCCACCTCGGCCATCCGCGTCGGCCGGTGTGGCGACCGGGGCCGGCCTGTAATCCGACAAAACCCATGCGGCCTGGCGGCAAAGCCGATAAAATTATCCGATCGCATCGTGCGCTTGTGACTGCCCGATTTCCGGCACGTCAGGGTGGCCGATTGCACAGAATCCCGGGAATGACATGAAATTCGAATTCACTGAAGAGCAACTGATGATCCAGGAGGCTGCGCGCGACTTTGCGCAGACCGCCATCGCGCCCATTGCGGCCGAGTTTGACGAAAGCGGCGAATTCCCCATGGAAACCATGCGCCAGATGGGCGAGTTGGGGCTGATGGGGATCGAAGTACCCGAGACCTACGGCGGCGCGGGGTTGGACGCCATCGGCTACGCCCTGGCGCTGATCGAGATCAGTGCGGCGGATGCATCCCACGGCACCATCATGTCGGTCAACAACACGCTGTTCTGCGCGGGCCTGCTGAAATACGGAACCGAGGAGCAGAAACACAGTTTCCTCACGCCGATCGCCACCGGCAAGGCCATTGGCGCCTATGCGCTGACCGAGTCGCAATCGGGTTCGGACGCGGTCAATATGCGGACGCGGGCCGAGCGTTCGGATGACGGCAGCCACTATGTGATCAACGGCAAGAAATCCTGGATCACCTCGGGCCCGGTGGCCCGCTACGTGATGCTGTTCGCCATCACCGATCCTGAGAAAGGCGCCAGGGGGATCAGCGCCTTCATCATAGACACCCGGGAGCCGGGATTCCTGCGTGGAAAGACCGAACCCAAGCTGGGCATCCGTGCGTCGGCCACCTGCGAGATCGAGTTTGAAAATTATCGGTGCCCGGTGGAGAACAGGATCGGCGAGGAGGGCGAGGGCATGAAGATGGCTTTTGGGCTCCTGGACGCCGGGCGGATCGGCATTGCCGCCCAGGCGGTGGGTATTGCCCGTGCCGCGTATGAAGCCTCGGTGGAGTACGCGCGCGATCGCAAAGCCTTTGGCCGTTCGATCGGGCAATTCCAGATGATCCAGTCCAAGCTCGCTGACATGAGAACGCGCCTGGAAGCGGCCGAATTGTTGGTGCTGAGCGCTTCCGCGGCCAAGATCAAGGCGCAGGAGACCGGCGAACGGTTTACCCTCAAGGCCAGCATGGCCAAGCTTTTTGCCTCGGAGGCGGCCATGTATATCGCGAACGAGGCGGTGCAGATACACGGTGGCATGGGATACAGCAAGGAGTTGCCCGTCGAGCGCTATTTCCGGGATGCCAAGATCACGGAGATTTACGAGGGCACCAGCGAGATCCAGCGGATGGTGATCAGCCGTCTTGAAACCGGGCTCAGGTAAGGACATCGGCACATGACCACGGAGATGGATGCAGCCCGACAGCAGCTGCTGGACGAGGTGAAAGCGCTGGTCACCGGCGAGCGGACCGACATCAAGGCCAAGCAGGCCGCTTACTACGTCGATGCCTTTTTTCGCAGGGTGCCGGCCGAAGACCTGGGTGACGCGTCGGCAGAGGTGCTGGCCGCGGTGGTTTCCAGCCAGATGCAGTTCATCCGCAAACGCCTGCCGGGTGAAAGCAAGGTTGATGTATTCAACCCCGACCTGGAAGAAGACGGGTGGGAGAGCCAGCACACGGTCATTGAGTTGGTTAATGACGATCGGCCGTTCCTGGTCGATACCGCCAATATGGTGGTGGCGGAGCTCAACCTGAATGTACACCTGATGGTCCATCCCCTGGTCAACGTGGATCGGGATGAGTCGGGTGAGGTTCTGGGGTATTACTCGAGTGCTTCCAATAAGGGCAAACTCGAATCCATCATTCACATGCAGGTCGACCGTCAGAATGATCCCGAGGTGCTCGCCAGGATCAAGTCGGCACTGACCCGTTCCATGAACGATGTCGCGGCGGCCGTGGCCGACTGGAAGCAGATCCTTGCGCGGGTAGAACAGGCCATTGAGCGTCTGCCGGATTGGGCGGTGGGTGTCGACAGGAACGTGATGGAGGAGACCCGGGATTTCCTCGGCTGGATGGGTGATGATCATTTCCTTTTCCTGGGCACGCGCGACTACGAGGTGCTTGAAGAAGGCGAACAGAAAAGCCTGTGCCTGGTCGAGGGCACGGGGCTGGGTATTTTGCGCGAGCATGAGAAATCGATTCGGTGTCGGCCGTTGACGACGCTCAGTGAGACGGCCAGGGCCAATCGCGACAACCCGCTGATCATCACCAAGACCCGATCGCGCAGCACGGTGCACCGGGTGGGGCACATGGATTACATCGGTGTCCTGCGCTTCGATGATCAGGGCCAGGTGGTCGGTGAGCGCCGTTTTATCGGCCTGTTCACCGCGGGCGCCTATTTCCGCAGAACCACGGATACGCCGCTGGTTCGGATGAAGGTTCGGGATGTGCTCGAGCAGTCCGGCCTGCAGGCCGGCAGCCATGCCCGCAAGGCGCTGGAGCACATCCTGGAGACGCTGCCGCGCGACGATGTGTTTCAGGCCACGACCAAAGAACTGGCACGAATTTCCAATGAAATCCTCAACCTGCAGGAACGCCGCCGTGTGAAGCTCGTGGTGCGGCGCGAGCGGTTTGCGCGTTTCTTCTCCTGCCTCGTTTACCTGCCGCGAGATCAGTTCAACACGGAAATCCGGCAAAAGATCCAGGACATCCTGTTTGTCGCGTTCAAGGGAGACCGCCTGGAATACATCGTCAACGTATCGGAATCGGTGTTGGCCCGGCTGCAGGTGATTATTCGACCCAAGCCGGGCAGCCAGCCGGCGCCGGATATCAAGCACCTGGAACAGAAGATCATCGACGCGGTGCGCAGCTGGAATGACGAACTGCGGGAGATCCTGGTTAAGAAACACGGTGAAGACACCGGCCTTAGATGGGCCAAGGACATCGGCCTGGCCTTTCCGGCCGCATATATCGAGGACGTCTCACCCTGGGTGGCCAGCTTTGATGTGGAGCGGGTCGCCAGGCTCTCAGGGCCGGATGATCTGGGCCTGAGCCTGTACCGGCCGCGGGTCAAAGACACGGGCATCATTCGATTCAAGGTGTTTCGCGAGGGCGACCCGATTCCCCTGTCGGATGTACTGCCCATGTTGGAGAACATGGGCCTGAAAATGGTCAGTGAGCGTCCTTACTCGCTGCCCATGGACAGGGGAAAGATGGTTTGGGTGCAGGACTTCGACATGCTCTACGCCGGCCGCAGCGTGCTGGACCTGGAGCAGGTGCGCGAGCGGTTCCAGGAAGCTTTCGAATATATCCTGCGGGGCATCACCGCCAGCGACGGTCTGAATCGCCTGATCCTGGCGGCCAGCCTGGGCTGGCGACAGGTCAAGGTCCTGCGGGCCTATTGCAAATATCTGCTGCAGACGGGCATTCCCTTCTCCCTGGAGTACATGTCCGAGACCCTGGCCGGGCACCCGCTGCTGGCGCGGCTGCTGGTTGAGCTGTTCGAGGCACAGTTTGACCCGGATCGCGATGAAGAATCTGAGTTTCAACGGGAGCGGGCGCAAAAGCGCCTGAGCCGCGACTTTGAAGCCCTGTCAGGCACCGTGGAGCAGAACGACCTGGTGATGCAGGAGTACCTGCAAGACGCGCTGCGCACGCGGCAGGGCAAACGGGATTTGCACGTCAGGACCGTCAAGCGCGCGTTCAAGCGCGGCTTGAGCGGCGTGACCAGCCTGGACGAAGACAGGATACTGGCCGCCTTTATTGGCGTGATCGACGCCACGCTGCGGACCAATTACTTCCAGCATGACGCGGACGGCAAGGTGCATGAGTACCTGAGCTTCAAGCTGGACTCTCAACAGGTGCCCGATTTGCCCAGGCCGCGTCCGTTCAGGGAGATATGGGTCTACTCACCCCGGGTGGAGGGTATACACCTGCGCATGGGCAAGGTGGCGCGCGGAGGGCTTCGCTGGTCCGACCGCAAAGAGGATTTTCGCACCGAGGTCCTGGGGCTGATGAAGGCCCAGAATGTGAAAAACACCATGATCGTGCCTGTAGGGTCTAAAGGCGGTTTCGTTGTTCAGCAACCACCCGTCGACGGCGGTCGTGAGGCCCTGATGGAGGAGGTCACCCACTGCTACCGCAGTTTCATTAACGGGCTGCTGGATATCACGGACAACCTGGAGGTTGATCGCATCATCCCGCCCGACAGGGTGGTGAGGCGCGACGAAGACGATCCGTACCTGGTGGTGGCCGCCGACAAGGGCACCGCCACGTTCTCAGATACCGCCAACGCGGTCGCCGCTGACCATGATTTCTGGCTGGGGGACGCGTTTGCCAGCGGCGGCTCGGTGGGCTACGACCACAAGGCCATGGGCATCACCGCCCGAGGGGCCTGGGAGGGCGTCAAGCGGCATTTCCGGGAGTTGGGCACGGACATTCAGAGCCAGCCATTCACGGTGCTGGGCATCGGGGACATGGCAGGAGACGTTTTCGGCAACGGCATGCTGCTCTCCAGGCAAATCCGCCTGAAGGCCGCGTTCAACCATATGCATATTTTTCTCGACCCGAATCCCAATGCGGAAGCGTCGTATCGAGAGCGGGAACGGCTTTTCCAGCTGCCCCGGTCGTCCTGGGAGGACTACGACAGTGCGTTGATATCCGAGGGGGGCGGTGTTTTTCCGCGCACGGCGAAGTCCATCCCCCTGAGCGCGCAGATGCGTGAATGGCTGGGTGTGGAGGATGAGTGGCTGGCGCCGAACGCACTGATTCGCCAGCTCTTGAAGTCGGAGGTGGACCTGCTTTGGAATGGCGGCATCGGGACCTACGTGAAATCTTCCCGTGAGAGTCATGCCGCCGCCGGAGATCCGTCCAACAACCCCCTGCGGGTCGATGGCCGCGAACTCAGCGCACGGGTCATCGGAGAGGGCGGTAACCTCGGTCTGACGCAGCTGGGGCGCGTTGAATACGCACAGCATGGCGGGCGTCTCAATACCGATTTCATCGACAATTCCGCCGGCGTTGACTGTTCAGACCACGAGGTCAATATCAAGATCCTCCTGAATCAGGCGATGCGCGCGGGCCGGCTCGATATCGAGGAACGTAACGGCCTGCTGGCGGAAATGACGGACGAGGTGGCGGCGCTGGTTCTGCGCAGCAACTACCTGCAGACCCAGGCCATCTCGATGATGCAAAAACTGTCCGGGCCGAGATTGGGCGCGAAACAGCATTTCATCTCGGTGCTGGAGAATGAAGGTCAGCTCGACCGGGGCCTGGAATTCCTGCCGGATGACGAGGAACTGCATGAGCGTCGTCAGCGCGGCCTGGGGATGACCCGGCCCGAATTGTCCGTGCTGTTGTCTTACAGCAAGATCCGGCTCTACCAGGAACTGCTGCAGTCCGATGTGCCGGAGGACGCCTACCTGTCACGCGAATTACACGGGTACTTCCCGCAACCGCTGCAGGAGCGTTTCCAAGATCTCATGCCGGGTCATCGGCTGAAGCGGGAAATTATCGCGACCATGGTGACCAACAGCGTCGTGAACCGCATGGGCGTGTCTTTTGTTATCCGCATGCGCGATGACACCGCGGCCACGCCCGGCGAGATTGCCCGGGCTTATACCATCGCCCGGGAAGTCATCGATGCCCGCAGCTTCTGGGCCCGGGTGGAGGCGCTGGACAACGCGGTGGAAGCCGATTTGCAAAATGAAGCCAGGCTGGCCATGTGGAATTTCCTTCGCCAGGTGACACGCTGGCTGGCCAGCCGGCCGGGATGGTCGCTGGACATCAGCGAGGTGGTGGGCCGCCTCAAGCCGGGACTGGACCAGCTGCGCCAGAGCGGACGGCGCCTGATGAGCCCGGAGGATCAGCAGCTGGCCCAGCAGGTAGCGCAGAAATTCATGGATGGCGGCTTTGATGACGACCTGGCCTGGCAGGCTGCCAGCCTTCGGCACCTGGCGAACGCGTTCGACATGATTGATATGGCCGCCAATCGCCACATCGAGCCTTTGGCGGTCGCACGGGTGTACTACGACCTGGGTGAATCGCTGGGGCTGCGATGGTTCCGTAGCCAGGTAGAGGCGCTCGCGGTGGAGGGGCAATGGCACGCGCATGCGCGCGGGAATCTCCGTGAGGAGCTGAATCAGCATCAGCGGTCACTGGCCGCGCGGGTGCTGGATAAGGAAGGCAATGATGACGACGCGGTGCAACGCTGGCTGGGCGGCCATGAGACCGAGGTGAAGCGGGTGACCGACATGATGACCGACATGCGCGATTTGCCCGCCATGGATTACGCGACCCTGTCCGTGGCCGTGCGCTCACTGGCGCACATGCTGGCGGCGACCGAGCATCCCGCATGATTACCCAAGGCATACATTTTGTGGCCAGCAGCGTGGATGAAGGCACGGAAGCCCTGCGCTCGCTGAAGGACCGCTACGGGCAATGCTCGCTGGAGGAGGCGAGAATCATCGTGGCCCTGGGCGGTGACGGATTTATGCTGCAGACGCTGCACCAGGTCATTGATCGAAAATTACCGGTTTACGGCATGAAGATCGGCAAAGTCGGATTCCTGATGAACCGGTTTGTTGAAAAAGACCTGGATCAGCGCCTGCAGGAGGCGCGCAGAGTGGAGCTGCATCCCCTGAAAATGGAGGTGGCCACCGAGGCCGGGACCACGGTTTCCGCCATCGCGATCAACGAGGTTTCGCTGTTGCGGCAGACCAACCAGGCCGCGCACATTCGCGTACTGGTCAACGGCACCGTCAGGGTAGAGGAACTGGTCTGCGACGGCGTGTTGGTGGCGACCGCCGCCGGAAGCACTGCTTATAACTCGTCGGTTCGCGGACCGATTTTGCCACTGGGCACCGACGCCATGGCGTTGACACCGATCAGCCCGTTTCGCCCACGCCGCTGGAGTGGCGCTATCCTGCCGGGCAACTCCAGCGTGCGATTCGAGATCAAAGACCATCACAAGCGGCCCGTCAGCGCCACCGCGGACGCGTTCGAAGTGCGCAAGATCCTTAGCGTGGATGTCCGTTACGACACGGAAAGCCGCATTGAGCTGATGTTCGACCCGGACCATTCACTGGAAGAGCGGATTCTGAACGAACAGTTTTTGTAGACAGGGACTAGTCCCTGGTCCCTGGTCACTCATTGGCCACGCCATGTGGCACATGGCCCGTCGCCACGCGATTCTGGGCGGAGGCGCAGTGCACCTTTTGGTCGTCGAAGAAAATATCGGCGCCAAACGCTTCGAGAAAAGGGCCTTTGGGCTTGCCGCCCAGGAACAGGGCTTCGTCGATGCGGATGCCCCATTCGCGCAGTGTCAGGATGACCCGCTTGTGCGCCGGTGCGGAGCGGGCTGTGACCAGGGCCGTGCGGATGGGGTTGTCCTCGGCGGGGTAGGCGGACTGTATCTCATGCAGTGTTTTGAGCACCGGCTTGAAAGGCCCGCCGGACAGCGGCTGCATGGCCTCGCGTCGCTCGTTCTCAGCAAAAGCCTCCAGGCCTTCCGCCTGGTAAATACGTTCTGATTCGTCTCCGAACAGCACCGCGTCCCCGTCGAAGGCGATGCGCAGTTGACCGCTGTCGGGCCGGTCGGAAACGCCGGGCAAAATGAGTGCGGACGCGTGGCCATTGCTCAGCGTGCTGCGCACGTCCGCTATGTGGGTGGACAAAAACAGGTGCACGCCCAACGAGGAGAGGTAGCGGCTGCGGCTGCCGCCGCTGGTAAAGACCGCCCGTTCGATGTTCAGGCCATGATGTTCGATGGTGTTGAAAATGCGCAGGCCCGTGTCGGCGCTGTTGCGTGACATCAGGATGACCTCTACGCCTGGGTGCTCCACAGCGTCCTCGTTCAGGCGAAGCAGTTTCCTGACCAACGGGAAGGCCACCCCCGGTTTCAGGATGTCGTCTTCATGGCGCGTCTGGTAAGCCCGGTATTCATCAATGCCACGGTCCTCGAAAATGCGGTGGCTCTCGTCCAGATCGAACAGCGCGCGCGAAGAGATGGCCACCACCAGTGGCCCGGACTTCAGCGGGTGAATTTCAGCCTTCTTCATGGAAGTAGAGTAACAGGCGTGGTTCGCAATTGATGAGAAAGGCATGCTTTTGTGATCAGTACGCCAATCTGCTGGCACACGGGTCACGAATCGGGGCGCTCGCTCTCCCGCCATGGCGCGCCCACAATCACCGGTTCAGGCTCCAACGCGACCCCGAACCGGTTTTGCACAGACGCCGCTACACGCCGGGCCAGCTCGAGCAGTTCACGCCCGCTGGCGGTACCGTGATTGACCAGGACCAGCGCGTGCTGATCTGAGACGCCGGCATCGCCCGCGCGATGGCCTTTCCAGCCGCAGTGATCGATCATCCACGCCGCGCTGAGCTTGTACCGACCATCGCCCGCCGGATAAGCGGGCAGGGTGGGAAAGTCTGCTTTCAGCGTGTCGGCCAGGTCAGCCGTGACGGCCGGGTTCTTGAAAAAACTGCCGGCGTTACCGACCAGCGCCGGGTCTGGAAGCTTTCTTTTCCGGAGTGCAATGACCGCGCGGCTGACGAGATCCGCCGACACCTCTGACACGCCCATGGCGCCGAGTTGCTCCTCGATGCCCGCGTATTCGAGCCGTGGCTGAAACCGCCGCGCGAGGTTCATTCGAATGGAGGTCACCAGGAAGCGGTCCGCGTCATCGGTTTTGAAGCGACTGGTTCGATAGCCCAGGCGGCAGTCCTCGGCGGTGAGTTCCACCGGTTCACCTGCCAGCCAGTCCCAGCAGCGTACCGAGACCAGCACGTCAGACAGTTCCACGCCGTAGGCCCCGATATTCTGGATGGGAGCGGCGCCGACGAGGCCGGGGATCAGTGAGAGGTTTTCCAGACCGCTCAGCCCGTGCGCCAGCGACCAGAGCACCATCGAATGCCACAGTTCACCCGAGGCGCATTCGACCAGCGCGCCCTCGTGGCTGTCTTCCAGCAACCGCATGCCGGCCATGCGATTGAGGAAAACGTTGCCCTCGATATCGCCGGCCAGCAGCAGGTTGCTGCCGCCGCCCAGCACGAGGTCGCGCCCAGGCATGAACGTGCACCCGGCTAGGTCTTCGACTCGGCTTAGTTGCGTGACGCGGCTGGCCGTGGCCGGCACGCCAAAGGTGTTGAAACGCTGGAGGCTGACGTTTCGGGATTGCTTCACGCGGCCGTCTTGGAGCGGCGAATGGACTTCACGCTCTCACTGATCAGGTCGGGGCCGCGATACACAAAGCCCGTGTAAAACTGCACCAGGTCGGCGCCCAGTTCGATTTTGCGGGCCGCGTGTTCGCCCCGCGTGATCCCGCCTACGCCGATCAGGGCGATATGCGTGGGCAGGGCCGCGCGCAGCCTGGAGAGGACGGCATCGGCCATATCGCGCAGTGGTCCGCCCGACAATCCGCCTTGTTCACCGGCATGGGGCAGCCCTTCGAGGCCCGGACGCTCGATGGTGGTATTGGTGGCGATCACCGCGTCCATCTCCGTGGCGCTCACCACCCTGGCCACATCTTCGATGCCGGCATCATCCAGGTCCGGGGCGACCTTGACCGCGACGGGTACGCTGCGGCCCTGGCTGGCTGACAGCTCGACCCGACGGGCGGCAATGGCCCCGAGCAATGATTCGAGGGAATCCTGGGACTGCAGATCCCGCAGTCCCGCCGTGTTGGGAGAAGAGATATTGATGGTGATGTAATCCGCGTGCGGATACACCTTGTCGAAGCAGGCGAGATAATCATCCACGGCCTGCTCATTGGGGGTATCGAAGTTCTTTCCGATGTTGATGCCCAGTATGCCTTTGAAACGGCGGGCGCGAACCCGGCCCACCAGGTGGTCGACGCCTTTGTTGTTGAAACCCAGTCGATTGATCATGGCCTGCGCTTTTTCCACGCGGAACACCCGGGGCTTGGGGTTGCCCGGTTGCGCGCGGGGCGTCACGGTGCCCACTTCTATGAAGCCGAAACCCAGGCTGCCCAGCGCGTCGATATAGTCGCCGTTCTTGTCCATTCCGGCGGCCAGCCCCACCCGGTTGCGGAATGTCAGGCCCATAACCGTTGCCGGATCGTCGGGCACTTTGCACATGAACTGCGTGGCGCCCACGCCGTAGGCCAGGCGCAGGCTCTCCAGCGCCATCTCGTGCGCGGTCTCGGGCGAGGTGGCAAACAGCGCTGAACGGATCAGGCCATACATGTTGTGCGTCTACCGTGTGCCGGGTCAGAGGTCGAACTTGATGCCTTGCGCCAACGGCAGTTCCGGACTCCAGTTGATGGTGTTGGTCTGGCGTCTCATATAAGCCTTCCACGCATCCGAGCCTGACTCGCGCCCGCCGCCGGTTTCTTTCTCCCCGCCAAACGCGCCGCCGATCTCGGCGCCTGACGTGCCGATATTGACGTTGGCGATACCGCAATCGGAGCCGGTGGCCGCCAGAAATCGCTCAGCGTGCTGCACCGTGTTGGTGAATATGGATGAACTGAGCCCCTGGGGCACGTCGTTGTGCATCTCGATGGCCTGGTCGATATCGCTGAACGGCATCAGGTAGAGAATCGGCGCAAACGTCTCCGTTTGCACGATGTCCCAATGGTTTTCCGCGACGATGATGGCCGGCTTGACGAAGTAGCCGGGGCGATCGAAACGGTGGCCGCCGGTGAGCAGTTCACCGCCTTCCGCGACCGCTTTGCCAACGGCGGCTTCGAAGGTCTCCACTGCGGCCTGATCGGTCAGCGGGCCCATTAACGTATCGGCATCCAACGGATCTCCAATGCGCACCTGGCCGTAGGCGTTGACCAGCTTCTCCTTGACCGAATCGAAGATCGACTCGTGGCAGATGACGCGCCGGGTCGAGGTGCAGCGCTGGCCGGCGGTGCCTACCGCGCCGAATACGATGCTCGGGATGGCCATTTTCAGGTCTGCCGTCTCATCGACGATGATGGCGTTGTTGCCGCCCAGTTCCAGGATGGTCCGCCCCATGCGCCTGGCGACTTTCTCGCCCACGGATCGACCCACCCACGTCGAGCCGGTGAAAGACATGAGATCGACTCGCTTGTCATTCACGAATTTCTCAGCCAGGTCATGGTCATCCCCTGTGAAGAGGAGAAAGATGGGCGGATAGCCACCCTCAGCCAGCGCCTGGTTACAGATGTTTTGCACAGCGAGCGCGCACAGCGCGCCTTTCTTGGACGGCTTCCAGATGGTCACATTGCCGCAGATCGCCGCGATGAAGGCGTTCCAGGCCCACACCGCCACGGGAAAGTTGAAGGCGGATATCACCCCGACAATCCCCAGCGGGTGCCACTGCTCGTACATCCGGTGCTGCGGCCGCTCCGAGTGCATGGTATTGCCGTAGAGCATCCGCGACTGCCCAATTGCAAAGTCGCCGATGTCGATCATTTCCTGGACTTCGCCGTCACCCTCCGCCTTGATCTTGCCGTTTTCCAGCGCGACCAGGCTGCCCAGGGCGTCCTTGTGTCGCCTGAGCGCGTCGGTGCACAGTCGCACCGCGTCTCCCCGCACCGGCGCGGGCACGCTGCGCCAGTCAGCGAAAACCTCCCGGGCACGCGCCATCATGCGCTCATAATCCGCATCTGAAGCGGAATGCACCGTGGCGATGGACTCACCCGTGGTCGGATTGACGCAGTCGATGACGCCGGCGTCCGTGGTGCTGGACCATTCGCCATCGCCGAGATAGGCGCCCTGATTGACCGATTCGAGACCCAGGCTCTGAAGAATTTCGGAGGTGTTCATGTGTGTGTTTTTCGCAGGTGTGGAAGTGGCCGCACATTATCGCATTCACGGGCAGGCGGCGCACGCGATTGATGGGGGTTTTTATGGTGGCATCCCGGTTCTCGGTCCTTCTCACCACCGAATGACAAACCCAGGTCAATTCGCCTGGCCATATTCATTGAACTCCACGCAACTTCGCCGGTCATAGCCCTCGATGACGCACCCTGCCCATACCGCCGTGATATGCTCAGCCCTGGGGTTTTGCCCGTCATGAAGGCAACAACCGCCATTCAACTGCAGACCTTCACGGGCCATGGAATGAACGACTCAACTCAGGCAGCCAGTTCGGGCAAGGGCGGCGACAAAGGTGGCTCCATGAGCGAGGCCGAACTCGACCGATTGCTGGTTGAACGTGTTCAAAACGGCGACAAGCGGGCATTTGATCTTCTGATCAACAAATACCAGCACCGCATTGTCAGCCTGATCTCACGTTACGTGTCGGATTCGACCGAGGCCCTGGATGTCGCGCAAGAGGCCTTTATCAAGGCTTATCGCGCTATTGGCAAGTTTCGCGGCGACAGCGCTTTCTATACCTGGCTGTACCGCATTGCCATCAACACCGCGAAGAACTGGCTGGTCGCGCGCAACCGCCGGCCGCCGGCCAGCGACATCGATGCGGCCGACGCGGAACAGTATGACATCGAGAGTCCCCTGAAAGAGCGCAGCACGCCTGAACATGAGCTGCTGCGCGAGGAAATCGAGAAGACGGTGTATGACACCATCGCGGCGCTGCCCGAGGATCTGCGCACGGCCATCATGCTGCGCGAGATCGAGGGCATGAGCTATGAGGAAATCGCCACCACGATGGAATGCCCGATCGGCACCGTGCGGTCGCGAATTTTCAGGGCCCGTGAGGCCATCGACGAGAAACTAAAACCACTGATTGGTGGTCAATAGAACCGAGGCGTGCAAATGATGCTTCAACAAGGCACAGGTTTTACCCATGAATAAGGAATCGCTAGAACACCTCTCCAGCCTGATGGATGGTGAAATGTCCCGCGAGACGGGGCTCTTTGTGACCCGCAGGCTGAGCTCAGACGATGAACTGAGCGCGACCTGGACCCGTTATCACCTGATCCGCGACTGCCTGAAGCAGCCCGGCGGTGGCGCGGCGGTGCCGGATTTCAGTATGCGCGTCCAGCAGGCGCTGACCGATGAGCCGATTCGGCAGGCGGCACCCGGGCGTCCAGCCTGGCTGCGCCCGGTCGCGGGCTTTGCCATTGCCGCGTCCGTGGCCCTGGTCGCCATCGTTGCCGTGAATCCGCAGGGACCGCCCGGCCCACAAACCGGCGCGGAGACGGTCGTGAACACGCC
>Ga0181579_10002211_pt1 | contig 15832 bp, 15 predicted proteins | sample 071ome_24_FD_132996 | JGI IMG/M metagenome (GOLD analysis project Ga0181579, IMG submission 132996) | Coastal salt marsh microbial communities from the Groves Creek Marsh, Skidaway Island, Georgia - 071402CT metaG (megahit assembly) | ecosystem: Environmental > Aquatic > Marine > Intertidal... | reverse complement strand
CCGCCGATGGCAGACAGCACATACCACATATAGGCACGCACCAGATCCGGGGCCGGCATTCCCAGCCCCAGCTCATAATACCAGCCGACACCGGATTGCGCGCCAGGGTGGCCTTTCATCGCCGATCGCAGATACCAGTCGAAGGCGCGGCCATGATCCTGTTTAACACCAAGCCCCATCGCATACATTATGCCGATCAATTCCTCGGCATCGGCGTTGCCGGATCGGGCGGCTGGCCACAATTCGCGAAAAGCAGCTTCAAATTCATTCGCTTCCATCAAATCACGCGCCTGTTCAATTTCGCCAATGCCCGGCCGCGCCATGATGCAGACAGTAAATGCCAGACAGAAAAGAAACGCCCATTTTCTCAGCATTTATGGCTCCTGTTTATTGCCCTTTTTACACTGGCTGCCCAGACAGGCGCGCAGGCAGAAACCCTGCCAGCCCCTCTGACCGCCTCAGATTACCATGAATTTTCCGAAGAACGGGCGAAAATTGGTCAGCTGCTTTTTTATGATAAAATTCTCTCTGGCAATCGCAATATTTCCTGTGGCACTTGTCATCATCCGCGTTTTGGCAGCGCAGATGGATTGTCGCTTGGCATTGGTGAGGGCGGGGTCGGGCTTGGGCCAGACCGGCTGCCCGGTTTTGGGGCGGCCAAAATCAAAAAGCGTATCCCGCGCAATGCCTCGGCCCTGTGGAATCTGGGGGCCAAGGATTTTACCGTCCTGTTCCATGATGGGCGGCTCTCTTTGAGCGATGATTACAATAATAATTTCAACAGCCCGGCTGAGGAATGGCTGCCCCAAGGGTTGGAGAGCGTGCTGGGCACACAGGCGCTTTTCCCGCTGACAGCACAATTTGAAATGGCCGGCAACCCAAAGGAAAATGAAGTAGCAGGCGCGGTTCATGACCGGATAGATTATGTGTGGCCTATTCTGGCAAAGCGGGTGCGTATTATCCCGGAATATGGCGAGATGTTTGTTCAGGCCTTTGATGATGTAGAGACAGCTGAGCAGGTAACCATTGCCCATATTGGTGAGGCTTTGGCCGCTTTCATTGCGCTGGAATTTGAATCCCGTGATTCCCCGTTTGATGCCTATTTGGCTGGCGATGGCGCGGCCCTCAATGCCGACCAGAAAAAAGGCATGGAATTGTTTTATGGCAAGGCAAATTGTGCCAGCTGCCATTCCGGTTCGCTCTTGACGGACCAGAAATTCCACGCGCTGGCCATCCCGCCCTTTGGCCCCGGGCGCACCCGGCGCTTTGACCCTTATGTCCGGGATGTCGGCCGCATGGGAGAAACAGACAGGCTGGAAGATGCCTACCGTTTCCGCACCCCGTCCTTGCGTAATGTGGCCTTGACCGCTCCCTATGGGCATAATGGGGCCTTTGCTGATCTCGAAGGAATAATTCGCCATCATCTGAACCCGGCGGACTCGCTCAATAGCTGGCAGCCGGAAATGGCCAATCTGCCGGCTGTTCCATGGCTGGCAGCCATTGATTTTCTGGTTTGGGATGACCGGATTGAGATGAACCGGTATCGGCAAAAAATTGATATTGAACCGGTGGCAGTTTCTGATGATGAAATTGCCAATCTGACCGATTTCCTGCATGCCCTGACAGGCCGGTCTGCCAAAACGCTTAGATTTGGGATACCTGACACGGTTCCGTCCGGCCTTCCGGTGGATAAATAAAGTGCTGCCCGGCAGCTGGTGCTCTCTGGCTTTTTGGCTGGATGATAACGGTCTTGTTTGTGCTGCCATTGCTGGGCTAAGCTTTGGATAGATGGCTCAGCAGGCGTGTTGCTGCTTTGGGCCCGTAGCCGGAAAACAGTAAAGAGCCGTTATTATGTCTGTTCGTCCCAATTTTTTGTATTTCATGGCTGACCAGCTGCGTGTCGACTGGCTGGGCTGTTATGGTCACCCGGTTGTGCGCACGCCCAATATTGATGCGCTGGCGGCCAGCGGCACCCGTTTCAACCAGTTTTTTGTGGCCTCGCCTGTTTGTATGCCGAACCGGGCCAGCCTGATGACCGGGCGCTATCCCAGCGTGCATGGGCTGCGCTATAATGGCTGTTTGCTCTCGCACCGGGCGAATAGTTTTGTGGATGTGCTCAAGGCAGGCGGCTGGCGCACTGCCACCATCGGCAAGAGCCATCTGCAACCCTTTACCGATCAGGATCCGTTTAACCGGGCGACAATGGAAACCGGCCCGATTGCCGAGGCTTGGAAGCCGGAGGAGGGCTCTTACATTCTGGAGGAACCAGCCAGCTATGATGCTGAGGGCCGCTTTGAATTTCCAACCCCCTATTACGGCTTTGATCATGTAGATATGCAGACCGCCCACGGGGATGTAGCAGGGGGGCATTACCGGCAATGGTTTCGTGAAAAGCATCCAGACTGGCAGCAGCTGGTCGATCGCAAGAATGAATTGCCGCATAATTATAGCTGCCCGCAAGCCTTTCGCACGCCGATTCCAGAAGACAGCTACCCGACTGCCTGGGTGCGGGACCGGGCAAAGGACTATATCGCAGCCAGTGCCGATGAGGCAGACCCGTTTTATGCCTTTGTGTCTTTTGCTGATCCGCATCACCCGTTTAATCCGCCGGGCAATTACTGGGATATGTATGACCCGGACGATTTTGACATTCCGGTGCATTATGATGATCATAAAAACCCGCCGCCCCCGCTGGAAAATGCCAAACGCGATTTTGAGGCCGGCGTGGTTCAGAAGATCAAGCAGATCAGCTTTATGGCCACAGACCAGCATATCCGTGAAGCGATGGCGCTGACAGCCGGCATGATCACGATGATTGATGATGCGATAGGCGATATTGTCAAAACGCTGAAAGAAACCGGCCAATATGACAATACAGTGATTATCTTTAATTCTGATCACGGCGATTATCTGGGCGATTTCAATCTGATGCTGAAAGGGGCCTGGCCAAAGGACTCAATCACAAGGGTGCCGATGATCTGGTCAGACCCGGCCAGCCGCATGGAGGCGGAAACGGACGCGCTTGCTTCAACAGTCGATATTTCCTCTACCATTCTGGAACGCGCGGGTCTGCTCCCCTATTATGGGATGCAGGGGCAGAGCTTTATGCCAACCCTCACCGAAGCCGCCCGGCATCGCGACCAGCTATTGATCGAGTTTAATGACAGTGGGCGGCGGATGGGCTTTCCTGAACCAGCCCGCGTGCGGGTGCTGGTTAGTGAGGACTGGCATCTGGCCATCTATAAAGGGCTGGACTGGGGAGAGCTGTATCATCGCAAGCAGGACCCGCATCATCTGGAAAATCTCTGGGATGATCCGGCTTTTGCCGGGATCAAGGCTGAATTGATGACGGATCTGGCCCAGCAGCTGATCGGCCAGATGGATGAAAGCCCGCGATCAACCCGGCTGGCGTGACCCAGCCAGCAAAACCATGATACCTATAAAAAGGCAGGCAATATGGTAAAAGCAATCTATGCAAAAAATACAGGCCATCATGACGGGCCGATACCGCATGCGGCTCTGCATCACGGAATCCTGATCAGCTCTGGCATGTTTGGCCGTGATCCGGAAACCGGCATATTTCCTGAAGACCCGGCAGTTCAGATTCAACTGGCATTTGATCAGCTTCACGCTGTTCTGGCAGAAGCCGGGGCCACGCCGCAGGATGTGGTCAAGGCTGATTTATTTTTTTCAGATAAAAAATATCGCGCATTGGTGAATCCGATTTGGGAGACCATCTGGCCTGACCCGGCTCATCGCCCGGCCCGTCACGCCCATCAGGCCAGCCTGGCTGAAGGGTGTATCTTTCAGATCGTCATAACAGCGGTGCTCGGCTCAGACAGATGACCGGCTTTTCCGGTGAATACGCGTTTCCCGGAACCAGATATAAATGCCTGCCAGAATGACCAGAGCTGAGCCTGCCAGCATCGGCGTGTCAATTACCTCCTGCAAGACCAGCCCGCCTATCAGCAGGGAAAAGAGCAGCCGCGAATAGCGGTAAGGGCTGACAACAGACAGCTCGGCAATGCGGGTTGCATGGGTCACCATAAAATAGCCGATAGAGGCGGAGACCACCATCGCGGTCAAAGACAGGCTTGTCGAAAGCTGTGGCATCGCCGCCCCGCCAGAAAACGCCAGCATCCCGGCCCCGGTCACCGAAATGCCAAGCGAGGAATAAAAACTCAGCTGGCGTGAGGAGACAGGCTGCGGGCCGCCCAGGCGGGCAATCTTGCGGGTAACAATATCACGCAGCGCCATGCCCAGAACCGCCAGCACGGCAAACAGGCTGCCAATATCAAAATCAGCACTGCCCGGGCGAATGATCAGCATGACCCCGGCAAAGCCCACCAGCACTGAGCCGATACGGTGCGGCCCAACGCGTTCTGCCAGAAACAAGGCAGCACCCAAGGTTATCACCAGCGGCAGCATCTGCAAAATTGCCGCCACCAGCGACAGAGGGGTCAGAGCCAGAGCCAGAAACAGGCCGAGCCCGGAGACCATCTCGCCGCCGATACGAAGCCAGAACAGCCTGCTGGTCAGGACCGGATGCCAAACCTGCTTATCAGAGACCAGCACCAGGGCGAGATAAATGGCCGCGCTGCCCAGCCCCATTACCAGCATCACCTCGCCGACTGGCAAGGAGCGGGCCGACAATTTCAGGAACAAATCACCCAGCGATAAGCCGACCATGCCGCCCACCATCAGCATGATACCGAAAAGATTGTTACTACGCTCAGGCTTCATGCGCCAAGGCTCGGCAAGGGGCTGTCATCTTCGCTCCTGTTTGAATTTTTCTTCCAGCAACGCTACCAGCCGCACGGCGGGAAGCAAAAAACACAGATAGAGCAAGGCGGCAGCTATCAGCGGTGACGGGTTGGCCACCAGCGCCTGTGCATCTGTCGCCTGTTTCAGCAAATCCGGCATCGCAACAACTGAGGCCAGCGAGGTATCCTTGGCAATCGCCACACAATTAGATGTATGCGGCGGCAGCGCAACGCGCAAGGCTTGAGGCAGAACCACCCGCCGCATGGTCACCCAGAAAGGCAGGCCTATGGATTTTGCCGCCTCCAGCTGGCCAGCCGGTATCGCCAAAATACCAGCGCGCACCACCTCTGCGGTAAAGGCTGAGAATACCAACCCCAGCGCCAGCGCGGCTGAGGAAAAACTGTCCAGCCGGATGCCCATGAAGGGCAGCGCATAATAGACCAGAATCAGCAAAACCAATATCGGTATCGCGCGGAACAGATCGATAAAGGCGATGGCAAGCCAATTCATTGGCCGCGGCGCATAGAGGCGCATCAGACAGACCGCAACCCCGCCAATTCCGCCCCCGATGATGGTGGTCAGCGACAGCAGCAAAGTATTGCCGACCCCAGCCATCAAAAGGGGCCAGGTGCGCACTATCACCGGCCAGTTGAAAAATGTATCAATAAAATCCATCTGCTCCCAGCTCTCTTATATAACAGCCTTGCCGCCTGTGACCGAAATGGGCCAAATAAAAGTGGCCAAATAAAAAGAACCAGACGAAAAAGAACCAGAAAAAACAGGCTGGCAGAAAAATCCGGCCAGCCTGCTTTTAATTTGTCTGTTAGTCAGCAACCAGCTGTTCTTACCGAACGGCCCTTACATGGGCTTTGGTATCGGCAGAACGGTCACCGTGGAGGTGCCAGAGCCGGGCTTTGTCTCCAGCCATTTTTCATGGATTTTTGCCAGTGTGCCATCCCGCTTGATATCCGAGATGGCCGCATTGACCTTTGTCAGCCAGGGTGACCCTTTCGGCATCATAATTCCATAGCGGTCGCCGGTCACAATCCGGTGCGTCACGCCAACGCCGTTCATATTGGCGGTGGCATATTCCAGACCCAGATAGTCCGAGACCCCGGCATCCAGACGGCCATTTTGCACATCCAGCAGCAAGCCCTGATAGTCAGGATAGGACCGGTAATCAGAAAAGCCGAGCTTTGCCTGATTCTCCTTGGCCCATTTTTCCCCGGTTGAGCTGGCCAGCGCACCGACCACCTTGCCCTTCAAGGCCTGCTCGCTGTCCGGCCCGCCAGTACGCGCAACCAGCGCCATGTCAGAATCAAAATAGCCTTGCGTAAAGGCTTGGTTCTGCAAGCGCTCATTGGTGATGGTGATGGTGGAAATAGCCATATCTATCCGGCCGGAACTGGTCGCCGCAAACAGCGCCTGAAAGCCCAGATTCTGGATGTTGAGATCCACATTGATCCGGCGGGCGATCTCCTTGACCAAATCAACCTCAAAACCGACAAATTCATTTTGATCATTCTTATATTCCCAAGGCGGATTGGTCGGATAGGCTCCAACTTCCAAAGTTTCCGCTCGTGCCAGGCCTGTCATAAACATGACAACGGCCAGCATAACCCCGATGATTCGCAGGATTCGCATCGTTCTACCTCCTGTTTTTCTGGTAAAATCAGACATTTCATGCCGTTTGAGATTAAGTCTAGAATATTTAAGAGGATGCGCCAAACCAAAAACTTGCAAAAATGAAAAAACTTGTAAATTTACATTTTACACAGGCTTCAAATCAAGTAACATCAACTGAGAAGTCAGATTTGGGGGGAAAGAATTTGGCAGGTACAGACAGCAACCAATCTGCTGACCGGGATGATTCTTTTGATCTGTATGATCTGAAGATAGAGGTTGTGGCTGGCGACAAGCCGATGGTCTGTGATCATCAGCTGGGCGATAGTTTCTACCTGCAAGGAGAAATGCTGATCTTTCCGCCAGAGGGACGCCAGCGTTTTCCCCTCTATCCGCTGGCGGCTTTGTTGCCGCTTCTTCCGGCCAAGCAGCGCCCGACGCATCCGCATGACTGGATGACCACCGATGCTGAGATCGCCTGTCCAGACCCGCATTGCGGGGCGTTATTCCGCATTACCCGGCTGGATAAGCGCCGCTTCAGCCATGCTGAAACCACCCGCGTGCCGCTGACCGGCAAGGAGAGTCAGGTTTGAGCAACTTGCCGCAGATTGACCTGGCTGAGGGGTATCGGATTTCGCGCCTGATAAAGGGTGGCTGGCAGCTGGCCGGGGATCATGGCGAGGTTGAACCCGCCCGCGCGATTGCGGATATGCTGGCTTTTTTTGATGCCGGATTTCTGGCCTATGATTGCGCTGATATCTATACCGGGGTTGAGGAAATGCTGGGCCAGTTTCTGGCTTCGCTGAAACAAAAGCGCGGTGCCGAGGCGGCCGCTTCGGTGAAAATCCATACTAAATGTGTGCCTGATATGGGTTTGCTGGGCCGTTTGCAGAAATCTGATCTGGCCAGCACCATTGACCGCTCGCTGCACAGGCTGGGCCGCGAGCGTCTCGACCTGGTGCAATTTCACTGGTGGGATTATGATCAGCCCGGCTGGCAGGAGGCGATAGTCTGGCTGGATGAGCTGCGCCGGGATGGCAAGATAGACCGGCTGGGGGTGACTAATTTTGACGGGGCGCATTTGGCGGCGCTGGGCCGTCTGGCCCCGATCACCTCTGCCCAGGTGCAATTCTCGCTGCTGGATCGCAGGCCCGTTCACGATATGGCCGCAACCGCCGCCGCACAGCAAACCCATCTTCTGGCCTATGGGGTGCTGGCTGGCGGCTTTTTTGCGGAAAGCTGGCTGGGCCAGCCAGACCCGGGCTTTCAGTTTGCCAATCGTTCGCTGATCAAATATCGCCTGATTATAGAGGAGTTTGGCGGCTGGGATTTGTTTCAGACGCTGCTGGAAACGCTGGCCCGGCTGGCTGGCAAGCATCAGGGCGATATTGCCTCTGTCACCATCCGGGCGATGCTGGATGAGGCGGCGGTCAGCGCGGCGATTATCGGGGCGCGCTATGCTAACCGGCTGGACAAGACGCTGCGCGCCCTCTCTATCCAGCTGGAGGATGAGGATCACGCGGCCCTGGCTGCGGTTTTGGCTCAGGCATCCGGCCCGTCCGGCCCGGTCTATGGGCTGGAGCGGGATCGCAGCGGCCTGCATGGCCGCATCATGAAATATAATCTCAATCAGGGAGATCAATCCGTGGCAGCCGAAAAGGGGCTTGTAGAATGACTGGGGCTGGTAACAACCCGCTGCTGCAGCTGACCGGGCTGGCCAAGCATTTTGGCGGCTTTGCAGCGGTTGACAATGTCAGCCTGGAGCTGCCGCGTGGCGCGATTGGCGGGCTGATCGGGCCGAACGGGGCCGGCAAGACAACCTTGTTCAATATGCTGGCCGGTATGCTGGGCCCGGATGCGGGTCAGGTGCTGCTGGATGGGCAGGATATAACCGGCCAGCCGCCACACCGGGTTTTTACCAGCGGGCTGGCGCGGAGCTTTCAGATACCGCGCCCCTTTGCCGAGATGAGCGTGCTGGAAAATGTGATGATGGTGCCCGCTGGTCAGGCCGGAGAGCAATTCTGGCAGAATTGGGTGGCCGCCGGCCGGGTGGCCGCTGAAGAGCGGGTCTTGCGCGAAAAGGCGCTGGAGGTGGTCGCTTTTTGTGGGCTGGAGCGGGTGCGCGGTGATCTAGCCAACACCCTGTCTGGCGGGCAGATGAAATTGCTGGAGCTGGCCCGCGTCTTGATGTCGGATCCAAAAATCATCCTGCTGGATGAACCGGCGGCCGGGGTGAATCCGGCCTTGCTGGACACCATTATTGACAAGATTGAGCAGCTGAATGATCGCGGCTACAGCTTTCTGATTATCGAACATAACATGGATATGGTGATGTCCTTGTGTGATCCGGTTTTTGTCATGGCACAGGGGCAGTTGATTTTCAGCGGCCGGGCTGAAGCAGCGCAACAGGATCGTGCCGTGCTGGATGCCTATCTGGGAGACCCGCAATGACCCGGCAGACGCAAAAACCGGTTTTGAGTGCTGCCGGGATAGTCGCTGGCTATCGCCCGGACCTGCCGATATTGCACGGGGTGGAAGTTGCGGTCACTGCCGGTGAGGTGGCCACCATTATCGGCCCGAACGGGGCTGGCAAATCCACGCTGATCAAGGCGATTGCCGGTCTGGTTGCGATCAGTGCCGGTACGGTTCTGCTGGATGGTGAGGATATTACCGGCCAGCCCGCCCATCAGCTGGCCAGGCTGGGGGCCGGCTTTGTGCCGCAGACAGGCAATGTCTTCGCCAGCCTGACGATACAGGAAAACCTGATCCTGGGCGGCATTGGCCTTGGCCGGGGAGAGGCTTTTGCCCGCGTCAAAGAGATTTACCAGCGCTATCCGATGCTGGGCGAGAAGCGGCATGACAAGGCGGCTACCCTGTCCGGCGGGCAGCGCCAGATATTGGCGGTGGCGCGCGTGCTGATCATGCGCCCGCGGCTGATTTTGCTGGATGAGCCGACGGCTGGCCTGTCACCGATGGCGGCAGCAGAATTATTCCAGCTGGTGCGTGTGCTGGCTGCTGACGGGGCGGCTATTTTGATGGTTGAGCAAAATGCCCGCGCCGCGCTGAAAATGTCAGATACCGGCTTTGTGCTGGCTGAGGGGCAGAACCGGCTATCTGGTCCGGCATCCGACTTGCTGGCAGATGCCAAGGTCGGGCAAATTTTCCTTGGCCAGCGCGGAGCTGCCAAAAAGGCGGCGAAAAAAGCAGCCCGCAAATCCAGTAGCAAGGGGGCGAATCGCTGATGTTTATGCAGCATTTTGCAGATGGCATTTTATCCGGGGCGATTGTCGCATTGGGGGCAATTGGCCTCAGCTTTACTATGAAGATTTTGCGCTTTGCCAATTTCTCACATTCTGAATTATTGACCTGGGGCGGCTATCTGGCCCTGATTTTTCTGGCTTTTGCAGGCAGTTTTACTGATTTGTCAGCGAGCAAAATCAGCCCGTTTTCCTTTGGCTGGCCAATGTTATTTGCGATGCTGGGCTCAGCGGCGGCAACCTCCTTGCTGGCGGTGCTTCTGCATTATCTGGTGTTTCGCAGGCTGGCCCGCACGGCTGGCCATATGACACTGGTCTTTGCCAGTTTCGGGATTGCCTTGCTGCTGCGCCATTTGGTGCTGCTCTTTTGGGGGCATGATCCGATTTATTATTCCAATGAGCTGCAATTTGCCATTCGTATTCCCGGCGGGGCGCGGGTGATGCCGGATCAGGTTTTCTTGCTGGGGCTGACGATTTTAGTCGTAGTGTTTTTGCATCTGTTCCTGACCCGTAGCCGCACCGGAATTGCCATGCGCGGGGTTGCAGAAAACCCGGAGCTGGCGCGCATTACCGGGGTCAATGTGGACTGGATTATCATCTGGGTTTGGGTCATCGGGGCGAGTGGGGCGGCGATTTCCGGGGTGCTTTACGGGATGACCGTGCAGCTGCGCCCGGAGTTGGGATTCAGCCTGATTCTGCCGCTCTTTGCCGCCGCTATTCTGGGCGGGGCGGGTAGCCTCTATGGCGCGGTTCTGGGCGGTTTGATAGTCGGGCTGTCAGAAAATCTGTCGGTCATGGTAATCCCCTCAACCTATAAACCAGCTGTGCCGTTCCTGCTGATATTGGTGATTTTGTATTTCCGTCCTGACGGTATATTTGGAGAGCGCAAATGATAGGTTTTGTCTCTTATCTGGTCTTTTTCCTGATCCTTGCGCTGACCTTTGGCATAGCGGTGCTGGGCTTGAATCTGCAATGGGGTTATACCGGCCTGTTTAACGCCGGGGTGGCTGGTTTTGTTGCGGTTGGCGGCTATGTCATGGCGATATTGACCGGCCCGGCGCGCCCGGAGGTGCTGGGCGGGTTTGAGCTGCCCTTTGTCATCGGGTTGGCCGGGGCCATGCTGGCGGCTGGATTGGCGGCCTGGATTATTGGTTTGATGACGCTGCGCCTGCGCCATGAATATCTGGCGGTGGCGACCTTTGGCATTGCGGTGACCATCCATCTGATCTGTCTGAATTGGGAATATGTAACAGGTGGCACGCTGGGCTTGATAGGGATTCCGAATCCGGTCCGCGCGTTCAGCGACTCAGTGCTGATGCAGAATGTGTTTTATCTGCTGATTGTGGCGGTGGCAGCCCTGGTCGCCTTTGTCGCGCTGGAGAGGATTGTACAATCGCCCTGGGGCCGGATGCTGAAAGCCATCCGTGAGGATGAGGAAGCAGCAGCCTCGCTGGGCAAGAGCCCGGCGCGCGTGCGGCTGGAATCCTTTGTGCTGGGCTGTATGTTGATGGGGCTGTGCGGGGCGCTTTATGTTGGTTTTATCGGGTATGTCAGCCCGTCCGATTTCCTGCCTATTGTCACCTTCCAGATATGGACGATGCTAATCGTTGGCGGCAGCGCGAATAATCGCGGGGCGCTGGTCGGGGCTATTCTGGTCTGGGGTGTCTGGGTGGGCAGCGGATTTTTTGTCTCGCGTGTCGTGCCGCCGGAAATTCAGGCCCAGGGCGGTGCTTTGCAGGCGATCCTGATCGGCCTTATTCTGGTTCTGACCCTGCTGTTCCGCCCGAAGGGCCTGATCGGAGAGGAAGTTCATGTCTCACGCCATGCCCAGCTCTAACCTGTCCTTGTGGCAGCAGACAGCGCGCCCTGCCCGGCAATGGGACAGGCCCGCAGCGCTGGAGCAGGCAGATGTCTGTATCATTGGTGGCGGGCTGGCTGGCATGACTACAGCCCTGCTGCTGGCTGAACAGGGGGCCGCGGTGGTGGTGCTGGATGCGGCTGAGCCCGGTACGGCCGCCTCTGGCCGCAATGCCGGTTTTGTGGTGCCAAATCTGGCACAGCTTGATCCAGACGCGCTGGTCGCCCGGCTGGGAGAGCAGGCCGGCCAGCGGCTGGCACAGGCAGTTGGTCAGGCTGGGCGCGGCATTTTTGATCTGGCGGCAAAATACCAGATAGATTGCGCGGCTGTCACCAGCGGCTGGATTCAGCCGACCGCCTTTGCCCATCAACAGGACAGGCTCTATCAGCGCTTTAGCCAGTGGCAGGCGCTTGGCCAGCAAGTGGAGTGGCTGGACAAGCAGGCAGTCAGCCGGATGACCGGCACCAGCTGTTTTGCTGCTGGCTGGCTAGATCGCTCTGGCGGAGCGCTGCATCCGCTGCGCTATCTCTATGGGCTGGCCAATGCGGTGCAGGGGCTGGGCGGGCGGATTTTTGCCAATCTGCCAGCCGACCGGTTGGTCTGGCAAAATAACGGCTGGCACATCTCTGCCGGGCAGACTGAGATACGGGCAAAAAAGCTGGTTGTCTGTGCCAATTTGGCGCGCGCACCGCTGGCCAGCCAGCTGGGGCCAAGGCCGCTGGGGCTGCAAATTGTCCAGCTAGCCACCTATCCGATTAAGGGCAGTGATGCACAAAGGCTGGCCCCGGGGCGCCAGCCGGTTTCTGATATAAGGCGTGATATTTTCACCTTTCGTCTGGATGCGGAAAACCGGCTGATTACGGGCGGCATGGCGGTCTGGCCCTGGGAGACTATGCAGGCGATGGCGCGCCGGATGCTGGGGCGGCTGGCCCGCTATCTGGGGCTGGCCGAACGCCCGCAGGCTGAATTTCTGTGGACCGGAGAGGCAGCTGTGACGCCGGGCTTTATGCCGGTGATTCGCCAGCTGGGCCCGGCTGGCTGGGCCGGAATTGCCTGCAATGGGCGGGGGCTGGCGGCCACCTATATGCTGGCCCGCGATTTGGCGGCGTTGGTTCTGGCTGAACAGGCCAGTGAGGCGGCGACGGCATTGCCGGTAACCGAACTGGATAATAAGGCAGATAGATTGGTTTTTGGCCGCAGTTTCGGAGCATTGGCTCCGCTCGGCAAACAGCTGATTCTGTGGCGCGGGCGGCAGCTGGACAGGCTGCATGGCATACAGGATTATATATTCAATAGCGCGCATTCCAATGGGGCCGGCTAGATCGGTCCTTGGTTTCACCAGGGTGGTGCCTGCAGTTCAACAAGGCATGACCCGCAAAAAAGGAGGAAGAAGACGATGTTTAGAAAGTCTTTGCTCGCAGTAGCCTTGTTTGCTGCTGTCATGATCACCGGGGCAGCCCGGGCAGCTGATTGCCCGATCAAGCTCGGTGTTGTTCTGCCGGTCTCCGGGCCGATGGGACAGGTTGGCGAACGGATTGCCAATACTGGCCAGTTCGCTGTTGACCAATTCAACGAGGCAGGCGGTGTGAAAGGCTGCCAGGTCGAATATGTGCTGCGTGATACACAAGGCCAGTCGGCTGTCGGCGTGGATGCGGCGAAAAGTTTGGTTGAGCTGGAAGGTGTCCAGGCCCTGATCGGGGCAGTCTCCTCTGGTGTCAGCCTGCCTATCCTGACCTCAGTGGCGGTTCCGTCCAAGGTCACGCAGGTATCTTGCTGCTCCACTTCTGAGAGCTTTACCGCGCTTGCCCGGGAAGGCAAGACTGAGGGCTTTTGGTTCCGCACCTATGCCACCAACCGCAGCCAGTCTGCAATGGGGGCCTTTTTGACAACAGATAGCGGCTTCAAGAAAACAGCTGTTATCTATGTGAATAATGATTTTGGTGTTGGTCTGGCCAAGCAATATGCAAAGGATGTTGCCAAGCTGGGCGGGACGATTACCAAGATGGTGGCCTATAATGAAAGCCAGCAAAGCTACCGGGCTGAGGTGACCAGCGCACTGGAAGGGGATCCGGACTCTGTCTTTATGATTGCCTATCCGGTGGACGGCGCAACCCTCACCCGTGAATGGCTGTCACTGGGTGGCACGGATAATCTGATCGTGAACAATTCGCTGCGTTCCGATGATTATTTCAACGCCGTTGGCACGCAATATCTGAAAAATCTGCGTGGTTATGACAGCGCCCAGCCGCGGGTGCCATCTGTGGCCAGCTTCAATGAGATGTTTGAAGCCCGCTTTGATGGCCCGCCAAACGGCCCGGGTCTGCATTCGGTCTATGATGCGGTTAATGTCGTGCTGCTGGCGATGGAAGCCTCAGATACCATCACAGGTGAGAATATCCGCGATAATATTCGCAAAATCACTGGTGGTTCAACAGAGGTTACTCCGGGGCCGGATGGCATGAAAAAGGCCAAGGCACTGCTCGCACAGGGCAAGTCAATCCGCTATGTCGGGGCGACCGGCGCGCTCAGCTTTGACGGGCTGGGTAATGTGCAGGCACCTAAGATGACCTGGAAGCTGGATGGCGACAAGAATGTTGAAACCGGCTATTACACCACTGAACAGGTGGCCGATCTGATCAAGAAGCTGGACGGCTAGGCTGAGACATATCCAGACAGGAGCACTGTTCAGGTGCTCCTGTTTTTTCTTTTTTACCATTATTTTTTTAATAGGAGGCCCGGTCATGGCGGACGCAAAAACACATATTTTTTCTGGTTCCATCTATGAGGAAATGGCCGGCTATGCCCGCGCTGTTGTGGTGGGGGACCGTATTTTTATCTCTGGAACAGTCGGGGTTGATTTTGCCACCGGCGCGCTGGCAGACGGGGCTGAGGCGCAAACGCTGCAAGCACTCAATACAATAGAAAAGGCCCTGAAGGATGCGGATGCCAGCCTTGCTGATATTGTGCGGGTGCGGGTTTATATTCCAAACCCGGATGATGTAATGGCCGTTTCGGCGGTGCTGAAGGAAAAAATCGGTTTTGGCTATCCCGCCAACACGACCATTTGTGCCAAGCTGGCGGTGCCGGGTGCGCTGGTTGAGATTGAAAGTGAGGCGATACGGGGCTGCGGGACTGCCAGCTAGCGGCTGCTGCCGGTTGCCTATCCCTGCTCCTCTTTCAGCCCGTAGAGTTTCCGGGCCGCCTGTTCACTGATCAGACCAGCTTGCAGATCACGGCTGGTTTCCTCTTGCGGGCGATCATGGGGATCACCAAAGCCGCCCCCACCCGGCAATTCAACGATCAGGCTGTCACCCGCCGGTATCCGGTGCAGCGTCTTGCCTTTCAACTCAGGCCCGGAGCCCAGCCGTGCCATACCCTTGCGGCCATCATGCCCGCCGGCGCGACCACGCGCTGGCCAGTTCAACCGATCCCAGGTCGCCGCCGAGACCAGAAAATCATCCGGTTTTGTATGGGTGATCTCAATAAGTTGCGACAGGCCGCCCGGCTGACGCCCGGCCCCGCCTGAATCCGGTATGAAGGCTTTGCGCCGAAAAAGCAACGGCGATTCGGTTTCGGTAATCTCAACCGGGATGCCGCCCACCCCTGAGGGAAAGGCGGTTGTGGACAGGCCCCTTGCGCCAGCACTGGCCCCGACACCGCCCAGCCCGACATTCATCACATTAAAGCTGCGCGGCTGGTTATCGCCGCCTTTCGTGGCACTGCCTGCCCCGCTCATCGCCAGCACCCAGATAGAGCCGGCGCTTTCAGCTGGGGTTTCCTCCGGCAGGGCCTGGGCCAGACAGCCAAAGACCGCATCCGGCAGCATCTGGCCGATCACATGGCGGGCAGTGACCGGGGCCGGGCGCTCCGGGTCCACACAAGAGCCCGGCTCGGCGCGCACCTCAAAACAGGAGAGCGAGGCGTGATTATTCGGTGTTTCCGGGGCAATGATACATTTCAGCCCATAGACTGAATAAGCATCTGTATAGCATTTTGGTGAATTGATCCCAAAGCGTGAGGCAGGCGAGCTGCCGGCATAATCCACCACACAGCTATCGCCGTTGATCTCCAGACGGGTTTTCAGAACAATCGGGCTTTCATATCCATCAATGGTCATGCTGCTTTCATAAATGCCGTCCGGCACCAGCTCTATCGCCTTTTTGGTCGCGGCCAGCGAGCTGGATAGAATATGCTCGGCCAGACCGTCCAGCGAATCCATGCTGAATTCACCCAGCATATCCAGCAGCCTGTCCACCCCGACATCATTGCTGGAAATAAGCGAGCGAATATCACCCAGAACCTCAATCGGGTTGCGGCTGTTCGCTGCGAT
>Ga0181579_10002209_pt1 | contig 15840 bp, 12 predicted proteins | sample 071ome_24_FD_132996 | JGI IMG/M metagenome (GOLD analysis project Ga0181579, IMG submission 132996) | Coastal salt marsh microbial communities from the Groves Creek Marsh, Skidaway Island, Georgia - 071402CT metaG (megahit assembly) | ecosystem: Environmental > Aquatic > Marine > Intertidal... | reverse complement strand
GAGAGAATGTTGTTCTCGATGAGGCCGTTCTCACCAAACTCGGGGAAGATGCCGTAAACACCCGAGTCGATGACCCAGTTATTGCGGATCGAGAAGTTGTTCCCTGCCTGGCCCATGATGGCGTTGCCTTTGTAGTGGGTGATCTTGAACCATTCCACTGAAAAGCCATTGCCGGAGTAGAGGATGGCGTCGTTGAGTTGCTTCTTGCCGTCGAGGTGGGGCCAATTGTTTCCCTCGACCACGCCGCGCAGCGTGATGTCGTCTTTGTCGACGTACACTGTCTCGCTGTATAGACCGGGATACACCCGAATCTCGTCCCCGGGTTGCGCGGCGTTGACAGCATCCTGAATACGATCACCCTCGCGGACTTCGATGATAGAGGCGCTGGTCGACAGGGGCACAAGACCGAGCAACAACAGGCTGGCAACCCAGTTTGATGATTGGTTAATGATCGCTGTCATGCGGCTCATGGCGCGTTGCCCCCTGAATTGTGGTTGTGGCCGGTTGTTATGGTGAGACGGGCCTCGCTGTCATTGTGCATCAAAGTCGCTGTTGATGTCCCGAGGGGTGCACGGGCACCCGTTACGGGTAATCCTGAGGGAACCTCGGCGGGAATTTCAGGCATGAAGGCCTCATCCGTCAGCGTGGTCATAAAGGTCTCGAGCAAACCGATTTCGGCTTCAGTCAGTCTTGGCTCCCAAATATGCCAGTGGATCATCAAGGATTCATTCTCGGGCACTTCATGGCCCCGGCCGCCGGTATAAAACCGCGCAGCCTCTGCTAACGTCGCTTTTTGGCCACGATGCATGTACGGGGCGGTCCGCGCCACATTGCGGAGGCTCGGCACCCGAAATGCCCCTCGCTGACTGGCATCACCGGTAATGGCTTGGGCGCCCGGGTCAATGAGCTGGCCCGGCGCGTCGGCGACGCCGAGCACCGCGAGTTGCTGGTTGGTAAAAAGCGGTGGCGTGTGGCACTCCGCGCAACGGGCGACAAAAGACCTGAAGACGTTGAGCCCGGCGATCTCGTCTTCGTTAAGCGCCGCGTGGTAACCATGTGCATACAGGTCGTAGCGGCTATTGAGAGAGATCAGCGAACTCTCGAAGGCGGTGATGGCGGTATAGATCTGGTCCAGGGAAAGCGGCGAGGACCCAAAGGCCTCTTCAAACAGGCTCGGGTAAGTGTCATGAGTGCTGAGGGTTGCCAGCAATTGGGCGGGGCTGTTCCCCATCTCGACACTCGAGTAAAGCGGGCCCTGCATTTGCTCTTCGAGGCTTGACTTGGACCCATCCCACAAGAGTGTTGAGAGAAATCCCACGTTCCAGAGGCTGGGGGCGGAGCGGGGCAGGGACTGCCCTTTGATACCCACCGCTTGCGCACGACCATCTGAAAATCCAAGCGCTGGGTCGTGGCAACTGGCACAGGATATCGATCCGTCAGCCGACAGGATGGGGTCAAAGAAAAGGTACCGGCCGAGGTCAATCTGCTGCGGTGTAAAACCCTCTCTCAGCGGTGGCAAGCCGGTTTTGAGCCCGCCGACACCGGCGTCGCTAAGGGATCGATACTCCCGGTAACGGTTCCGCAGAATACAGCCGCCATCCTTGAGCTCAAAGGAGGCGGGGCAGGTGTCGCTGAGCGAGAACGGCGAATCACTCTGGGGCGTAGACTCCGGGGTGCCCGCGAATACCGGTGCTGACCAAGTCGTACCGAGCAAGAGCGAAGCGATGAGCGGCATCAAAACGCGTCCCGCTGAAAAGCCGCCCGACGTATTGTTGGTCGCCCTCAGCCGGCGCCCAATTGAATCGGGCCGGGTCTTTATCGTTTTTCGAATGCGAGCGCTTTGTGTCATGAGCGCTACTATAAAGAACCTTTAAGAGAGAGGGTTCAATAGAGAGCGTTCAACAGAGAAGGTTCAACAGAGAAGGTTCAACCAAGAACCTTTAACCGAGAGCCTTAAATAGAGACCCCTGCACAGAGACCCTGTGATGCGAAGGTCAGCGGCGTGGTGTGAGTGTAGTGATAAAAGCGATCACATCATCGACGTCATCCCTGTCAGCAAGGGCCGGCGCCAGCCGCGACATTTGCGCGCCATAGAAGTCGTCGGGATGGCTGCCCCGCAAGCCATCAAGGTAGCTTTGGTAAGAAGACCTGAGATACCAATCATTCAAGCCTGCCAAGGCGGGTGCACCTAAGGCGTCGTTGCCCTGCGCGTTACCGCCATGACAAGCACTGCAGATATTCACATAGTAATCCTCGCCCCGAGACGCATCGCCCTTGTTCGCAATCGCAGGGCGCGCCGGCGGCAATTCCGTTGCAATGAGCGTGGCCAGCCCGGCCACATCTGCTTCATCGAGGTTCGCCACGCTGAGCGCCATGCGTTTGCCCGCGGCATCATCCGGGTGGGCACCGCGCACGCCATTGATGAAGTGGCGAAGTTGTCTAGCAAGATACTCGGCGGAAAGCTGGGTGAGCGCAGGCGCGCCGAGCGCAGCATTGCCCTCGCCCGCAGCGCCGTGACAGGCTGAGCACTGCCCCTGCCAGATTGCCGCTCCGGGTGAGCCGGATAATGACGCTGTCATGGAACCCGGCTGAGATGCGATGGACCCGTTTGTTGTATCACCGCAACTGATCAGGCACCCCAGCAGGGTGAGCAGTGTGGCAAAGCGGCGCATGATGGAGTGGGTTACTCGTCCAGAAAGCTTCGCAGGTAATCAGACCGCGTGGGATGACGTAACTTACGCAGTGCCTTGGCCTCTATCTGGCGAATCCGCTCCCGCGTCACATCGAACTGTTTGCCGACCTCTTCCAGCGTGTGATCGGTATTCATATCAATGCCGAAGCGCATGCGCAGTACCTTGGCCTCGCGAGCGGTCAGACCACCCAGCACTTCGCGAGTCGCCTCGGTCAGGCCCTCTTCGGTCGCCGACTCTACAGGTGAGGCGATGGTGAGATCCTCGATAAAGTCACCCAGGTGCGAGTCTTCGTCATCACCAATGGGCGTCTCCATCGAGATCGGCTCCTTGGCAATCTTGAGGACTTTGCGCACCTTATCCTCAGGCATATCCATGCGCTCACCCAGCTCCTCAGGAGTGGGCTCCCGGCCCATCTCTTGCAGCATCTGGCGCGAGATACGGTTGAGTTTGTTGATGGTCTCAATCATATGTACCGGGATACGAATCGTGCGAGCTTGATCCGCGATAGATCGCGTAATCGCCTGACGAATCCACCAGGTCGCATAGGTCGAGAACTTGTAACCGCGTCGATACTCGAACTTGTCGACGGCTTTCATCAGGCCGATGTTGCCTTCCTGAATCAGATCGAGGAACTGTAGCCCGCGATTGGTGTACTTCTTAGCAATGGAGATCACCAGTCGGAGGTTGGCTTCCACCATCTCCTTTTTCGCGCGCCGGGCACGGGCCTCTCCCATGCTCATACGGCGGTTGATTTCCTTGATCTCGGCAATAGTGAGACCCGTGGCTTCTTCAACATTGGCAATCTGCCGTTGCAGACGCTGGATCTCGTCTTTGTGCCCGTTGATTTTGGCGCCAACGTCCTTTTTTCGGGCGACCCGGCTCACCCAGCGGCTGTCGCTCTCCGAACCTTGGAAGCTCTTGATGAACTCTTTGCGATCCATGCGGCAATCGCGCACCACAATGCGCATGATCTCGCGCTCAGGCTCGCGTACCGCCGCCAAGGCGATACGCGGCTCATCGATCAAGGGGTCAAAAACCCGCGGCGTCAGCTTGAAGAACTTGAACAACTCGCCGAGCTTGTTCATCTCGGTGATGGCGTCTTTATGATCCCGCCCCTTGGCGGCAATCGCTTTTTCGGTTTTGGTGCACTGGCGCTTGAGCGCTGAGAAGCGCTTCTTCGCCTCGACTGGATCAGGCCCTACTGTGCCTTCCTCTTCATCGTCGTCTGACTCGCCCTTGGCTTCTGCCGCGGCGGCCATTTCAGACGCAGAAGGCACATGCTCGGCCGGGTCGAGGTAGCCAATCATGACATCGGTCAGCTTGCGCTCTTCCTTAGCGACGAGGTCGTACTCGTTGCAAAGCTGGCGCACCACTTCGGGGTAATGGGCAAGCGCCGCCATCAGCTCGCGAATGCCCTCTTCAATGCGCTTGGCGATGATGATTTCGCCTTCACGGGTCAGCAATTCGACGGTACCCATTTCGCGCATGTACATGCGCACCGGGTCGGTGGTGCGGCCGGCCTCCTGTTCTACCGCAGCGAGTGCGGCGGCGGCCTCTGCAGCAGCGATCTCGTCAGCAGAGCGATCACCCTCCGCCATCAGCAGCTCGTCGGCATCGGGTGCTTGCTCAAACACCTGAATGCCCATGTCGTTGATCATCTGAATGATGTCTTCGACCTGATCGGGATCAGAGATGTCCTGGGGGAGGTGATCGTTGACTTCGGCGTAGGTCAGGTACCCCTGTTCTTTTCCCTTTGCAATCAGGGCTTTAAGTCGGGATTGCTGATGCACTCGGTCGGTCATGCGAAGCCTGCGTGGGTGTGGCACAAAAATGGCCGGCGAGTATAACGGCTTAGGCCTCCGAGCACCAATGCCATGAGCGGGAAAATATCATCCCAGCGGGTCGCACTGCGCGGCGTTATTCCTCGTATTTTCGGGTGCTTGGGCGGACGCGAACAAAGTTGTTATCCAGATGAGTCGGTCGCCCGCCAGCGAGTAGAGAGCTGCTACCCGGATGAATTGCTCGTTCTCTAGCGAACAATCGCGACCCAAATTAGTGGCTAGTGCGCTATCGGCTGGAACATTGCCCAGTCAGTCGGCTGCTACAGGTGAATAGAACTCTGGCCGCGACCCAGCGCGATCGAGCGGCGCCACCCGAGCGAGCGTTCGCCGGCCATGGCGGATTTGCTCCCAGCGGAATCACATGGCGCGGGTCAGCCATCAACTCCTGCCGGTCAGTGATCTAATCTCCTGGGTCAGACTCAGCAGGGTCTGCTTTTCGTCTGCCGTGAGTTCGGCGTAAGGTTTCCGTTTTAGCGCCTCAAACTGCTTTCTGGCGGCGTCGAGCGCCGGATGCCGACTGAGTTTTTCGACGAGTGCCTTTCCGAGCGACTCGAGCCCGATGTCGTCTTCGATCGTCTCGCGGCCGGCGAGCGCGTTGAGAAAATCTCCCTCGGGCGTGCCGAACCAAAAACCCAGCAGCGCTGCGGTGGTGACCTCGGGGTACCGCCGGATGTGTGCGACGACCTCAGTCAGCAGCACGTCATCGCGATTACCCTCGGTGACCAGCAGGGTGTCGGGCACCAGCTCTTCCAGCGCGGGCTTCAGTACCAGAAGCCCCAGTAACCGATGCACAGGGTTGAGCGAGCTCGGTGACAAATTGTCCATCTCCGGCTCGTCTGCGGGCGCATAATCCTCGGGCGGCGGTTCGCCGGGGTCAATCGGTGGAGGGGGCGACAGGTCATTCTGTGCGGTGGGCTCAATGCTGTCGGGCCGCGGTGCAGGGGGAGGTTGCAAACGCTTGAGACTCTCGGCATCGATCCCCGTTTTCTCGGCCAATGCCTGATACATCAGGGTTTTAAAAACCCCTTCCGGCAAACGGTGCAGGTGGGGCGCCGCCAGTTTCGAGAAACGTGCTCGTCCGTCCATGCTCTCCAGATCAAGGCCCTCTGCAAGATGCTTGAAGAGGAACGTCTCCAGCGGGTCGGCGTGATCAAAGAGGTTCTCCAGGTAGGCCTTGCCCTTGGCGCGCACCAGCGTGTCGGGATCCTCACCCTCGGGTAGAAACAGAAATTTTGCCTGCCTGCCATCCTGCATCGCGGGGAGCGTTGCCTCGAGTCCTCTGAAGGCGGCCTTCCTGCCGGCGTCATCGCCGTCGAAACAAAAGACCACCTCGGGCACGAGCCTAAAGAGTCGCTCGAGGTGGGTTTCGCTGGTGGAGGTGCCCAGAGTCGCGACCGCGTAATGAATGCCATGCTGCGCCAAAGCGATGACGTCCATGTAGCCCTCTACGACAACAATGCGCTCCAACCTGCGTGGATGCTTGCGGGCCTGCCAGAGCCCGTAGAGTTCCCGGGACTTTTGGAATACCGGCGTCTCGGGAGAATTCAAATACTTGGGCTTGTCGTCACCCAGCACTCGGCCACCGAAGGCAATGACTCGGCCTCGCTGGTCTTGAATTGGGAACATGACGCGCTCGCGAAACCGGTCATAGGTGCGACCCTTATCGTTTTTGACCAGCATGCCGGATCGCATGAGTACATCCTGAGCAGGCTCATCAGTGCCGTTGGCCTGCATGAGGTTGTCCCAGCCTGCTGGCGCAAAGCCGATACGAAAATCTCTGGCGATCTCGCCAGTGAGGCCGCGACCCTTTAAATAGTTGACGACCTTGTGTCGCTCGGCATGCTGGCGGAGTGCATGCTCGTAAAACTTGCTGGCGCGCTCCAGCGCTTCATAAAGGGGTTTGTTCTGATCCCGAACAGGCTCGTTGTTGCTGCGTGGGTCGTCCTGCGGTATCTCGAGGCCAACGCTCTGGGCGAGACCTTCGACTGCCTCGCGAAAATCGAGGCGCTCATATTCCATGACAAATCCGAGCGCGTTGCCGCCGGCGCCACAGCCAAAGCAATAGTAGAACTGCCGCTCCGGGTTGACGGAGAAGGACGGTGTGCGCTCTTCATGAAACGGGCAACAGGCCGAGTAGTTTTTGCCCGCTTTCTTCAGTTTTACCCGACGATCAATGACCTCGACGATATCGAGGCGATCCAGAAGATCATCGAGAAAGGCTTGTGGAAGTCGTGCCACGCTTTGGTCGCCGGAGTCGCTCGTTCACGAGCAGTGCCCTTGGCAGCCCGTGGGGTTAATCGGTTGATGTAGAGAGAGTCAGTGTGACCGGCTCACTGGGGGAGGGCAAGCGCCCCGGCATCTGCGGTCTCTAAATGGCGCTGCGGTGGGGTGTCAGGCGCCAAGCTTGGCCTTCACGCGCTGTGAGACCTGCCCCATGTCAGCACGACCCTGAAGTTGCGGCTTGAGCTTGCCCATCAGCGGACCCATGGCCGCCATGCCTTCTGCGTCGATACCAGCAAGCGCCTCGTCGATCAGGGCGTCGATTTCGTCATCGGTGAGTTGAGCAGGCAGGAAGGTCTGAATAATCGCAATTTCGGCGTCTTCCTTCTCAGCCAGTTCGGGGCGATCGGCGTCTCGATACTGGCTCGCCGAGTCGCGTCGCTGTTTGACCATTTTGTCCATGATCGCGAGTGCTCTGGCGTCATCGATCTCGATACGCTCGTCAACTTCGACGCGTTTAAACTCTGCCTGAATCAGGCGGATGGTGGCGAGGGTTTCTTTCTCACGCGCTTTCATTGCAGCTTTCATCGCTGCTTTGACCTGTTCTACGAGAGAAAGTGTGTCACTCATGGGGAGTGTAAGGCGGGCAGTGAAAACCTATGCCCGCGGTATCAGTAGAGACGCTGGCGCTTGCGGTTCTCGCGCATCACTTTCTTTGCGTGACGCTTGACCGCGGCCGCCGCGGCACGCTTGCGAATAGTTGTGGGCTTCTCATAGTGCTCACGCTTGCGGACCTCAGCGATGAGGCCCGCTTTTTCGCAGGAGCGCTTGAAGCGGCGCAGGGCAACGTCAAAGGGCTCGTTTTCTTTAACCTTGATTGAAGGCATTGATTTATCCTGTGGTTCCAAAACCGCGCAATTCGGCGCGGACCCGTTTTGAGGGCGCGCAGTATAGGCGCGGCGTTGTTATTTTGCAAAGCGTTGCGTCATGTTAGTTTTTGCCTCTTTTCGGTGCCGCTGGCACCCAAATTGCGGCCGCTTCGCGTCAGTTGGCTCAGGGAAAGGCTACATGGGCAGGTTGGCAATACTGCGAATAATTCTGCGAGATGTGAACGGATAACGACTATGCGGGTGTTGGGTATCGAAACCAGCTGTGATGAGACCGGGGTGGCGCTGTATGACACCGAGCGGGGCCTCTTGGCGGATGCGCTTTACTCCCAGGTTGAGATCCATGCGGAGTATGGCGGTGTGGTACCAGAGCTTGCGAGCCGTGACCACGTGCGCAAAACCCTGCCGTTGATTGATCAGGTGCTCTCCGAGGGGGGTATTGAGCGGGGCCACATCGATGGCGTGGCTTACACGGCGGGGCCGGGTCTGGTCGGAGCGCTGATGGTCGGTACCACGCTCGGGCGCTCGATCGCAGCGGGCCTGGGCGTGCCCAGCCTTGGCGTGCATCACATGGAGGGCCACTTACTGGCGCCGATGCTGGGTGAGCGCGATGGTGGCGCGGTGCCCGCCTATCCCTTTGTGGCACTGTTGGTCTCGGGGGGTCACACCCAGCTTGTCCGGGTGGACGGGCTCGGCCGATACGCACTGCTTGGAGAATCCCTTGATGATGCGGCGGGTGAGGCCTTTGACAAAACCGCCAAAATGCTGGGCTTGCCCTATCCCGGAGGCCCGCACGTGGCTAGGTTAGCGGAGCAGGGTGATCCCGCGCGCTTTGATTTCCCGCGGCCCATGGTGAAGCAAGGCGGGCTGGACTTCAGTTTCTCGGGCCTGAAAACCCACACCCTGACGACTGTGCGGGCCTGTGAGGCAGGCGGCACGTTATCCGATAAAGACAAAGCCGATATTGCGCGCGCTTTTGAAACGGCGGTGGTCGATACGCTGGTCATTAAATGCCGGCGTGCGCTCAAGCAAGAGAACCTGAGCCGACTGGTGATGGCCGGCGGTGTCAGTGCCAATTTGCGTTTGCGAGCAGCCCTCGAGACGAAGCTTGGTAAAGATGGCGCAGAAGTGTTCTACCCCGCGCCCAAACTTTGTACCGACAATGGCGCCATGATCGCCTACGCCGGCGCACTGCGGCTGGCGGCCGGGGAGGCAGATAGTGCAGATGTTGAAGTGCGGCCCCGCTGGCCGATGACTGAACTCAGAGCACCAAAGGCCGCATAGTGGATACCGTTTTTATCTCGGGGCTCAAAGCCACCTCGGTGATCGGTTGCTATGACTGGGAGCGCGACATACGCCAAACGCTGGTGATCGACCTTGAGCTCAAAGCCGATTTTGCGCGCGCTGCTGAGACCGATGCTCTGGCAGATGCACTCGACTATGCGGCCATTTCGAAGCGCGTCATTGCCGTCTGCGATGAGTCCCGGTTTCAACTTCTTGAGGCACTGGCAGAACACCTTGCAACGCTGCTATTGGCAGAGTTCTCGATTGCGGGGCTGCGGATGACGATAACCAAACCGGGCGCGGTAGAGGCAGCAGACGGCGTAGGGGTGGTCATACAGCGACCCTAGCCCGATCTCTGTCGCATTACTCCAACGTTGCGCGGATCCGCTCTATTTGCGCTGACCGAATCGCGGCGCCCAAATCAGGCCCTGTCAAACCTTTATGCGCAACGTCGGTCGCCTTGACAGCCTGCGCCGCCGTGCGCGCCGCCTGGAGTAAGGCAATCGACTGCCCGGCCTCGGGCGTACGCTGTTCCATTGCCAGCAGCGTGTCGCAAAAACCCTCAAAGGGTTCATCTCGCCGCAGTGCATCGAGCCCCATGAGTAACGTCAGGCATGCTTCAGCGTCACGCAGTGCGGTCTTCACTGCGGCTCGCCAGGCGCTCACCTTCGCCGCCAAAAGGGTGAAACGCCCCGGCGCCTTGAGTCGCTCACAGGCCTCTAGCGCTCGGGATTCGGGGAGATCAGCCAAGAGCGCCGCCCAGCGAGCATCGACTCGCTGCGTATGGGGTGCTGTGCGAGCGAGCGCGGCGATACCTTGTGACACGGCGACTTCGGGCATCAGCGCCGGTAATGCGCCGCAATCCGCCAACACCTGCCAGTACACCTCAGGATGTTGCTCACCGAGCGCCTTCTCGGTCTCGACCCATACCCGCTCGACAGACAGGTGGGATAGCTCACCCGCACCCACGATGTCAGTCATGAGCGCGAGGGTGTCATCCGCAATGTGAAAGCCAAGATGGTGATAGCGTGCAGCAAAACGAGCAACGCGTAGCACCCGCAGCGGGTCTTCCACAAAGTGGGGAGAGACGTGGCGCAGGCGTTTTGCTTTCAGATCTGCTTGACCGCCGTAGGGGTCGATCACCGTGCCATCGTGGTCCATTGCCATGGCATTGATGGTGAGGTCACGTCGCTCGAGGTCTTGCTCCAGCGTGACGGATGGGTCGGCGTGCACGGTAAACCCCTGATGCCCCGGCGCTGTTTTTCGTTCAGTGCGCGCCAAGGCATATTCTTCTTTGGACTCGGGGTGCAAAAATACGGGGAAGTCTCGCCCCACCTGCGTGTAGCCGGCTGTGAGCATTGCCTCCGGCTCGCTGCCTACGACTACCCAGTCGGTCTCATGATAGGGGTGGCCAATTAGGGTATCGCGGACGGCGCCGCCGACTCGATAAATCTCCATAGCGTGACTGTACAAGAGTAAGGACGGGAGATGCATGTTATCTTTGACGTGAATGCCCAGTGAAGGCAGTGAACGCAATGAGACTCTCAATATCTCTTTTGTTGAAAGGCGGTGTTTTGAGTCGACAGACCTTGTCAGTAGGATTTTCTACTGGCTTTTTTTTATGCATGACGATGGTGCCGGTTGCGAGCCGAGCTTCCGAGTCATTTTGGACAGATTTATCACCATCCTCGGTTCGCTCCCTACAACCGGTTGGCAGCGTGGCGTTACCAATATCCCATCGCACCCTATCGGTTGATCTCCGTGGGCTGGGTGATGTACTGGACACGGTCAGTCGCGGCAGTGCAGCGACGGCTAGAATCTCGCTACCCCACCCCAAAGGGGGGTTTGAGGTATTTGATCTCTATCCCTCTAACGTCATGTCGCCTGAGCTTGCGCGAAAGTACCCTGAGATACGGGCGTTCAAAGGCAGGTCGGTCAGCCAGCCAGAAGCTAGTGTGCAACTGGAGCTCACGCCGCGAGGCGTTACTGCACAAGTGCTTGCGCCCGGAGAGCGATGGGCAATCGACCCCCTGATCAGCGGACGCCCTGATCAGGCGGTTTCATATTTCGCTAGAGACTCGGACACTGCAGGCCGTGATCACAAATGTCTGGTGCATCCCGAGCCGGCGGGCGAGAAGGGAGAGGCTACGATAGATATTCTTGCTCGCGGTGTTCCAGCTGCCCGGTCGATTGGTCAAAGCATGCGGAGCTACCGCCTTGCTGTGGCGACCACTGGCGAGTATGCGCAGTATCATGGTGGCACCAAGTCACTCGCGCTGTCAGCTGTCACAACCACTGTAGCCCGTGTGGCCGGGATCTATGAAAAAGAGCTGGCCGTCACTTTTACGCTGATCGATATTACAGACATTATTTTTTTAGATCCCGCTACCGATAACCTAACCAACAACGACGGTGGTGCGCTGATCGGCGAGTCTCAAACGGTTATTAATAATGCGATTGGGGCAGGCAACTACGACGTTGGTCACACCTTCAGCACGGGTGGTGGTGGTTTGGCTACGCTGCGCACGCCTTGCAAGGACAGTCTAAAAGCGCGAGGCATTACCGGGAGGAGTAACCCGATCGGTGATCCCTTCGATGTTGACTACGTTGCGCACGAAATTGGCCACCAGTTTGGTGGAAACCACACGTACAACGGCACGCAGGGGAACTGTACCACCGGTAATTCCTCCACAGCCTACGAGCCCGGAAGTGGCAGCACGATACAAGCTTACGCGGGTATCTGTGGTTCAGACAATCTACAACCTAACAGCGACCCCATTTTTGCTGCGGTGAGCTTTGACGAGATGATCGCTTATGTTGAGGATAGCGACGGTGCTTCTTGTGCAGCCTCAACCGCCATCAGCAATCCGTTGACTGGCGCGACAAACAATGGCCCATCTGCAAGTGCTGGGAGTGACTACACTGTCCCGAGTCACACTCCGCTTATTTTGACCGGCTCTGCGACAGACGCCGATGGTGACAGCCTCACCTATCTTTGGGAGCAACGGGATTTGGGTCCTGCGGCACCCTTGGGTACAGCCGACAATGGTTCCAGTCCACTCTTCAGGGTGTTGACGCCAGCTAGCGAACCCGTTCGATACTTACCCAAGCTCTCCACTGTCGTCAGTGGCGGTCAGGACGATGCAGAAATTGTCCCGACCAAAGCGCGTGAAATGGATTTTCGGCTGACAGCCAGAGACGGCAACGGAGGGGTCGACTCAGACGATATGGTGGTCAACGTCGTCGCAACGCCACCTTATCTCTCGCCGTTCGCAATTACGGAGCCCAGCGCGGGTGGCGAGAGTTTGGGATCCACAGCGACGGTTCGGTGGAATGTGGCCAACACCAATGACGCTCTGATAGATGTCGACATGATCGATTTCTATCTTTCTACAGACGGCGGCGCGACTTTTGCCGCGACGCCATTTGATTCAAGGGCTAATGTTGGATACGCCAGGGTCACTTTTCCGAGTGGCATTCAGACGTCGACAGCGAGACTGATGATCCGCGGCCAAAACAATATTTTTTATGACGTTTCAAACGCCAATTTCACTCTCGACAGCGATGCGGCCGCGACACCAGCCACACCGACCCCGGTGCCTTGGAGCTTGGTGCCAACAGATGGTGGCGCGGAACTCTATTTTGGCGATGGTGATGGTCCTCTCACTGAGGGCTCTGCAGATATCTTTCAAGGTTACTGCCGGCCTGTGCCGGATGAGTTCGATGAGTCGGCAGAGCCGGCGAGTGCTATCAACGATAATCAGACCACGACCTCGACCATCAGTATTGACTCATTGGGCTTGCTTCCCTCTGTGGGTATTGCCCTAGATCTGGATATTTCCCATACCTACCGGGGCGATTTGACGATCACTGTGACCTCACCAGCCGGCACTTCAGTGGCTATTGCGACTAACGCTCCGGCTAGTGGCAATGACGTGCAACGAGCGGGTTTGACCCTAGATGAGTTCGCGGGGGAGAGCCCCGAGGGGGTATGGACGCTGACGGTTTCAGACGGTGCTGGTGGCGATACGGGAACACTCAATGCGTGGGGCCTTTCAGGCTATGGGTCAATCAGTGGCAGCACGGCCAGTAGTAACAGGGATCGTTCGCCAATTTATTTCACTGGTCTGACTAACGATTGGCCTCATACTTGTGAAGTCACCGCCTTCGACAACTCAGTGACACCGTGGCGGGGTAGTGCCACAGCATCAGCCGGGCTCGTAACACCGACGGTATCGCCCAGCGTCTACACCGTGACCCCTACCGCAGGGTCTGGAGGGAGTTTGTCGCCTGGAGAAGCCCTGCCAGTGGCCGCCGGCCAGCGCCTAGCGCTGACCGTAACGCCTGATAATTCGTATCAGGTGGGCTCGATTGATGGAACCTGTGGCGGGCGCCTCAGTAGATCAACTTACACTACCAATGCAATCAGTGGCGATTGCACGGTAGAGGCAACGTTCATAACGCTCGCTCCGGGTGCTCCCACCATCGACAGAACGGACTTTGGCGATGGTGAAATTATGCTCTTTGTGAGTGCAGGCTCTGGGGGCACGCCCACTAGCTACGCCGCGAGTTGCACCGATGGCGCCAACACGTTCACCGGTACAGGCACGTCATCACCTATTACTGTATCTGGGCTGACTAACGGCACTGCCTATACGTGCACCGTGACCGCGACGAATGCTTTTGATACGAGTGCATCATCCAGTTCGAGTGCAAGCATCACTCCCGAGGCTACATCCGGGCTACCGATTTGGCTCTTGTATCAGGCCACTCAGTAGCTGTTGAACGGGCAAAGTAAAAGGCAGTCAGCGACCCAAGGTCTGCGCGTTGGTTAAGTTCAGCCTGTACCGTTAGCCTGCTAGTGATTACCCAATGATTTTTTCATGAACGGTTTTGCGATGGCGGTTTGTGGGCTTTAGCAATCGCAGGTAAACCGCTCGCCAGTTTCTAGTTTGTAAAAGGTCAGTGCATTTCCCCATACGCAGCCCGTGTCGAGGCCAATGACCTTGGGATCATCCGTCATGCCCTCCAACGCGGCCCAATGACCGAAAATAATGGTCTGGCCCTTGGTGAGCCTGCGCTTGTGGCTGAACCAGGGCGCTACCTTTTTACCGGCGACTGCATCTGGGATAGGTTCGGGGCCCTTGCTGATTAAATCCAGCTTCCCCTTGCGGGTGCAGTAGCGCATGCGAGTGAGATAGTTGGTAATGACCCTCAGCCGCGTCATCCCGCTAAGGCTGTCATCCCATACGTAAGGATCGTTGCCGTACATCTCGGTCAGAAAATCTTTGCAGCGTGCCCCCTGCAAGGCGTTCTCTACTTCCCACGCGCGATCCAGCGTGTCTTGTATGGTCCAGATGGGCGGAATGCCTGCGTGCACCATGGTGACGCCATCTTCGAAATGGGCGAGAGGTTGAAAATGAAGCCACTCGATGAGCTGCTGACGATCTGGGGCATCGAGGATGTCGTCGAGGTTGTCTTGGCGACCAGGCTGCCGTGCGCCGCAGGAAACGGCCATTAGGTGAAGGTCATGATTGCCTAGGACCATGGTGATATTATCGCGATGCCCATAAAACCAACGCAACGTTTCCAGGTTCTTGGGGCCGCGGTTAATGAGATCTCCTACGCTCCACAGTCGGTCGTTGTCTGGATTGAACTTGACTCGCTCCAGTAGATGCCGAAAAGGGTCAAAGCACCCCTGAATATCGCCAACAACGTAGGTGCTCATGAGCGGTCAATCCAAGATCTGATAAGCAGTGGCTAGAGTCTAGGCATTTTTTTACAAGGGTAATAGAGCGCAGCCTTTTAAATTCTTGGCCAGCGGGATAAATCGGATCACGGCCACTCACTGCCTAGCAAGAATGGTTTCAAAATCGCGTCTTCGTTATCGGTCGCAAGTCGGGTAGTAGGCTATAAATCTGCAATGGCCAGTCTTGAGCTATGCACAGCTATGGAGATGAATTGCTCAATGGAGAGAGTCTCGGCCCTCGCACTCGGGTTGATATTTAGCGCCTCAAAATCATCATCCGTAAGCTGGCCTTTGAAGTTATTGCGCAACGTCTTGCGGCGTTGCGAAAACGCCTGAGAGACGACTTTAGTCAACGCGTCGCGATTCACCGCGGGGTAAGGAGATTCAGTGTGCGGTGTCAGTCTCACGACCGCGGACTGCACTTTCGGTTGCGGGTAGAAAGCCTCCGGAGGCACTATGAAAAGATGCTCCACCGTGCACAGAAACTGGGTCATGACACTCAAGCGACCCCAATTTTTGGTGCCGGGTTTCGCTGCGAGTCGCTCTACAACCTCGAGCTGCAACATGAAGTGCATGTCGGCAATGACCGACGCATCGTTGAGTAACTTGAAGATAAGTGGCGAAGAAATGTTGTAAGGGAGGTTTCCCACTACTCTGAGCTGTTTATCTGTCACTGGCAAGGACCTGAAATCAAACTCAAGAGCGTCTGCACTATGGAGGTAAGCATTGGGATGTGTGCTGAGAATGGCCAATAGTTGGCCGCGCAAATCGCGGTCAAGCTCAATGACATCCATTCGAAAACAATATGAAAGCAAGCCTGTCGTAAGAGCGCCGTATCCCGGACCTATTTCGACAATATGATCACCTTCGCTAGGAGCGACCGCTCGGATAATGTTGTCTATGATCAAGTCGTCGCGCAGAAAATTCTGGCCGAACCTTTTTCTTGGTAGTTGGCGCACTAGTTGGCAAATCTCTAATGACGGAAGGCCCTCGAGATGGTGTCAGACTGGACCGCGAAAAAAAAGCGACGGCACAAGAGCCTAGTTGAGCCGCGGAGGCGATATACGCAACATAGCAAGATCTGCCTCTGGTAGCTAACAACTGCACTGGGCAAGGCATTTTTCCGCTAAGAAAATTGGGGGTGGGCGTTATCTACACCGCCCCTG
>Ga0181579_10002205_pt1 | contig 15847 bp, 7 predicted proteins | sample 071ome_24_FD_132996 | JGI IMG/M metagenome (GOLD analysis project Ga0181579, IMG submission 132996) | Coastal salt marsh microbial communities from the Groves Creek Marsh, Skidaway Island, Georgia - 071402CT metaG (megahit assembly) | ecosystem: Environmental > Aquatic > Marine > Intertidal zone... | reverse complement strand
TGGCGCTCTACTTCATTGCGCACGGTTTCCAGCAAGACGTCCTCCGGCCATTCGGATCGATACCGCTCGAAATACAGTCGGATATCCTCCTCATCCACCGTAACGGTATCGGCCACCTGATTCTTGAAGGCTTGATAGACCCATTTATCGGTCCAGCGTTCGACTTCAGACCGCAGCTCAGGAGCGGTATCCAGCCCCTGGTCCAGCGCTTTTTTAACGAACAACTGATCCCTTACCAGCAGGCCGAAAGCATCGTAATAGTCGCTTCGAAATTCGTCCCCCGAGCGAAGCGATATCGGGTATCGATCAAAAGGGTATTCAGCCAAGAACTCTGCAACCGTCCACGAGCGTGCACGCGTTTCCATGATGGGTTGCGACTCGAGAGCCCGGACCGTCTCAGCGAATGGCGACGAGTCATCGAGCAGGCGTTCCCACAGACTGGGAGCACCTTCAATCCCTTCTTCCGGGCTGCTTGAGAGCCAATTCCAGAGCGCCTGTTCCAGTCTTCCATAGGCCGCTTTCTTCAATCGAAGGTCCGTGTCGGCAACAGTACGACGGATAAGCGAACGCGCAGCCAGGCGCGATTTCTCAGCAAAAACAACCTGCTCATACCGTGCCCTTTCTTCCGCCCCTGGTTCAGCCGTAATGGGCGTCCTGAGGACGTCCATTACCTCAACCAGAAGGAGCCCTCCCCTGAAAGAAAACGGAGTAGAAATATCTCCTACTGGCAAATCCTGGATGGCCTCCCACACGACAGGATCCAGCGACGTAGGAGAAACCAGCTCCGTCTCAAAATCCTGCGGGCGCACATCTTGCATACCCTCCTCCTGTTCCGCAATGTCAGCAACGGCGGCTGCGAATCCCTGCTCCAGGTAGACTTCCCGAAGCTGCTCAGCGGACTCGGCATCGGCTGCAGGCAGGAAACGCAGGGCGACTTGAATTGCATCCAGCCTGCGAAGCGAATCGATGTCGGCTGAGGTTACTGACACGGATCGGGCAACATCCTCCTCGAATACCCGCCCTACCAAAAGCTCTTCGGTCAGGCTCTTCACCTGACTTCGCACGGCAAAGGTCGTATCCAGTCCGATACGATACCCTGCTTGAGCCAGGAGCTGTTCATCAATCATGTGCTCCAGATAGGCTGCCTTGGGATTGGCCCCCTGCTTCAGGATTGGATGACCCTGTTCGAAGTCCCGACTGAACTCCATGACGGTGATGGAGGCAGTACCGACCCGCACGAGCTCCCGCTCTTCTTGGTTATCAGACGCACATCCTCCCAGTACGAGCAACGCTGCGCACAGATATGAGCATCGAGGAACCATCAGTTCGTCCGAAAGATCGGCTTGACCGTTCGGCGGGATCCATGTTCGATCACAGCGAAGTACATCCCCGCAGGAAGCAGTATCTCATCCCACGTGAGATGATGTGCTTGCCCGGACCGTATTCCACCAGCGATGGTCGCGACGCGGCGCCCTAGAAGATCCACAACGAAAACAGACATGACGCCGTCTGAATCCCCTCCACCCGAAAGCGATATGCGAAGGGTGTCAATAAATGGATTGGGAAACACCTCAACATCGAGATCGGAACCGAGTGGCAACTCGTCTCGATTCGTGGGAAGGGGCGCACCCAGAATGGATGAGGCCGGAATGCTGTACACAAACGGATAGAAGCTGGACCAGGCTCCACTTGATTTACGCTGATAGTAGTCCGTGCCAGATTCAGAATTGGTCCAAAGAGTACCATCCGGAAGGAAGGACAAGTCTTCAATGCCGTGCGGCATGATGACGACGGAGTCAGGGGAAACGACGCTCGTGGTTGAAAGCGCGTCCAGACGATATCGAAGCAGTTCAGCGGTTGTCGAGGTCCGGTTTCTGGAAAGCACCACAACAGTCCCTCGAGGAGACTCGATAAGATCTACACCCTGAATGCGCCTGGGAAGTGGAAAACGGTAGACCGGGTCCGGGTCTGGGCGGCCATTCTGATCAAGCGCATGTGCAAACAGGAAAGGAGCTGTATCGGAGGAGGTTCGATAGTCTCCTACCCACAGCGTATCCCTGAAAGCCGAGACGAATGACGCCTTGGAAGGCGTCTGAATGGTCCCATCCCTATCGGGGAAAAGGTCCACATACTTGACCGGGTTTGAGGCATCCCAATCCGGTAATGGATAACGCTCGAGCACACCGGCCGAGGAGACGTACAGTGCACCGTGAGAAAAGGCGACGCCGCCCGCATGAGAGTATGCCAGTTGACCCATGAGTCGAAATGTGCGTCGCACTAATCCCGTGCGACCATTCATTTCGACGACGATCGAGTGTTGTAATTCGATCGTTCCCAGCCGAGTGCGATGGTAGTAGGAAACGTAGACAAAGGGTACGTCCTCACCATCGATTTCCTCGATCCGAGTAGCCGTTCCCTGCGGGATGTACAGGTCGTTCGCATACGGGAGAAAGAAACGCTCCTGAATGTCGACCGGAGACGATTGAATTCTGAGATCCGCAGGAAGACGTTGATCATCCAGCGGATAATCATGGTAGGAGGGTAATCCGAAGTACGCGCCTCCATCATGGGGAATTCCGGAATTTAGATACGCATCCGTCGCGGCGTACCCCTTGATCAACGCAGCAAAAAGTTGACCAGTGAACGTACCGGTCAATGTGGGACTGCCGGGATCTCCCGTCGCCGATGTCCCGATCATTACGGGGTGGGCAATGGCATATGGACTGGGTATGGAGGGCTGCTCCTCCAGTTCTGCATGCAGGACACCGTCGACATACAGACGAAGGGTCAGTGTGCCCTGCCAATACATGATGGTGGCGGCCACCCACGCATTTTCATCTACCTCAATGGCGCTCTCCGCATCCAAGCGATAGGTCGAATTCTCAACCGCAAACTCCAGATACGGCGTATCACGCTCCAAACCGATCGTGAATCCACCGCTCTCTGAAACGCGATTGGAAATCAACGTGGATGTCTGATTGAATGCCTGACCGCGAAACCACACCTCAACCGTCATTTGTGGCCCAAGAGGTTGAGAAAAATCCTCGGTTTGAACGCTTCGAATCCGGGAAGCCGGTGCTTCGAATTCAGCCGAACTGGGCGCTGTCATCCCCCAACCACCGGGATTTCGCGCGGCAAACTCCACCGGGTCAATGAAGGGCCCTTCCTCAACATCCTCCAAAACGACCGAGGAAGTAAACGCATCACCTTCGGGTAGATACCGGAACAGAATGGCTGTCGCCTGTCCGCTGGCCTCCCGGCCAGCGGACAGAACGAACAGAACCATTACGAAGGTGAATCTGAAGACAATGTGACCCATGTATTATTTGATCAACATCATCTTCTTGGTCAGCAGCGTCGAACCAGAACGAAGCGTATAGAAATACAGCCCGCTCGAATACCGCGACGCATCAAAGGTAACCCGGTGCACACCGGCGGTGTGTTCACCTGAAACCAACGTGGCAATCCGCTGACCCAAGACATTGTATACCTGGATATCTACGCTGGATCGCGCAGGCACCACATATTCAATGGCTGTTGACGGATTGAACGGGTTGGGATAGTTCTGCGACAGCTCAAACTGAAGCGGAAGCTCGGTCGTTTCGTTGGCTACCAGCGTGCTGACATCGATCCAGACCGGTGCTGAATCAGTATCTGGATTACCGTCGGAATCAAAGCCGCCAAGCGTGCCAACGAACCCATTACCGGTTGCGTCGGCAGCCGTATCTCCACTTCCCTCGTCAAAATGCCACAATGCCAAGGTCAGGTTATCCTCAACATAGGGCTCGGTCGGAAGTTCGAAGTCCTCGGTATACCGCTCAACGACGGACACACGGACTTCGTCAATCATACCACGGAATCCTTCATACCGATCGTTCCACAGATCTGCTGCGCCGTTTCCAATGGCCATGGCCATGGTTCCACCGAGAAGGGGTACCGCGGATTCCACAGCAGCCTGTTTAACACCGTCCACAAAAATGCGCATCGAGTCGGCGGTATTCCAGGTCACCGCTACGTGATACCAGCGTGGGAAGTACTTCTCGTCGACCTTGTCGCCCTCTTCGAGGTTGACGGTATCAACACCATCCTGCATGAAGAAGAGAAGACGTCCTTCGCTACGACGCCAGCCGAGTCCAAGATCACCAGGGTTATTGCCACCCAGGTTTTTACCGAAGAGATAGGTCCAGTCGGGAGCATGGGTATCATCGGTGAGAACCGAGTCAGGTTTCATCCACAGCTCGACCGTTCCCTGATCCATTCGCAATGGGAAAAGCGCAGCGGCATCGCGAATCTCAACGCGATCCCTCTCCCACCAGCTGAAGTGCAGGGCGTGGCCCGTACCCCAAGGATGGGGGACATCTTCAAAGTCATCCAGGGAATCAAGCGCATCAATGGTCTGCGCAGGGGAGTAGACAGCATCGCTGACGGTGCTGTGCAAGACAAAAGGATCTTGAGCAAGAATATTGCCGTCTGGATTGCGCGTGATGGATGACTGCTGATCCGCAGCTGCGGCTGTTGATGTAGCAAACTCCCATTCTGCGTCAGGCACGTCAGCGATAACCGGATCACCCGTTCCCACTTTGGTACCGAACGATACATAGGCGTCGTAAGACCCATCGCTGGAGGCCAGAACCGCAAAGTCTCCGGCTGCGTCCATTCCGTCTCCAAGTGCCCCGCTCGCAGCGAATACACGCGTCACCAGGGGATCAGCCGAATAGCCCGGCGCACCGGAAACATCCCCACCACCAAAGACCGCTACCATGGCCTGTGGAGCCAATGTGTACCCGGTTGGGAAGGTGAATGTCATTCCGCCTTCATCGCCAACGCGCCAGCCACCCAGATCCACGGATGTTTCTTCGCTGGCATTTACGATCTCGATGAATTGATCCTCTGTTGCACTGATGATTCCGTCACCGTTCGCATCACCGGCTCCCGTAGCATCTGCGAGTACCTCGTTGATGACTACCGTGACTTGTGGCTGCGGTGGCGGAACTGTCGTGCGTCCATCAATGGTGGTATTCGGCGAGTATGCGGCATTGGCGACCGTCAAGTGCTGCACGAAGGGATCCACCACATTGATGTTTCCGTCAGGAAAGCGCGTGATACTGTTGTCCGCGTTCGCGGCTGCAGTCACATCGATCTGCACCTCATAGTCATCCGAATTGGGTGGCCCGCCCGTTCCTGATTTGCTTCCATACGCCAACCACGTGTCATAGGAGCCGTCATCGGAGTGAAGCAGAACAATCTCGCCACCGTTGGCAATACCGTTACCGATCGTACTGTCGGCGCTGAAGACGCGCGTTACGAGGGGGTCTGGATCATACCCTTCCACTCCGGTGACATCTCCTCCTCCAAACACGACGAGGAAGCTCCTTGGAGCCATGACGTAGCCGTCAGGGAAGGTGAAGTTGACTGCTTCATCGTCTCCAAGCATCCATCCCGAAATATCGACCGGATCTGAGGAGACATTCGCCAATTCGACAAACTCATCCTGAGACGAGCTGCGGGTACCATCTCCGTTGGCATCACCCGGAGTACCGGATGGAGGATCGGCCAACACTTCGTTGATGATCACCGTCAGCGTTGGTGGAGGCTTTGGAATGACCGAGACGCCATTCACTGTTTGACCCGGAGAGAAGAGGGCCGAACTCACGGAGGAGTGCAGGACCCAAGGCTCTGCATCGGTTGTGTTGCCGTCCGGGGACCGTGTAACTGATTGATCCTGGTTGCCCGCGGCCGTGATGTCCGTTCCGTATTCGAAGGTAATGCCATCCGTAGCCGATGTTGCGGGAGCGCCCAGTCCTTCTTGGGATCCATAAGCTGCATAGGCATCAGCGGATCCGTCTGGTGATTTCAGAACGACGTACTCACCGCCATTCGCAATACCGTTTCCGACGGTACTGTCTGCGCTGAAAACACGCGTAGCCAACAGGTCTGCATCGTATCCATCCACCCCTGTCACGTCTCCACCACCGAAAACAACAACCAGATGACGCGGAGGGAGTTTGTATCCGGCCGGAAACGTGAAGTTGATGGCTTCATCGTCGCCAAGCATCCATCCCGTCAGGTCTAGCGTGTCCGCACTAACGTTTGCGAGCTCCACGAACTCATCCTGCGATGAACTTCGGGTTCCGTCTCCGTTGGAGTCGCCGGCGTCTCCTGATGCCGGATCTGCAAGGATCTCATTGAAAATCAGCGCCTGTTGAGCTGAAGCCGTGGAAAATGATCCCACGACCGTCAACATCGCCATGAGGAATAGCCATCTTTTCATCGTCTTTCTCATTGGTGGTAAGAAAAGTGCATCGAGTTATCGTCCGACGCCTAAGGTGAAGCGCTGTGCTGCACCGAGGAATCCCATGTCAGCGTAGGAGTATTCGGCAACTACCCGAACGCGATCCAGGAGTCTGCGATCAACGCCTACTCCAAAGGACAGCCCACTGACGCGATCGCGCTCAAACAGCGCGGCGTAGCCCCCGCGAAGGGAGAGGGTATTGCCAAAAGTGTATTCAAAACCAAGATTCACTGATTCGCTGTTGTCCGACGGATTTGTAAGGTCGGCAGCCAGTGTCACTCGGTGATAGTCAGAAATTTTCTTTTCGTAGCCAAATCCGAACCGGAACGTCAGAGGAATGGAAAACTCATCCGTGTCAAAACTGACGTTCAACTGATTATTGCTGAAGTTGGCTGGGTCATCATCAAAGGCGCGTCGCAAATCCCGTCCTTCAAGCTGCATGTTGCCGCCAAAATTCAGAATGCTCGCAGCAAGGACAAAGCCTTCAAGTCGGGTTTGATACAGGATTCCGAGATCGACCGCCATCGCTTTAGCAGTCTCATTCCAAAGTGTTTCCCGGATGTATTTACCGGTAATGCCTGCCGAGAACCGGTTCGTCAGAGAGGTAGCATAGGTTACCCCCAACATCACATCGGATGCGCTGTAAAATTCTCCGGTTCCTTCGGGTTGTAGAATGGTTCGGACCGGCTGGTTGTCGACTGCGTCAAATGCCAGAACACTCAGACCAACGGTCCCTGCCCCCGGAATCCGGAACGCCATCCCGACAAAATCCAGATTGGTATCAACCAACCAATCCGTGTGATCGAATGTGACGGTTGCCTGGGCCGTCAAGTTTGCTGCCGCTGCTGGATTCCAATACAGTGCTGTAGCATCACGGGCTAGGGTTGTACCCGCATTGCCCATGGCCATTGCGCGAGCACCTACACCAATCTGAAGAAAGGCCGCGGCACTGGTTCCAGCGTTCGAGACATCCTCCACAAAATTGACGTACGGGGAGTCCGCTTCTTGGCCCTGTACAGGAACAGCCATAGAAACCGCCATCAGCGCACACGCGACGGGTATGATGCTACGGAATGTCATTTGATCAGCGTGAATTTACCCGTTGTCTCTCCTGCATCCGGCGTCTCAACATGAAAGAAGTACACACCAAAAGCCACCGTGAGTCCATCCTTGGAAACCAGATCCCAGCTTTCGGAGCCGTTTTCGAATGGGGAGTCATGCTCCAACACCTGAACCAGTTTACCAGCGGTATTGAAGATTCGGATCGTGCATACAGGCGGAAGATTTACGAAGTCGATGCGGCGCTCACCCCTTCCCGTGGCATTAAAGAGCGGGCGCTCCCAAGATGCGCTGGCCACATAAGGATCAGGGACGACGTATATGTTGGAGAGGTCGTCGGCGGCTTTTTCGCTCTCATAACGGGTCTCTTGGGTCGCGAACGATATGAGATCCAGGGAGGAGTACGGTTTGCTCACCTCCAGCAAATAGACGTCTCCCGGCTCAGGAAGTCTGGGGGCTTCGCCATCCGGTCCACTGAACGTGAAGCGCCAACCCAAGTTGAATCGGAATCCGACCGGATCAAAAACGAGCGTTATCACATCGCCCGCACTCAAGCGTCCATCAGGGATACCCGTCTCTTCCAGAATGAACAGGTACTTCCGGCCTGAGGTTACCCCGTAGATCTCGAAATCAACCGGTATCCTCTGTTCAAAGGCGAATTGTACAAAAGACGAATCCACCCCAGGGGCACCCATTCTGATCTCGATATCATCGGGTACCGGCACCGTTCGTCCTGATTCGACAATATCGATATCGGCCCTCAGGTTGGAATTGCCTTCGGTCCATCCATACGTAAGGGGAACCGGCTCAGGCGGGGTATAAACCCTGAAATTCAACCCCGATAGCAGCCGACGAGAGAGATCAACACTGTCAAAGGCCGCAGCTTCATAGATGGTCCGATTGGAGCGCGTCTCCTCGATATGAATTCCGCGCGTGAGCAGCGCTTTCGTCGTATCCGTGAAGGAAACCCGGAATTCTCCTCCACGCTCCAAACTGTCAGGCACCACGACCTCGATTTCAATATTCCCCGTTCCCGGACCGTCGTGGATGATCTCGCCATCGATTCCGCCGAGTAAAACACCTGCCCCAGGAGCATTCGGAACGACCACGGCGGTGTTTCGATCAACAAACGTGACGTTCCCGATGAGGTCTGTTTGAATGATTTTCGACGCTTCGCTCGGCGAGATAGGCGTCAGCTTATCCCGGGTCGATATGCCGCGATCAAAAAAGTCGACATCATATCCCGCATCGTAGGGGACGAGCGCATAGTAGTACGCTCGTCCATTATCCAAGCCGGTATCCTTGTAGTAGTACCGAAGACCCGAGTCCGTCCCGGTATTGAATACAGCGCCTGTTTCCCCGATCTGTATCGGATGAGGCCCGTTCAATCCATTGTCGAGATCAAACTGAGCGATAGGCTGCCAAAGAATCGGATTCCCGAATGCGTCGGTAATCGTCTTGATCGAATTGAACGAGGGATCGGTAGCCCGGTAAACCATGTAGCCTTCGAAATCCGTTCCGTAGATCGGATCACGTGAGAATTCGGCAACATTGTCCCACATCAGAACGGCAGACTGGTCACCCTGGACCGCTGTCAGACGCGATTTGTTCGGTGGCTTCGCGAATGAATAGTCTGCGTCATAAATCTTCTGCATCGTCCGCTTGTTGCGAAGGATGTCATCGAAGTTGCGACCAAACAGACAGGCAATGGCGAACTTGCGCGTGGCCTCCCTTGGAAGGGAGAAATATCCTGAGCCATAAATGAAAGCAAGGTTACTGGGCATTTCGCCGCCAAACCTGTTGGGCTCCATTTCAAGCCAGGTCCGCTCGTCATCGCTCACGTTCCCCGCTGGGCGCAGGACGTAACTGGTCAGTCCAATCTGATCGGATTCATCATTATCGGTTTTTCCAAAGTTCGGCTCGCCCTGATCAGGACGGCCATTATCCTCGGTGCCATCCGAATCAGGCCCTGGATAGCCATCATCGTTGGGCCCCAGGCCGTCCGATCCTTTATCATCAACGAGGGGCTCGTCGCTCTCTCTCACGCCATCTCCATTCAAATCGTCGAATGGCACCCAGTCCACATCCTCATCACCCGTCCACCATACTCCATACTCCACGGCGGGAAGAAGCGTCGGGCTTCCGAAGAAGCTCTCAAAGTCAGTCATCAGATACCGCGAGGACAGTTCCGCCAAGATGGCTTCTTGACCTTCAATGCGGATACCCGCGTCATCGTCTTGTACTTCGTCAGCGATTCCGTTCTGATCGTTGTCTTCACCGTCGAGCGGATCTCCAGGACTTTCAAGAAACGCGAAGCCGAAGTATCCCACACCGGGACGGCCCCGATTGTCTATGCCGTCGCGATCCCACATGTAGACGATGTCATCCTGACGCTCGAAATCCGCAAAATCATCAACAGAATCTCCCTGTCCTCCAACGGCGGGGTCTACGTACATCCCGAAAACGACCTTGATCAAATCCTTGTCACTGACATTTTCGATGTCATATCGGACGATCAGAATATCCTCAGCCTGCACGTTGACCCACTGATATCCACGCACGCCAACCTGCAATCCGATGCCTCTGCGGCCCGTCGGAAAATCGGATGAGTCAGCTACACTCCCGGTGAACGGAAAGTAGTCGAACTCGTCGTTGTTACGATCGTCCATGACGTAGTAGGACTCCTGATCCGCACGGACAAAAGCACCAAACTCCCCATTCCAAAGTCCATCACGAGATTCTGGATCGCCGGGATAGTCATATGGCCACGGCTCGGGCCACGTCTCTTCCAAATGACTCATGGCCGGATATTCCAGTTCATTGAATGAGCCTGGATTGACGTAGCCGGCCAAAGGCTCCCATCCATACGTGTGGGTTCCGTCAGGACTTACGTCGAACGAGCCTGGGTTGGTGTAATTCTCGGAAACGATCCGGATGTATCGACCCTCCGTATCCTGCACCTCAGCGCCCGCCATCATGACGAATTCGAACCCGTACCATTGGCCGGAGCCTTTGGGCCACTCCATTTTCGGCGGCTCAAACCGACTTCCGAGGTTGCCGTAGTTCGAGTAGCGAGTAAACACCAGGTTGCCGTCATGAACGCCGGTTCGACGATACTCTCGGCCTGCCTCTGGTCGATCCTGTGCGGAGACAAAAAGCGGAAGGCACAGACTGGCCAGCAGAAACAGCACTCCCTTTGGACCCATACCTCGGAGTCCATTCGTCTGCGCAAATACTGACATCAGCTGGCTCGACATTTCTCTCGCTATGTTGGTGTGAGGCATCTTCAAAAGCGAATGTCAAGGCCCAAAATGATTCGTCTCGGAGGATCGAAGAAGTCCGGGCGCAGATCAACTTCTCCAACGGTAAAGTTGGGATTGAGAGCCAACACTTCAGCCTCGCCCAGCGTTCGGTACGGATGAAATGCATTACCCGTGCTTGAGTAGACCGATTTGGCATTCAAGCGGTCAAGTACGTTGAAGCCTTTGGCATAGATACGCGTCTCGAGACCTGCCATCTGAATGCGCTTGGATACGTTGATATCCAGATTCATACGAACCGGCTTCGATTCGCTATTGGCAAGCTGAGAAGTAAGCTGACTTCCCGGATTCGATGGCGTGTAGGGTTGGCCCGTCGAGAAGCGGCCAATAAGGCTCAAGGTCAAGCCCTTGGGGTCGCCCATGATCACCGAGCCATTCAAGGAATGCCGCTGATCCCAATTCAATGGAATCACCTGTTTCTCCGGCTCTATCGGTGGCCGTGTCTGGTTATTGAAGAAAACCGCATTCGGATCCGACGCGTTTCCTTTGGCCACCTGATACGTGTAGTCGACCGTCAAACCGAATTGGTCAGCAAACTGACGGAGCAATGAAAGGGCAAACCCTTTTGTATTCCCGTAGTCCCGGTTGATGTATCTGGCGTAGACTTTCTTGTCCACGGTATTGACGATCTCTTGCCCGAGCAGATTTTTGATGTCCTTGTAATAGATGGTGGCCTCCACCTTCCAGGACGAAGTCAACGCGTATTGTACGCCCAGCTCATAGGCCGTTGTGCGCTCCGGCTTCAGATCCGCATTACCCATGATGGTCTCCAGGTCCCCAAGCTCAACTTCAAATTCCGAGTTGGTGTAGATGTAGGAGAAGCGCGGTACCTGAAAGAATCTTCCGTAGGAGACATGAAGAACTCCTCGGGTTGAAATCGGAAACGCGAGACCCACGCGTGGACTGAGCTGCATGGACCGCCCGGCGTCAACGAAGTCTGTTGCCAGACGAATACCATCCTCGGGGTTGGTTACCGCTTGAAGATCCTCCGGAACGGGGGCATTGGGCTCCCAGAGGTCAAATCGTATACCAGCGTTTACAACGAGTTCGTCTACTTCCAGCTTGTCTTGTACAAACAAGACGAGTTCCCACGGCTCTCGCGTGTACTGATCGTTTCCAGCCGTATTGCCGGCAGGAATGCGCTGCGTTGGCTCGAGATAGACGGGGCCATCAGAAATGGTAACCTGGGATGCTTCTTCGATACCGTGTCGTTGCCACTCGATTCCAGCCTTGACCAAATTGTTCTGGTTCACCTGCCGTTCAGCCTCCAGCTTCACCAGGAAGGTGGAGTTGGACGCTTCGCCCCTTCCGTTGCTCGTGCCTCCGAAAGCGAAACCGTTTGCTGCAAAGGGCGATCCCTGATACCTGGAATCCAATGGATCATCAAAAAGGCGGCTGCTAACCCTGTTGTTCTGATAGGAAATTCCCAGCCGCAGGTACGAGCGAGCATCGGGAGTCAGCGTAAAGGACAGCAAATGATTTATTCCGCGCTCGGTAGTCGTCGGTAGTCCTTCTGGAGAATACCGTCTGTAATCCTGATACGACTTGCGCTCCTCATCACTGAAAAAGGCAGCGTAGTTGGCCGTCAACATGGATGAAAGACGGAAGGAAACGCGGCCGTGCCACGAAAGGCGTTGTCTCGGATTCATCGACACCAGCGACCGGTCTCCAGATAGCAACGAGTCCGGAATCGGAATACCTACCAGGTTGTCAAGATCAGATGCGGATTGCTGCGCTTCCTGGATGTAGGCCTGGATAGGTACGGTATCGGACGTCAGGGCTCGCCGTTCTCCATTGAGCCATCCGGAGTTATCAGAGAAGCGAAGGTTGGTAAAGAACGAGCCATCGCGCAGAAACCGTAGAGGACCTTGAAGGCTGCCCTGGAGATTGAGCTCGTCCAGCGACAGGCTTTCCTCTCCGATGAAGACATCCGAATCAGCCGTCAGGTAAGAGCCACCGTAGAGACCAATGTCGCCCGAAAAGCGGTCGATCGACCCCGTTTTCGTGACAATATTTACGACACCTGACTGCGCTTGTCCGTACTCCGCATTGAACACACCGCTGATGACCTGCAGTTCTTGGATCCAATTGTTCTCGATTTCAATCTTAGACCCCCCACTGTATTGATTCGTCACGGGAATGCCGTCGACGAGGTAGGCCACTTCACCGGAGCGACCGCCTCGCATATGAAGTCGTCCTTGTGAATCGTACGTAACGCCAGACTGCAACTGAAGGAGATCAGAAACCTCCTGAACGGGCAGATTCGCAATCGCTTCGGAATCCACGTAAGACGCTGAGGTGGTGCGATCCACCTCGATAATCGGCCGGGTCGCCGTAATGAATATCTCCTCCCCTTCAATGACCTCGACGGTCAGTTCGAAGTCCACACGAGTGGTACGATCAATGGAAACCCTGACCTCTCCTTTTCGAACCGTTCCAAAACCGACCATGGAAGCCCGGACCGTGTAAACGCCCGGAGCGACGTTTATGATAGCATAGCTGCCGTCAGGAGCGACCGCTGCTCCCTGATTCGTCTCCTCGATGATGACCGTGGCCCCGATGAGCGGCTGGCCGGTTTCACTCTCCAGAACCTTGCCAGTAATTTTTCCGGCAGCCTTCTCAAGATCGGTCGCAAAGGACGGAGCGCCCCACATACCCTGAAGTATGCTGGCAACAACCAAGGTTAAGGTCAACCGAACTATTCCGCGCATGGCCGTCACAAGTGCCTATTCCGAATATGGCCACCCTCTCAAAATCGAAACTGTAGCCAACAACTCCTCCGCCAAGACCAGGTCGTTCCGGTGCATGCACGCATCTTCCGGAAACCGCTGAGCGACGCATGGACATCGTTTCGTCTTGACTCTTGGGAGAGATAACAATACACACTACATCAGATTCCATCAATAATACCAGATAATCAGTCATATCATGATCGTATCTGATCGTTTTGTACCTATTATCAGACACAAAAGCGATCGAAGGACGCCTGAATGCTCATATGACCACGACCAATCATGCAAAGCCCAGCGGAACGCCACAATCATATCCTCAACACCTTGCGACAACGGGGATTCGTGACCGTGCACGATCTCCAAAAAGATCTGAATGTGTCTGAGGCTACCGTACGAAGAGACCTCAGACACCTCGAGGATCGAGATCTCCTTCACCGAACGCACGGCGGCGCCAATCCCCAGAGTCATCTGCTTTATGATCGCCCCATCTCTGAAAAAGCAAAAAGGTATTCGGATGAGAAAAGACGCATCGGCCGGACCGCCGCGGAGTTGATTGAGAAAAATGATTCGATCATTCTTGCTTCCGGTACGACGGTGCTTGAAGTCTGTCGGCACATTCCCAACAGTGCTACTGCCACAGCCGTAACGGCGTGCGTTCATGCTGCCTTGGAACTGGTAAATCGTCCCGGAATCGAGCTCATCCAATTGGGAGGAATGGTTCGTCCCACATCTACATCGGTCGTCGGAACGAGCGCAACGACCATGATGACCGCCTTGTCCTGCCGCAAACTTTTTTTGGGCGTGGACGGCTTGGAAGTACACCATGGGCTGACCACCTCCAGCCCCCTGGAGGCTCACCTGAATCAATGCATGCTCCACGCAGCCCAGGAAGTAATTGTCGTTACAGATCACTCCAAGCTGGGCGTTCGGGGCTTCAGTAAGATTTGTGCTACGGACAGAATCGATAAGATCATCACAGACGATCAGGCTCCTCGAGAAACCGTTCGTCTGCTGGAAGACAGTGGAATCGAGGTGATCTGTGTGTAGCAGGTATCAAACCCCTCAGCACGCTGGCGAAAAAAAACAGTATCTCGGACGCAACATCGTTTTACCTTGACGCACTGAACTCCTGTGCTGAATTCCGGGGGCGGCACCCATCCACGGTGCGCCCAGCGCACACGCCCATCTGCGCTTACAGGTTATCGCGACAGCCATGCCGACTTATCTCCACGCCATTCAGTCTGCCGTTCCGCCCACCTCCTATTCCCAGGACGAAGCAGCGCGCGTCATGCTCAACACGCTTGAGCCGGGAAGCAGGGCCTCAAAGCTGGTCCACCGGATCTATGCCCACTCCGGGATCGAAACACGGCACAGCGTAATCACTGATTTTCGAGAAGGTGAGGGTGACTTTATTGACGGAGAAGGCTGTTTCCAATCGCCATCTACCGGGACCCGCAATGACCACTACATGCGTAATGCCCGTCCCCTGTTCACGGAGGCTGCACGGAAGACGCTGGATGCAGCGGAGGGCTTCGAGGCAAAGGACATAACGCATGTGATCACAGCGTCATGTACTGGTTTTTATGCGCCTGGTCCCGACTTTCATTTGGTCAAGGACCTTGGGCTGCCTGCCAACACCAGGCGCTTACACGTGGGATTCATGGGGTGCTATGCCGCCTTCCCCGCTCTCACGACCGCCAGAGCGTTCTGTTCGGACAATCCAGACGCCGTAGTCCTCGTCGTGTGCCTGGAACTCTGCTCGCTGCACCTGGAGCCATCCGAAGAGGTGGACGACATCCTTGCATTCTCGGTTTTTGCGGACGGAGCCGCCGCGGCACTCGTGTCCAATCGCAAGCCAGCCAGTGCACCTGCGTTCCGACTCGATGCGTTGGACTCAACCATTGCACCGGACAGCGAGGAAGACATGGCGTGGACCATCGGCGATCTTGGGTTCAAGATGGTTCTTTCGACCTACGTTCCTAAAATCCTTGAAGCGAATATTGGCCATGTAGTGGACCCCGTCTTGGACCGTGCTGGGCTGGACAAGCAGGATATCACGCATTGGGCCGTGCATCCAGGCGGGCGTGCGATCCTGGATAAAGTCCGCAACGGGCTGTCGATTGATGAATCCCAACTCACGGCTCCCCGATCCATATTGAAGAACTACGGTAACATGAGCAGTGCCACCATCCTCTTTGTCCTGAAGCAAGTCTTGGCCGCGGCAGATCCCGGGGAGCGCGTAGTTGCCATGGCATTCGGGCCCGGGTTGACCGTTGAGACCGGACTGATGGAGCGGGTGTAGATGCCTCGCTGGGTCCTGTCAAAGCGCGCCGTTCACCTTGAGGAGATCATGGATGATCCGGACTGTGATCCGGTCCTGCTGAACAATACCTACGACTGGTTTGCACGCTTGAATCCGTGGCTGGGGCGCTGGAAAGCTGTAT
>Ga0181579_10002203_pt1 | contig 15866 bp, 10 predicted proteins | sample 071ome_24_FD_132996 | JGI IMG/M metagenome (GOLD analysis project Ga0181579, IMG submission 132996) | Coastal salt marsh microbial communities from the Groves Creek Marsh, Skidaway Island, Georgia - 071402CT metaG (megahit assembly) | ecosystem: Environmental > Aquatic > Marine > Intertidal... | reverse complement strand
TCGAACCGCCGGGCCGTGCTCGATTACCTGGGCGCTACGGCGGCAAGAGGCGAGGTCGCGACAGGCCTGCTGTACCTCGAGGACACGAACGACGACATGCATTCCTTCGAGAACACGGTCGACACTCCCCTGGTCCAGATCCCGTACCGATCGCTGTGCCCGGGTTCAGCGGCGCTCGACGAAATCCAGGAGGAGTGGCGATGAGCCACGAGGAGTCTGCGGCGCGCCGCCTCATGGTGGCGCTCGGACGTACACTCGCGGTCGCCGCGGTCGCCGCGGTCGCGGCCCCGCTGACCGCGTTCGCGCTCGCCCAGCCTCTGCACGCCCAGGTCACGGGCCAGGCCCTCACGCACGCACTCGACTCGGCGGCTCGTGCTCATATCGACAGCCCGATCGTGCCCGGCGTCTCGGTCGCGGTCGTGCGGGGTGGGGAAGTCCTCCTGCAGGGCGGATACGGCTTCGTCGACCTGGAGTGGGGCGTGCATACCCCCGCCGCCGGCGACGCCTCGTACGAGATCGGCTCGGTGACCAAGCAGTTCACGGCTGCTGCGATCCTCCTTCTGGTCGAAGAAGGCAAGGTCGATCTGGACGCGGACTTAACGGAGTACCTCGACTTCGACACGCAGGGGCGCACCGTCACGGTCCGTCGCCTCATGGACCACACGTCCGGGATCCGCAGCTACACGGAGATGCCGGTCTTCGGGACGCTCGCGACGCTCGACCTGCCGCAGGACACGCTCGTCCGTCTCGTCGAAGCCGAGCCGTTCGACTTCGAGCCGGGCACGGCGCAGATCTACAACAACTCGGCGTTCTTCTTTCTGGGGCTCATCGTCGAATCACTGAGTGGCCAGACGTACGAGGATTTCGTCCAGGAGCGGCTCTTCGATCCGGCGGGCATGACCGAGTCGTACTACTGCGACGAAGTGGCGATGCGAGACCGGCGCGCCCATGGGTACGACATGGCCGGCCCCGAGGAGCTGATCCGGGCGCAGTACCTCAACCACGCGTGGCCGTACGCTGCGGGTTCGCTCTGCTCGACCGTGGCCGATCTCGTGAAGTGGAACCGGGCGCTGCACGGTGGTCGGATTCTGAGCGACGCCTCGTACCACGAGATGACGACGGCAAGACCGCTCGAGAACGGAATGCCGATCGGGTACGCGATGGGCATCACCGACGGGATGCGAGGCGAGATCCCGATCAACAGCCACGGCGGCGGCATCAACGGCTTCGTCTCGATGCTCGAGTGGTACCCGGAGCAGGAGCTGAGCATCGTCGTGCTTCAGAACTCGACGGCCCCTCCTGGGGCCGGGGCGCTCGCTTCGGCGTTCGCGAATCTCGTGCTCGGCCCGGTGCCGGATCACGTGGAGCAGCCGTTCGACGGATCGCTCGCGGAGCTCGAGGGCACGTACCGTGGAATCGCGCGTGGTCAAATGATGCAGATCGACGTTCGCGCGAACGGCGGCCAGCTCGAATTCACGCCGGAGGGCGCTGATGCCCCGATGGTCCCCACGCACATTGGCGACCTCACGTGGGCGACCGGTGGGACGCGTCTGATCTTCCGTCGCGTCGGCGACGCGATCGGCGAGCTTCGCTTTACCGGCGGGTCGGCGCACTACGTGCTGGAGCGTATCGACTCGTAGCGAGGAACGAAGCAACGAAGCCGCGGGCTCGACGTATGTCTATATATATGTACGAGCGCGCAGCCCTCACGGAGCGCGCCGAGCCCCGTATGCAGCACCCATGGCACGTTCGATCACCGACATTCGCTGGCTCTTCACTGCGCTTCTGACGGCCGCGTCCGTCATGGCGCCGGCGCTGCACGCACAGGTCGAAATGTCGGCCGAGGCCCCGCCTCCGCTGGCGTATCTTGAGGGCACGGTCGTCGACAGTGTCTCCGGTGATCCGATTCCGGGTGTGCTGATCCGGATGGACAGCGGGCACGAGGTCTTCACCGACCGCCTCGGCCGCTTCGAGTTCGAAGATCTCCCCGAAGGGAAGCGCCTCGTGGCGATGATGACCGCGGATTGCCGGATCACGTGGGGACAGGTCACGGTCGTGCAGCGCTTCCCGCGTGAGGTACGCTTTCGCCTGCCGCCCGCGTTCGGTGCGAAGGCGCAGGAGGATCAGCGTGAGGTCGAGGAGCGCCAGCGCTCCACCGGCCGCCGACTGGAAGCCCATGAGATCGAGGGCATGAACGCCCGGAATGTCATGGAGCTGATTCGCCGGTTGGCCCCGAACATGGTCAGCCCGATGCCGGGCGACGTGGGCGCGACGTCCACGTTCCGATCTGCACGTGGCCGCTCGACCGCGGTCGCGGACCCCCCGGTTCTCCTCATCGACGGGGTTCGGACGCCCGGGGCCGAGGGCACCCTCTCGCAGATGCGTCCCAACGAGGTCGAGTCGATCGAGGTGCAGCCGGGGGCGGCGGCCGGGTGGGAGTACGGGTCGGCCGGCGCGAGCGGCGTGATCAAGGTCACGCTCAAGAAAGGACTCGCCTCCGGGGCCTCGGAACGCCCGACTGCGGCCCCCTGCGTCGTGCCCGCGTTCCCCGGCGGCTGAGACATCCGTTTACGCTGCGCGCCTCCGAGAGGAAACGGACGGCGCATTCGTGAGGGGAAAACCCTTACAGGACCTTGCGTAAACATCTTGACTTAGGGTCCGGAACCCCATAAAACCTATCCTTTGGGATGATGTTGGGCGGAATGGGTTCATGTACCTAGGGTCAATTGAGGAGGTCTCATGGCTCTACGGACGTTCGTAAGGGGCTCCGTGAAAGCCGCACGCAATCTTGCGATTGCGCTGGCTTTTGCGGCGTTCGGCGCGGTCGGTGTGACTGCGCAGAACACCGGAACGGTTACCGGCATGGTCCGCGACGCGGCGACACTGGCTCCCCTGGCGGGTGCACAGGTCTCGGTCGAGGGCACGGGTGTCGGCGGCCTGGTCAACAACGTTGGCCGCTTCCTGCTACTCAATGTTCCGGCAGGAACGCAGACGGTGAACGTCACGATGATCGGCTACTCGGCCGGTTCTCAGACGGTCAACGTCACCGCGGGTGGTACGGCCACCCTCGATTTCGAACTGCGCGAGCAGGCTCTTTCTCTCGAAGGTGTCGTCGTGACCGGTACTGCCGGTCAGGCGCGTCGTCGTGAGGTTGGTAACTCGATCGAGTCCGTCGGTGCGAGCGACATCGCTGTCGCTGCGATCACCGACGTCTCGAACGTTCTCCAGGGCCGTGCGGCCGGTGTCTCGATCACCGGTACGGATGGTCAGGTCGGCGCCGGGTCCGAGATCCGGATCCGCGGTAACAGCTCGATTTCTCAGAGCAACCGCCCGCTGATCTACATCGATGGTGTCCGGATGGAGAACAACTCCCTCATGCAGGCTGATGAGGGTGCGGCTGGTACGATGGCGCTCGACGGCGTCAACCCGAACGACATCGATCGCATCGAGATCGTTAAGGGCCCGGCCGCCACGACGCTCTACGGCACCGAGGCCGCGGGTGGCGTGATCCAGATCTTCACGAAGCGTGGCTCCGCCGGTGCTCCGGCGTGGACGCTGACCGTCGACGGCGGTCTGTCCAACATGCCGCACCAGGGCCCGCTCACGGATGGCGACGTCAAGGTGATGGCCAACGCCTTCACCGAGACGAACACGGACATCTACCCGACGGGTGACTTCGATGTCGACTACCTGCTCCCGAGCGGCGACATCGGTAACAACAACGGGCTGCGCCTCAACGACTGCTCCTCCGGCGTGAACATGAGCTCGCTGTACCCGACGATTGACGACTACGGTGCCGAGCCGGGCTGCCCGGCGAGCGGTTCGTGGTTCCGTGACGCTGTCATGCAGCGTTACAACCTCAGCATCCGCGGTGGTGGCGAGACGGCGACGTACTTCGTCTCCGGCCGCTACGCCGACGAGCAGGGTGTCGTCGATCCGCAGGGCCAGGACAGCTACAACCTGCGCGCCAACGTGCAGTTCCAGCCGTTCGATGGCCTGGATGTGAGCCTCAACAACATGTACACGAAGCGGAACATCACGTGGATCCCGAACGGCAACAACGCGTCGGGCCTGTTCCTCAACGTGCTGCGTGGTGAGCGTGGCTACACGCCGGGCAACGACGACTCGCTGACGCTGTTCAACGACATCCTGACGAACCAGTCGCAGTGGGTGACCTCTGCGTCGATCGGTTGGTCGCCGACGGCGAACTTCTCGCACCGTCTCAACTTCGGGATGGACTACACGTACGTCGACTTCATCGATTTCAAGCCGTACGACAACTACGAGAACCCGCTGGGTGATCGTGAGAACGACACGTACAACGACCGCAACATGACCTTCGACTACAACGGGTCGTGGCGGACGGACGTGACGGACGTGATTTCGTCCTCGTTCTCCTGGGGTGGTCAGGTGTACGAAGAGTACAGCTGGCAGCTGAACGGCTTCGACTCCGAGTTCGCCGGTCCTGGTGAGCAGCTTCTCGGTGACGGAACCGATCCTGGCATTAACGAGAACCGTCTGACGGTCCGCTCTGGTGGATTCTTCCTCCAGGAGCAGGTCGGCTTCGGTGATCGCCTCTTCCTGACCGGTGGTGTTCGCTGGGACGGCTTCTCGACGTTCGGTGAAGGCTTCGGTCTCGCCGCGTACCCGAAGGTCGCCGCTGCCTACACCATCTCTGATGAGTCCTTCTTCCCCGAGACGTTCATCGACGCGCTCAAGCTGCGCGGTGCATGGGGTCGGTCCGGTCGTGCGCCTGGTGCGTTCGACGCCGTGAAGATCTACGAGGCCACGCAGGCCGACGAGGTCGTTCCGGCACTCATCATCGGTAACCTCGGTAACGCGGACCTCGGTCCTGAGGTCTCCGAAGAGATCGAGCTCGGTTTCGAGACGTCCCTCTTCGACGGTCGTGCGTCGATCGACTTCACGTACTTCGACCAGACCACGACGGACGCACTGATCGGCGTGCAGGAGGCTCCTTCCTTCGGTACGGAAGAGCGGACCCTGCGCAACCTCGGTGAGACCACCAACAAGGGGTACGAGGCCATCCTGAACGTGACGCCGTTGCGTACGGACAACCTCGACTGGAACGTGAACTTGTCCTACTCGTCCAACGAGTCTGAGATCACGGACCTCGGTCCGCTCGAGAACGCGGGCTTCAACCTCCAGCTCGGATTCCCGATCGGCGTCGAGTACGATGACGTCGTCATGAACCCGGGTGTTGTCGGTGCGGACCCCGACGTCGAGACGCAGGTTCTCGGTGTGGTCTTCCCGACGGACATCATGGCGCTCGGTACGCGCCTGACGTTCAACCAGTCCCTGACGCTCGACCTCCTGGCCGAGAGCCAGATGGGTCACGTCCGCGGCATTGGTATCGGCTGGGCGACGGCGCGTCGTGAGACGTGGCCGGCTTGCTTCGGCATCCAGAACGAGTTCAACGCCAACGGCAACGCCAACCTCACCCCGCAGCAGGTCGCGACCTGCGTGCCTGGTCAGATCGACTGGGGCATGTGGACGCAGAACGCGGACTTCATCAAGCTCCGCTCGGCCTCGCTGTCCTACCGTCTCCCCGAGGACCTCGTCCCGGGTACGCGTAGCGTCAGCATCGCGCTGCAGGGTAAGAACCTCTGGCAGACGACGGACTACCAGGGCCTCGATCCTGAGGCAACGGACCGTGGTCTCGACCGGGGTGAGTACGCATTCGAGTACTACAACATGGCTCCGCCGCGGATCTTCATCCTCAACATGACGGTGAACTTCTGATGAATAACTGGACGAGAAAGGCCGGACTTCCGGCAGTGGCCGCGTTTGCGGTCATTCTCTCCGGGTGTGATCTGGAAGTTCTCAACCCTGGTGCTATCCAGGATGCGGATCTGAACACCCCGGAGCTCATGCCGGTGCTCGTTGCGGGCGCCTCGGCTGAGTACAACGATGTGCAGGACAGCTATGCGTTCGACATCGCGCGTCTGAGTGACGAGCTTGCCGGTACCGGCTCGTATGGCTCGACGCAGGACTATCGGACGGGCTTCTTCAACGACCAGGACGCCGAAGGCTCCTGGGAGCAGATGCACGAGGCTGCGTGGGCCGCTGATCAGGCGTGGGTTCGCCTGCAGGAGGTCCTCGGAGGCGCCGAGGCGTCCAGCCCTGACGGCGCGCGTCTCTTCGTGTATCGCGGTCACGCCTTCAACCGTCTCGGTGAGGCCTACTGCAACGTGGCGTTCGACGTCGGTCCGTCCGAGCCTCGCTCGGCGGCCTTCGATCGTGCACGCGCCGCGTTCGATCAGGCGTACACGATCGCTTCGGCGGCGGGTACGGCTGGTGACCAGTGGCGCCTCGCAGCTCGACTGGGTCAGGCCCAGGCCGAGTTCTTCAAGGCGGTGGAAGGCACGGGTTCGTGGGCAGCTGCCGCGACTGCGGCGCAAGCTGCGCTCAACGAGCCCGGTATGACCGATGACTTCACGGACGACGCCATCTACGCTCAGGGCGCGAACGAGAACCTGTTCTGGGTCGAAACGTGGGGTCGCGCCGAGGTTGGCGTGTACCGCACGCTGGCTCAGCGGATTTACGATGCGGACAACACGGACATGCGTGTCTCCTACACCGTCTGCGGTGAGTGGGACGACCTGGCGTCTGCGTATCCGGATAACATCCCCGGCGGTGTCACCAAGACGGGTAACTGCGATGGTGACGGTTCCGGTGCCCACCAGGGCGCGGACGGTGACCACGCGCACTACCGGCAGAACCGGTATGACGATCGTGGCTCCGACATCCCGAGGGCCTCGGCCGTCGAGATGTACATGATCCTGGCTGAGGCTGCCCTGCAGGGTACGCCGGACTTCAACGAGTTCATCACGAACATCAACGCCGCTCGTGCGGTCTGGGGTCTGGCCGCGCTGGCAGCTCCGACGCAGCTGGGTACGGTGGTGACGCCCGCAGGCAACGACTGGGGTGTGGGATACCAGGCGTCCGACTTCGACGATACGTCGGCGCTCAACATCCTCGATCGTGAGCGGTACGCGAACCTGTGGATGCAGGGTAAGCGTCTGTACGACCTCGAGCGTTGGAACCACCCGTTCCTGACGACTCAGGGTTGGATCACGGGCAGCACGTCCGTGGCGAGCCGGGTAGCGTGCTACCCGATGCCGCGGAACGAGTGTCAGCTCAACCCGAACCTGCAGGGGGACCCGCTCTGCGGTTGATGAGCGAATAACCAAGCAGGGGTAGTATCGACGGCCCCCATCGGCGAACGCCGGTGGGGGCCGTCACTTTTTCGGGGTTCCGGCGTATGAGTTTCGGATCGATTCGGCAGGAGATGGCATGATCCGCAACGTCCTGGCTCGCACACGGCGGACCACGTCCAACAGCAGACGAGATGCAGAACGCGGTGTGGTTTCGCGGCGTGCACTGGTCGTGCTTGTGGCCGCCTTCTCTCTGGGCGGTGCGCTCGCACCCGTTGAAGCGCAGACACTTCGTGGCCGGATCCTGGACAGCGTCACGCGCGAGCCGGTCATGCTCGCCTACGTTGGGCTGATCACCGAAGGCCAGAGCATGGCGGTTGCCGCACTCGCGGACACCGAGGGCGTCTTCGAGGTGACCGCGCCTGATCCCGGGCAGTACTTCATCTACATTTCGCGCACCGGGTACGAGACTCTGATGGATGGCGTCTTCGAACTCGGTGAAGACGGAGTCTTCGACGTGCAGATCGGCTTGAAGCCGATGCCGGTCGAGCTCGAGGAAGTCGTCGTCGAGGCGGAATCAGGTCCGATGACCTTTCTCGAGCGCAACGGCTTCTACGAGCGAGCGATCGCGAGCCGTGGCGTGTTCCTGATCCGTGAGGACATCGAGCGCACCTCGATCGACAAGGTGACGGATGTCTTCCGGCAGATTCCGCTCCTGGATATCGACGACACTCGACCGCTCATCGGGGGTCCGCAGGTCTTCCAGAACCCCAAGCTGCGGGTCATTCGCAATGGCCAGTATTGCTCGCCGACGTTGTACATCGACCGGCACGTCGTGAACACGGGTGCGTTGGGCGGGGTCCGGCCGGACGACTACATCACGGCGATGGAGATCGACGCGATCGAGGTCTACACGCGCTCGAGCGAGGTTCCCGTGGGCTTCGACGAGATCAACAACTGCGGCGTCATCCTCATCTGGACCCGCACGCGCTGAGCTGACGGAGAGGTCAGCGGCCTCGGTACTCGTCCGCGCGACCCGTCACATATACCGCGATTGCCGCGACTGCGCCGACGATCACCCCACCAACGATCGCCGAGGTCGCTCCGGCGTCGAGGGTACGGACGAGAACGCCACGAAGCTCCGTGATCGGAATGAGACGGGTCTCCGTCCGGATGTTGTCACCCGAACCGTTGAGGCCGACGATCGACAGCGAAGACGGCGTCCACGTTGCCTCGAGTACTTCATCGTACTGGATCACCTGCTCGGTTGCCCCGTCGGTGATCACGACGCCGCGGACATTGAGGTCTTCGCGCTCCGGCTGGGTGCGGGGGACCGGGACGGTGGCCACGGTGAAACAGCCCGCCAGGAAGGGGAGCGTGAGGAGAAGGACGGTCAGACGGCCGGGCTTGTTCATGCGGCGTGGGGCAGGATTCTGTGAAGGACGCCCTCGAGAGGGCGCGAAAAGCTGCTACGGGTACAGAGCGGACGCAATTGCGTTCCGCGCTTTAGGTTATACGACGTGCGGGACGATCGGTGTCGCACACGGGGGTGTGACGCCGTGCCCGGGCAGGCAGGACCGGCTGCTCCGGCCCGGGCACTCCTGTCGACGTACCGTCTCTTCTGGAAGCGTCAGCGGGACCCCATGAGTTCCCGGATCTGATTCAACGCGGCATCCACCTTGAACTGGATACCGCGGACGCCGCGCTCGACGGATGCACGCGTCGGGTCCCCGGAGACACCGCTGTCCTCGAAGCCGCCGGCGGGAGCGAGTCTGTCCGTCCGAATGTGCCGCGGATCGACCGCGAGGAGCTGGGAGGTGTCGGAGATGCCGGCGTGTCCTCCGATCGTCTCCGGCGTCTCGCCCTGCTCCATGAGCCACTCTCGGAAGCCGTTGTTGCCGTAGTAGTCCCCGACGAAGTGCACGCGCGCGTCCTCCGAAGCCCATTCCGCGTTGAGCATCTCGGCGACCTGCTCCATACCACGCTGATTCCCACCACTGTCCCCGATCATCACGATGTCCGTGAAGCCGTGGACGGCGAGGCTCCGGGCGCCGTACTCGAGGAGCTTCATGTAGAACTCCTCGGGGAAGGTGATCGTCCCGGCTTTGGACATGTGTCCACGGGTCGGGTTGTTCACGTCTCCCTCGGGCACGTACGTCACGACGGGGGCTACGAGGGCGTTGCCGAGTTCCCTCGCGATCATCGCGGACGCGTAGTTCACGATGAACTTGTGCTTGCCGAGCACCATGTGCGGTCCGTTCTGCTCCGTGCCTGCCGTGGGGATGATGACCGTCGTGGTACCGGAGTCGATCGCATCACGGACTTCCGTCCACGTGAGCTCCTCCAGGAAGACGGACGGCAGGTCGAGCCCCTGAGCCTGAGCGGGAGCATACGAAGCGGCCGTGAGGGCGGTCAGGGCGAGGGCGGCGCGAAGGAGTCGAGTCGGGCGGATCATGAGCGCGTCCGGCGAGTACGTGGAGGGCCGCGGATTACGGCGGAAGAGAAGGAGCCAGACTAGGCGGGGCTGTTGCCGACTGGCAAGGTCTCCGAGCTTCCCGAGCGCGGATGTGACGACCGGGTCCGCGAGGAGATCCGAGGATGGAGCAACGAGTACACGCCGGTCCCGGGTGCGGGGCCGCGGAGAGGGTAGGACGGCGACTGTGACAGGTGCCCGATGACGATGGTCGACTGGCTGCTCACCGAGCAGCTCGTTGAGATCTTCCAGGAAGCGCTCGCGAAGCGCCCCGGCTTGAACGCCGAGCTGATTGCGCGTGACCCGCACGGTGAGGAAGACGTCCTGGCCGGTGCGGGGACGGCGGTCCGCATCGACGCGAGGGACGGGAGTGCGTACGTGGTGACGCCGAAGCGGGTGGCGCGTGTCGTCGACCAGAGTGCGTATGACCTCGTCGCGTTTCCGGATCTGATCGGGTACGACTGGATCTCCCCGGAGATGTCCGAGAAGGTCGCCCTCAAAGACCAGTATTTCGACCGACTGTACCTGTATCCCCGTGACGCGCCCCCGATCGTCCTCGACCGCCTCGGCGAGTCGGTCTACCCGCTGATGACCTTCCTTGGCCGGGTCCTGGAATTCCGGTCACAGAAGGTGCTGTTGCGAAAGCTGGATGATGACGTCGTGGAGCTGCTCGGACGGACGCTGCTCGCGGCGTCCAGAGGCCCGTTCTTCGACCATCAGGAGCTCGTCGAGCTCCTGGGGCGGGGACGTGAATCGATGCAGGTCATCGCCGGGATGTGGCCGCGTATGAACCTGGCAGCACCGGACCTTCGCGAGCTGCTCTCGCGGCTGGTCGACGTGCTCGTGGCCGGGCACTCGGAGGGACGCTGGCCGGAAGGGGCCTGGGGTGAGTGGATCCAGGATTCGCCCGCCCGACTCGAGACGGCGGTCGAGATCTTCCGCCGCGTGTCGACGGGAGAGGTGTGAGCCGACGATCATCCTCGATCGCCGGTCGGACAACACAGAGGAATGAGGACGTCGCGATGACGATGACGATGCGTGGTGGACGGATGATGACGGGGGTGATCGCCGGCGGCGTGGTGCTGGCGCTGGGTGCCTGCCAGGCAGGGGACGCGCCAGAGACGTCCGACGGTGTCTCGATCGCGTTCGAGGAGTACGAGCTCGAGAACGGGCTCGATGTCATCTTGCACGTCGATCGGTCCGACCCGATCGCGGCCGTGGCGATGACCTTCCACGTCGGGTCGGCGCGTGAGGTCGAGGGCAAGACCGGCTTCGCGCACCTCTTCGAACACCTCTTCTTCCTGGACTCCGAGAACCTCGGCCCGGGTGGACTCGATCGCCTGATGACCCGGATCGGTAGCTCGACGAACGGGTCGACGAGCAACGACCGGACGAACTACTTCGAGGTAGTCCCGACAGACGGTCTCGAGAAGGCCCTCTGGGCCGAGGCGGACAAGCTCGGCTTCTTCATCAACACGGTGACCGAGTCGGTCGTCGCCAAAGAGAAGCAGGTGGTGAAGAACGAGAAGCGGCAGGGTGTCGACAACCAGCCGTACGGCCACAACAACTACGTGATCGACCAGGCTCTGTACCCGGACGGGCACCCCTACCACTGGCAGGTGATCGGCTCGCTCGCCGATCTGGAAGGGGCGGAACTGGCCGATGTGATCGACTTCCACAGCAAGTGGTACGGCCCGAACAACGCGACCCTCGTCGTGTCCGGTGACATCGACGTGGGCCAGACGAAGGCATGGATCGAGCGGTACTTCGCCGAAATTCCGTCCGCCCCGATGCCCGAGGTCCCGGAGCCGCCGGAGGTGCGACTCACGGAGACCGTCAGCCTCTTCCACGAGGACAACTACGCCCGGGTGCCGATGCTCACGATGGCGTGGCCCACGGTGCCCGTGTACCACCCGGATCAGTACGCGCTCGACGTCCTCGCGCAGCTCCTGACCGCCGGGAAGTCGACGCCGTTCTACAAGGTCCTGGTCGAGGAAGCCGAGGTTGCCCCATCCGTCTTCATGTCCCAGCGCAACATGGAACTGGCCGGTCGCTTCACGCTCACGGTGCGGGCGTTCGCCGGAACCGACCTGGACGACGTCGCCTCGGCGGTCGATGCGGCGTTCGAGCGCTTCGAGACCGAGGGTGTGCCGGCCGCCGAGCTCGAGCGGATCAAGGCGGGGTACGAGACCGGCTTCTACCGCCGCCTATCCTCGGTGCTGGGCAAGGCGAACCAGCTGGCGCAGTACAGCATCTTCGCAGGAGACCCCGGCTTCGCGGCTACGGATCTCGAGCGTGTGCTCTCGGTGACCGAGGGCGACGTGATGCGTGTGTACGAGCAGTACGTGAAGGACCGGCCGAGCATCACGACCAGCTTCGTGCCGCGAGGCGCGACCGAGCTGATCCTCGCGGGCGCCGCGCGGGCGGAGGTGGTCGAGGAGCCGATCGTGATGGGCGCTGAGACAGAGATCGGCGAGATCGTACGTGGGGAGGCGCGGACACCCTCGGCGATCGATCGTTCGGTCGAGCCTCCGTACGGTGAGCCCCCGGCGCTCTCGGCTCCCGACGTGTGGCAGACGGCTCTCCCCAGCGGTGTGGAGGTCTTCGGGATCGAAGACCGAGAGGTCCCGCTCGTCCAGTTCGAGTTGAGCATCAAGGGCGGCCAACTCGTCGAGGAGCCCGGGCGGGCCGGCGTCGCGAATCTGCTTGCCGAGAGCATGACGGCCGGAACGGCGAACCGAACGCCGGAGGAGCTGGAGCAGGCGATCGATCTGCTCGGTGCCGCGATCAACGTTTCGGCAGGTGCGCAGTCCTTCTCGATCCGCGGAAGCGCGCTCGCCCGGAACTACGCGGCCACGATGGAGCTCGTGCAGGAGATGCTCCTCGAGCCCCGTTTCGATGCCGAGGAGTTCGAGCGCTCGAAGCAGCGCGTCGCGAATGGCCTTCGGCAGCGGGCGGCCAGCCCGACCGGGGTGGCCGGTGACATCTTCCAGAACCTGCTCTACGGGGATCACGTGCTCGCGGCGAACCGTCTCGGGTCGGTGGAGACGATCGACGACATCACACTCGACGATCTGAGGGCGTACTACGGCGCAGCACTCCGTCCGGGCGCTGCGGCGTTCCACGTCTCGGGTGCCGTGACTCAGGCGGACGCGACGGCACCGCTGGCGCGGCTGCGCGACGAATGGGCCGGGGAGGCCCCGGACATGCCGGCACCCCCCGAGTGGGACGACGCACGGGCCGGTCTGTACTTCGTGGACGTGCCGAACGCGAGCCAATCCGTGCTCCGGATCGGATACCTCGCCCTCGCTCAGACCGACCGGGACTACTGGCCCGCCAGCGTCATGAACTTCCGCCTGGGCGGTGGTGGTTTCGCGTCCGACCTGACGCAGGTGCTCCGGGAGCAGCGCGGGTACACGTACGGCATCGGGTCGGGCTTCAGCGGGACGGACGTTCCCGGTCCGTTCCAGATCACCTCGTCGGTGCGCTCCAACGTGACGTACGAAGCGCTCGATCTGGTGAAGGGCATCGTCGAGGCGCACGGGCCCGAGTTCGACGAGGCCGATCTCGATGCGACGAAGAGCTTCCTGCTACGGGCGAACGCACGCGCGTTCGAGACCGGGAATGCCAAGCTCGGCCTGCTCGGGGCGATGAGCTCGTATGGCTTCTCCTCCGACTACGTGCTCGAGCGTGAGAACACGGTACGGGAGATGTCGATCGAACGTGTTCAGGAGCTCGCGGGCCAGTACCTCGACCCGCAGGGCATGGTGTGGCTCGTCGTCGGGGATGCGGAGACACAGCTGCCGCGCCTGCGGTCGCTCGGGCTGGGTGAGCCGACCCTGCTGGACCGGGAGGGGAATCCGGTCCGCTAGGGGGATCCGGACCGGGAGGGGAATCCGGTCCGTCAGGTCAGCGTTGCCGGTTCTCGTACAGCCAGAGACCGCCACCGCCCGTCCCGAGCACGACGTCGTCGTCTCCGTCGCCGTCCAGGTCTGCGAAGGCCGGGGCGGCGAACGACGTCGCGTCCACGTCGAGTACGCCGGCCTCCACGAACGACGGTGAGCTCGGCGATCCCTCGTTGCGGAAGAGGATCACACCCTCGCCCTCCGACCCGACGTACATGTCGAGATCTCCGTCCCCGTCCACGTCGCGCAGCACGGGCAGGCTCCGACGGCCAACGTCGAAGTCCCCGTACTCATCGCTCACCAGCGTGAACTCCGCGCGCTGCGGCGTGCCGGTGTTCTCGTAGAAGTTGATCGTGCCGGAGCTCTCACCCACGAAGAGGTCGAGATCGCCATCGTCGTCGATGTCGCCCAGCGCCGGGGTCGCGTTCCGGCCGCGCGAAAGCGCGATCGACGTCGAGTCGACGAAACTCAGCATGAGCGAGCCGTCGGTGGCGTCGTTCCGATAGATGCGAAGCTGATCGGACCAGGTCCCGACGATCGCGTCGAGGTCTCCATCCGCATCCAGGTCACCGAAGGCGGGCAGGAGGTGGTAGCCGCCGCCGACGTCCATGTCACCGTCGTACCGGAAGCTCGGGGCACTGGGTGTCCCGTCGTTGATCAGTCGGTACAGCTTCCCGTTCTGCGTGTCGTTCTGTTCGATCTTGTTGCCGACGAGCAGATCGATGTCGCCATCGCTGTCGAGGTCGACCGGTACCGGGATCGTCTCGGCCCCGAAGTCGATCGTCGAGATGAAGCGTGACGTCCGGTGCTCGAAGAAGCCGGGACGGGACTGCTGGATGTAGTGGAAGTTGTCGGCGGTCGTGGTGTTCGGGTTGTACGCGCCACCGAGCACACCCATCAGCAGGTCGTGGTCGCCGTCCCCGTCCACGTCGCCCAGCGTCGGGGCGTTGTAGCCACTCGTGCGGACGGGCTCCTGGGTCGGGAAGGGGAGGGGTTCACCCCGGAGGTTCGGGCGCGTCCGAGATCCCGTGTTCTCCAGGAAGAGGATGCCAGGCTCGAAGTAGTCGCCCCAGAAGAGGTCCTCGTCTCCGTCGTCGTCGATGTCGCCCAGCGCCATCGTGTTCGCGCCGTGCAGGCTGCCGATCTGCGCCACGATCTCGATGCCTTCGAAACGATCCGTGACGAGCTCGAAGAGCGGGACGCCGTTTGCGTCGGTGCCGGTCTCCTCGTATCGGGTCACCGTCCCCTCGAGCCGACCGATGAGCAGATCCATCTGCCCGTCACCGTCGATGTCGGTCGCGTTGGGGATGTTCTGTCGGTCCGAGAAAATCGCGCGGCCCTCGGTGTCGCGGATCGTGTCGGCGGCCTCTACGAAACGGGCGGCTTCGCGCGTGCCGTCGTTCCGATAGTACCGCACGTAGCTGAACGGCCGCTCGGCGAGGAGGTCGTGGTCGCCGTCGCGGTCGAGATCGACGAAGCGGTACCACTCCCCGATCTCCAGGTCCTGGTAGCGGTCCGTTCGCCACTGGAACGGCGTGTCCGCCCCGGGGACGTGCTCGAAGAACATCACGCTCCCCGACCGTTCCTGGACGAAGAGGTCTTCGTCGCCGTCGTTGTCGATGTCGATCAGCTGGGGGCGGGGGATGTTGAATCCGCCCAGGAAGGGCTGACGGATCGGCTGCCCCGCCTCGTCGACCACCGGGATGCCCGTGATGTGGCGGTGATAGCCCTCACCCTCCGGCGCGGAGCCGAACGCGCCCGCCGGCCGCACGTCGTTGCCGCCCCCGACAGCCGTGCCCGCACCTCCCGAGGCGCATGCGCCCAGGAAGCCCGCGAGCGTCAGTCCGAGGGCGCCGCGTAGAGCGGTCCTCGTCCGATTCACCCGGCTCAGTGCCCGGCGCCCCGCGTCGGCGCCGACATGCCGGCCGCGTACCGCCCGACCTCGATCACCGCGACCACCTCGTGTGTGTTCGCGTCGATGGCGACGACCGTGCCCGGTCGTCCCTCACCACCGTCGACGGGGTGATACGTACCCGCCACGTTGCGGCCGGAGACGTACACCGTGGAGCCGTCCGGCGAGACCGCCGAGCCGTGCGGCTCGATGAGTGCGGGGTGCTCGATGACATCCGCCACCGTCCAGCTCTCCGTGTCGATCACGGTGACGGTGTTGGCGGTCTGATTCGGAATCCAGACGAAGCGCCCGTCCGGCGTGAAGGTCGGGTGCCAGGGCTGGCCACCGACGTCGATCGAGTTCACGACCTCGGGCTCGTCACCGGTGAGGTCGAAGATCAGCAGGTCGCCGGTCATCTGACC
>Ga0181579_10002202_pt1 | contig 15868 bp, 10 predicted proteins | sample 071ome_24_FD_132996 | JGI IMG/M metagenome (GOLD analysis project Ga0181579, IMG submission 132996) | Coastal salt marsh microbial communities from the Groves Creek Marsh, Skidaway Island, Georgia - 071402CT metaG (megahit assembly) | ecosystem: Environmental > Aquatic > Marine > Intertidal... | reverse complement strand
TTGCCGAGGCAGGGGGCTTGCCGTTCCCGGCGATCAACGTCAATGACTCGGTGACCAAATCGAAATTCGACAATCTTTATGGCTGTCGCGAATCGCTGGTCGACGGCATTCGCCGCGCCACCGATGTGATGCTTGCCGGCAAGGTTGCGGTTGTGGCCGGCTATGGTGATGTCGGCAAGGGCTCGGCGGCATCGCTCCGCCAGGGCGGTGCCCGCGTCATGGTGACCGAGATCGACCCGATCTGCGCATTGCAGGCGGCGATGGAAGGCTATGAGGTCGTGACCATGGAGCAGGCGGCGCCGAAAGCCGATATCTTCGTCACCGCGACCGGCAACCGTGATGTCATTACGGTTGACCATATGCGTGACATGAAGGACCGTGCCATCGTCTGCAACATCGGCCATTTCGATAACGAGATCCAGGTATCGTCGTTGCAGAACATGAACTGGTCCGAGGTGAAGCCGCAGGTTGACGAGATCGAATTCCCGGACGGCAAGCGGATCATCATGCTGGCAAAGGGGCGACTGGTGAATCTGGGCTGTGCCACCGGCCACCCGTCCTTTGTGATGTCGGCCTCCTTCACCAATCAGGTTCTGGCGCAGATGGAACTCTGGAACGAGGGCGAGGGTTACGAGAATCGTGTCTACACCCTGCCGCGCCATCTCGATGAAAAGGTGGCTGCACTACATCTTGCCAAGGTCGGGGCGACACTCTCGCAGCTCAGCAACGACCAGGCCTCCTATATCGGGGTTGAACAGCAGGGGCCGTTCAAGAGTGAGCAATATCGCTATTAGGCCACATGACGCGTTTTGATCTGACTCTTCGTGACCCGGCCGCGACCGAGCGGCTGGGTCATTTCATTGCGGGCAGGTTGAAGGCCGGTGATGTGGTGGCGCTCGATGGCCCGCTTGGTGCCGGCAAGTCGGTTCTCGCACGCGCGATCATCCGGCATCTCTGCCCGCAGGAAGACGATATCCCCAGCCCGACCTTCACCCTTGTGCAGACCTATGAGACGGCTGAGGGCCCGCCTCTCATGCATTTTGATCTCTATCGACTGGACTCGCCCGAGGACGCGCTGGAACTCGGGATCGAGGAAGCCTTTATCGACGCTGTCTGTCTGATTGAATGGGCGCAGCGCCTTGGCCCCTATCTGCCACGCACCGCGCTGAATGTCGCCATCGACCACGGCCCGGACCATGCCGATACACGCACCGTCTCGCTTGTTGGTGGCACCGTGTGGCAGCCCTTGCTGACCGGCATTGACGCCCATATGAAGGATGTGGGCTGACGGGATTTTGAACCGCCTTTACCCCATTTGGCCGTGTTTTGGCGCTGCGTTGCCTGTATGATCACGGCATGACATCCGCTGCCCCCGCGCAAAATCTTCATTCCATCCCGGCAGGTGTGCCCTTTGCCACGACGCTTGCCGCCGGCATCGTCGGTCTTGCCGGTACGGCCGATACTCTGGCGCGGGCCACCATTCTGGTGCCGTCTCGCCGCGCCGCGCTGTCGCTGCGGGCGGCGTTCCTGGAAATCAGGGGTGATGATGCCACGCTGCTGCCCCGGATCGAGCCGATCGGCGATGTCGAGGAGGATTCGCCTGAAATCCTGGGCTTTGCGGTGGATGGGGCGGCATTGCCGCCAGCCATGGACACGCTGTGCCGACAGCTATGGCTGGCGCGGCTCCTGCAGGGATTCCATATGGGCGGCGTGGCCCCGACACCGCCGCAGACCATGCAGCTCGCCGAGTCGCTGACACGGCTTCTCGACGCGCTGTGCAATGTCGATTCGACGCCGGAACAGCTTGCAAGCCTTCTTCCCGAACGGTTTTCACGCCACTGGCAGGACATTCTGAAACTCCTGACCATCCTGATTGACCGCTGGCCGGCCATTCTTGCCGAACAGGGCGTTCTCGACCCCGGGGACCGGCGCAACAGGCTGATCAGGCTTCGCTGCGAGGCCTGGCGCCGCTCCCCGCCGCAGGGGCTGGTGGTGGTGGCGGGTTCGACAGGTACCTTTGCTGCGACGCGCGAGCTGATTGCCTGCGTTGCTTCCCTGCCGAACGGCCATGTGGTGTTGCCCGGTCTTGATCACGGGGCCGCCGATCATTGGCCGGAGATCGAGGCTGATGCCGGCCATCCGCAGCATCAGCTCGCGGTCCTTCTTGGGGTGCTTGGCGTCACGGTGGCCGATATCTCCACCTGGATGGCGGCCGGCTGTGCCGAGGCAGACCATCCGCGGCGTGAACTGATGCGCGAGGCCTTCAAGCCGGCGGCCCTCAACGCGGACTGGCGTCAACTTGGCACGACCAGGCCCGAGCTTAGCCGCGACGCGCTCGACGGAATGTCGATTGTCGAATGCGGCACGCGGGCCGAGGAGGCGGGGCTGATTGCCGTCGCCATGCGCGAGGTGCTGGAAACGCCGGGCCGCACGGCGGCGCTTGTGACGCCGGACCGGCAGCTTGCCGAGGCGGTGATCGCGGCGCTGCGACGTTGGCGAATCGAGGTTGATGATTCCGCTGGCCGGCCTCTGTCCGCCTGCCCGGTCGGTGGCTTTCTGCAAAGCATGATCACCATGATTGCCGAGGGGTTCGCGCCTGTTCCGACGCTGGCATTTCTGAAACATCCGCTTGTCGCCGGCGGCATCGCGCCAGCCCGGTTCAGGTCACATCTTCGGGTGCTGGAGCTGGTGGCATTGCGCGGGTACCGGCCGGCCGAGGGGCTGGATGGCATCAGGGACCGGCTGGCCGGTGACGACTCGCTGCTCGGCTTTTTCGAGTCGCATGTTGTCGCCCCGCTGACCCCGCTGATTGATGCCTGGTCAGCGCCGGCGCCCGACCTCTCGTCGCTGGCACGTGCGACCGGCAGCGCCGCCGAGGCGCTCGCGGCGCGGCGAAGCGAGGCTGACGGAGGCATCGATCTTGCCGACGGGGCGCTTCATGTCTGGGCCGGCGAGGATGGCGAAGCGGCGGCGCAGCTGCTGTCCGCTCTGGCTGAACATGGCGCGGTCTATGCTGCCGATCCGGCTTCCTTTCCGCAGATTCTGGCACAGCTGATGGCGTCAAGAACGGTGCGCCGCAGCTGGCAGACGCATCCCCGGCTTGCCATCCTCGGGCCGGTCGAGGCGCGCATGCAGAGCGCCGACAGGCTGATTCTTGGCGGGTTCAACGAGGGCAACTGGCCGCCGCGCCCGGACATCGACCCCTGGATGAATGCCGAGATGCGGCAGGCCGCCGGCCTGCAGCCGCATAACTGGCGTACCGGGCTGAGCGCGCATGATGTCTGGATGGCCGCCACCGCGCCGGAGGTGATCATCACCCGTGCGCTGCGTGACGGTGATGCGATAACAACGCCGAGCCGCTGGCTGCAGAGGCTCGGCGCGGTGCTGGGCGCGTTGAGCATCGATCAGGCCGTTGATGATGGCCGGCGCTGGCGTGACCAGCTTGTCGCGCTGTCACCGGTGCCGCCGATGATGCCCTGCGACCGCCCACGGCCGGCACCGCCCGTCACGGCGCGGCCACGGCGGTTTTCCGCGACCGAGATTGATGACTGGATTGCCGACCCTTACAGCCTCTATGCCAAACGGATACTCGGTCTGCGGCAGCTTGACGAGATCGACCGGCCAATCGACGCCGCGCTTCGCGGCAACCTTGTTCATGACACGCTGGCGGCCTTTCTTGTGGCGCACCCGCAAGGCGATCTGCCCGACGACGCGCTTGATCGGTTGCTGGCCATCGGGCGACGGCATTTCGATCCGTTCTGGCGGGTGCCGACGGTTCGGCATTTCTGGTGGCCGGCCTTTCGCACCATGGCGGCCTGGTTTGTCAAGACCGAGGCGCGCCGCCGCGCCGGCCTGCATGTCAGCCATGCCGAGGTGAAAGGTGCCATTGACGTGGAGGCGCCGGACGGGCCGGTGACATTCACCGCGCGCGCCGACCGGATCGACCGTTTTGCCGGTGGTGGGCTGGCCGTGCTTGATTACAAGACGGGACAGACGCCCAGCGCCGGTGATGTGGCGAAGGGGCGGCGCACCCAGCTTGTCACCGAAGCGGTGATCGCCGCGCATGGCGGCTTTGCCGGAATCGAGGCGGCGGACGTTCTGGAGATGGAATATTGGCGGCTGACCGGCAAGCGTGGTGAGCCCGGGTCGCGAAAGTCCGTGCAACCCGCTGACTGGGATGCTGCCGCGGCGCGGGACAGCCTGGCGCGACTCGCGGCGCGGTTTGATGATCCGGCGATGCCCTATGCCAGCCGGCCGGACCCGCAACTGGGCGCGGCATTTCCGCTTTATGACCATCTGGCGCGGGTTGATGAATGGCGCATCGGTGAAACCGGCCCGGTCAATGCCGGTGTGCCGACGATATCGGCAGACGAAACGCCGGTCACGCCGGGCTTTGATCCGGTCGTGGCCGGCGAGGCATCGGCGCAGCAGGCTGCGGCCTCCGACCCTGAAAGCTCGGCCCTTGTGTCGGCCAATGCGGGAACCGGCAAGACAAAGCTGCTGACCGACCGCGTATTACGCCTGATGCTGGACGGGGCGCCGCCGGACAGCATTCTGTGTGTGACCTATACGCGCGCTGCCGCCGCCGAAATGCGCAACAGAATCTCGGCCCAGCTGGCGAAATGGGCGATCGCAAGTGGCGCGGTGCTTCGCGTCGATCTTGCCGGTATGGGGATTGCCACCCCCACCCAGATGATGCTGGCGCGGGCACGGAGCCTGTTCGCCGAAACGCTGGACAATGATGACGGGCCGCGTGTCGAGACGGTCCATTCCTTTTGCCAGTCGGTACTCCGCCGGTTCCCGATCGAGGCCGGCATCATGCCGCAGGCCGAACTTGCGGATGAATTTGAACAGGCCAGGCTGAAATCCCGGGCACGGGACAATCTGCTGATGGGCTCCGACGCCGATCTCGCGCGGCATATCGCGCTGCTGGCCGAGCAGACCAGCGAGGGCAATGCCGAGACCGTGCTGAAGGAACTGCTCGCCAAGGAAGATCGTATCGGCGAGCCGCTGTTGCTGCACCGGCTTGAACGGCATTTCACTGATGGATGCGGGGTCGATACCGGTCTTGATCTGGACGCGATGATTTCGGAGGTGGTGTCCGGTCTTGATGAGGAGGGGTTGCGCGCCGCCGCCATCGCCCTCGAGACAAGCGGCGTTGACGGGCAGGTAAAGCGCGGGGCGCGGATCACCGCCTGGCTTGGCGAGTCGCCGGAGGGGCGTGGCCGCCATATCGACCGGTTGATTGACGCATTGTTCACCAATGCGGGACTTCCACTTGCCGAGCGCAGCCTGTCGAACGCCGGGATCAGGAAGGACTTTCCCGGCATTGTGGCGGTCCAGCAGGCGGCGCAGGACGCGTTGATGTCGATACAGGCGGCGAGCGCCGCGTTGCGATGCTGGCAGTTGACGATGGCACTCTATCAGGTCGGCACCGCGTTCGCGGCGGAATATGCCAGGCTGAAGGTGCAGCGGGGACTGCTTGACTATGACGATCTGATCAGCCTGACCAACAACATGCTTGCCGATGGCGAGGCGGCGCAGTGGGTGGCGTGGAAACTCGATAACGGCATCCGCCATATGCTGCTCGACGAGGCACAGGATACCAGCCCGGCGCAATGGCGGTTGCTGCGCCGCCTGAGCGAGGAGTTCTTCGAGCCGGCGGCAGGCGATGACAGGCCGCGCACCCTGTTCGTGGTCGGTGACTTCAAACAGTCGATCTATTCCTTCCAGGGAGCCGATCCGGTGGTGATGGGGGAAAACCGGCTTGATTTGCGGCAGCGGGCGGAGTCGCGGCGCGCGCCGCTCCGCGAGGTCGGGCTTGATGTGTCCTTCCGTTCGGCGCGGCCGGTGCTTGACCTTGTCAACCTTGCCGTGCCCGATCTTGCCGGCATCACAGATCCGCGCATGCCGGGCTTCCAGGCGCATCGTTCGGCCCGCGCCGACGCTGGCGGCTTTGTCGAAATCTGGCCGGTGATCAGCGATGACAGCGAGGCTCCGGACCTGCCGTCATTCGCCCCGCCCGAGATCAGCCAGCCGCGTGACGCGGCGGCGCTGTCGGCGACCCGGCTGGCCGAACGGCTTGCCGGCCGGATCGGCACCCGCCTGTTGCCATCGGGGCGGGTCATGCGGGCCGGTGACGTCATGATCCTGCTACGCAAGCGCGGGCGCTATCACCGGCTGGTGCTGGCGGCATTGCAGCAGGCTGGCATTCCGGTTGCCGGCGCCGACCGGATGAAGCTTGAAGACCAGATCGAGATCAGAGATCTGCTGGCGCTTGGCGATGTGATGCTGCTTCCCGAGGATGATCTGCAGCTGGCGGCGGCGCTGAAATCACCGCTGTTCGGGCTGGATGAGGAGGCGCTTTTCACACTGGCGCATGACCGTGGCAAACGCAGCCTTCACGCCCGCCTGATGGCGCATGCCGGTGGAGCCGATGCGATCGGGCGGGCGGCGGATCGCCTGCAGCATTTCAGGAACCTTGCCGATGATCTGTCGGTCTTCGCCTTTTTCAGCGCGGTGCTGACCGAGACGCGGCAGGATTTCCGGCGTCGGCTTGGCGCGGCGGTTGACGAGACGCTCGACCATTTTCTCGGGCTGGCGCAGAGTTTTGGTGCCGGCGGCGGTGTGTCGCTGACCGTCTTCCTTGCCGATCTGCGCGGCAGTGGCGGCGAGGTGCGCCGCGATATGGACGGCGCCGCCGCCAACGAGGTGCGGGTGATGACAATCCATGGCGCGAAGGGACTGGAGGCGCCGGTGGTTGTTCTTCCCGACATGCTGAAACCGGCCGGCGTGGCTGACCAGCTGGTGCGTGATCCGGACAGCGGTTTTGTCTATTGGGCGCCCGGCGCGGCGCGTCCGGATTTTGTCACCTCCGTCCGCGAGGCCGCAGGCCAGCGCGAGCGCGAGGAGGAGAACAGGCTGCTTTATGTCGCGCTGACCCGGGCCCGTGACGGCATCATCATCGGCGGCTGGCAGGCGTCGCGCCGCCGTCGTCTGGAGGGTAGCGATTACGCGCATCTGCTGGCCGTGATCGAAACCATGCCGGGGGTGGCCACCATCGAGGGTGGTGGGCTTCGTGTCGAAACTGCCGGCAAGGTGGAAGCGATGAAACCCGGCCTGCCGACTCCGCCGCGTGAGGAGGTAACAGCGGAGATTCCAGACTGGCTGTTCCATGCCGCGCCAGCCGAACCGCGCCCGCCCCGTCCGTTGCGCCCCTCGGTGCCGGATGGTGCCGCCACCGCGGCATCGGCCCCGGGAACGCGCTTCATCACCGCCACCACGGCGCTGGCGCGCGGCCGTCTGGCGCACCGCATGTTCGAGGTGCTGCCGCATCTGCCAGCCGCCCGCCACGACGCCGTCATCACGGCGATGATCGAGGCGCAGAAGGAGTTGTCGGTGGAGGTCGCGCTGGCACTCGCCGCCGAGGTGAGGCATGTGCTGGCAATGCCGGAACTGGCGCCGCTGTTCGGTCCGGATGCGCTTGCCGAGATTTCGGTCAGTGGCCTGGTGCAGGGGGTGGGTGTCGCTGGCCAGATCGACCGGCTGCATATCGATTCGACGCGCGTGTTGATCGGCGATTTCAAGACCGGGCCGCGGCCTGCCACAACGCCGGATGCCTATGTCAGGCAGATGGCGCTCTATGGTGCGTTGATGGCGCAGATCTATCCGCAGCGTGATATTGTAACATGGCTGATCTGGACCGAGGCGGCGGCGGTTGAGGCGGTTGCGCCGGCGGCGCGCGCGGCGGCACTTGCAACGCTTGCCGGTGAGCCAACGCCTTGACGGTTCGGGGCGTGGCTCCTACCTTGAGGAGGCGGGATAACCCGCCAATCCGACTTTCAAGGGGGCATCTGACGATGGCGACGACGAAGACAACCGATAGTGATTTTTCTGCCGACGTCCTGCAGGCTGATGGGCCTGTACTTGTTGATTTCTGGGCGGAATGGTGTGGCCCCTGCAAGGCCATCGGGCCGGCGCTCGAGGAACTCAGCGACGCGCATGGCGACGCCATCTCGATCGTCAAGCTGAACATCGACGAGAACCCGCTGACCCCGCAGCAATATAATGTTCGCGGCATTCCCACGCTGCTGATTTTCAAGGGCGGCGAGGTGGTCGCCGAGAAGATCGGCGCGGTGCCGAAATCACAGCTCGAGGCCTGGATCACCAGTACCATCGCCTGACCATTGGCATGGCGCGCTGTCAGTCTGGAAGGCTGCCATTCTGCGCCAACACATGACCCGCCAAATATAGCGACCCGCAGATCATCACCGGCAGACCCCCGTCATCGGGGCCGTCCGCCAGCGCCTGCAGCGCGCCGCCGAGCGACGAGGCAAGGCGCGCTGCCGGGAAACTGTGCCGCGCGGCCTCGGCCAATTGCCCAGCTGTCAGGCTGGCAGGCTGGTCCGGTATCGCAAGACAGGTGATCGAGGCTGCAAGCGGCGCGATGCGGTGCAGAAATTCATCGGCCGGGCGCGTATCCAGCGCACCGCAGATGAAATGCCACTTGCGGCCGTCAAGGGCCGGCAGGGCGGCGGCGAGGGCGTCCGCGCCATGTGCGTTATGCGCACCATCGACCCAGACATGACGGCTGGCGAGCCGCGCTAGCGGGCCGTCGGCAAGCCTTTGCAACCGGCCGGGCCATGAAGCTTTTGCGACACCGTCGGCAAGCGACTCATCCGCCAGGTCCGGCATCACCGCGACAAGCGCCGATGCGGCAAGCGCCATATTGGCCTGCTGATGCGGGCCATGAAGTGACGGTGCCGGCAGATGAAGGTGGCGCGTACCTGTCTCCAGATCGATCCCGCCATCGGCGCGTGGTGTCCAGGCGATGTCCCTGCCGATCGCCGTCACATCGGTGCCGATCTCCTTGGCATGGGTCTCAAGCGCGACCATCACCTCCGCCGCCTGCGCCGCGCTGAAACAGGGCACTGACCGGCGCATGATGCCGGCTTTCTGACTGGCAATGCCGGCAAGATCGCTGCCAAGGAAATGTTCATGATCCCGCGCCACCGGCGTGATGACGGTGGCTGCCGGGGCGCTCAGCACATTGGTTGAATCGAGCATCCCGCCAAGCCCGGTTTCCAGCAGCAGAAGATCGCCCTCTATACGCGAGAATGCCAACAAGGCGGCGGCGGTCGTGACCTCGAAGAAGGTGACCGGCATGTCGGCATTGGCGGCCTCGACCTCTTCCAGCAGGTCGGCAAGTCCACCATCACCGATCAGGCGGCCGGCAAGACGTATGCGTTCATTGAAACGACACAGATGCGGCGAGACATAGCAATGGACGCGAAGGCCGGCCGCCTCGGCCATGGCGCGCATCAGCGCGATAACCGATCCCTTGCCGTTAGTACCGGCGACGTGAATCACCGGCGGCAGCCGATGATGCGGGTCGCCAAGCCTTGTAAGCAGGTCGAAGGTGCGGTCAAGCCCGAGGTCAATCAGCTTGGGGTGCAGTGATGTCAGACGGGTGAGCGCGTCATGCGCGCGCCGCGTTTCGTCCGGCCCCGGTGTTGTCGGCATCAGGCGGCCCTTGTGGCCTCGCGGCGGTCCATCAGGAAGCCCAGAATACGACCGATATAGGATGGCTGCTCGGCACGGGAAATGACGGCATCGACCATCCCGTGATCCTGCAGATATTCCGCTGTCTGGAAATCATCGGGCAGCTTTTCGCGAACCGTTTCCTCGATGACGCGCCGGCCGGCAAAGCCGATGATGGCGCCGGGTTCGGCAATCTGCAGATCACCAAGCATGGCAAAGGAGGCGGTGACGCCGCCGGTTGTCGGGTGGGCCAGCAACACAATATGTGGCAAGCCGGCGGCCCGCACCTTTTCAACGGCCAGGATTGTCCGTGGAAGCTGCATCAGCGACAATATGCCTTCCTGCATGCGCGCCCCGCCGGTCGACGGAATTGTGATCAGGGCGGCGTCGTGTGCCACGGCTGTCTCGGCGGCGGCGATGATGCCATTGCCGACCATGCGCCCCATCGATCCACCCATGAAGCGGAAATCGAACGCGGCGATCACGGCCTTGCGGCCCCCGATACGGCCATGCGCCACAGCGATGGCGTCCTTGACGCCGGTCTTTGTCCGGCTGTCCTTCAGCCGGTCGGTATAGCGGCGGGAGTCGCGGAATTTCAGCGGATCATCGTCGATCGCCGCCAGATCGACCCTCTCGAAGCCCGCATCGTCGAAAATCATCGCGAAACGCGCCTCAGGCGGCAGTGGTGCATGATGTCCGCAGGTCGAACAGCAGTTATTGGCCTGTTCGAACTCGCGGTGAAAGATCATCTGACCGCAGGCCTTGCATTTGATCCACAGGTTGTCGGGAACGTCATTTGACGTGACAAGCGCCTTGATCTTCGGCAGCACCGCGTTGGTGATCCAGTTCATCGGTCAAACTCCCTTCTTCGCCGCTTCCGCATGGTGGCGGTCCCATGCGTATTCATTCGCGACGGCCGGCTGCTGCCACACCTTTGGCAAGGTCGCCGACAAATGCGGCAATTTTGGACACGGTTTCAGGAGTGCCTCGGCCATCCTCGCCAATATTGTCGGCGATGATATCAACAACGGCGGACCCGATGATGGCGCCGTCCGACAGGCTGGCGGCTTCGCCGGCCTGTTCCGGTGTCCTGATCCCGAAACCGGTCACGACCGGAAGGTCGGTTGCCGCCGAAATCCGGCTATAGGCCGCGGAGATACTGTCGGCGGCGGCACTTCGTGTGCCGGTGATGCCGGTGATGGCGACGTAATAGACGAATCCGCTGGCGGTGCCGAGGACGACGGGAAGCCGCGCCGCATCACTTGTCGGGGTGACAAGACGGATGAAATCAAGCCCAGCCTCGCGGGCTGGCAAATACAGCTCGTCATCTTCTTCCGGTGGCAGATCGACGACGATCAGACCGTCAACACCGGCCGCGACCGCGTCGGCAAGAAACGCCTCGACGCCATAGATGTAGATCGGGTTGTAATAGCCCATCAGCACCAGCGGTGTGTCGGGATGACGGGCGCGGAAATCGCGCGCCAGCTGCAACGTGCCGGCAAGTGTCATGCCCGCTTTCAGCGCCCGCAGTGAGGCCGCCTGAATGGCCGGGCCATCGGCCATCGGGTCGGAAAAGGGCATGCCAAGCTCGATCATGTCGACCTTTGCCTCGACAAGGGCGTCGAGGATGGCACCGGATGTCTCGCGGTCGGGATCGCCGGCCGACACAAAAACGCCAAGAACGCCGCGATCTTCAGTGCGGGCTTTGGCGAAGGCGGCTTCGATACGTGAGGTCATTGTCAGGGTCTTTCCATCTTGGGTTGGCAGCCACCCCGGGTGATATCCGGGGCGACGGTTCTATGCCGGTCAGAGCTTGCCGCGTTCCTCAAGCATGGGCAGCACCGCGCCGAGATCCTTGTCGCCGCGGCCACACATATTGAGGATCAGGATCTGGTCCCTGTCCATATCGCCGATGATTGTGCCGACAAAGGCCAGCGCGTGGGACGGCTCCAGCGCCGGGATGATTCCCTCAAGACGCGAGCAGAGCTGGAACGCATCCAGCGCTTCCTCGTCCGTCGCGCTGACATACTCGACCCGCTTCATATCGTGGAGCCAGGAATGTTCAGGGCCGATCCCCGGGTAGTCCAACCCGGCCGAGATCGAATGCGCGTCGATGATCTGGCCATCCTCATCCTGCAGCAGATAGGTCCGGTTGCCATGCAGAATGCCGGGTGTGCCGCCGGTCAGCGACGCGGCGTGAAGGCCGGAGGGGATACCTTTGCCGGCCGCCTCGACGCCGATGATCCGTACCGATTCATCATCAAGGAACGGGTGGAACAGCCCCATGGCGTTTGAACCGCCGCCGATACAGGCGACAATGGTATCGGGAAGGCGTCCCTCGGCATCCATGATCTGTTGGCGGGCCTCGCGGCCGATCACTGACTGGAAGTCACGCACCATCTGCGGGTAGGGGTGCGGGCCGGCGACCGTGCCAATGATATAGAAATGCGTCTCGGCATTCGCCACCCAGTAGCGGAGCGCCTCGTTCATGGCGTCCTTCAGCGTGCCGGTGCCCGATGTCACCGGGTGTACCTTGGCGCCGAGCAGCCGCATTCGGTCGACATTCGGCTTCTGACGGCGGACATCCTCCTCGCCCATGAAGACCTCGCACTCCATATCGAACAGCGCGCAGGCGGTGGCGGTGGCAACACCGTGCTGGCCGGCGCCGGTCTCGGCGATGATTCTGGTCTTGCCCATGCGTTTGGCAAGCAATGCCTGGCCAAGCACATTGTTGATCTTGTGCGCGCCGGTATGGTTCAGCTCGTCACGCTTCAGATACAGTTTGGCACCACCGAAATGTGCTGTCAGCCGTTCGGCGAAATAGAGCGGGCTTGGCCGGCCGACATAATGCGTCTGGTAATAAGCCAGCTCACTGGCGAAATCGGCGTCCGACTGCGCCGCCTTGTAGGCACTTTCCACCTGCAGAATCAGCGGCATCAGGGTTTCGGCGACGAAGCGTCCGCCATGCATGCCGAACCGGCCTCTCTCGTCAGGCTGGTTGCGCAGGGAATTCAGATTGATATCGGTCATGGTCCATCCGGTCATGGCGGCGGTGGCCGCGTGGTTGTGTGAAGTGAGAAACCTACCCCAGCCGGGCCGTCGAGACAAAGTTGCGAATGCGCTCTGCGTCTTTTTTTCCGGGGGCCGTTTCCACGCCGCTGGATACATCAACGGCGCCGGCGCCGGTCACCGCGATGGCGCGCGCCACATTCTCCTGCGACAGGCCGCCGGCAAGCATCCATTTTGTCCGGCCCGCATGGTTGGCAAGAAGCGTCCAGTCAAAGGCATGGCCGGTGCCGCCCGGCAGGCCGCTAGGATCACCCTTGGCATCGAAAAGAAGCCAGTCGGCCACCCCCTCCCATGCCTCGCAGACCTCCAGATCCTCAGCGCCGGCAACGCGGATGGCGCGAATCAGCGGCAGGCCGAACCGATCGCGGATACGGTTGGCGCGTTCGGGCGTTTCATGACCGTGAAGCTGGATATAATGCGGACGTGCCGCCTCGATGACGCTGGCAAGATCGTCATCTTCCATATCGACCGTCAGCGCAACGCGCGCCGGCGGTGTGTCCTGCCGTCGTGTCTGCTCGGCATGACCGGCGATGCTGCGCGCGGCGTCGAGGTCGAGGTGACGCGGTGAGCGTGGATAGAACACCATCCCGACAAAGGTAGCACCGGCATCCCGGCAGACATCATAATCCTCTGTCGAAGCGATGCCACAAATCTTCACGGCGATATTGCGAGCCGGCGCGGGGTCGGGTGTCATGACGGGCCTCCAAGGCTGGTCGGCGCAGTGGCATCACCACTTTCTGCCTCAGCAAGCCTGGTTTCGGCGTTGGCAGCACGCTGTTCCGCCTTGCCAAGCTGACGCTGCAGCCGCCAGTTCCGTGACTTCGCCGCGACAAGTGACAGCCAGACGAGTCCACCGCCAATGATGGCACCGGCGCAGACCGCCCCGAGTGTCAGTATCCAGGTAGCAAGCTCGATCTGCCCGCCAAGCGGCCAGAGTTTGACGATGGCCATATGATTGTTGGATACGGCAAACAGCATCGCGACGACAGTAATGCCAAGCGAGATGATCACCCAGAAAAAACGGCCGAGAAAACGCATGGCCGCCGCCGGTCAGCGGTTCAGCCGCTCACGCATACCCTTGCCCATCTTGAAGAAAGGTACTTTCTTCTCGGCAACCTCGACACTCGCCCCGGTGCGGGGGTTCCTGCCGGTACGCGCCTTGCGGTGACGTACGGAAAAGGCCCCGAAGCCACGAAGCTCAACGCGGTCGCCGCGCTCGAGTGCACCACCGATCTCGTCAAGGATGGTTCCGACCAGCCTTTCGATATCTCGGTGATACAAAGCAGGGTTCTTTGCCGCCAGTCTGGCGATGAGTTCAGAACGTGTCACGGCCCCACCCACTGTAATCAAAGGAAAAACGAGACAAGAGCATGCCTGCTGCTGAAATGCAGGTCAACAATCTTGCCTGTCAAAGCCGCCGGTTTCGAGGTTTTGGTGGCAAATCGCAGCAAAATGGCCCCTGTTCGCGGGTTTCGGTGCAAAAAAAAGGGACGAACCAAGGCGTCTGGCGTCGATTCGTCCCGGGATTTGATGTCAGGCTTACTCGTCGTCGCCTGATTCGCGCTTGGCGAGGGCGGCGCCGAGGATATCCCCGAGGCTGGCCCCGCTGTCCGATGAGCCGTATTCCTCGACAGCCTGCTTTTCCTCGGCTGTCTCGCGTGCCTTGATCGACAGGCTGAGCTTGCGGCTCTTCTTGTCGATGTTGGTGATCACGGCATCGACCTTCTCGCCGACAGCAAAGCGGTCGGCGCGCTGTTCGGCGCGGTCGCGGCTGAGATCGGCACGACGGATGAAGCCGGTCAGCGATTCGCCAACACTTACCTCGATGCCATTGTCGGTCAGAACGGTTACCGTGCAGGTCACCACCTCGCCCTTGCGATGATTGTCCATCTGGCCGGCAAACGGATCGTCCGTCAGCTGCTTGATGCCAAGCGAGATACGCTCCTTGTCGATGTCAACGTCAAGGATCTTGGCCTTCACCATGTCGCCTTTCGAGAAGCCTTCAAGCGCGGCCTCGCCGGTGGCGTCCCAGCTGATGTCGGACAGGTGGACAAGACCGTCGATCTCGTCCGTCAGGCCGACAAACAGGCCGAACTCGGTGATATTGCGGATTTCACCCTCGATTTCGGTACCGGCCGGATTCGCGGCGCTGTAATCTTCCCACGGGTTGCCGCTGCACTGCTTGAGACCAAGTGAGATACGACGCTTCGACAGGTCGACATCGAGAACCATCACCTCAACCTGCTGGCTGGTGGAGACGATCTTGCCGGGATGGACGTTTTTCTTGGTCCAGCTCATTTCGGAGACATGGACAAGACCCTCAACACCGGCCTCAAGCTCAACAAACGCGCCGTAGTCAGTGATATTGGTGACGCGGCCTTCCAGCTTCGAGCCGATCGGGAATTTACCCTCGACACTCTCCCATGGGTCGGATTGCAACTGCTTCATGCCAAGCGAGATACGCTGTGTTTCCGGGTTGAAGCGGATCACCTGGACCTCGACTGTCTCGCCAATCTGCAGGGCCTCCGACGGATGGCTGATACGCTGCCATGCGATGTCGGTCACATGCAGCAGGCCATCGACACCGCCGAGATCGACGAAGGCGCCGTAATCGGTGATGTTCTTGACCACACCCTGAAGGACCTGACCTTCCTGGAGATTGGAGACAAGCTCCGAGCGGGCTTCGGCCCGGGATTCTTCCAGAACGGCCCGCCTGGATACGACAATGTTGCCGCGACGACGGTCGATTTTCAGAATCTGGAACGGCTGCGGGGTGCCCATCAGGGGACCAAGATCGCGAACCGGCCGGATATCGACCTGGCTGCCCGGCAGAAAGGCGGTGGCGCCCGACAGATCGACGGTGAAGCCGCCCTTGACCTTGCCGAAGATCACGCCGGTGACGCGTTCCTGCTTTTCGAATGACGCCTCAAGGAGGCCCCATGCCTCTTCGCGGCGGGCCTTGTCCCGCGACAGCATGGCCTGGCCATTCTTGTCTTCCATGCGCTCGACATAGACTTCGATCTCATCGCCGACATTGACGTTCGGTTCCTGGCCCGCGATCGTCAGTTCTTTCAGCGGAACGCGGCCCTCGGATTTCAGGCCGACATCGATGATGACGGCGTCGCCCTCGACGCCGACGACAAAGCCGCGAACGACGCTGCCCTCGATGTTGGTGTGCTCGCCAAAGCTCTCGGCAAGAAGATCAGCAAAGTTCTCGGTTGCAGCCTCGGCTGCGGAAGTGGTTTGGGATGCCAAAGAA
>Ga0181579_10002200_pt1 | contig 15871 bp, 12 predicted proteins | sample 071ome_24_FD_132996 | JGI IMG/M metagenome (GOLD analysis project Ga0181579, IMG submission 132996) | Coastal salt marsh microbial communities from the Groves Creek Marsh, Skidaway Island, Georgia - 071402CT metaG (megahit assembly) | ecosystem: Environmental > Aquatic > Marine > Intertidal... | reverse complement strand
TCTTGGAGAAGGCTGCTGTTTGGGAAAAAACGGTACAGGAGTAGACGATGGATCGGTGTAAGGGAGGGGAATCGATAAACCTCCGTCTATCGGACAAGAAAGCTGTTTGCTCTAGAATGTATTCCTAAGGTAACTGGAGGAGAGTGAGCAAAATAGTAACTTCGGGGAAACGCTAGTTTGCTAACTGGGGTAATTCTGTTTGGATCTTGCAGGAGATCTCTATCTCCTAGTTTAAATCGTTTATGATCGACGATTTAATAAAAAATTGGTGCTCAGGGCGGGACTTGAACCCGCACGGCATAAGCCATACGCCCCTCAAGCGTACGTGTCTACCAATTCCACCACCTGAGCATAGGGGGAATGGGAAAAAAGGAAACTTGGAAGGCGATGTAAAGCGTCAAAACAAACAAATTGATTTATGGACTCAATTGGGTTGATTATGGGATTTCTTGCATCTATTTGTCAAGCGATCACGTAGATCCAACCATTGTCACGCTTACACAAACCGCAAACCATTCGGGGGGCGAGAGCCTCCTTTTTAAAGATTTCAAATGATTGAGCCGAGTTCCCAGGGACCCAAGGACGAACAGGAAGCGCCCAACCCGCTTGATCTGTCAGACTTGAAAAGCTTCAGCTTCGGTACCGAATGGACCGATGCCGGAGAAAAGCCAAGAGGCGATCGAAGGTCTGGATCGGGGCGATCCCCTGGGCAGCAGCGACGGCTGGATCGTCGAAAGGGCGGGGCTGGCAAGCAAGCCAGAGACCGGCGCCCCTTTGGGGAAAGAGGCCCTTCCTCTGGTGACAAACGAGATGGATCCAGAGCGGATTTTTCCGAACAGGGCGACCGACGGGAATCTTCCCAGAGGAGAGGCCAGGGAAGGTTTGATGGGCGGCATGGGCGACCACAATTCGATAGGTCCTATGAAAGCCCGGTGTTCGAGGTTGGCTTTTACCCCGATGACGACGGCTTTGCGACGATTATCAAAGCGCTCAGGACGAATCACATTACTTACGAGTTGTTTGAAGTTTCTCGTATCTTTTTAGAGAAATCGGAACGTTACGTCGCCAGCGTTACACGCAAGGGGGCTGAGGGCGAACAGGCGGAACGCGTAGCGGTCGCGATTCCTGACGGCATGCCGTTCGAAACCGAAGAAGAAGCCATCCAGCATGTCATAGCCAACCATGTGGATGCCTTTTTCGATCAAGAGGAGATAGAAACGGAACCGCCTTCAGGAAATTTCCCCTTCGTCAATCGTTGCGGCATGACCAAGAAAATCTTGGGACCGCCGAACTATCATCGTTACGAGGAATTTGTTAACCAGCACTTTCAGACTCAGATAGGTAATGCCTCCTTCGAGCGATTCCAGAGCGCCATCGTTCAGGATCGAGAGGAAGAGGCGGTCAACGAATGGCTGGAATCGATGAAAAAAACGATCCGCTATTCGACGAAACCTGAGGAAGGCGAGACAGTGCAAACCTTCGACACGCTCAAGGAAGCGCTCGTCTATCTGCGAACAACGCAGCGGGATAAGATAGTCAAGACCGTCAACTATGCCCGCGTTCCCGGTGTGACGATCGACAAATATCCCGACACGGAAGTTAGTCGGGCCGTCAGTGGCGAGCTTGCCCGCCAGCGAAGATTTCCCCTCAAGACGGCCAACTTGATTCGCGGAAGGCTGCGTCGGGAGAATTTCAGCATTTACAAGCGCGGCTCAAAAGGGGTCACTTACATTTGCGCGGCTAAGCGAAACTTTCGCCAGCCCGGGCGGGTCATGTCCGATTCACTTGATCGCCTGATCCATTACGTGGAGCTCAATGCCGGGGTGAAGGTCAAGGAGTTGCCTTCGCAATACAAGGCGTGGCTGCAGGAAGCGCATCCGGATACCGAATACGATGAAAAGAAGCTTTTTCAGGATCTCCATTGGTTGATAGCCGATGGCTACATTTCGCATTTCGCTGACGATTCGCTGGTTGTGCAGCCGATTCTGGATGTAAAGTCCGGCGAGGAAAAGGTTGCCGAGGCGCAGTCGCAAAGAGTCAAGCCGCAAGACGCGCCTAAGGCGGAGGCCGTTTCTAAGCCTCTCAGCGTCTCGAGTCCTGAAGGCGGGTCCACGAAAGAACTGGAGGAATCTTCGGATGCGCCTGTGGCTGCCAGTGAATCCGTTGAAGTTACAGATGAGGTGAAAGCTAAACAGCTAGGCAATGAGGCGAATGATGCTAACTCCGAAGAATTGGCGTCAGAGGCGCGGGAGACGAAAGGCGGTAGTGCTGATCGGCAGGCCACTCTGAGCGAGGGTGAGAGCAACGAGGACGTCGTTCCTGATGAACAAGAGCCGAGCGCCGAGGAAGGGGAGGATAACGCTCCTGAATCGGCGGCAAAGACTGAGGAACCTGACAATCAGGAGGGCTCGATGTCTGACATTGAGGAATCATCTGAAGAGATTGAAGCCGAGCCAGAATCAGACAAGACCGAAGGTTCGGCGAATGAATCCGAGGCGGATGTTGAGTCTGTTGAGGTTAAGAGTTGAGTTGAGAACGGTAGCGGGCGATCTCCGGGCGCTCACGGATGCCAGTGTATGATTGGCCGAAAGCTAATCGGCCAAAATCTGGGGCCCAATATAGCACTCGGAGATCGCCCCCTACTCTAAATGGCTCGAATCGAATGCTTGCCTGGCGATTCGATAGAAAAAACCAGCTCCAATGTGGGCTTCCAAGGTAGGGCTCCCAGCAGCTGGGGCCACTCTATTGCCAGGCAGAAGGGAGGCTTCATGAAATCTTCAAGCATCAGTTCTTCCGCCATGTTCGGAGCTCCTTCTAGTCGGTAGGCATCCATGTGAAGCAGAGTTGTCTGGCCATCTCTACTACGATAGTAATTAAAGATATTGAAGGTTGGGCTTGTAATAGTTTCCAGGATACATAGACCTTGTGCCAAACCTTTGACGAATGTCGTTTTCCCCGCGCCTAAGTCTCCTTCAAGCGTGAGAATAGCATTCTCGGGCAGTTCGGAAGCTAGGGATGCTCCGATATCGATCGTCTCTTCGCTGGAAAGGGTTGTTAGGCCCGATCTAAGGTTTTCCAAAATGGGCATAGCCTGTTAAGCTGATTTTGCTCGATTCGCTCGAGAATTGGACAGCGTCCTCGCGCTCGCCTCGCTCGACGATCGTGCCGATGCAGGTAAGGGGGGTGTCGAACCGTTGTCTCCAATCGGATTCAAAGGCGGCGATGGATGCGCTATTCTCAATGGCGAAAAGCAACTCATAGTCCTCACCGTCATTGACGGAGTGGTCGACGGGTGTCCGTCCGGTTGATTTTGAATACGTGATTGCCGCATCGCTGATGGGTAGGCTATTTTCTGCTAGTGCAGCCGCTTGGCCGGGCTTGAGAAGGGAGGCGCAGTCTTTGCCCAGACCATCGCTTAGGTCCGTGCAGGCGATCGTCTCTTTTCGGTTTGCCAGCCATTGACCCTCGTCCAGCCGAGGAGTGAAGGCATGGTGTTTCTTGGAGCTTGATCCACCGAGGAAACCTGTAACATAGATCCGAGAGCCCATCTCGGCCTGCTTTCTTTGCAGAACGCGGCCGCTTGAGAATCCAATCAGGGTTAAAAAGGCTCCGAGAAATCCGGAGGTTTCGCAAATGTCGCCGCCGTTGATTTCAATTGAGTAGGACTGGGCTACCTTGGATAAGCCCTGATGAAAGGCCTGTAGCCAATCTATGGATAGATTGGTTGGAAAGGAAAAGGATATTACCGCATGCTTTGGTTGGCCTCCCATAGCGGCGATGTCGCTTATGTTGCGCTTGAGCAGCTTTGCCGCTGCTTGTTCTGGAGCGACGGAATCGTCGAAATGCTTCTGGTAGACGACCGGATCGGTTGTTACCAGAAGTTTGCCTGGGCTTTGAGGAATAGGGATTGCGGCGCAATCATCACCCATGCCTTGGGGGGAAGAAGGTGTCGATGGGCCGAGCCATTTCTGAATGCGTTCTATCAGCTCGATCTCTCCCAGAGAAGCCACTTGATTTTGAATCTCGCTGGTGAAGGGATTCATAGCTCGATGGGGTCGATAAGGAAAATCATCACCACGTTGACCAGATTGAAAAGGGCGTGTACGGTAATGCTGGAAATGAGGTTTCCCGACACTCGATAGACGATGCAGAGGGCAATGCTCAGGATGAACAAAGGCATGAAACTATATAGGTTGAAGTGCATGAGGGCGAAGATCACAGATGCTATGGCGATTGAAAACGCCTTGGGTAGCCGGCGGTTCAAGTAGCGGAAAAGGAATCCGCGATAAACCAGCTCTTCGCAAATGGGGGCGACGATAACGATCAGGCAAACCATCAAGAACATTTCCTGAGGAGTTCCACCATTCTGGACGAGGAGCACGGGAAGTTGAAACTCGTAGGCAACCCCGGTTGCGTCTAGAATAGCCCGCCAGATCAGCATAGTGGGCATCAATGCTAGATAAACGCAGACGAATCCGATTGCCCCGATCTTCGTTGCCTCCAACCAGCTTACAGGCTGGTCGCGGATCTCGTAGGCCGCGAATTGCTTGAAGAGATACCAGGCCAGTATTGAGCTAAACTGTAGTCCAAATCCGGATGCCAGAACATAAGGAAGCGATTCGAAATCTTGCTCCGCCCCGCTGAGAAAGCTGTAAGCAGACACGAACAGGCCTGAGAGAAGAAACGATCCCAAAAACACGAAGCAAACAAATAGCCAGGCGTCGAAGGGCTTGATGTCCCATTTGGCCAGGCGATTGGAGCTTCGGATCTTTTGCAGCAATTCCATCGAGCTAATACACGGATCGGGAGTCAAAGGGTGAGGCTCGAGTTGGGCGAGTCCAAAACCCAAAACGATTCGTTTATGAAATTGGTAGCGGACGCTCGGTTTGTGTTGCGCGATTCGCTGTCGAAAATCGATTTTTGATGACAAAGTCGACGGGAGGCGTTTCCTTTTCGCCCTTTCGCGATGGTAAGCAGATCTAGAAAACGGGCTTCGTTGCACACCTTGGGATGCCGATTGAACCAATCGGAGACCTTGCTTATTCAACAGCGTTTGAAGGACGACGGCTACGAAATCGTCCCGTTTGGCGAACCGGCCGACTTGGGAATCATCAACACCTGCACAGTGACCAACCTGGCCGACTCGAAATGCCGGCAATCCATCCGTCAATTCACGCGTCGGAATCCGCATGCCTATACCGCTGTGATCGGTTGCTATTCGCAGATGGGCTCCAAGGAGATCGCCGCTATAGAAGGCGTGGATCTGATCATTGGCAATCAGGATAAAATGAGCGTTGTCGACTATATCGGACAGGAAAAGAACGAGAAGCCGATTATCGTTCGGGAGAAAATTAGCCAAGACGACTTTTCTATAAGCTATTTCGGAGACGCTCCATTCAATCAGCGAGCCAATCTGAAGATTCAGGACGGTTGCAGCTTTGTTTGCAGCTTTTGCATCATTCCGTTTGCCAGAGGAGCTTCCCGTTCTCGGGACTTGGAAAACCTGTTGGCTGAAGCCCGAGCGAAAGCCGATCAAGGTGTGCGGGAACTCGTCATCACTGGGGTCAATATCGGCGCTTATCACTCTAAAGATGACGATCTGCTGGGTGTTTTGGAGGGACTGAACGCTATCGAAGGCATCGATCGCATTCGTATAAGCAGTATCGAACCGACCACCATTCCAACGGAGCTATTCGACTGGATGAATGACCCGCAACACGCATTGCTGCCCTTCTTTCATATCCCGCTTCAGGCGGGAAGCGATAAGGTCCTCCGGGAAATGCGCAGAAAGTATACGATTAGCCAATACTTGGAATTCCTCCACCTGGCTCATGAAAGCGTGGAGAGCGTCTATCTGGGGACTGACATTATGGTTGGGTTTCCGGGCGAGTCAGAGGACGAGTTTCAAGAGACATGCTGCGTATTTCTAGAAAATCCATTCGATTTTTGCCATGTCTTCTCCTTTTCCGAGCGGCAGGGAACGGTGGCGGCAAGACGCGATGATCAATTGCCGATTGAGGATCGGCAGCGTCGCAGCGCTTATTTGCGCCGCTTGTCTTCAAAAAAACGATACGATTTCTACGAAACCCATTTGGGCAAGACAATGCGAGTCTTGTTCGAGAATCCGAAGCCCGATTTCTGGCCGGCCTACACCGACAATTATATTCGGGTGGTCGTGCCCCGCGATGCCGCTAATGGGGAAGACTTGGCTAATCGCTGCGCGGAAGTGCGGCTCGATCGCCTGGCCGCCGACTTCGTGGAAGGCGAGATCGTAAGGATGTTGGATTGAGGAGCGGTTTTATCCCACGATAATTCCCTATTGATATCGCGGGATAAACCCGCTCCTACACTCGATTGCCACTCAACTTTGACGACCCATGCGCGAGCCAGGGGCGAGCACGCTCCTGTTTGCCGTCAGGCGATCCCTGTTTGGACTAGCTCTAGGCGAACTCGCCTTTGTTTTCCAGGATCTCGACTTCATAACCGTCGGGATCGGTGATGAAGGCCATCTTGGAGCCGCCCGATGTAAATTTCTCTTTCCAATCGCCTGGCCAAACCTCCTCGCCGTTATCTTCCAGCATTTGGCAGTATTCGACGATGTCGTCTACTCCCAGGCAGGTGTGTATAAGGTCCTCGGGGAATTCTACTGTGTAGTCGGGCGAGTAGGTAAGCTCCAAAGTGTGGGCGTTTCCGGGCAGCTCGAGGTGGACGATCTGATTGCCAGCCGGGCTCTTGTCGTTGCGTTTGAGGACTGTGAAGCCGCAATTCTTGCAGTACCAATCGATAGACTTTTCCAAGTCGCTAACTCGAATGCGTGTATGAAGAAATTTGATCATCTCAGTGAGTTAAACGATGCGCTTCGATATGCCAAGCGTGGATGTGTGAAATCGGAATCATTGGCTTGAGTCCAATATGCGCCTCGATCAGGTGTTTTTTTCATGCATAATGGAGGATCGAGCCGATCCTTCCTACCGCCCTGTGTAACCGGAAAACCGTACGAGGAGTTGGTTATCGTATGGAAATGCGGGTATCGATCTATTGCGCCAGAGTTGTGTTGGCTGCATTGCTCGCTTTCTCAGGAGCTTTTTGGCTCGGCGCTCAAGAGCGGCAACGTCCTGAGCCTGGGCAGGGTCCTCGAGGTCCTGGAATGCGGCCTCACCGGATGGGGGCAGTCGAGCTTCCGAGCCCGGAGGTCAGGATTTACACCGAAGGGAAGTATCGTTATATCGAAAGCAATGGCGTTCCTGACCATGAACATGGCGAATTTCCGACGCGCGGCAATCCGAACGCTATCCGACCGCAAGAACACAAGCTGCGCACGCTGCGCGATCCAGTGGCTTCTGATGAGCCAATTCCCGCCCATGGGGGTATCTTTGGCATAGCCATTAATGGCATTCCTTTCGAGCCGGGAACGGCCGAGCGCTATGAAAACAACCCGCGTTCCAATTGGCATTACGAAGCGTTAACTGGGCATCTGAATTTAGGAATCGATGATAATAATGCTCACGTACAGCCCTCGGGGACTTATCACTACCATGGCCTTCCTACCGGTTTGATCCACAAGCATGGAGGTGAGAATGAAATCACTCTGCTCGGTTATGCGGCAGACGGATTTCCAGTGTACTCGAATATTGGTTTCAAGAATGCCAGCGATCCGAAGAGCGGGCTCAAGGAAATGAGACCCAGCTATTCTCTCAAGAAGGGAACGCGGCCCGAGGGTGAAGATGGGCCAGGCGGGGAGTACGATGGACGTTTCACTCAAGATTGGGAATACGTGGAGGGTTCGGGCGATTTGGATGAATTCAATGGTCGTTACGGAGTCACTCCCGAGTATCCGGATGGAATTTACCATTACTACGTGACGGATACGTTTCCCTATATCTCGCGTATGTTTAAAGGGAAGCCTGATGAGAGCTTCCTGCGTAGAAGAGGTGGCCCTGGCGGACCGCGTGGAGCTCGTGGACCAGGAGATCGTCGAGGCCCGCCCCGTGGAGGACCGCCACCTGGAAGAGGCTGAGTTCAAACAACGCGTCTTGCTCGAAGAGGATCGATCATTTTTTTTGAGAAGTGGGATCAATCCTTCCGTAGCGTCTTCGCTCGCGAAGACCGGGAGATGGGCCGGCTTTGCATGCGCCGCAGGCCACGACCCTACAATCTGACAGGCAGTCCCGCGTCGGCTAAGCGACGTTTGGCTTCTTCAATCGTATAGGTGCCAAAATGGAAAATGCTCGCGGCAAGGACGGCGTCCGCTTTGCCGTCTTCGAGAACTTCGACAAGGTGATCCAAATTGCCTGCCCCGCCAGAGGCGATCACGGGAACCTCAACGGCTTCTGAAATGCGTCGAGTCAGCTCGCAGTCATAGCCTGCCAGAGTTCCATCGGCGTCCATGCTGGTTAGGAGGATTTCGCCGGCTCCTAGGGAAACGCCTTTCTTGGCCCACTCTACAGCATCAAGCGGAGTTGGGTTGCGTCCTCCATGGGTGAATACAGTCCAGCTGTCTCCGTCGCGTTTAGCGTCAATGGCGAGGACAACGCACTGGCTGCCGAATTTGCGAGCAGCTTCCTTAATGAGATTGGGATCGTTTATGGCGGCCGTGTTGAGGCTAACTTTGTCGGCTCCACTATGGAGCATTTTGCGAATGTCGTCTATGTTGCGGAGGCCGCCGCCAACCGTCAGCGGCATGAAGCATTCGGAGGCCGTGGCTTCGACAACGTGCCGCATGATTTGCCGTTCGTCGCTAGAAGCAGTGATGTCCAGGAAAACAAGTTCATCCGCACCCTGTTCCTCGTAGGCCTTGGCGCAGTCGACTGGATCGCCAGCGTCGCGCAGCTCCTTGAACTTAACTCCTTTGACGACTCGTCCAGCGTGAACGTCCAGGCAAGGGATGATGCGTTTAGCGAGCATCGCTTATTCTTCGATAATTCCCGCTGCCGATTTAGGATACAGCCTATTCCGATTCGCCGACGGCGATAATATCAGGCTCGAAGGAGACCGCTAAGCGGTAGGTTTGGCCGGGGCGCATGATCAAAGGATGTTCACGCTCGAGAGTCTGCAAGTAGTGGATATTGCCGTAGTTGGTGCGGTAAGTTTCGTCGTTAGTCACGACCTCGGTCTCTTTCCAAGTTCCTTGAAAGTCGTCTTTTTGAACAAGGCAGCGCAGTCCTTCCTGTCCCAGCATTGGGCTGGATTCGACGCGGTATTGAGAGTGGGGCGATCCGATAGCCAAGACGTAGCGGAAACTGTCAAGCGTTATCTGATTCTTAACGGTGTAGATAAACTCGCTGGTAATCTTGTTGCCGGCAAAGGTCCAACTCACCTTGCATGAGCCGATATCTGAAACGATCTTCTCATCCGTGTTGATAAGATCCGGTTGTTCATACCTGAAATAGAATGAACGCTTGAATCCCAACCCCGTTGTGCAGCGCTTTCCATAAAATGCGGGAATGAATTTCTGGCCCCGGAAAGTGAGCTCGGGGAGCATTACGGGCAGGTAGGTGTTGTTCGGCCAATCGAATATGCCTGGCGAGTGAGGAAAGGTCAGGCAGTCTGCCGTGGCCGTGCCGCCGCAGGATACCAAAGGCATCTGGATCTGCAGACCGGATTTAACGTCCCGGTAAAGCAGCAGTCCTTGTTCCTTCTTGTTCGATTTGTCGAAAATCACGAAGCGGCAACCCGACTTGAAAGTGTCCATGGTTCCGCCGGCCGGCGCCTTGATGTCTTTGGAAAGCCGGGCCCATTGACTCAAGTATCGAGCTCCATCGAAATTGGCCAATCGCGTCGTGTGGTTTGCGTAAGCGGTGCGCTCAGCATCGCGGACGACGAGGTATCCATGTTCCTGATCCAGATAGGTCACGTAGAAGAAGTAGAAGAGGCGCCTCAGCAAATCGAAATACTTCTGCTGCTGGTCCTCGGGAACCCAGCCGTCGCGAAATCCTTGGAGGAGCAGGCTGATCAAGTGCATTTGCCCATAAGCTCCTGCGGATTTCGAGTAGGCCCAACCCAACCCGTCTTCCCGGACCATGTCTGGCAGCAGCTTGATGTACTTCTGCGCGTAGGTTCTCAGGCTGGGCAATTTGCGTTCGCGGAGGCCCGGATTCGAGTGCAACTGTAGCGATTGCCTCGTGAAAACGAAGGCCAGAACGCCGTAGATAGAAAAGTCGCCACCTGGGCCTTCGCCCACATCGTCAAAGTAGCCATTGGAGCTGGATTCATCGATCCGGGAAAGGAAGCGTTCTATGAGTCGGCCTGTTTCGTCCTTTTTAGACAGCCCGAGACTGAACCGGCAGACTGCCTTAGCAATGTTGAAGATCTGCCAGTGGTTGTCGTAGTCGCTCCGATTCAAAAGAAGCTTATCCAAGCGCTCCCGCGTTTCATCGACTAATCGTTCCCAAACTGGGTTGCGCTCTTTAGAGGGACCGAAAGACAAGAGGCCGAGAGCCGCGTAGGCGAGACCGTTTTCTTGAGGGGGATCTCGGAAAACTTGAGCCGTAATGCATCGGGCGGCGAGATCGATGAGGTCTTTGCCGTCTAGTTCCGATTCTCCAGTTGCTCGATGAAATTCGCCGATAGCCAGGGCCGCGTGACCCGGTTCATCCAATCGAGGCGCCTCCCCTTCGACTGGTGTAATGGTACCATCCTGATTGATGGAATCCAAGTTGTGGCTGAGCATGGAACGAGCCATGTCGAGACACTGTTGAGAGAAACTTTCCATAGATAAGCGCCTTAATGAAAGGAGACCTCCCCGCGTAGGCGAGGAGGGAAACCGTCTTTTCTGGCAGCAGGAGATGCTAATTCAAGCGAGAAGTGGACGGAAATAGAGATATTCAAGGATAGTAGGGTGAGGAACTCGGGGATTAGCGAAGATCGCTAGCGATTAATCAGATCTAAGAGGTCCTGGTTGCTTTCCGTCTTGGATAGCCGCGTCAGCATCGTCTCGGTTGCATCTTCAGTCTTTTGCTGCACGAGAGCTCGACGGAAGAAATGTATGCCTTCAAGCACGTCTTCAGGGATGAGTAGTTCTTCGCGACGCGTGCCGGAGGAGGCGATGTTCATGGCCGGATAGAGCCGCATATCAGCCACCTTGCGATCGAGAACCATCTCCATGTTGCCTGTTCCCTTGAACTCCTGGAAAATCATGTCGTCCATTCGGCTACCGGTCTCAATCAAAGCCGAAGCGACAATGGTCAGGCTGCCTTCCTCTTCCGTGTTGCGGGCGGCCGCGAAAAGCTGGCGCGGCTTTTCCAGGGCCCTGATGTCCAAGCCTCCGGACATAGTTCGTCCCGACTTCTTGGAAGAGTTGTGAGCTCGGGCCAAGCGTGTGATGGAGTCCATAAGGATGACCACATCCTTGCCAGTTTCGACTAGGCGCTTGGCACGTTCGATACAAAGATCGGCGATCCGAATGTGGCTAGGCAGATCCTCATCGTTCGACGAAGCCCAAACTTCTCCTCGGATATTCCGGCGAAAGTCGGTCACTTCCTCGGGCCGCTCGTCGACTAGGAGAATGAGCAGCTTGATTTCCGGATGGTTGGCGGTGATCCCCCGGGCGATATGGGTAAGGAGGGTGGTTTTGCCGGTTCTGGGCGGGGCCACAATCAGTCCTCGGGTTCCTTTGCCAAGCGGGCAAAACAAGTCCATAGCCCGGGTCGTCATCGTCTTTTGATCGGTTTCCAGTCGGATCTGTTCCTCAGGAGTAATCGTGGTCAGCTGATTGAACTCGAGCTTCTTGCGCCTCTCGTCCACTGTCAGGCCGTCGACGGTATCGATGTATCTAACCTTTGGATTCTGAAACCGCGGGTCGGTGGTGGCTTGGGCGACAATATAGCTGCCGCTCTTGAGCTTGAAGCGCCGAATTAGCTCCTTTGGGATGAAGGGGTCGGTGGGCCGCTGGCGGCCGTTTTTCGACAGGTCCAGCAGTTGCCCGGTCTTTTTGTTGGTCACTTCGAGGACGCCTTCAACTTGGACGGTCTCCTCGGCGCTATTTTCTTTTTCGTCGGCCATAGGTTCGGCGATGGGATGAGATCAGTTTGTTTTATTATTTAGTTGTATTTCTTGGCGGATACGGAATTTTCCGCTCTTCGCTGTCCGAAATCGGACGCATTCAGAAATTCGAATTAGGATTATGTCATTTAGGATCCGAGACTTGACCCTTCCAAGCGATCTTGATGGTATTCGGATTTCTACCCCTTAACTCGCATTATCGAAATCAAGGAATCGTTGTGGCAGACAACATAACTTCAGAAGCGCAAGAAGGCGAAAAATTCCCGCCGTCTCCGGAATTTAAGAAACAGGCTGCCGTCCAAAGTCTGGCCGAATACAAGAGGCTTTACTCGGAGTCTGTGAACAATCCAGAAAAGTTCTGGAATACTCAAGCAAAAGATTTGCTCCTTTGGCGAAAGCCTTGGAAGCAGACGCTCAAGTGGAAGGAACCGCATGCCAAATGGTTCCTTGGGGGCAAACTCAATGTTTGCGAAAACTGTGTGGATCGGCACTTGGGCACGGCCCGCGAGAACAAGGCGGCCTTGATTTTTGAAGGCGAGCCTGGTGACCAGAAGACATTGACCTACAGACAGTTGCATACAGAGATCTGCAAATTCTCCAATGCTTTGGAAGGCTTGGGTATCCGCAAAGGTGATCGGGTTGCTATCTACATGCCGATGGTGGCCGAAGCGGTGGTAGCCATGTTGTCTTGCGCCCGTATTGGGGCCGTTCACACGGTGATTTTTGGCGGTTTTAGTTCGGAATCGATCAAAGATCGTGTTAACGACTGCTCGGCCAAATTGGTGATCACGGCCGATGGCGGTTGGAGACGCGGCAAGATTTTGGATCTCAAAGCCAACGTGAATGCCGCCTTGCGAGGCTGCCCTTCGGTCGAGCATGTCATCACTTTGAAGCGAACCGGGAATCGCGTTCACATGAAAAACGGGCGAGACTTATGGTGGCATGACCTCGTAGCCAACGCTTCCCACACGCACAATGCGAAGGCCTTCGATAGTGAAACGCCACTTTTTGTTCTCTACACAAGCGGGAGCACGGGAAAGCCCAAAGGGGTATTGCACACCAGCGGTGGCTACTTGCTGGGCACCACGATGACGTCAAAGTACGTTTTCGATCTAAAGGAGAGCGATACCTATTGGTGTACAGCGGATATCGGTTGGATTACGGGGCATAGCTACGTGGTTTATGGAATCTTGAGCAACGGCGGAACCAACGTCATCTACGAAGGAGCTCCCAACTCCCCCGGTCCAGACCGCTTCTGGTCGATCATCGATCGGCATAAGGTAACCATTTTCTACACCGCTCCCACAGCTATTCGGGCCTTCATGAAGTGGGGCGAGGAGCATATTCGCAAACACGATCTGAGCTCCCTGCGCTTGCTGGGCTCCGTCGGCGAGCCCATCAATCCAGAGGCCTGGAAATGGTATCATAAAGTAATTGGCGGGGGACGTTGTCCAATCGTGGATACATGGTGGCAAACGGAAACGGGAGCGATCATGATAACGACCTTGCCCGGAGCGGCGATATCCAAGCCAGGTTCAGCGGGTCTGCCTTTCTTCGGAGTTGTCCCCAAGGTTTTCAACGACGAGGGCAAAGAGGTGCGCAAAGGGAAAAGCGGAAAGCTCGTGCTCACCCAGCCCTGGCCCAGCATGCTACGCACACTCTATGGCGATAATAAGCGCTACAAGGAGACCTATTGGAGCGAATACAAGGGCGTGTATTTTTGCGGCGATGGCTGCCGTCAGGATAAGGACGGCTATTTTTGGATAGTGGGCCGTATTGACGACGTATTGAACGTTTCGGGACATCGCCTGGGTACCGCGGAAGTCGAAAGCGCTTTAGTGAGTCATCGAGCCGTGGCCGAATCAGCCACAGTCGGGCGCCCGCACGAAATTAAAGGCAGCGCTATCGTTTGCTTCGTAACCTTGAAAGACGGATTCAAAGGCGACGATAAATTGAAGGCTACCTTGCGTGCCCATGTTGGTTCGGAAATCGGACCGTTCGCCAAGCCTGACGAAATTCGCTTCGCCTCCGCGTTGCCGAAAACGAGAAGCGGCAAGATCATGCGGCGCTTACTAAAGGATATCGCGGCGGGTAAAGAGATTCATCAGGATACCACCACCCTGGAAGACATTTCCGTGGTCAAGCAGCTGCAGGCCCAAAAGTAAGGAGAGAAGTGGTGATGAGCGAGTTCTGAAATGCGGAATTAGGCTCGATCTGTTAAAATCAGGTTTGAAAGTGGGGCTGGCCATACAATCGGGAAATATTCGCCAACTAATCTTATTTTCTAAAAATAAGTGCGCCGTGATCCGACCTCACGCCTACGCGACGCTACGGCGGCGCAAGACGGGCGAGCTTGAGCTAACGCCGACGTCTTATTATCGGCTTTGCGCTGCCGTCGATTCAATGCTGATTGGCCGTCGACGATTTACCTAATGCGTCCTCAGTTCTCGCGTCAAAGCACCCTCGGGTTTTCGTTGTCGTCCTCAATCTTCGTCCTTCACCTACTTATCCCGGGTGCGCCCAGGCAAAAGAGGTGATAGTTTTAAGCGATGCGTTCCGGTGACAGATACCGCTTGGGTAGGCGAGGGTTCTCTCTGTTGGAGATTCTCGGGGCGATGGCTGTCATAGTGGTGATCATGACCATGCTGGCCATGGGCGTTCGCAGGTTGCTGCCTCTGTCGAAAAGCAAGCAGGCTCACACGGACATCGTCTACATCCAACAGGCCTTAGAGGCCTACAAATCATCGTTCGGAGAATATCCTCGCAGGGTGACGGTTGGCGGAAGCGAGCCCCCGATGGAAGAGATTCTCTTTAATGCCCTGACCGGCCGCATGGCGCCCAACGGAGTTTTGGGAAATTTTCCGGTTTTGTTGGATCGAAGCGTCCTTGAGTTTTCAAACAATGTATTTCCCATCGCTGGAGAATCGCCGCCTCAGTGGAAAGTGAATGCTATTTTGGATCCATGGGGTACTCCATTCCAATATCGCTATGATACGGACGACCCGAACTGGGAAAATTACAACTACGTACTTTTCTCTGCCGGGCCAGATGCGAGATTCGCGGATGTGACGGGGGAGGGGCAGCCCAACGCGGGTAATGCGGACAATGTGGACAACATTTATGCTGAGTAAAGATTCCCTGAACGCGCAGCTAAGTATTTGGAAGGTAGGGAGGACCGGCTCGGTCCTCCGGGTTCGGAGGATGGAGGACCGAGCCGACAAGTCTCGCCGTAGCCAGCCGAAGGCTGATACTCCCTGCCAAGCAAACAGATCATTTTTTTTCCTACCTTTCTTACGCACACCTAAATCAAAGCGCGGATTCACCCTTTTCGAATTGGTAGTTGTCCTTTCCATCATCGTTATTCTAGCCACGATGGGGCTGATTGGCTATCAGGCCGCGGTTCCGCCCGGAGCGGTTAACGCGGCTCGAAATGAGTTGCACGGCTTATTGCGATTCGCCCGTGAACAGGCTATCGTTCGCGGCAGCAACACCATGCTGATCATAAACTACGACAATACGGATCGAGCTAAATTCCTGAGGTACGCCGGTGTCGTGGTGCAAGAGGAATACGAATCTGAATATTGGATCGCTGCTCATTCTGGGATCTATTTGCCGGAGGGCGTGTACTTCGTGCCACAAACACTGGATGCGCCCACGGATGGGTTTACCCTTGATGCGCTTTGGCCTGCGGCTAAGGAGGCCAAAAGTGTATACAACTGTACGAATTCGCGCTCTGGTCTTGCGATAGGCGGGGTGCAGTATCCCGTTTCCCAGAGCATAGTTTTCGATTCTGGCGATCCGGCTGAAGTGGATTGGATTGGTTTTCAATTTGGTCCCGATGGACGCATAGACAAAGCGGACTTCCACGCGT
>Ga0181579_10002197_pt1 | contig 15881 bp, 16 predicted proteins | sample 071ome_24_FD_132996 | JGI IMG/M metagenome (GOLD analysis project Ga0181579, IMG submission 132996) | Coastal salt marsh microbial communities from the Groves Creek Marsh, Skidaway Island, Georgia - 071402CT metaG (megahit assembly) | ecosystem: Environmental > Aquatic > Marine > Intertidal... | reverse complement strand
TCGCGTCGGACAGGCTGGTCGGGAAACGGTGATCGAAGGCGACGGGCTTCACGATACGCCTCCCCCGCCAGGCGCGGCGGCCAGCGCGGCCAACACCCGTTCCGGCGTCATCGGCACATGGGTGACCTCGGCGCCGAACTCGGCGAGCGCGTCGTTGACCGCGTTGGCGATCGCGGCTGGTGGTCCGATGGCCCCGCTCTCGCCGATCCCCTTCTGGCCGAAACGGCTAAGCGGTGATGGGGTCTCCATGTGGATCAGGCGGATCGGCGGCATGTCGCTGGCCACCGGCAGGTGATAGTCCGCCAGGGTCGAGGCCAGCGGCTGTCCCGAGGCATCGAAGGGCATTTCCTCATGCAAGGCGGTACCGATGCCCTGCACCGCGCCGCCGAGAACCTGTCCGTCGACAATCGCCGGATTGATCATGGTCCCGGCGTCCTCGACGATCACGTAGTCCATCAACTCCACATGCCCGAGATCCAGATCGACACGCACCTTCACCGCGTGACAGGCATAGGAAAAGGTTCCGGTGTCCTGGGTCGTCTTGTAACCCTCGGTGACTTCGAGGCCCCTCGGATCCACACTGTCCGGCAAGAGCTGTGGCTTCAGATACCAGGTCCGTCCCACCTCCTCGACGCTGACGGCGGCCGAGCCGATCATCGCCTGACCACCCGACAGGGTCACGGCATCGGCCTCTCCCTGCAGCAGATGCCCGGCGATCCCCTTGATCCGTTCCGCCAGCGCGTCGCAAGCGGCGGCCACCGCGCCGCCGGCCATGACGATGCAGCGCGAGCCCCAGGTTCCGGTGGAATACGGCGTATAGGCGGTATCGCCGTGCACCAGCTTGATCTTGTCCGGCGCGATGCCGAGCCGGTCATGGGCGATCTGCGCGAGGCTGGTCTCAAGCCCTTGGCCATGACTGTGCACGCCGACCCTCAACTCCAGCCCACCATCCGGCGTTAGGCGTGCCGTCGCCTGCTCGAAACCCGGGACCATGGGGATGCCCCAGCCGTGATAGACCGAGGTGCCATGCGCCCCCTGTTCGCAAAAGACCGAGAGCCCGACGCCGATCCGCGATCGTTCGGTCTGGCTCTTTTGCTCCGCGCGAATGCCTTCGACGTTGATCGCCGCGACGGCCCGGCTCAGGGCCTCCTGATAATCGCCGCTGTCGAAATACTTGTTGGTGATATTGGTGAACGGCATCTCGCCCGCCTCGACGAGATTGCGGTGCCGGATCGCCTCGGGCGTCAATCCGAGATCGCGGGCCAGCGCGTCCATCATCGATTCCATGGCGAAGCAGACACCCGTGCGCGCGACCCCGCGAAACGGCAGGATCGGCGGCTTGTTGGTCGCTACCGACCAAGTCTTGCAGCGATAGCCGCGCATCTTGTACGGCCCCGGCAGAATGCTCGCGACCTGGGCCGATTCCAGGCAGGCGGAAAACGGGTAGGCGGAATAGGCGCCGGCATCAACGATCGCCGAGCAATCCACGGCGAGCAGTTCCCCATCCGCCGCCGCGTATCCGGTCACCTCGTAGTAATGCTCGCGGCAATTGGCGCCACCGGTGAGGTGCTCGCGACGGTCCTCGATCCAGCGGATCGGGCGGTCCAGCTTCATCGCCAGGAATCCGGCGCAAACCTCTTCGGCCAGCAGGATCCCCTTATAGCCAAAGCCACCGCCGACATCCGGCGCGATCACTCGGATCTGTCCATGGTCAAGGCCCAGGCACCCGGCGAGGCCGGTTCGCACGATATGGGGCATCTGGGTCGCGGAATGCAGGGTCAGCACCTCAAGCGTGCGATCCCAGACCGCGACCAACCCCCTGCCCTCGATCGGCGCCATGCATTGCCGCGCTGTCTGGTACTGTCTTGTGACAACGGAGGCCGCGTCCTTGATCGCCGCCTCGAACTCGATATCAACCGCGCTCTCTAGAAAAACGTTTTCGCCCCAGTCGTCGTGCAACAGCGGCGCCGAGGCGTCACGGGCCTTTCTCAAATCGTGGACCGCCGCGATTTCGTCAAAGTCGACCCGCACCAGTTCCGCCAGATCCTCGGCCTTGGCGCGGGACTCGGCAAGGCACGCGGCGATCGGCTCGCCGACATGGCGGACCTTGGTGTCGGCGAGGATGGGCTGGGTCGAGCTTTTGAAGCCCGGCAGTCCGGAATCGGCGCGAATACCGTTCACGCCCACCAGGTCCTGGGCGGTGAAGACACGGGTCCCGGCATCGTCGGGTTTGGAGATGCCGGAGATATGGCCATGCGCGATCGGACTGCGAAGGAATGCCATCTCCAGCATGCCATGCAGCCTGATATCGCCGACGAAGCGGCCCTTGCCATGCAGCAAGCGATGATCCTCGCGCCGCGTCGCCCGGGCCCCGATCCCAAAACCGCCGCCTTCGCCGAGCGCCTTCACGTCGCCATCCATTCGTCGCCCCTCCCCGGCCCGTTAACCCATCCCGGCCATGAGTCTGATCATATCACCCCACGAGACAACTTTTGTTTTCCGGAGCCGGCGCGATCATACTAATCAAGAGTCTGGACATCTCAGGGGGAGAGCATCGATGAGCGGCGCGGCGATGGAAACCATAATCGAAAACGGTCGGCTGATCGATCCCAAGGCGGGGCTCGACGGACGCTACGACGTGGGCGTGCGGGACGGCAGGATCGCCGCCGTCGAACCGAGCCTCAAGGAGGTAAAGGCGCTTCAACGCATCGATGCGTCGGGTAAGCTGGTCATCCCCGGCATGATCGACACTCATGCCCATGTCTATCATCACGTCACCGGCAAGTTCGGACTTGAGCCGGACCTGGTGGGTGTTCGCTCTGGCGTCACCACCTTGATCGACCAAGGCGGGCCGAGCTGCATGACCTTCGGCGGCTTTAGAAACTTCATCGCCGAGCCGTCCGCCAGCCGTTGCCTTGCCTTCATTTCCGCCTATCTGGTCGGCGGCATGGAAGGGCATCTCTACCCGGATCTCTATGGGCCGACCGGCGTCAATGTCGAGCACACCGTGCGGGTCGCGAAGGAGAACCTTGATTTGGTGAAGGGCATCAAGGCCCATGCCGAGATCGGCGGCCAGTCGCGTTGGGGCCTGGAAGTCATCAAGCTCGGCCAGGCGATCGCCACCGCCACCGACCTGCCCCTCTATATCCATCTGGGTCAGCTTTGGCCGACGGATGACTCAGGACGCATTCCCGACGCGGACGAGCTGATCCGCGAACTGATCCCGGTCATGAAGCCAGGCGATATTCTGGCCCATCCGTTCACCCGGCACCCCGGCGGCTTTGTCTCCGAGAACGGCGAGATACACCCGATCCTCCAGCAAGCGATCGACGAACGCGGCTTGCTGGTCGATGTGGGGCACGGCTCTCATTTCAGCTTCGACGCGGCCAAGCGGATCATCGATGCCGGGATCATCCCGGATACGCTCGGCGCGGACATGCATGGCTACAATGTCTCGGTGCCGGATGCCGGAGACGACAAGATCCGAGGCGAAAACCCGTTCTTCGGGGTCGCGCCGTTCAATCTCACCATCGCCATGTCCGAACTCATCCATCTCGGTGTGCCGCTCGACCGGGTCGTCGCCATGGTGACCTCGAACCCCGCCAAGATGCTGCGCATGGAAGACCAGATCGGCACCCTGGGGATCGGGATGATCGCGGATATCAGCGTGCTGAGCATGGAAACTGGACGCTTCCAGCTTTCCGACAACAGTGGGGCCGTGGTGACCGCCGAGTGCCTGTTGCGCCCGGCCTTCTGTCTCAGGGCCGGCGTCAGGCACGACGCGGATTCGGTGTTCATCCCCGACGCCATCGCCGCGTGACGGGACTCAAATTTCCTGGTTGAGCCGGGGTTTCCAGAACGGGCGGAACAACTCGATCTTGGGGCAGCGGTTCATCACCACCTTCATGCCCGCGTCCTCGGCGATGCGGGCGGCCTCGTCATTTCGCACGCCGATCTGGCCCCACAACACCTTGGCGCCGATCGCCACCGCCTCGCGCGCGATCTCCGGCAGATCCTCTGGGCGGCGAAACACCTCGACCATATCCACTGGCCGGTCTATCGAGGCGAGAGACGGATAGACTGGAAGCCCCCGGATTTCCTGTCCCGCCAAGGTCGGGTTGACCGGGGTCATGTCATAGCCGGTCTCGTGCAGCACCCTTAGCACGCCGTATGAAAACTTCGTCCGATCGGCGCTGGCGCCGACCATGGCGATGGTTTTGACGGATTTCAGAATGCCGGCCAGATATTCCGGCGCGTATTCCTGGTCATGGTCCATGTAGCTCATAGCGTGTCCTCGAGAGGCGTGGCGATATCGGCTTTCAACTCGTGCGGCGCGAGCGGGTCGAGAAACGGATTGCGATAGAGCTTGTCGTGACTCTCGACACCGATCTCCAGAGTGCAATCCGTGACCGGCCGAGCGACGCACAGGATCACATAGCCGTCGTTGATCTGACGGTTGTTCAAGGCCTTCTGGGCGCGCTGGTCAATCTCGCCGGCGGTCAGCTTGGCCGCGCAAGTGATACAGCCGCCGTATTTGCAGCCATAGGGCAGATCCACCCCCTGCTCCCGCAGGCTGTCCAGGAGCGGGCGTCGGGCGCTGACCCTAAATGTCGCGCCGGCCCGGTTGGCGAGGGTCACCACCCGCTCGCTCATAGCCAGATGTCGCTGGTGCAATCGCCGCCCAGATAGCGGGTTTCGTGACAGCGGGACGGACCGTTCGGCTCCTGGCCGAAATCGACGATGAAATTCGGATCGATTTCCATACCGCCGTTTTCGGAGTCGCAATTGACCATCAGCATCACCCCGCCCTTGGTGCGGATCTCGGGGTAGAATTGATTATCCCAGGTGGAGAAAAGCGAGGTGGTCACATAGAGCCGCTTGCCGTCGAGGCTGAGCTGGATCATCTGCGGGCCGCCAGCGACCTCGCGTCCGTTCACCACCGGCGCTTTTTGCAAAAGCCCGCCCATCCAGACCTGTCCGGTCAGCTTGGCGTTATGCGGGTCCGAGATGTCGTATTGCCGGATGTCGCCGTGCAGCCAGTTGCAGAGATACAGAAACCGGTCATCCATGGAGAGCAGGATCACCGAGATAACGCCGGGAATGGGGATCGGCCATTCAGGGTGCGGCTCGTTCCCGACATCGACGATCTTCTCCCATTGCCACTCGCCCGCCTCGTCCTTCCACCAGTGAATGATATTGGCCGACAACGCTGCGCCGACGAAGCCGTGGCTGGAGGCCGGGTCGTGATGGAAGCGCACCTCCAGCGGAATCAGGCCGTCCTCGCCGAGATAGAAACTCTGCTTGGGTTCCTTCTTCTCGAAATCCCAGAGATGCAATTCGCGCCCGTATTTGAGATGCCCGACTTCCTCGAGATCAAAGCCCGGCATGAAAGTGTTCGGGGCCGCCCATTCACTGGTGACCATGACGTTGTGGCGCGGCTGATACCAGAAATCGTAGGAGAACTTGATGTCCCCCATCGAGTTCTCCCAGCGCCCGACGATCTCGAAATCCTCATTAAGGTGCAGATAACCGCCGGGGGCGTTTCCCTTGGCGTCGCCGAGCATGGAAATGATGATATCCGAGCCGAGGCAATGCACCGTGTGCGGGGCGGAAAGGTTGGTGCGCGCCTTGATCTCGTCGCCCTTGATCACCTTGTGCAGGCGCGGGTTGCGCGGATCGGTCACGCAGTCTACAATATGAAGGTTCGAGCTTCGCACCCCCGGAACGATCAGATAACGCCGCTCCTTGCTGGCATCGCCATGACAGGATGAACAGGCGTTCCAGCCCATGTGGTGAAGCTCGTCGCCGATCCCCGGCATCTCCAGCCGGCTGATCACCTGGCTATAGGTCGGGCTATCGGGATCGGCGTCGATGGTCGCCAGGTAATCCGGCTTTTGAATGCCCGTGCCGACATAGATCGCGATCGTATAGAGCAGCTTTTCACGCGGCGCTTGCATCGCCTCGGCGGGCGAGGCATAACCCGGCCCGCAACAGGCCACGGCGCTGTCCGTATTCATCGTCACATCCCTCGAATTAGGCGTTCATTCCGCGGCGCTAACCCGCGATCCGTTCGGCGATCGAGATAATGCGGTGCATGTCGCGCAGCACCGGTTTTTCGATCAGCTTGCCATCCACCACCACAAGACCGGTATCGGCTTCCTTGAAGGCTTGGATGATCCGTCGGGCATGGGCGATGGAAGCCTCGTCTGGCGTGAAGACCTCGTTCAGAATGCCGATCTGCTTGGGATGGATCGAGCCCTTGCCGCTGAAGCCCAGATCACGGACAAGTTCCGCCTCGCGGCGCATGCCCTCGGGGTCTTCCAGATCGAGATAGGGCACGTCAATCACGTCGAGGCCCTGCCCGGCCGCGGCGTGCACAATCCGCGAGCGGGCGTAGAGCAGCGGCTCCCAGGCGTTCTTACAGCGTAGTTCCGCCGCCATGTCGACACCGCCGAAGAACAGCGCATCGATCCGAGGGCTGGATTTAGCGATGTCGTAAACCGCCTCCAATGCCGCGTTGGTCTCGATGATCACGTGCAGGCGGGTGTCATGCCCGCGCTCGGTCAGCAGATTATCGAGCCAGACCACTTCATCGGCCGTCCGCACCTTCGGCAGCATCAGGGCCGGCGGCGGGGTATCGGTCGCGAGCACGGCCTGCACATCGGCGAGACCGAAAGCCTCGCGCAGGCAATTGATCCGAACGATCCGCTCCACGCCGTCATCGGCCTGGGGTTCGGCGAACAACGCGATCGCGTTGCGCCGGGCGGCCTCCTTGTCCTTCGGCGCGATGCCGTCCTCCAGCTCGACACAGACGATATCCGTGCCGCTGGCCAAGGCCTTGGGAAACATCTCCGGCTTCAGGCCCGGCGAAAAGATAAAGCTGCGACGGGGGCGGACAACACGTTCAGTGCTCATTTCGCTTCCTCTTGACTGACCAAGGCCTGTTTCAGCTTGGCGACTTCATCCGCGTTCATTTTGTAGGTGTGATCATCATCCGGAAACGCCCCGGACCGCACATCGGCCGCGTAGGCCTTGAACGCCTCGACCGCGACTTCAACCACATTCCCGTAACGCTTGGCAAATTTCGGCTTGAAGGTATCGAAGGCGCCGATGAGGTCGTAACCGTTCAGCATTTGACAGGTCCCGGCGGCCCCGGCTCCGATCGAAAACGTGAAGATCGAAACCGCCTCGTCGATGGCCTTGCCGACTTCATAGGGCACCGCCTCGATCTCCAGGCCGATGGCGCCGGCCTCCTCGATCGCCTTGGCATTGTCGATGATGGTCAGCGCGGCCTCCGCCGTGCGGCCCTGCATGCGAAAACCGCCATGCTTGTGCACGTGATGGGGAACCAGCCCGACATGGCTCATCACCGGCACGCCGGCGTCGGAAACCGCCTTGATGATGTCGAAGATCTCGCGCCCGCCCTGCAGCTTGAGGGCGTCGGCGCCACTCTCCTTCATCATGCGAATGGCGTTGCTCACCGCGATGTCCTTGGTCGCGTAGGAGCCATAGGGCATCGCGCTGAGAGCGAAGGTGTTCGGCGCGCCCCGGCGTACCGCGCGGGTATGCTCGATCATCTGGTCGACCGTGATGGCGAGCGTGTTCTCATGCCCGTAGAGCGTCATACCCAAGCTGTCGCCGATACCGAGAATGTCGATGCCGGCGCGTTCCGCCCAGGCGGCGCTCAGGACTTCTCCCACCGCGACCATGACGAGCCGTTCGCCCGCTTCTTTCTTGGCCTTCAAGTCGGGGATTGTCAGCTTCTTGCGTGCCTCTGCCATACCCTGTTTCCCAGTCCCTTAATCTAACAACTCAATAGCGTTTACCTTCGGAAACATCGACTCCCTCGTAAAGGACTTTCCGCCTGATTTCGGCATCCGCGCGGCAAAGCGCGAGATCCTCGTCCATTAGCCGCCCACGTGGCGCGCCCACGACCTTGAAGTTGCCGTGCCGGTCCTCTCCGCTAGCCAGCGTCACCAGAGTCTTGTCGCCGCTGCTTTGTTTCATCGATGGCTTAATGAAGCGCACCACCGCGCCGATCCGACGGTCCGACGTACGGTTCGGCCCCGATGAGTGAAACAGATGTCCGTGGTGCAGCGATGCTTGGCCAGGCTCCAGAACGACGCTCACCCCATCGCCCTCATCGACATCCACCGCGATTTCCTGGCCCCGCGACAAGAGGTTGTTGTCCGAGAATGTATCCACATGGGGCACGAGCCGCTTCTTGTGGCTGCCCGGCACGAAACGCATGCAGCCGCTTTCCTCGTTCGACGCGGATAGCGCGACCCAGGCGGTAACCTCTTCCGCGTCATCCAACCCCCAATAAGTCAGGTCCTGATGCCAGCTCACGATATGGGTGGAATTCGGTTCCTTGATGAACAAGGCTGAACTCCAGACCAGGAGATCCTCGCCGAGGATCGGACGGACGGCGTCGAGCAATGCCTCCCCTCAGATCAGCGCGTCAAAGGACGGCAGCAGTCGGTCGGGATAGGCACGCAGGAGGCCGAGGCGCTCGGGGTCCTCCGCCAATTCCGCCTCCGCGGCTTCAAGATCACTTCGAACCCGGCCCGCGTCATCGCGGGAAACCGCCTCGATCGGGAACACGAACCCATCGGCTTCGTAGCGTTCGGCGAGATTGGAATCGCCGCCATTCCGTGTGTCGATTGACATTGCCTTCATCGAACCGCGCCTCCGGGACATCACGACAGCTATCGCGCGACGCACTGTCCTTGAGTTCAATACATCTGTAAAATTGATATTTATGATGAGTTAACATCGATTTCGTGGATGAAATGTCATGCGCTTGAACGGCTTCGATCTTAACCAGCTCGTTTGTTTGGAAGCCTTGTTGTCCGAGGGCAGCGTCACCAAGGCCGCCAACAAACTGCATCTCAGCCAATCTGCGATGAGCGCGATCCTGGCGCAATTGAGAGAGCATTTCGGAGACCCACTATTGACGAAGTCCGGGCGCGGCCTGGTGCCGACGCCGTTCGCCCGCGGCCTGCTCGGCCCGGTCAACGCGCTGATGTCCCACGCCCGGGAGTTCATCGCCCATTCGCCGGCCGGCGATCTCGCTTCGGTCGACCGCACGCTCCAGATCGTGGCCTCGGACTACATGCTCGAAGTCGGCCTCGCCAACGCGATTGGGACACTCACGGCGGCGATGCCGAATCTCCGGTTCGACATTCTCCCGCTGACCGAAAACTCAGGTGAGCTGATCCGCTCGGGAAGCGTGGATCTGCTTTTGGCCGGTCAGGCTTTCGCCATGGATCAGGCGCCGAACCTTTTGGCCTTCGAGGACAGGTTCGCCTGCCTGACCTGCGCCCACCAGGGTATCCAGGCCGGTGCATTAAACAGGGACATCTACAATCAAAGCCGCCATGTGGTCGTCCGCTATTTCGAACATCAGATGACCTTCGAGGACGATGAAGCGATGCGGCGGCAAGGGGTTCGCCGAACAAGGCGGATCTCGGTGTGGTCTTACTCCCTGGTCCCGCATTTCATTCGCGGCACGAAAATGATCGCCACCGTCACCGAGCGGGTCGCCAAGGAACTCGCCCAGCGTTGGCCGGTCGCCATCCACCCTTTCCCCTTCGAGCAGGACCCGATCCGGCTCTATGGGTACTGGCATCCGAGCCGCGACGGTGATTTGGTCTTGCGCGAGATCGTCAAAACCTTGAACGAGGAGATGGCGGCGAGGTCACCATCTCCGACACCGTTCGAAGCCGCGTAGACCGGCCGCTGGCGATCCTACCGGGTCTTGGGAATCTCCACGCCCGCCATCTTTTCCAGGGTGCGCGCCAGATCGGTCAGATCCGCGTCACGCCCGACCTCGGCGATACTTTGCATGAAGAGCGTGCGGATATTGGACCCTAGCCACATCGGCGTCTGATAGGCCTCGGCCTCGCGGCGCCAGAGTTCGAGATCCTTTTCGATGATGTACATCGCGCCGCCATAATCGAATTTGCGGTTCAGCACATGGTTCGGGATCTTGGTTTCCGTCGCGCTGTTGCGTCCGGAGGAGGCATTGATCACCTCGAGCATCTGTTCGGGGTCAAGACCCGCCTTGGCCCCGAGTGTCATCGCCTCCAGCGCCACCGAGAGATTGCCGAAGGAAATGATATTGTTGACCAGTTTCATGGTCTGCGCCGCGCCGGGCTTGTCGTTGAGATAGACGAGCTTGCCGGAAATCGCCTCCAGCGCCGGTTTCAAGGCCTCGAACGTGGCCTGATCGCCCGAGCACATGATCCCCAATGTCCCCGCCTCCGCGCCCAGCGGTCCGCCGGAGATCGGCGCGTCGAGAAAGGCCTTGCCCTCGGCCGCCATCGCGTCCGCGACATCGCGGGAATAGGCGCTTCCGGTGGTGCCAAGATTGACGAAGGCCTTGGCGCGTCCGCCTCCGACCGCGCCGTCGGCCCCGATCGCGACGGCTTCGGCCGCATCGAGATTGGGCATGCAGGCGAGCACGAAATCCGCGCCGTCCGCGACCTCCTTGGCTGTCCTAGCGACGGTCGCGCCCCGTTGGGCGAGGATCGCGGTCTTGCTCTCGTCGGTATCGCAGACAACGAGACCATATCCGGCGTCGACGAGATTGACCGCCATCGGCCTGCCCATCGCTCCCAGTCCGATAAATCCAATATCCATGCTCCGGCCCTTCCTCGCGACGCCGACCGCCGCGCTAGTAATTCTTCCAGCCCCAGTGTGACCGACTTATATTGGCCGCCCAATAGCGTGGTCAAATTCATCTCCTGGCGGATCTTCGACCGGTATCCGTGCAAGCGACAGGCCGCGAAGGAATGCCTCCTCGATGTCAAATGATCTGAACCTCAAGGATCTGACCTTCATGGTGGCGGACCCGAACCAGCATGTTCGGGCGATCGTCAGCGGCATTCTGCACGGTTTCGGCGCGCGCAAGGTCCATGAAGTCGCCGCCGGCGACGTGGCGCAACGCGAAGTGCCGGTCCGAGGCATTGACATGCTGTTCTGCGAAATGGCGCTACCGGTGGTCAGCGGCTTTGATGTCGCCCACGCGATCCGCGCCGATATCAACAGCCCGACCCGCTTCATCCCGATCATCTTTCTGACCGGCCACGGGCGCGAGCGCGACATCCTACGCGCGAGGGACGCCGGCGGTAACATGATCATCGCCAAACCTCTGTCCCCGACTCTGATCTACGATCGCCTCGCATGGGCCGCGAGCGAGCCGCGCCTGTTCGTGCAGAGCGAGAGCTATATCGGCCCCGACCGACGTTTTCACCACGAAAGCATGGCGCTGGGCGCGGGCCGGCGCCATGACGACGAGGACCAGCAGGCCGGGGGAGACGATGCGCACGCGCCCGAGCCCGGGTCCGAACCGGTGGAGAAATCCACCTGACCCCCACGTCATACCCGCTGTTTGATATCTAGGAGGCGAGACCGCGCCGCCGTCGACAGCGCTCCTTCGCCTGACTACTCTCCGCCGAAACCGCGCATGCTGGGAGTGCACTCGAAATGGCGAAGCAGACCGTCGCGGCCGTGATGGCCGATATGTTCAAGGCCTATGGCGTCACCCATGTCTTCTATCTGCCGGCGGTGCTGCGCCGAATGCTAATGGAGCTGGAGAAGCGCACGGACATCAAGCGCATCCACGCCCATTCCGAAGCCGGCGCGGTTTACATGGCCGACGGCTATGCCCGCGCAACCGGGCGTCCCGGCATCTGCATGGCCCAGATCGTCGGCGCGCTCAATCTCTGCGCGGGCATTCGCGATGCCCATCTCGCCAAGGCGCCGCTGATCGCGCTTACCGGCGGGCGCGAGGCCGATCACCGTGATCGCTGGGCCTATCAGGAGGTCGACGATCTGCCCGCCTTTACGCCCTATACCAAGATGAACGCCGCCATCGATGACCCGAACCGGCTTCCGGACATGCTGCGCCAGGCGTTTCGGATGTCCACCGCCGGCAGCCCCGGCCCGGTCCATCTGCAACTCGCCGGCAATACCGGTCAGGCGGTCGAGGGCGCCGAGATCGACTGGGACGAAGTGACCGAGCCGCGCTACGGCCAGGTGCCGCCGGATCGCCCGCAACCGGACCCGGAGCGGGTGCGCGAGGCGGTGGACCGGATCGCGGCCGCCGAACGTCCCGTCATAGTCGCCGGCGGCGGCGTCAGAAGCTCCGGCGCCAACGAGGCCCTGGTGCATCTGGCCGAGCAGATGCAGGTCCCAGTCGCGACCTCGCTCAACGCCAAGGACGCGATCCTCGAGGACAACCCGCTTTCGGTCGGCGTCGTCGGCACCTATTCGCGCCGCTCCGCCAATCAGGTGGTCGCGGCGGCTGATCTGGTGATCTTCATCGGCACCCGGGCCGGCGGCATGACCACGCATTTCTGGACCATCCCCGCCGAGGGTACCGCGTCCATTCACATCGACATCGATCCGGGCGTGACCGGACGCAACTATCCGACCGACGTCTCGGTTGTCGGCGACGCCAAGGCAACCTTGGAGCGGATGGCCGAGCACAATACCCCCGTCCCCGCCGGCCGCGGCGCCTGGATCGAGAAGGTCCAGGAGATCCGCAAGTCCTACAAGGACGACTACGCCGAGACCTATCGCTCCGACGCGACGCCGACCCACCCCGCGCGGATCATTCACGAGCTTTCCGAGGCGATGCCCGAGGACGCCATCGTCGTCGTCGACACCGGCCATTCCGGCATGTGGATGGGCGGCATGTTCGAACAGCGCCATCCCGGTCAGAGCTATATCCGCAGCGCCGGTCATCTCGGCTGGGCCTTCCCGGCGGCGATCGGCGCCAAATGCGGCGCCCCGGAACGTCCGGTGATCTGCTTCATGGGAGATCTCGGCTTCTGGTACCACATGGCCGAGGTCGAAACCGCCGTGCGCAACGGCGTGAACACGATCACGGTGATCAACAACAACCACTCCGGCAATCAGGCGCTGAACGGCATGATCCGTCTCTATGACGGCAAGCCGACCGAGCGCTCCAACGAGATGTGGGTCCAGAACGAGACCAACTTCGCCAAGATCGCCGAGGACATGGGCGCGCTCGGCATCCGCGTCGAACGACCCGGCGACATAGCCGAAGCCTTCCAGACCGCGCTCAAGGCAAACCGGCCGGTGGTGATCGACGTGGTGAGCGACATCAATGTTGTCGCGCCCCTGGCCTGGGAGGCGGGAGCTTGAGTTTGAACATCCTCTCTCTAACCCCACTGCCTCAGGCGATTCAGGACGAGATCCAGGCCGTCTCGCCCGATGTCTCGCTGACCATGGCGCCGAACTGGTTTGACGGCGAGATCCGCGAGACCTGGCCGGAATTCACCTCCCAGCGCTATGTCGCCGAGGGCTCGAACGGTCAGGGCACGCGCGGGGAGCGGGACGCTTTGTTGGCCCAGGCGGAGATCGTGATTGTCGGCTTCCCCTTCCCCCTAGATCTAAGGGCCCGGGGACCGAAGCTGAAATGGGTGCATCAGCGGCCGGCCGGAAGCTCGAACATGTTGAGGGGTGATCTCTGGAACTCCGAGGTGGTGGTAACCTCGAGCCGCGGCTACGCCCATAACCTGCCGATCGCCGAGTATACGCTGGCCGGCATCCTGCACTTCGCCAAGGGCCTGCACGTCGCCGAGATCGAGCGCGGCGAGAAGCGTATGCGGGCGCGGGAGTACAAGCCCATGCAGCTTGCCGGCAAGACGGTCTGCGTGGTTGGCGCGGGCGGTATCGGGCGCGAGGTCGGGCGGCTCTGCGCGGCGGCGGGCATGCGGGTCGTCGGCACGCGGCGAAGCGCGGCGGCGCCGACCGAGGGCTTCACCGAGATCCGCGCCGCCGACGGGTTGCATGACCTGCTGGCCGAGAGCGACTTCGTGGCGGTGTGCTGTCAATGGACGCCGGAGACCGAAAAACTTATCAGTGACGAGGCCTTCGCGGCGATGAAGGACGGGGCGGTGGTGCTCAACATCGCGCGCGGCGAGATCATCGACGAGGAGGCGCTGATCCGCGCGCTGGCGGCCAATAAGCTGCGCGGGGCGGTGCTGGATGTCTATGTCGGGGAATTCGACCGCCCCCCGGACGACCGGTTATGGGACGACCCCCGGGTCCTGATCACGCCGCACATCTCGGCGGCGGCGGATATCAACACCCACAAGGGCAACGCGCTGTTCGTCGAAAACCTCAAGCGCTATGTCGCCGGGGAATCGTTGGAGAACATCATCGATTGGGAACGGGGGTATTGATACCGAGTCGCGGTATTCAATCGCCGAGACGCTTGTTTACGTCGCCCTGACGTAGGTCAGGGCTCTTGCCGCCAGCGTTGGCGGTCAACGGGAGATCGATCCGGTCGGAAATCTCCCGCGTGGTCAACGTTCACGGCACAAGCCCTTGCCTTCGCAAGGGCGACGGTGAACTTGAGGGGGCCAAACGGCACCCGGGATCCACGAGCTGTAGGCCCTGCCTTTCGCCAGGGCGACGGTTACCGCCTTTGGCTGGCGTCTATTTCAGCTCGCCCACCACAATCCCCGTCAAATCCACTCGACGTCTTCCTTGGCGGCTTCCATCGCTCGGAGCGCGTAGAGTACTTCGCGGCGTTTCTGCTCCAGATAGGTGTTCGTGTACGGCGCGCCGTTTAGCCAGGAGCGGATACGCTTGAAAGTTGCCTCCATGGTCTCGTCCTTGACCACATAGTCGTCGGCGCCCGCCTCGAAACAGGGAATCAGCGCGTTCGGATCACGCACGCTGGTGACCACGATCATCGGCATCGTGCGGGTGATCTCGGCGCGGGCGGTGGCAATGAATTCGATGCCGCCGCGGTCGTCGAACTCCTCGCCCTTCAGATAGACACCGAGATCCACGACGCAGAGATCGAACTTGCGGCCCCGGAGATGACGAAGCGCCGTGGCAACGTCCGGACAGGTCATCATGTCGCCGACGCCGCGCTTAACCACGGATTCGAAGATCAACGCCCGGACCGGATCGTCCTCCAGCAACAGTACCTTATGCTTTCCGGCGGGCATTCAGGCGGTCTCCGTCACCCGGTCTCGGCCATGGAGCGCAGAGTGCCGAGCACGGTTTCGGCATCCGCGAGGAACGCGCCGCGCCGCGGCGGACCCAGGGTCTCTCCCCCTCCCAAGGCTTCCTCCAGGTCGCGCGCGCGTCGACCGAGCGAGACGAAACCAAGATCATGAGAGAGCGAGACAATCCGGTGAAAGGCCCGGCGTTGGTCGTCGCGCCGCTCCGCCTCTCGTCCAATCACCGCGAGATGGCCGTCCAGGCTGGAAACCGCCTGAGCGATCACGGCATTGAAATCATCCTTGTCCATGACCCGACGCAGATCCTCGATCCGGGTCGGATCAAAGCCGTCGCTGAGGAACGGGTCCTTCGACGCGGGAACGCCCGTGTGCTCCGGGTCCAGCACGCCGCATTTCATCAGCATTGCGGAAAGCGCGTCGCGGCCCAGCGGTTTAAGGAGGAAATCGTTCATCCCCACGTCCAAACAGGCCTGATGGTTCGCGGAACTGTCACTGGCGGTCAGCGCGACGATCGGAACGGCGCTCGACGCCGCGTTCTCATTGCCACGAATGACCTCGACCGCTTCCAAGCCACTTAAAACCGGGAGAAAGAAGTCCATCAGGATGAGATCGTAGGCGGTCTCCGTCGCGCGCGCCACGGCCTGGGCACCGTCCGTCGCCAGGTCGACCTCGAATTCAAGATCCTCTAGCAGCACACGCACTAGTTCCGCGCTTAACGGTTCGTCCTCAACAACCAAAATTCGGCGCCTAGAGCAGGTTCAATGATCATAGAATCGTAAGAAAGGGATTCCCCTGGGCCTGAACACATGATTCAGTGTCTCCGTCTGGTTGCGGGGGCAGATATGGTACGGCCTTATGGAATTGAGCTTC
>Ga0181579_10002195_pt1 | contig 15886 bp, 10 predicted proteins | sample 071ome_24_FD_132996 | JGI IMG/M metagenome (GOLD analysis project Ga0181579, IMG submission 132996) | Coastal salt marsh microbial communities from the Groves Creek Marsh, Skidaway Island, Georgia - 071402CT metaG (megahit assembly) | ecosystem: Environmental > Aquatic > Marine > Intertidal... | reverse complement strand
GTGCGGATATAATTAGGACAAAGAGTTCTTCTCTTCAACCTCGACGACGAAGAGCGAGCGGTCTCGATGTAACCTTTATTGCCGAGGCATCGTCTGATACAAAAACGAAACTTGCCCGGCGATCGGGTGTTTCCTTTTCTGCTCGAATGAAACGAATACTCCTACTCTCCGTTTTTCTGTTTTCTTCCGTATCTGCCCGGGATCGACTCAAGGAAGCCATTTTTCATCGCTATGATAAGAACGGCGATGAAGTGGTGACAGCGGGTGAGCTTCCAGATGCTGCAACCCGCGCGAAGTTTGATACCGATGGCGACGGGGATGTGACCCTTGCCGAATATCGTAAGACGGTTGGCATCGAAATGAAGCCGAGTGAATCCGACTCGGAAGAGAAAAACTCCGCCGCCCTGAAACGCCTCGATAACTACGTGAAGACTACAGACAAGAATGGCGATGGACGCCTTTCCAAAGCGGAGGCAGGTGGTGCAGAGTGGTTCGGTCGGGTGGATCGAAACAAAAACGGCTTCATTGATTCCGCGGAAGTCGACATTGTTCGTGATCTTGTAAAACGCTTGGGTGATCGCGTTTTCCCTGCAGTTCCGGAGGAAACGGTTTCGAGGGAAGAAATTGCGAAAATTACAAGCGGTCCGGAAATCCTGAAACCGGGTGAAGTAGGGATAGGAAAAAAGGTCGAGAATTTTTCCTTTACCGGAATGGATGGGGTCGAGCACCAGCTCAACGAGGTTCGCGATCACAAAGCCGTCGTTTTTGCGATGACGAGCGCAACTTGCCCGGTCAGTAAACGTCTCCTTCCCAGTCTTTCTGAGTTACAGCCGACTCTCGCAAAGCAGGGAATCCCTCTGGTCCTCTTGAATTCCTTTTCCAGCGAAACGCCGGAGCAAATCAAGGAACAGCTTGCCACCGTTACGCTCAATGCCCCCTACGTTCACGACACCGACCTCTCCGTAGCGAAGGCACTCGACGCCACGACGACGACGGAGGTTTTCCTGATCGATTCCCGTCAGACTCTCGTCTATCGCGGCGCATTGAATGATCAATACGGAATCGACTACAGTGTCGATGAGCCTCGCGTCAGATACCTCGAGGATGCTGTGGAATCATTTCTTGCGGGCATGGCTCCTGCCATTGCGGCGACCGCGGCTCCCGGATGTGAACTCGATCTCGGCGAGCGGACGGGTGCGCTGGTGGGGAATACGATCACCTATCACCGGGACGTTTCTCGTATCCTGCAACGAAACTGCGTGCAGTGCCACAACGACGGCGGGATTGCCCCGTTTGCGCTCGATGATTTTGCCGAAGTCAGCGACCGAGCCCGAGTCATCAAGCGTGTCGTGAGCGAGGGCACGATGCCACCGTGGTTTGCGGCTCCGCCAAAAGAAGGGCCAAATCCGTGGGCGAACGATCATTCCCTTTCTGCCGTAGAGAAAGAGACGCTGCTTGCCTGGCTCGACTCACCCGATCAGCCGATTGGGGATCCTGCTGACGCTCCTTTGCCCTCGAAATTTCCGGACGAGTGGACCATGGGCGAACCGGATCTCATCGTTCCCATCAGCAAAGCCTACGACATTAAAGCGACCGGCTTCATGCCTTACCGGCGCGACGTCGTCGAAACGACCCTGACCGAAGACAAATGGGTTACTGGATACGAGATTCTTCCATCCGAACGTGACGTGGTTCACCATGTCATTGTTCAGGTTTTTGAACCCGGAACCCAAGTTCGCGACCGAAGCGAAGCACAGGGCTACTGGGCTGCCTACGTGCCTGGAAACAGCGCAGTGCGGTATCCAGAGGGCTTCGCGCGAAAGTTTCCTGCCGGAGCGAAGGTGCATTTTCAAATTCACTACACGCCGAGCGGAACGGCGAAGAAAGAGCGATTGAAGCTGGGGCTTCACTTCGCTGATAGCACTCCGAAATATGAACTGCGAACACTCGCGGTAGCGGATCGGAAGCTCAATATCCCTCCGGGAGCCGAAGCTCATGTCGAGTCGACTTCCCGTCGTGTGCCATTTGATATTCCCGCTCTCGGATTCATGGCTCACATGCATGTCCGAGGCACGGCTTTCACCTATGAGTTGATTCACGATGGCGGCGAGTCGGAAATGCTGCTCGACATTCCGCGCTACGATTTCAACTGGCAGCTTCGCTACGAATTGAAAGAGCCAAAACTGCTGCCGCAGGGGAGTTTTGTGAAGGTGACCGGTATTTTTGACAACAGTGAAAACAATAAAGCCAATCCCGACCCGAAGAAGACGGTTAAGTGGGGTGACCAGACTTTTGAGGAGATGTTGATTGGGTATGTGGAATACTTCGTGCCGATCGAGGATGGTAATAAAGTGGCGGCGGCGGAGTAGAAAAGGGCGCAATCAAAGGCGCAGAAGCGCAAAGTGGGGGAATTGGCCACGCCTTCACCAAATGGAATGGCAAGACCGTTCTACCTTTTCATGTCAGATTGATTCCGAGAGTTGTATGCTTCGTCGGTGAGTGCTAGCATCCGCGCATGAAATCCGTAATGCTCACACTTGCCATCCTGACACTCGTCCGCGTCGCCGTCGCGGCTCCACCAAACATCTTGGTGATCCTGACGGATGACCAGGGATGGGGAGATCTGAGTGTCAATGGAAACACGAATCTGGAAACGCCGAATATAGACTCGCTTGCTGCTGATGGGGCTTCCTTTGATCGCTTTTACGTGTGTCCGGTTTGTTCTCCGACACGCGCGGAATTTTTGACGGGTCGTTTTCATCAGCGTGGCGGTGTTTACTCCACTTCCGCTGGTGGCGAGAGGCTTGATCTCGACGAGATAACGATCGCTGACTTGTTTCAGGAAGCGGGATACCAGACAGGTGCCTTCGGCAAATGGCACAACGGTATGCAGTATCCGTATCATCCCAACGGTAGGGGTTTTGCGGAGTTTTACGGCTTCTGCTCGGGGCACTGGGGCGACTACTTCAGCCCGATGCTGGAGCACAATGGAGAGATCGTTACAGGGAAGGGGTTCGTCGTCGACGACTTCACGGATCGGGCAATGGATTTCATGGAGGAGAATCGGGAAAAGCCCTTTTTCGTTTATCTACCCTACAACACACCTCATTCTCCCATGCAGGTGCCGGATCGATTCTGGGAGAAATTCAAAAACAAGGAAATCGCGATGCACAATCGCGAGCCGGAAAGAGAAAACGACCTTCATCTTCGCTGCGCACTCGCCATGTGTGAGAACATCGACTGGAATGTCGGTCGGCTTCTAGGCAAACTCGATGAACTGAATCTCGCCGAGAACACGATCGTGATCTATTTCTGCGATAACGGCCCCAACGGAGTTCGCTGGAACGATGACATGAAGGGCAAAAAGGGTTCGACCGATGAAGGCGGTGTGCGAAGCCCGTTTCTGATTCGTTGGCCTGCGAAAATCGAAGCAGGCAAAGTGGTGAAGACGCATGGAACTGCGATTGATATTCTTCCCACGCTCGTTGAGATGGCTGAGGTGTCGGTCAAGGGGGGCAAGCCACTCGACGGAGTCAGTCTCGCTTCCGTTCTCACGGGAGAGGGAGAGCGTCCTGATGCGCTGAGGAATCGCATGATCTTTTCGGCGTGGAAAACGAAAGCCTCGGTTCGACGAAATCGCTTCCGTCTCGGAACCGACAACAAGCTCTACAATGTCGATAAGGATCCGGGGCAACGCGTCGATGTTTCGAAGAAGCATCCCGAGGTTTTTGCCGAGCTTTCGGAGCAACTTGATGCTTGGAAAGCCGAAATGACGACCGAACTAGGAACGGACGATCGCGCTTTTGTGCTCGCGGATCCTGGGTTGGAGATGACTCAGGTTCCGGCTCGTGATGGAATTCCCGAAGGCGGGATTACACGCTCTAACAAATTCCCCAACGACTCCTTTTTCGGGAACTGGAAGTCGACCGATGACCGGATTGTCTGGGATGCAGAAGTTGCTGCAAGCGGATCCTTTGAAGTGGAATTGTTCTACACCTGCGACAAGGAGAACCTGGGTTCCACTCTTCAGCTCAGTTTTGGTGACGCCAGTTTGAAAGGCAATGTAACCAAAGCCGTTCCCACTGGATTGGTCGGAGCGGACGAGGATCGTTCACCGCGAGTGGAAAGCTACACCCAGAACTGGGAGCGAATGAAGCTCGGTAAGATCAAGCTGGAGAAAGGAAAAGGAAAGCTCGTCCTGCAAGCAACCGAAATTCCCGGTGAAGAGGTCATGAACTTTCGTTTGATGACCTTGCGACGGATGAAGTGACGTGGGTTTTCTACTTGAAAGGGACCAGCTGCTTCAGCATTCGCCTTTATGCATCTTAGGCGACTGAAGTCGCCGCTCCTTTTTCGGAAAAACGGGTCGATCAACAGGTTATGGTGCTCGATCAAGCAGGGCTGGTTCACTTCCCAAAACACACAACCCGCTCAGTTCGTTTCTCGCCCTGGTAGCTGGCGGTGCGGAGGTAGATGCGGTCGTTGCAGATCGTTGGGGTTGAGAAGATTTCCCCTGCGATCTTGTTGCGGGCGAGGATTTCCAGTCCATTAGGTGAGGCACGGAAAACGAATACTTCTCCCGATTCATTCGGGGCGTAGATCTTGTCATCGACGAGGGTGGGAGACCCGCTGAAATTTCCTCCGAGACGACCTTTCCATTTTTCCTCTCCGGTTGTGGAGTCCCAGCAGGCGGTGACTCCGGCATCCATAATTGCGTAGAGATGTCCCTCGTGAATGAGCATCGAAGGCACATAGACGCGACTGCCATTTTTCCAGACCGTCTTACCTGAACCATCGGCGGCAATGGCGGCTACGTGGTTGGTGGGATAACCGCCGCTCGAGTAGATGTGCTTACCGTCAGTGACTGTGGACGTGACGCATTCGGTGGTAGCTCCGTCGATCTCCCAGTTCACTTTGCCGGTGAGAGGATCGTAAGATGTTACCTTGTTGGTTCCTGTGAGAAAGAGCTGAACCTTTCCTGCCGCTTTGAGAATGATGGGGGAAGGGTAGTTCGGCTCCCTAGCACGATCCGCTTTCCATTCGACTGCACCGGTCTTCCGATTGAGTCCGCAAACGACGCCACCGGATTTATTGTCTGCGGAGACGATTACCAGTTTCTTCCACAAGGCTGGTGACGAACCGTAGCCCTGGTGAATCACATAGTCGGTCAGGCGAGTCTGCCACTTCAGCCTGCCAGACTCAGCGTCCAGCGCGGTCGTCCATGCGGCGTCACCGCTGACAAAGTTGATGTAAACTGTTTCTCCATCGCAAGCAGGCGTGCCTGACGCCCAGGATGCTTTCTTGTTCGATTTTTGTGTCATTCCATTTTCGTGGACGACAGAATCCCAGAGTGTTTTTCCGGTCCTGGCATCGAGACAACGAACGGACTGCGTCTTCTTCTCCGTGTCCGCAATGGCGAGGTAGAGTTTGTCGCCTACGGCACAAACCGATCCGTGGGAGCGACCGGGGATATCGGCTGTCCAGACGAGGTTTTTCTCGTCGCTGAATTCGGTTGGGAGATTCTGCCCGGACTCCGCGACGCCATTTCGATCGGGGCCACGCCACCAAGGCCAGTCGCCAGCAAGAAGAGATGTGCTGGCGAGGAGAAGAAAAAGAGTGAGGATTCGTGTCATGTTAGAGCAAGGTTCGTTCGATCGCTTTATTCCAATCGCTGATATGGGCCTGCATTCTTTCCTGGTCAGGGCCGGGTTCGAAACGGCCATTCTCCTCCCATTGGGCTGCGATTTCTGATTGGTCTTTCCAAATGCCGACGCCGAGACCAGCAAGGTAGGCCGCTCCGAGAGCGGTGGTTTCCGGGACGCGCGAGCGAACGACGGGAACGCCGAGCACGTCAGCCTGGATCTGCATGAGAAGTTCGTTTTGTGTGGCGCCTCCGTCGACGCGAAGTTCAGCGAGTTTGATGCCCGAATCGTCCTGCATCGCGTGGAGGACGTCGTGGGTCTGAAAAGCAATTCCTTCGAGAGCGGCGCGAGCGATGTGGCATTTGTTGGCACCGCGAGTGAGTCCGGTGATCGTGCCGTGGGAAAATCCATTCCAGTGCGGAGCTCCGAGTCCGGCAAATGCGGAAACAAAGTAGACGCCCCCATTGTCATCGACCTTACGCGCAAGTTCCTCGACCTCCGAGGCGGAGGAAATGATGCCGAGCTGATCGCGAAGCCATTGCACGACAGCTCCGCCAATGAAGATGCTGCCCTCGAGAGCGTATTCGGTTTTTCCATCGATCTGCCATGCGATAGTCGTAAGGAGACGGTTTTTTGATCGTACAGGCTCAGTACCTGTGTTCATGAGCATGAAACAACCGGTGCCATAGGTGTTTTTCGCCATGCCGGCTTGGTGGCAGGCCTGCCCGAAAAGTGCGGCGTGCTGATCACCGGCGACGCCGGAAATGGGTATGGCTGTGCCAAAGAGATCGGGATCGGTTAGAGCGAGTTTGCCGCTGCTTTCGCAAACATCCGGGAGAAGCGAATGGGGAATCTGAAGTAGGTCCAGCATCTCCTCGCTCCAGGCGACATTGCCAATATCCAAGAGCATAGTGCGGGATGCGTTGGTGACATCAGTGAGGTGTGACTTTCCGCCCGTGAGATTCCAGATTAGCCACGAGTCGATCGTCCCGAAGGCGAGTTCGCCAGCTTCGGCGCGTTCCCGTGCGCCCTCGATGTGATCCAGCATCCAGCGAATTTTGGTGCCGGAAAAATAGGCATCAACAACGAGGCCTGTGATGGTCTGGATTTCCTCTGTCTCGCCCTCGAGTCCTTTGCAGAAATCGGCGGTGCGTCGATCCTGCCAGACGATCGCGTTACCGATTGGTTTCCCTGTCTTTCGCTCCCAGACGACGACGGTTTCTCGCTGGTTCGTAATACCGATCCCAGCTATTTCCGATGGAGAAAGTCCGGATCCTTTGATGGCTTCGAGGGCGACGTCTTTTTGCGATTCCCAGATTTCGTTCGGATCGTGTTCGACCAGTCCTGGGGAGGGGAATATCTGCTCAAACTCGCGCTGGGCGACAGATATGATCCCGCCCTCTTCATCAAAGAGAATCGCTCGGGAACTGGTCGTTCCCTGATCGAGAGCAAGAATGGCGCGAGGCATATTTTTCTCCGTGCGAGAAATGGCCTTAGGCCTACTGGGCTGGCTTGGTTTTCGCCTTGGGCGCTGCCTTCGCTTTGGCTTTCGGCTTCTTCTTTGCAGGCGTTTGCGGGCCGCCGAATTCCAGGGCATTGGCATCGAGAAATTTCTTGGTCGGTTTTTCTGTCTCGATTCCGCCTTCCGGAATTTCCAACTGAGCAGCCCAGGCAACACCGTTAAGGACAGTTTTCCGGAAGTTGTCGTCCATCCAGTTGTCGTGGTAGTGCAATCCAGTGAATCCAAAACCGCGCCCGTTGTTGTAGTCCTCGCCACGCTGATAGGTCCAGGCGACGTGCTGAGGCTCTCCGGCGGCGACCGCTTTTCGGACGTCCGGGTTACCCGAGTGAGGGCCGTCTTTTCGGCTCATTGTCTCCTCCGGAGCGACTGCGGATAGAATCGGAGTCACACCCGCCAAGTCGCCGACGAATCGCATGTGGAAATACCACTCATCATTGATCGTGAACGGTTCCAATCCATTGGCGGCAGGATGATCGGTGAAGGTCGTGAAAGAAGCATCCCAGTGTGGATTGACGGACCAGTTGGCCTCAAAGTATCCGCCCATCCAGGCGAGCATTCCTTTTGCCGAAGGTCCGATTGGGACTTCGACGCCGTAGTGTAGACAGGCGAGGCCCGCTCCGGTTTTCATGACCTTGTCAAACTCTGCTACGTGATCATTTACGACGTGTCTCGCTCCTCCCGTGCAGAAGAAAACGACAGCATCGGCATCGGCAAAGAAGGTTGCCTCATCTTCCGGCCAGGGCACGGCATATCGCCCTTCGATTTCAGTCTCAGGATACGCTTCATCGAGCCAGTCTTCGATGAGATGACAGCCCGCCATGTATTCGTGTTTTCCAAAACCGTGGGAAGTCTGGTGTCCGACGAAACAGATGGTGATTTTCTCCTTGGGCGCAGAAGCTGCCTGTTCTTCGGTAGGCTCAGAACTTGACGGTTCTTCAGTGGGTTGGGAACAAGCCGACAGAATCAGAAGGGAAAAGAGGGGCGTGATGTGTTTTAGCAAGAGTCGCATGACGAGGATAGTGAGAGATTTCCCGACTCGGGTCAAGAAGGTGCGAGTTAGAAATCGCGTCACCACGACTTCCGGGATTGCAAAACTTGGTCGAATTTGGAATCGCATTTGTTTCAACCGTGGTGAAAACTTTGATCCATGCAGAACCGTCCCCCTAGTGTATTCGCCGCTACTTCCGCTGCCATGGCACGGATGAAACTCATTCTTTTCCAACCCTTTGATGCTGGGAAATGGTTCGTGCTCGGTTTTTCCGCGTGGCTTGCAACTATGTTCGACGGCGGAGGCAGCAGTGGTGGCGGAGGCGGCGATGATTTCGGTTCAAGTGGTTCCTCGTCGGAAGGCGAGAGCGGAAGTGAGTTTCCCGAATTTACCTGGAAAGAGGTGCGGCAAACGGTGGCGGAGTGGATAGCAACCGCGAGGCAGTGGATCAGCGAAAACCCCGAAATCACCATCGCAATTGGCGTAGGAATCGCCCTCGTTGTTCTGATTCTGATAATCCTTTTCTGGGTCCGCTGTCGCGGGAAATTCATGTTTCTTGATAACGTTGTGTGGGATCGCGCTCTCGTCGTTCATCCCTGGAAGGTATACAGACGCCAGGGAAATTCCCTGTTCTGGTGGTCGACTTTTTATGGTATTTTCGTGATGGTCTTGCTGCTCGGAGCTTTAGGAGGAATCGCATATTATGTGATTTCAGTCTTTGAGAATGGAGGAGCCTGGGACCCGAACGCGACCGTCACCGTAGTCCTGATGGGCGCCGGGTTTTTCGTTCTCTGGCTCGTTCTTGCCTACATCTCGATGGCACTGGAGGATTTTGTGACTCCCTTGATGTATCGCGATTACCTTACGACGACTCAGGCATGGGGGAAATTCCTCTCCCTGAATTTCCGGCATCCGTTTCGATTTCTCGGTTACGCGATCTGGCGGCTCATTCTCGTTATTGGCATCGGAGCTGCCCTCATTGTGATTGGATTGGCAACTTGCTGCATCGGTCTCATTCTGATGGCAATACCCTACATCGGCGCGGTTGTGCTGCTTCCGGTGACGGTATTCGTCCGATCACTCGGACCAGAGTATCTTGCGCAATTTGGCGAGGAGTATGATCTGTTCGATTTGGAGGAGGGGTAGGTCGCGAAAACCTCGTGCTCCGATGGTTGATGGAGGGGCAAGTTCCATCTTGCCCGCAATGTGCGTCATCTTTGCTCACTCTTTTTGAAGGCATACAGAAAGTCATCCGTGCGCTGGTAGACGACTCCTTTTGCGAAAGCGAGTGAGCTATTGGTGTGCTGTCGCTTGTCGACCTGGTTGGTGTGCAGCAATTTTAATTCGGTGGTGTCGGGTTCAATGATGAAAGTCGTGCCGATGGTGTCACTCACGTAGAGGAGTTCCCCGATGAGGTTCATCGAACTCCACGACTTCACGCTCATTCTTTCTTGCCAGAGTTTCTTCCCGGTATCGACTTCGAGGCAAACCATGATGCCCGGTTCGTCGAGCTGGAAAATGTGCTCGCCAATCATCTGACCGGATCCGATTCGCTGGCGGTTCGGCTTTTTCCCTTCATCCGCCCATAGTCGATGGGTCTCAGTGATGTTTCCGGAAACACCGGCTTCAGGAAGTTTTACACCGATGCCCGGCCCACCGTAGCCGGCAAGGTAGACGGCGCGCTTCGGTCCAGCGAGCGCATTGGTGTAGGCAAGGTCGGTGAGGCCTCCGCATTTCCACAGTTCCGAGCCATCCTTCGGATCGAAGCTGGTCAGGAATCTTGGAAGCCCGATCAGCATTTCCGTTCTTCCTGCGTTCTCAATCAGGAGGGGAGTCGCCCAGGAGCCCTTGAATTGTCCCACGTCATTGCTGACTGCAGTTGGCAGTTCCTTCTTCCATAGAGTTTCGCCGGTGTTTTTGTCGAGACCGAAGAGAGCCACTGCCAGTCCGGGGCCTGCGTGAATGATCAAAGTATCACCGTGCACAACCGGGCTGGCTGCATTGGGGCCCCAGATGTGGGCGTAGTCAGTTCCCAAGTTGCGTTTCCAGATTTCGTTTCCATCGAGGTCGTAAGTGTAGAGTCCGGCGTTGCCTTGCCAGGCATAGACCCTGGCACCGTCAGAAAAGGGCGAGGCAGAACTGTAGGGGTTGGTCTTGTGGGTCTGGTCTTTCTTCCCGTACCTCGTCGACTTTTCCCAGAGTAAACTTCCGTCTTTGGTGCTGTAGCAATGAAGGGAGCGATTCTGCCCCTGATCGGATGCCAAGGTGAGGAACAGCTTGTCGCCTATAACAATGGGAGAAGAATTCCCGGGCGAGGGGAGCGGCACCTTCCAGAGCAGGTTGTTGTCAGGAGACCAATCGACCGGATAGCCTTCCGCTTCGGCAAGCTTCCCGTCTCCGTTTGGCCCACGCCAGCTGGGCCAGTCGTTTGCTGGAAGGGAAAAGTGACAGAGAAAGAGCAGGACGAGGATACAGGGCTTCATGGAATACTGCATCAGGATGGCAGAGTCGAGAGTTCTGCCCAAGGGGAATTAGATCGTGATCAGGTGAGGTGACCAATTGAGAGAGAGTTTCCGCCTAAAAAACGCAAGAAAAGCCAAGCACTCTTTCTCTAGTCGACTCAGTTGTTAGAGCGCTTGAATCAGGAGCACGGCGTCATTGCGAGCGTGACAGTTGAATGGGGTTCCGGCATCGTCGAAAAATGAAATGGATTTCTGCCAGCCTTGCTCTTTCCCTGTGTTCAATTTCTTTTGGGGCTGATCGGCCAAATGTCGTCGTTCTTCTCGCCGATGATTTGGGTTATCAGGATATTGGATGTTATGATGGACCTGTTAAAACCCCTTCGCTGGATGCGCTGGCGAAAGGTGGGACTCGGTTTCAGACTTTCTACTCGGGTTGTGCGGTTTGCTCACCATCCCGGGCAACGCTGCTGACAGGGCGTCATCATATCCGGACCGGAGTTTACAGCTGGATATTTGATGCCGGGCAGAAATCGCATCTTCTCGAGCGTGAGACGACTCTCGCTGAATTGCTCAGGGGTTACGGATACGAAACCGTTCACGTCGGGAAATGGCACCTCGGTTTGCCAAGCGAGAAATACGACAAACCGACTCCGGACAAGCATGGTTTCGACTACTGGTTTGCGACGTGGAACAACGCGCAACCGAGTCACAAAAACCCCGAAACTTTCATCCGCAATGGGGAGTCAGTGGGCAAACTGGAGGGCTATTCCTGCCAGCTTGTCGTTGATGAGGCGATTAACTGGCTGGACCAGCATCGCGATAAAGAGGCTCCGTTTTTTCTGAATGTCTGGTTCCACGAGCCGCATGCCCCGATTGCTGCGCCCGATGAAATTGTTAATGAATACGGAAAGCAGAAGGACACAGCGGCTATCTACTCGGGAACGATCGACAACACGGATCGCGCGATCGGTCGACTGGTCAAAAAGCTTCGCGAAATTGGTGCGCCGGAAGACACCCTGATCATCTACGCGTCGGATAACGGCAGCTATCGCGATGACCGAACGGGCGGCCTGCGTGGCAGAAAAGGCGCGAATTGGGAAGGCGGCATTCGAGTGCCAGGCATCTTTAACTGGCCTGGAAAAATTCGACCTGACATCGTTGCGAACGAGCCGGCGGGTATTGTCGATATCCTGCCAACCGTTTGCGGCCTGCTCGACCTGGCAAAGCCTGATGGCGTTCACCTCGACGGTAGTGATTTGTCAGGATTGTTGCAGGGTAACGTCAGCGCTTATTCCCGCCATCAACCGCTTTTCTGGCATTTACAGAAATCCCGGCCTATCGTCGCGATGCGGGACGGCAAGTGGTCGCTGGTTGCCGATCCTGACTACGAACTCTCGACTTCGAACATGTTCGATGAGACGTGGATCCCAAAGATCAAAGCGGGTGCCTACACCAATTTTCAGCTTTTCGATCTGACCCAGGACCCAAACCAGACAACGAATCTGGCCGCAGACCATCCCGAGAAGCTGTTGTCATTGAAGGAGAAGCTCCTTCAAATCAACGCCAGCATTATGGCGGACGGGGCGAATTGGCACGAAGAGTGAGCGGATAGCGTGTGAGCCCATGGTAGAAGATGCGCCATCGTGGAGATGATGCTTGGCCCGGATTGATAAAAACAGGTCAGGTATTGTGAGAAGGATTCGAAAAGCTCAAAAGAAGACTCATGCAGCGGCCTTCTATTTGTTTTTCCCTTTTCTTTTGTTGTTTTCCTTTGTCTTCCGCCTCTCGCTACGGCGTTCATCTGCTTCCGCTTCATAAAGGCTACTCGCACCGATTCGACGTCGTGGTTTAGGAATACATCGAGCATGGGATCCTTGCTCCGCTTCATGAAGCCTTCCATTTGCGTTCGGAGACTGGCGAGGTCCTTTTGATGCTCTTCTGAGTTGATCAGATTGTGCAGGCAGTCAGGATCGTTTTTGACGTCGTATAGCTCTTCGATGACTCGTTGGTCGAATAGATCGAGGCTTGGCTGGCAGCAGCGTCCCGTTGTGATTAGATAATTTTTTCTGAGATCCAGAGCCTCAGTTGTAAGGCCTCGCCTCGGTCAATCCGGGGCGGGGCTTTTCGCTTTTGCCAGATCTTATTCGATACAGAGGATTGTTTCGCAAAATCCGAGAACTTCGTAACCATCGTCTCGTTTGATGTCTGCTGTGATGACGTTGATTCCGGGTTTAAATCCGGCAGGCATTGGCAGGGTCAACCTGATCGAGCCGGTCTTTCGAGCAGGAATGCGAATGGAGCGGGGTGCGGTATCGAAGTCTGCGGCGCCACGCAAGGACACCGTGTATTTGTGCTCATCACGAGAGTGATTCCACAGGATCACCTCGGTTCGAATCTCGCGCGCTGACTCCAGTTTCTGACCGTAGGGGTAAAATGACGCCCACCGCTCGTCGATCCCAAAGTTGGGATCATTCGCAGCGACAAAGCCTGCGATGAGTTCTTTTCTTTCCTGATATCGAGACTTGAGGAACTCTCGCTCCGAATCGGAGAAACGAAATAGGTGGGGGATGTGCTGATTAACGAGCCAGGTGGTTTTGGGAAGTTCTTCAATGATGCGAAAGCAGAGAGCGTAGCCCGTGTCATCGCGCATCAGATTCCGATTCATTAGGCAGTAGTCATCGATGCCGGAGGGTGAAAAGGAATCGCCGATGAAGAACACTGGATCATGGTCTGCTTTTTCGACGAGGAGGGCGCCGTGATTGTACATCTGCCCCGGGTAGAATCGAAAGGTGAAGTCGAACTCCTCCCATTTCATGGTCTCGCCGTCTTTCATCACTTGCACCTTCGGTACTGCATTGGCAGATACGCCGGGCAGAAACCAATTGCCGGGATTCTCAAGAACCTCAGCTACCTCCGTCAGGGCGTAGACGGGGCATTGAAACTCGGCGGCAGCATCGGCTATGGCCGCCGTGTGATCGTTGTGTGTGTGCGTCGCGAAAATGCCCTCAATTCTGGTGACGAGTCTATCAGCTACTGCTTTCTGAAGTGTGGTCAGTGGGTTGGTTCCACCGACATCGAGAACAAAGCCACTTCCGGATTCGGAAACGAGCAGTTTTGTTGTTCCGATATGCTGGCACCAAACTGGTAAGTCGATGTGTTCGGCAAGCGGCATACCTTTTACTCCATGATTCTCGCCGAGGACCAGCTCGGCGCATTTCCCCATTCGCTCTTCACCGAAGTACCAATGCAGAGCATTTGTTTCTAGATACTTTCGGTAGATGGAGCGTGCGGTCTGGGCAGCGCGATTGATATCGCCGAGAGCATCGAAACTCGCTGGGCCACGACTGGGAATGAGGATATCGGGTTTCTCCGCAGCTAGCTTTTCGAGGCTCCTCAGCCAGACATGGAGGCGACCAAGATGGCCATGATAGCCGCCAATCTTGGCCTCGCGGATTTCGTTCTGGAAAGAAAAAAGATCGCGCACCTTTCCTCCTGCAAGAAGGAGGTCGCCGCAAAACGCTATCTTTTTGTCCTCAATGTCGACCAGGAAGGTGGTCCCATCGACGGTATATCCGGGAGTTTCGAGGGCTTGAATGGTGAGACCGTGCCATGGTAGGCCCTCGTCTGGGAAAGGTTTAAGATTCTCCAATGCGGTCAGTGGCCGTTGCGTGACCTGTTGCTTGTAGTAGTCGAAACGGGCCTCCCACCAATCCTGCCAGAATTGAGGGGACTCACTGATGTAGGCAACCGTTCGAGGGCCTGCCAGGAATCGGGAGTCGTTTGAATGTTTTGCTGATCGCACGATGTCTCGGCGGCCGTGTGTTAGCAGGACGGCTTCGGCCTTCCTGTCTCCTGCATTGTTGATGGCTAGATATACGTTGCCTGCTGAAACGGTGATCGCATTGACCGCCCCTGGAGTTACAGTGATTGCGCTGGGAAGTTCCTTGGCCAGACCAATTGAGGTTGAAAAGAGGAGGGGAATCAGAGCGAGTTTCATCGGGTATCAGGGAGTTAGAGAAATGGCTTGGGTTTCACCCGTTGCGAGGTCATAGGTCTTGGGAAAAGCACCTTTTTTCGTCACTACGAGGAGAAGGCGCTTTTCTATACCAGTGTAAAAAATAGATACAGACTGTTGATTGGCAGTGACTTTTATTGAGCTGGAGAAGCAGCCGGGCCTCGTTTCCGAATCGAGTTCGGAATCTGAAGAAATGGGCGAGGGGGTTATGCTTGAGTCGCCCCATTCAATCCGGTAGGAGTTGTGAAGTTGCTGATTCGCTCGATCAATTATTTGCTGCTTTTGAGCTGCAGAGAGGTGAGAAAACCAAGCCGTGTCTTGCGATATGGGATCAACCTCGGGATCTTCGCTTAGTTCCGCTGCGTGGATGGAGAAGTGGATCGTCGTTCCGCCTTTGGCGTCGATGTTGATTTCGAGATAGTTGTAAAGACTGTCGTGCCCAAGCGCGCTCGATCCGCAGAGGACGAGGATATACGCGAGAATCCGCAAGGTGGACATGGTTTGAGGCTAACGTGCTACAGGGTAATTTGGCAATCTTTTGTCGCATCTGGCTCCCGTCTGATTCCAACCGTCAGAAGTTGATCCGGTCGATTTATTCCTTACATTCCTGACAATCCCTAACTCCTCTTTTTTCAATGATCGCCATGCACATGGGAGGTGGAAACATCTTCTACATTATCATCACTGTTGGTTTCATGCTGCTAAGTCGCTGGGTTGGCTCCGTACTAAACAAGCGTTTTACGGAATACTCGCAGCGATCGATTTCTCTTTCGGGTGCAGAAATTGCGGACCGTATGCTGAAGGATGCCGGGATCAAAGATGTTCAGATCATTTCCACGCCGGGTCAACTTACCGACCACTACAATCCACTCAAGAAAACAGTCAATCTCAGTGATGTTGTCTATTCCCAGCGAAATGTTGCGGCTGCTGCGGTAGCGGCTCATGAATGTGGGCACGCTGTCCAGCATGCCAGAGCCTACGGTGCGTTAAAGGTGCGTTCGGCTCTTGTGCCGGCGGTGAACTTCGCGAGCAGGTTTATGAATTGGGTTCTGATGGCGGGATTGATTATGGCCGCCTACGGGAACACGACCGTCCTCCTCATCGGAGTGATTCTTTTTGGTGCTACGACCCTCTTTTCTGTCATCACTCTTCCCGTCGAATTCGACGCGAGTAATCGTGCGCTCGCTTGGCTTGATGAATCCCAGGTGATGGGGAATGTCGATCACGACAAAGCAAAGAACGCGCTGTTTTGGGCTG
>Ga0181579_10002190_pt1 | contig 15897 bp, 13 predicted proteins | sample 071ome_24_FD_132996 | JGI IMG/M metagenome (GOLD analysis project Ga0181579, IMG submission 132996) | Coastal salt marsh microbial communities from the Groves Creek Marsh, Skidaway Island, Georgia - 071402CT metaG (megahit assembly) | ecosystem: Environmental > Aquatic > Marine > Intertidal... | reverse complement strand
GTCGCGATCCGCGCGCGCAAGGTCATTCGCATGCCGGTGCGGGTCAGGATGATCTGTTCCTCGGCAAGCTTGCGGCGGCGCGTTGTTCCGACCGCGATCAGACTGGTGAATTCCGGCACAACATCTTCCAGCCGGTTGCCGATCAGCTCTGCATCATCAAGCTGCAGAAGTTGCCGCGCCGCAAGATTCGGCAGCGTTACCTTGTGCGCGGCATCAAGACCGATCACGCCGGATGAGACACCGCCAAGCACCGCTTCGGTGAATTCACGCCGCCTGTCGATCTGCATATTTGCCTGGACAAGCTGTTCACGGCTTCGCGTCAATTCATCAAGCATGTTGTTGAAAGACAGGCCAAGCCGCGCGATTTCATCCATTTCGAGGCCGGCTGGCACACGTTCCGACAGATTGCCGCCACGCACCTGCTCGGCCACCGAAATGACTGAGCCAAGAGGTTCGACGATGGCGTTGGCAAGATTCAGCCCGATCCACAGCGCGGTGATCAACAGCAGCGCCAGAATCAATCCAAACACGAAGGCAAAGCTCACCTGAAGGTCAAGCTGTCGGATGCCAAGCTGCTGGTAATCGGCTGCCGCGAGGCGCGTGCTGTCAACCGCATCAAGGACCGATCGGTCAATGAAGCGGCCGACAAACAGATAGGCATCGACAAAACTGTTCAGCTTCACCGCGGCACGGAGTTTATTGGTTTCGTCACCGCGCAGGATCACAACCTCGCCATTGCGCGCCTTGGCAAGCCAGTCACCGCCAATACTGGTGAAAGTCACCGCGAACGCAAAACGCGATTGCGCCACCACCTGCCCGGTTCCATCAAGAATGATCGCCTCGGACAGATTGCGAAGCACCGTCTGGTTGGTCAGGTACTGGTTCAGCAGATTCGGCTCGGCAAGAAGCTTGAACGCCTCGCGGTTGACGTCATTGGCGATTGTCAGGACATCGCTGCGGATCGAGCTCGAATGTTCCTCGAAATAGGAATCGGCAACCTGAACCGAGCCGGTGACCGCAGTTGAAATCCGATCGGCGAACCAGCCACGCAACGAGTAATCGACGACAAACAGCGCAAACAGGGTGGTGATCACCGCCGGCAGCGCGGCGACACCGCCGAACAGCAGGGCAAGACGCCAGTGCAGCTGGTAGCCGGCCATCTTCCGGCGGCGTTCGGACAACAGCCGCAGGATTTGCCGGATGACAAAGCCGGCGACGATCAGGACGGCAAGAACATCGATCACAATCAGCGTGGTCAACAGGTTGCTGTCGGTATTGACCGGGTCGAACTGCGAGAGCTGGTAGATCGTCAGAATACCGATTCCAAGCGCCACCAGAACGGCGAAATAGCCGACCCGATTTTCCGAGAAACGCAGCAGAACGCCGCGCCGGGCTGTGCCGGCAACGCTGTTCATCGGCCCGACCATATGCCAAGCTCGCGGATGCGCTTGCGAAGTGTATTACGATTGATGCCAAGAATTTCCGCCGCCTTCACCTGATTGCCGCGTGTCATTTCAAGTGTCGCAACAATCAGCGGGAATTCAACCTCGCGCAGAATGCGGGCATGCAGTCCCGGCGGCGGTTGCGCCCCTTCAAGCGCGTCAAAGTATTTGCGGATGTGCTGATCAACCGAATTCGACAGGCTTTCAACCTCGATCGGATCGGCCTCGACCTCGCGCACGGCGGCAAGCTCGTGTTCGACCATCTCGGCCGAAATGACGTCCTCGCCGACGAGCACCAGCAGGCGGCGCACAAGATTTTCAAGCTCGCGAACATTGCCGGGCCAACTCCAGGTAGCCAGTGCACGAATGCCGTCCGGCGCAAACCGCCTGACCGGAAGACCGCCAGCCGCGGCCTGTTTCAGGAAATGATTGACCAGCGGGCCTATATCCTCGACGCGCTCGCGAAGCGGCGGCAGGCGCAGCGGCACGACATTCAACCGGTAGAACAGATCCTCGCGAAACAGCCCCTGCTGCATCAATTGCTGCAAATTGCGGTTCGTCGCGGCGATGATCCGCACATCTGCCTTCACCGGCCGATTGGCGCCAACCGGCAGGTACTCACCGTCCTGGAGCACCCGCAACAGGCGTGTCTGCGCTTCGGGCGGCATGTCCCCAACCTCATCAAGGAACAGACTGCCGCCCTCGGCCTGTTCAAACCGGCCGGACATGCGGCTATCGGCGCCGACAAAAGCGCCCTTCTCATGACCGAAAAGTTCGGACTCGACCAGATTGCGCGGGATTGCCGCCATGTTGATCGGTACGAACGGGCCGGCGCGGCGTGAGCCGAGATCGTGAAGCGCCCGCGCCACCAGTTCCTTGCCGGTGCCACTCTCACCAGTGATCAGAACCGTCAGATCGGTGCCGACAACGCGGGCCATGGCCTTGAAGATATCCTGCATCGGTGCCGAGCGACCAACGAGCGGCCCGCCTTCCTCAAACGCCGGCGGTGCGGCAACAGCCGGGCGGGATTGGCCGATGCTGCCAACGGCCCGGCTTGTCGCCTCGACAAGGCTTCGCAACTCGAACGGTTTCGGCAGATATTCGAACACGCCGGTCTGCTGCGCCTTGACGGCGGTGAGAAGCGTCGAGCGCGCGCTCATCACGATCACCGGCATATCCGGGCGTTTCTGCTGGATACGCGGCAACAGGTCCAGCGCGTCGCCGTCCGGCAGGCCGATATCGGAAATCAACACATCACCACGTCCCGTCTCGATCAGCTTCCACAGGCCGGCGGCGGTGCCGCTGGACTGCACGGTATATCCCTGACGTGCCAGCGCCTGCTGCACGACAAGCCGCACCGACTTGTCGTCTTCCGCCACCAGAATATGCGCCGGTTTCGTGCTCATGCGACCTGTCCCTCACCGGTTGGCGGAAAATTGAACCTGAAGACGGTTCGACCGGGCACCGAGTCAGCCTCGACAAGCCCGCCATGATCGGCAACAACACTGGCCACCAACGCAAGGCCAAGCCCACTACCACCGGACTTGCCGGAGACGAACGGGTCGAAGATGTGATCACGCATGTCCGGCGCGATGCCGGGACCGTTATCGATGATCTCGATCTGGATTGGCACATGCAGCCGTGCCGAACCGGTGCCGTTCAGGCGGCGCCCCCTGGAATAGGATGTCCTGACCGTCAGTTCAGTTTTTTTATCAGTGGTTTCAAATGCGTTCTTAATAATATTTAGGAACACTTGGATGAGCAAATCACGATGCCCGTCAACCGGTGGAAGCGACGGGTCATAATGGCGGGTCACCGCCATGGCCTCACCAAAACTGGCCTGCGAGACGCGCAGGCAATGATCAAGCACCTCATGGATATTGACCGGGCGCAGCGCCACCTGCCCGCCACCGGCGAATCCTTCCATCCTGTCGAGAAGCGCGGTGACGCGGTTTGTCTCCTCGACAATCATGCTCGCGAATTCCTGGTTCTCCTCCGACAGGTCGGCCTGCAGAAGCTGCGCCGCCCCCTTGATGCCGGCAAGCGGGTTCTTCACCTCATGCGCCAGCAATGCTGCCATCGCAGAGATTGACCGCGCCGCGCCATGAAACATCGACTGGCCGCGAAGCCGTTCCGCCAGCGCCCGTTCCTGAAGGGTGACCAGCATGCGCCCCTCATGCGTGCGGCGGTCGCCAAACGGTGCGATCTGGACGTTGAGCAGTTTCAGTCCGATGCGCGGGCTGGCCAACTCGATACCCTGGTCGGCGACCGAAGCCAACTGTTTGCGGGATCGCGCCAGCAACGCCAGAAGGCTGGAGTCAGCCGGGATCTGGGCTGACAGGGCAGCGCCACGCAGCATCGCCTCGCTTGAATCAAAAAACATCTCGGCGGCATGGTTCAGGAACATGAACCTGTCCTCATGGTCGAGAAGAAACACCGGGTTCGGCAGGCTGGCCAGAATATGCGCCGCATCCGCATGCCAGGCCGGGGATGTCGCGTCATCCATCATGCCGCCGCCGCCTCTTCCCCTTCGCGGAGACCGAGAAAGAATCTGTCAACAGCCGAAAATACCGCGTTCGCGTCTGTCGTGTTGTTGGCGACATCGCGAAGCTCCGCCGCCCCGGCAAGGCCATGCGCGTACCAGGCGATATGTTTGCGTGCCAGCCGCATCGCCGGGGTCCCGTAATGGGTCAGCATGTCGTCGAGGTGGCACCGCATCATTTCATGCCGTTCCGCGATTGTCGGGTCGCGGCGCACCGGCCTGCCGGCGAGCAGATCACCGGCCTGCGCCAGCAACCACGGGCGGCCCTGGGCGCCGCGGCCGATCATCACCCCGGCGGCGCCGCTCTGTTGCATCGCCGCCTCCACATCATCCAGCCCGCGGATATCGCCATTCACGATGACCGGTAGCGCCACCGTCTCGACCACCCGGCGCACAGCGGCCCAGTCCGCCACGCCGTTATACATCTGGCAGCGCGTGCGGCCATGAACGGCAATCATGCGAATGCCGGCAGCTTCCGCAAGCCGCGCGATCGAGGCCGCGTTATGGCTGTCACCATCCCAGCCAAGCCGCATTTTCAGCGTTACCGGCACATCCACCGCCGCCACCACAGCCTCGAGGATGGCGCCGGCAAGCGGCTCGTCACGCATCAGCGCCGATCCGGACAGGCGCCCGGTCACCTTCTTGGCCGGGCATCCCATGTTGATATCGATGAAAGTGGCACCAAGATCGGCCGCGATGCGGGCGGCCTCTGCCATGATCTGCGGGTCCCAACCGGCAAGCTGCACCGATAGCGGGGCCTCACTGATCGTGTCGGTGCGCAGCTTGCGCATTTCGGATCTGACCTCGCGCAGAATCGCCGCGCTGGCGATCATCTCGGTCACCACGAGGCCACCACCGGCGCGCCTCACGGCCCGCCGGAACGGCATGTCCGTCACCCCCGACATCGGCGCCAGGATGGCACCGTGCGGCAGTTCCGTCGATCCGATACCCAAGGTCATCGCTACGTTACCCCATGCGGCCAGGCGCTGAACACCCTGCCGCTGCTTAAATTTCAGGCAATATGCACCAATTCAAGGCAGGACTTCCAGCCCCTTTTGCGCAACAGGCCGTACCGATTTACGGCTCGCATGGCGGAGCTGCCGACTGCGCCGCCAATCACGGCTTGAATTGTCATGGACTTTGGCCTGACCTTTGGTGATAACGGGGGCATGACGTCACAGACTGCCACAGATAAACCAGCGCGTCGGCTTGCCGCCGTGATTGTCGCCGCCGGCGGCGGCACGCGCATGGGCGATGGGCTGGAAAAGCAGTTTCGCAATCTCGCCGGGCGCAGCGTCCTCGCCCACTCTGTCACCGCCTTTCTGGCCCACCCGGCAACAGCACGCGTCGTCATTGTCGTGGCGGCCGGTCGCGAGGCGGACGCCATGACGGCTCTTGGCGATCTTGCCGGTGACGCGCGGGTGGTGATTGTCGCCGGCGGCGCCAGGCGCCAGGATTCGGTGGCGGCGGGCCTCGCCATTGCAGGCGGACCGGCGATCAGCCTTGTCGCCATTCATGACGCGGCGCGCCCACTTTTGCCGCAACGCGTCATCTCCGACCTTGTCGCCGCGCTTGACGCCGGCGCCGACGCCGCGCTGCCGGTCCTGCCTGTCTTTGATACTGTCAAGCTGATCGCGGGCTCGCAGGTGGCCGACACCATAGAGCGCGCCAGCCTTGGCCGGGCCCAGACGCCGCAGATGTTCCATCTTGACGATCTGTGCGCACGGCATGACAGCCTCGCGCCGGACACCGAGATCACCGACGACATCCGCCTGTATGAGGACGGATCGTCGCGGATCGATATCGTAACGGGAGATGAATGTCTGATGAAGCTGACGCGGCCGACGGATTTCGCCATCCTGTCGGCAGTGCCACATCCTGAAGGAGGACCAACCATGCCGGCCGCCCTGCCCCCGTTCGATATCCGTACCGGCAACGGCTATGACGTGCATAGATTTGGTGATGATGAGGGGCCAGTGCGTCTTGGCGGGATCGATATCGCGCATGACCGCGGCCTTGCCGCGCATTCGGATGGTGATGTGGGGCTGCACGCCTTGTGTGACGCGATTTTCGGCGCCCTTGCCGATGGTGATATCGGATCGCATTTTCCACCCTCAGATGAGCGCTGGAAGAATGCCGACAGCGCGCAATTCCTTGCCTTTGCGGTGTCACGCTGCGCCGAGCATGGGGCCGCCATCATGCATCTCGACCTGACACTGGTCTGCGAGCGCCCGAAAATCGGCCCACACCGTGATGCCATGCGCGCCCGCATCGCCCAGCTTGCCGGGATCGACATCTCCCGCGTCGCCGTGAAGGCGACAACCTCGGAACAGCTTGGCTTCACCGGACGCGGTGAAGGCATCGCCGCTCAGGCAACCGCCACGCTGGTGATGACAGGGCAGCATAGATGAACACAAATCCCTGGATGATGCTGGCGACACTGGGACCGGTGGGACGGCTCCGCCCGGCCCCGGGAAGCTGGGGTTCGGCGGCGGCGGTTCTGATCGCGGCTGCGCTGGTGCAGCCTGGCGGCTGGGTCCTCGAGGCCGCCACCCTCGTCATCTGCATCCTCGGCGTCAGGGCGGCCGACATCTATGACCGTGTGACAGGAAGCAAGGATGCATCGAACATCGTCATCGACGAGGTTGCCGGCCAGTGGATCGCGCTTCTCGTGGTCCCACTCGACTGGCGCTGGTGGCTTGCCGCCTTTGTCGCCTTCAGGCTGTTCGATATTCTGAAACCGGGGCCGGTCAGGCTGGCCGAAAATCTTCCCGGTGGCTATGGCGTGATGGCGGACGACATCGTTGCCGGCGCGCTGGCGGCGGCTTGCCTGCTGGGTTTGCAATGGGTGCTGTAATGACAACAGATCAGGACAAAGCGGATCTGGCCAAGCTTGCCGGTGCTGTTATCGAACGCGCCATCGCGGCGGATCTGATGGTGACAACAGCCGAATCCTGTACCGGCGGCATGGTCGCCGCCGCACTGACCGATATCGCCGGCGCCTCGGCGGTCCTTGACCGCGGGGTGGTAACCTACAGCAACGCGGCGAAAATCGATCTTCTTGCCGTTCCCGAGGCCGTTCTCGCAGCGCATGGTGCCGTATCGGCGGAAACGGCCGCCTCCATGGCTGACGGCGCGCTGCGCGCCGCCCCGCAAGCCGACATCGCCATCGCCGTCACCGGCATCGCCGGCCCCGGCGGCGAAACAGCCGACAAACCGGTTGGCCTTGTCTGGTTCGGCCTTGCCATTCGTGGCGGCAGAACGGTGACCACGCACCATATCTTCACCGGCGACCGGGCGACAGTGCGGCACCGGGCGGCGAGCACGGCGCTGACCATGATGAAGGACGGGATCGGCTGACCACTGTCGACTCAGGAAGAGACAAGCCTCGTTGTGAGGGTGGCGTCGGGCTTGCCATAGAGGTCATCGGCGCGTTCCTCGAACGCCTTCACCATCCGTCGGACGGCCTCGGTGAATAATGTTTCAATGACCGATTGCAGCAGCCTGGAATTGAATTCGAAATCAACATAGAAATCGATTTCACACCCGTCAGGATGCGGAAGGAAGCGCCATTTATTTGTCAGATACTTAAATGGGCCTTCTGCATATTTTACATCAATTTCAAGGTTTTCAGGATCGAGATCAACGTGAGACGTAAACCTTTCACGAAACATCTGGAATCCGATGATCAGATCAGCGGCCAGCGCATGTCGGTCTTCATGCCGGATCCGTGCCGCCATGCACCAGGGCAGGAACTGGGGATAGCTGCGGACATCCGCAACGAGATCATACAGCTCCTGCGGACCGTGCCTGATGATCCGCCTTTCGGCATGGACCGTCATCTCATCCCGCCTCCAGCGCAGCATTGCGCGCCTGCTGCAATGCCGCGAAATCAGCATCGGCGTGATAGGACGACCGCGTGAGCGGCGTCGACGACATCAGCAGGAAGCCCTTGGCGCGGCCAAGCCTGGCATAATTCTCAAAGGTTGCCGGCTCGACAAACCTGTCAACCGGCGCATGTTTCGGCGTTGGTTGCAGATACTGGCCGATGGTCATGAAATCGACATCGGCGCTGCGAAGATCATCCATCAGCTGGCCGACCTCCTCATCACCCTCGCCAAGCCCGACCATGATGCCGGATTTGGTGAAAATGGACGGGTCGAGGGATTTCACCTGCTGCAGGATCGACAGCGAGTGGAAATAGCGCGCGCCGGGGCGGATCGACGGGTAGAGGCGCGGCACTGTTTCCATATTATGGTTGAACACATCGGGGCGCGCCGCGACGACGATCTCCAGCGCGCCGTCCTTGCGCAGGAAATCAGGCGTCAGCACCTCGATTGTCGTGCCTGGCGACAGGCGCCGGATGGCGTTGATGGTCTGCGCGAAATGCGTCGCACCCCCGTCATCCAGATCGTCACGGTCGACCGAGGTGATGACGACATGTTTCAGCCCAAGCTTGGCCACCGCCTTACCGACATGTTCAGGCTCATGCGGATCGAGCAGATCGGGCCGACCGGTGGCGACATTGCAGAAGGCGCAGGCGCGGGTGCAGACCGACCCGAGGATCATCATGGTGGCGTGTTTCTGCGCCCAGCATTCACCGATATTGGGGCAGGCCGCCTCCTCGCACACGGTGACAAGGTCCAGCTCACGCATCAGCGCCCGCGTGGCGCCATATTCGGCCGAAACAGGCGCCTTCACACGCAGCCAATCTGGACGGCGCGGTTGCGGATTGTCCGGGTTGCGGCGCTTTTCGGGATGGCGCTCAGCGCCTTTTGTGGTGTTGACCTGTGGCATTGGCGGTGCAGATCATCCTCGCTTTGTCTGACTTACCGATGATATGCCAGATAACATGCCGGGCCACCCCTAGAAGTGGATGGCGCGACCATATGCATCAAGAACCGATTCATGCATCGCCTCGGACAGGGTCGGATGCGGGAAAATGGTCTGGATCAGTTCGGCCTCGGTGGCTTCCAGCGTGCGGGCGATGGCATATCCCTGGATCAATTCGGTGACCTCCGGCCCGACCATATGCGCCCCGAGCAACTCGCCTGTCGCGGCGTCGAACACGGTCTTGATCAACCCCTGGTCGTCGCCAAGCGCGATGGCCTTGCCATTGGCCAGCATCGGGAACCTGCCGACACGCACCTTGTGGCCGGCCTCAATGGCGGCCGCCTCGGTCATGCCGACAGATGCCACCTGCGGGCGACAATAGGTGCACCCCGGCACGGACCCGTCGGCAATGGCGTGGACACCCGCCTCACCGGCGATCTTCTCGACACAGATAATCCCCTCATGGCTTGCCTTGTGGGCCAGCCAAGGCGGACCGGTTACATCGCCGATTGCATAGATGCCGGGCTCACCCGTCGCGCCATAGCCGTCGGTTACGATATGCCCAAGATCAGTTTTGACCCCGGTGCCTTCAAGGCCAAGCGATTCGGAATTGCCGGTGATGCCGACGGCCATGATGGCGCGTTCGGCGACAACGGGTTCGATGCCACCCTCGAAGCTGGCGGTAACGCCGCCTGCCGATGGTTTCAGGCTGGAAAGGCGCGCGCCAGTCACCACCTTCATACCGCGTTTGACGAACGCCTTCTGCACGAAATCGGAAATTTCGGCATCCTCGACCGGCAGGATCCGGTCCATCGCCTCGATCAGCGTCACCTCGACCCCCATGTCGAGATAGAAGGAGGCGAATTCCGAGCCGATGGCGCCAGACCCGATGATGACAAGCGATTTCGGCATGGTCTCGGGAACCATCGCCTCGCGATAGGTCATGATCGTCTTGCCGTCAGGCTCGATGCCGGGAAGCGAGCGTGCCCGCGCGCCGGTCGCCAGGATCACATGTTTCGCGGTCAGCGTGGCGCCGCCGGCAAGCCTGACCTCGCGAAGATCGCCGCGGCGCGCACCAAGCCTCGCCAGATCATCAAACACCGTGACCTTGTTCTTTTTCAGCAGGTGTTGCACGCCGGTCGACAAACGGCCCGCAACCTTGCGTGACCGCTTGACCACGGCCGGCAGATCGATGCTGACCTCGCCGCTGACGGTGATGCCAAATTCCTGCATCTCGTCGATGGAGTGGCGCAGCTCGGCCGCCCGCAGCAGGGCCTTGGTCGGGATACATCCCCAGTTCAGGCAGATTCCGCCAAGATGCTCGCGCTCGACAAGCGCCACCTTCATTTTCAGCTGCGATGCCCGGATGGCGGCGACATAGCCGCCGGGGCCACCACCAACAACGACCAGATCAAAGGATGTCTCGGTTGCCATGATTGGTCCTCCGGGCGCCCTAGAGCAACATTGTGACAGGGGCTTCGATATAGCCCTTGAAAGCCTGCAGCCATTCTGCGCCGACGGCGCCGTCCACCACCCGGTGGTCGGCCGACAGCGTTACTGTCAACACCGTCGCGACCGCCAACTGCCCGTCATGCACCACCGGCCGCTCCTCACCCGCCCCAACGGCAAGAATCGCGCCCTGCGGCGGGTTGATGACGGCGGCGAATTCCCTGACGCCATACATGCCAAGGTTGGAGATGGTGAAGCTGCCGCCACTGAATTCCTCGGGCGCCAGATTGCCGTCGCGGGCCCGCGTTGCAAGATCGCGGCTGATCGCGGCGATCTCGGCAAGCCCTTTCTGCTCAGCCGCCCAGATGACCGGCGTCACAAGACCACCCTCAACGGCCACCGCCATGGCGATATCGGCATGGGTGAACAGCCGTGTATTGTCGCCTTCCCATGACGCATTCGCCTTCGGCACCTTGATCAGCGCCATCGCGGCGGCACGGATGATCAGGTCGTTGATCGAAACTTTCACACCCTCGGGCGCGCGATCATTCATCTGCCGGCGGGCCGCCAGCAGATTGTCGATCTCACAATCAACCGTCAGATAGAAATGCGGGGCCGTCGCCTTGGATTCCTGCAGCCGGGCCGCGATGATCTTGCGCATCTGGCTGTTCGGCTCGACCCGGCTGTCACCCTGAACGGCCGCAACTGCGGCGGTGCGTGTCGCGACTGCCGGGGCCGACACACTGGCAGCCTCGACATCACGGCGCAGGATCCGCCCATGCGGGCCACTGCCAGACAGCGCTACAAGATCAACCCCGCGCTCGGCCGCGATCCGGCGCGCCAGCGGGCTGGCGAAAATGCGCCCGGTGTTCGAAGAGGTGTCCAAAGCGGCATCCGACGCGGCAGCAGATGGCACGGCAGATGGCGCCGGGGGCGGCGTGACCGGTTCAGCTTGCGGTTGCGGCGCAGATGCAACAGCCACTGTATCTACCACAGCTTCCTGCGAAGGTGCCGCCTGCGGCGCGGTGGCAGCGGGTGCGGCGGCAGTGGCCGCTGCATCCTCTACAGTTTCTCCATCCTCGGCAAGCCGGGCAATCGGCGTTCCCACGGCCACACCCTCGGTACCGGCTTCGACCATGACGCTCGCCAGAACGCCGTCCTCCACGGCCTCGACCTCCATCGTGGCCTTGTCGGTCTCGATCTCGGCAATGACATCGCCGCTGCGAACGGTATCACCGACCGCGACCATCCATTTCGCCAGCGTTCCGGTTTCCATCGTCGGCGAGAGCGCCGGCATCAGAATATCGATCGCCATCCCTCAAGCCCCCCGGAAGCCGGCACAGGTGGCCTGAACCGTCGCCGTGATATCCTCGATCTGCGGCAGGGCCAACTTTTCGAGGTTGGCGGCATAGGGCATCGGCACATCCTTGCCGGTGACCCGCGCGATCGGCGCGTCAAGCCAGTCAAAGGCCTGTTCCATCACCTGCATGGCGATTTCGGAGCCGAGACCGGCAAACGGAAAGCCTTCCTCGCAGGTCACCAGCCGCGAGGTTTTCCTGACCGAGGTGACAATCGTCTCGATGTCCAGCGGGCGGATCGTCCGCAGGTCGATCACTTCCGCCGAAATCCCCAGCTCGGCAAGCTGGTCGGCAGCCTCAAGGGCGCGGCCAACCATGATCGAGAAGGCGGTGATGGTGACATCGCTTCCCTCGCGAACGATTTTCGCGCGGCCAATCGGCACCACCCAGTCATCATCCGACGGCACATCGAAACTCTGCCCGTACATCACCTCGTTCTCGAGGAAGATCACCGGGTTCGGATCACGAATGGCCGCCTTCAGCAGGCCCTTGGCGTCCGCCGCCGACCATGGCGCGACAACCTTCAGGCCCGGGCAATGCGCGTACCAGCTTGCATAGCATTGCGAATGCTGCGCCGCCACACGGCTGGCCGCGCCGTTCGGCCCGCGAAAAACGATGGGGCACCCCATCTGGCCACCCGACATATACAGCGTCTTGGCTGCCGAATTGATGATCTGGTCAATGGCCTGCATGGCGAAATTGAAGGTCATGAATTCAACCACCGGCCGCAAATCGCCAAACGCCGCACCGACTCCAAGCCCGGCAAAACCCTGCTCGGTGATCGGCGTGTCGATCACCCGCTTCGGGCCGAATTCGGCAAGCAGCCCCTGGGTGACCTTGTAGGCGCCCTGATACTCGGCGACTTCCTCACCCATGACGAAGACGCGGTCGTCGGCGCGCATTTCCTCGGCCATCGCATCGCGAAGCGCCTCACGCACCGTCAGTGCGGCACTGTCGCCGGCTGCCACCGGTTCGGCCGCCACACTGTCCGCCACAGCCACAGGCTGACCAGGTGCCACCGCGTCAGGCATAGATTCGGGAGTTTCAGGCGCGGTTTCCACGGATGCCGCCCGCGGCATCGCATCGGCACTGTCACCCTCTTCCAGAAGCATCGCGATCGGCGCGTTGACCTTCACACCCTCGCTTCCCTCAGCGACAAGGATCCTGCCAATCGTACCATCGTCAAGCGCCTCGACCTCCATCGTGGCCTTGTCGGTTTCAATCTCGGCGATGACATCGCCGCTGCGAACGGCCGCGCCCTCCTCGACAAGCCATTTCGCGAGAGTCCCCTCTTCCATCGTTGGCGAAAGTGCCGGCATCAATATCTCGATCGCCATGGATCAGGCCTCCTTCCGGCTGTCACGACCACCGGCCGGCAGCAGAATGTCGGTGAAGAGTTCGGACGGGTCGGGCTCGGGACTTGTCTGCGCGAATTCAGTGGCGCGAAGGACAACCGCCTTGACCTCGGCGTCGATGGATTTCAGCTCATCCTCGGTGACATCCTGCTTGCCGAGGACCTCGCGCAGCTGATCGATCGGATCATGCTGCTTGCGCATCGCATCGACCTCCTCGCGAGTCCGGTATTTCGCCGGGTCGGACATCGAATGCCCGCGATAGCGATAGGTCTTCATTTCCAGCACGTAGGGCCCCTTGCCGGACCGGCAATGCTCCAGCGCCTCGGCGCCGGCGGCACGCACCGCCAGCACATCCATGCCGTCAACCTGCATCCCGGGAATACCATAGGCGGCCCCCCGATCCGCAAGCGACCGGCCGGCCGCCGCGCGAGTCACCGCCGTGCCCATGCCATACTGGTTGTTCTCGATCACGAACAGGCAGGGCAGGTCCCACAGCGCCGCCATGTTGAAACTCTCATAGACCTGGCCTTGATTGACGGCGCCATCGCCCAGATAAGTCAGGCAGACATTCGGCTCGTCCCGGTATTTGTGGGAAAAGGCGAGGCCACAGCCGATCGGCACCTGCGCGCCGACAATGCCATGGCCACCAAAGAAATTCTTCTCGCGGCTGAACATGTGCATCGATCCGCCCTTGCCGCGCGAGTAGCCCCCCTCACGCCCGGTCAATTCGGCCATCACGCCGTCCGCATTCATGCCGCAGGCCAGCATATGACCGTGATCGCGATAGGAGGTGACGACGGTATCACCCGGCTTGCTGACTGATTGCAGACCAACGACAACCGCCTCCTGACCGATATAGAGGTGGCAGAAGCCGCCAATCTGGCCCATACCGTAGAGCTGCCCGGCCTTCTCCTCGAAGCGGCGGATCAGCAGCATGTCGCGATACATTTCGACAAGATCGTCGCGCGCGGGCAGATCATTCATCGCCGTGGCACCGGACGCCGCCTTTGGTGGACGTCCCGGCTTGCGCTTGCGTTGGGCCTTCGCCATCTCGGCCATCAATTCCTCCCCGACCTGCAATAACAAGTGATCCGCGGATGTGTTACGCGGAATCACCGAAGGGTCCGGGCATGCCGGACCGATCACAGGAGGAAGGATTTACTGAAAAGCTATTTTTTTCAATAAATTTATTTAATTGATTTAATTTAATAAATTTTAAATAAACTTGATTTCAGTTTATTTCATTATTCGGCGTAATGTCTGAAAATTTCAATTTCGAGAGGTCAATTGAAATTATGACATCAATCGGCGAATAGAGGCCAAGCTCGGCCCGCGCCGTTTCCGCCAGCATATCGGCATCAAGCGAGTCAGCCTGCAAAAGGTGAATCCGGTGCGACAGAAAATCGTGATGCCGGCGCAGCAGTGCCAGCTTTTCCTCGGCAAGCATGATCCGGCGATCAAGTTCCGGGCGGGCGAGAATGCCGCGGTCACCGGCAAGGATATGAAATCCGAAGAAGATCACAACCGAGGACAACAGCAGGGAACTGCTCATCAGCACGATCAGGCGTCGGCGCGCGGCATACATGTCTGACCCCTTTGGACAGGTGGACAACCCACATTTCAGGGTTCAGTGAATCAAAGCCGATTCATCAGGTCAAGAAAAAAGCGAATCGCCGGATTCCCTGCCATTTTGTGATTTTGCCATCGATGTAATCGAGTCAGGCGCGCAGAATGCTGCCACCGGCATAGAGACCCGAGGCATCCAGCTCCTCATCGATCCGCAGCAGCTGGTTGTATTTCGCCAGCCTGTCGGAGCGCGACAGCGAGCCGGTCTTGATCTGGCCGGCATTTGTCGCCACCGCAAGATCGGCGATGAAACTGTCCTCGGTCTCGCCGCTACGATGCGAAATGACCACGCCAAACCCGGCCTTCTGCGCCATCTCGACGGCCTGCAGCGTTTCCGACAAAGTACCGATCTGGTTGACCTTCACCAGGATCGCGTTCGCCGTTTCCTCGGTGATGCCACGGGCAAGCCGTTCGGCGTTCGTCACGAACAGATCGTCACCGACAATCTGGATTTTGTCACCGACAGCGGCGGTCAGCGCGGCAAAACCGTCCCAGTCCTCCTCATCCATCGGGTCCTCGAGCGAGACAATCGGATGGTTGGCGACAAGCGATGTCCACAGCGCGACCATTTCCTGCGATGACAGGCTGCGCCCCTCTCCCGCCAGATGATAGGCCCCGTCCCGGTAAAGCTCGGTCGCGGCGGCGTCGATTCCGATCACCACGTCATCGCCGGGGGTGCATCCGGCGGCCTCGATCGATTTACGGATGTAGTCGAGCGCCTCGTCGGTCGAGTTGATGGCCGGCGCAAAGCCGCCCTCATCACCGACGGCTGTGGAATGCCCGGCCTGCGCCAGAAGCGATTTGAGAGCGTGAAAAATCTCCGCACCCACGCGCACCGCATCGGGAAAATGGGGCGCGCCGACCGGCATCACCATGAATTCCTGAACATCCAGCGCGTTATTGGCATGCGCCCCACCATTCATGATGTTCATCATCGGGGTCGGCAGCAGATGCGCATGCACGCCGCCAAGATAACGCCATAGCGGCAGGCCGACAGACTCCGCCGCGGCCCGCGCCGCCGCCATCGACACGCCGAGAATGGCATTGGCACCAAGCCGTCCCTTGTTGGCGGTGCCGTCAAGATCGATCATCGCCTGGTCAAGCCCGGCCTGGTCAAGAGCGTCGGCGCCCATCAGCGCGTCGAAGATCTCCATATTCACCGCCTCGATGGCCTGCAGGACGCCCTTGCCGCCATAGCGCGAGGTGTCACCGTCACGAAGCTCGACAGCCTCATGCGCACCTGTCGACGCGCCTGACGGCACGGCGGCGCGGCCAAAGGCCCCGTCCTCGAG